>WNGA01000213.1_pt1 | contig 104803 bp, 97 predicted proteins | sample 5400061 | NCBI WGS metagenome assembly WNGA01 (sample SAMN13153366, study PRJNA577476) | soil metagenome | isolation source: 100 cm soil or saprolite under grassland replicate 2 | place: USA:California | collected 2016-06-15 | reverse complement strand
CCCATCGCGCGCGAGGCCGGCGCGGCCCAGCTCGTCTACGGTGCCAATATGGACGACCTGGGCGACCATCGCCCCGGGATGAGCGCCGCGAAGGACAAGGGCGTGAGAGCGCCCATGATCGAGGCCGAGCTCTGGAAAGGGGAGATCCGCGCGCTCTCGCGGGAGCTGGGCCTGCCTACCTGGGACAAGCCCTCGTTCGCCTGTCTGTCCTCGCGCTTCCAGTACGGCGAAACGATCACGGCCGAAAAGCTCCGCCAGGTCGACGCCGCGGAGGCCTTCGTGCGCAGCCTGGGGTTTCGCCAGTTCCGGGTCCGTCACCATGACCGGCTGGCCCGGCTCGAGCTGGCGCCGGACGAGATGGCCCGGCTCTGGGAGAACGGCCGGCACGAGGCCATCGTCAAGCGCTTCCGTGAGCTGGGCTATGGCTACGTAACGCTGGATCTGCAGGGCTACCGCAGCGGCAGCGCCAATGAGGTGCTGGCATGGATCGCGAGAAAGTAAGGGCGCTGCTCGAGGCCGTGTCGCGCGGCGAGCTCGGGCCGGAGCAGGCGTTGGCGAGGCTGCGCGATCTCCCCGTCGATGATCTCCGCTTCGCCCGAGTGGATCTCCACCGCTCACTCCGCCACGGCGTGCCCGAAGCGGTGTTCTGCCAAGGCAAGACAACCGCGCAGGTGCTGGCCATCGTCCACCGGCTGGCCGAGCATCACGACAATATCCTGTGCACCCGAGCAGACCCCACCGTGACGGAAGCGCTCCGGGCCAGCGGGCTCGAATGCCGCGTTCACGCGGAGGCGCGCCTGGTCGTCGTCAAGCCGCAGCCCCCTCAAGGGGTCGGCCTCATCGTGGTGATCAGCGCCGGCACCTCCGATCTCCCCGTCGCCGAGGAGGCGGCGGTGGCCGCGGAAGCCATGGGCAATCGGGTCGAGCGGCTCTATGACTGCGGCGTCGCCGGTCTACATCGGCTGGTTCCCCATCTCGACCTTCTGAACGAGGCCAATGCCGTGATCGCCGTGGCGGGCATGGAAGGCGCGCTCCCCAGCGTCGTGGGCGGGCTGGTCGACCGCCCGGTGATCGGCGTGCCCACCAGCGTGGGCTACGGCGCCTCGTTCGGCGGCATCACCGCGCTGCTCGCGATGCTGAACTCCTGCTCGCCGGGGATCTCCGTGGTGAATATCGACAATGGCTACGGCGCCGCCGCTCAGGCCAATCAGATCAACAAGCTCGCGGTAAAAATCCGCTAGCAACGACCATGGGCATGACGGGTAGCCCCGACCTAATTGGTCCACGGTCAACATGCCTTGGGCATGTTGAGGATCAATGAAGGTCGCGTACTTCGACTGCCCGAGCGGCGCCGCGGGCGACATGATTCTGGGCGCCCTGGTCGACGCGGGCGTGCCCTTCGAGGCCCTGGAGCTCGGGCTCGGCCGGCTCGGGCTGCCCGGCTATTCGCTCGAGCGCAGCACCGTGATGAAGGCGGGCTTCCGCGCGACCAAGATCGACGTCCACGTCCACGATCACGACCACGCCGCCGGCGTCACCGGGCATGCCCACGAGCGCCCGCATGCCGGCCACGTCCATCCCGACCGCAATCTCACGACTATTCTGGAGCTCATCGGTCGAAGCGACCTGCCCGGCCCGGTCAGGGACAATGCGTCGCGGATCTTCAGGCGCCTGGCTGAGGCCGAAGCCCGTGTTCACGGCACCACCGCCGACGAGGTCCAGTTCCACGATGTGGGCGCGGTGGATGCCATCGTGGACGTGGTGGGCGCCTGCATCGGCCTTCATCTCCTCGGCGTGGCGGCGGTGCACTGCGGGGCGCTGCCCGTCGGCGGCGGCTTTGTGACGGGTCCGCATGGCAAGATGCCGGTGCCGGGCCCGGCTACGGCTGAGCTGCTCCGCGGCTTCCCCATCGTGGACACCGGCATGCGCCGCGAGCTGGTGACTCCGACGGGTGCTGCCATCCTGACCACGCTCGCTGTCTCGGCGGGCATGATGCCTGGGATGACGGTGAGCGCTGTGGGCTACGGCGCCGGGAGCATGGAGCTCGAGACGCCGAATGTGATCCGGCTCTTCGTCGGCGAGTCGGGGGCGCCGGCCGGGGTGGAAACCGTCGTGCAGGTCGAGACCACGGTGGACGACATGTCGCCCCAGCTCTACGAGCCGCTGATGGAGCGCCTCTTCGAGGCGGGCGCCCTCGACGTCTATCTCACGTCCGTTATCATGAAGCGCAGCCGCCCCGGTGTGGTGCTCACCGCGCTGTGTCCGCCGGATCGAGTGGGCGAGCTCTCGCGCACCCTGTTCGAGGAGTCCTCCAGCATCGGTGTGCGTTGGACGGGCTACCAGCGCGCGCGGCTCGACCGGGAGATGGTGACCCTTGCGACGGCGTACGGGCCGGTGGCGTTCAAGGTTTCACGGCTCGAGGGACGGGTCGTGACGGTCACGCCTGAGTTCGAGGCGATCCGGCGCATCGCGGCTGAAAAGGGCGTCGCCGTCCGTGAGGTGCTCGACCAGGCTCGCGCCGACGGCCGGCGACTGCTCCGGGGGGACTGAATGCGCTGCGCGGGCTGCGGCCATGAGAATCCCGGCGCGGCGAAGTTCTGCGCCGAATGCGGAGCGCGCCTCGCTCTACTCTGTCCGCAATGCCGTGCCGAGCTCCCCGCCGGGGCCAAGTTCTGCATCGAGTGCGGCCATAAGCTCACCGGAGCTGACGCGGCCCCGGCGCCCGCAAGCGCGAGGCCTTCGGCCGGGGCCAATGTTCAATCACGCCCGGCTTCGTACACGCCGAAGCACCTGGCCGAGAAGATCCTGACCAGCCGCTCTGCCCTCGAGGGCGAGCGGCGCCAGGTGACCGTGCTCTTCAGCGACGTCGCGGGCTTTACGCCCTTGGCCGAAAAGCTCGATCCCGAGGATGTCCACCGCATCATGGACCGCTGCTTCGAGCTGATCACGGCCGAAATCCACCGCTTCGAGGGAACCGTCAATCAGTACACGGGCGACGGCGTTATGGCGTTGTTTGGCGCGCCGATCGCTCACGAAGACGGGCCGCGGCGCGCCGTGCACGCGGCGCTCGGCATCCAGCGCGCGCTCAGGGATTACGGCAAGGAGCTGCAGGTCCAAGGTGGACCGGCGCTGCAGATGCGCGTCGGGATCAACACGGGGCCGGTGGTCGTGGGACGGATCGGCGACGACCTCCGGATGGATTACACAGCGGTGGGGGACACGACCAACCTGGCCGCGAGGATGCAGCAGATGGCGCGCCCCGGAAGCGTCGTGTTGAGCGACGCCACTCACCGGCTGATCTCGGCATTCTTCGAAACGCTCGACCTGGGCGAGGTCCCGGTCAAGGGTCATGCGCCGGTGCGCGCCTGGGAGGCGCTCCGCCCTCGACTGCGGCGCTCACGCTTCGATGCCGCGGTCGAGCGCGGCCTCACCGCGCTGGTGGGGCGGCGGCACGAGGTGGAGACGCTGATGGAGCGTTTTGTCGAAGTGAAAGCCGGCCGCGGCCAGGCCGTGTTCATCGTGGGCGATGCCGGCATCGGCAAGTCGCGGCTCTTGCTCGAGTTCCGCCGCCGCCTCGCCGAGAGGGGCGAGCCGGTAACCTGGCTCGAGGGCCAGTGCATCTCCTTCGGCCAGGCGATCCCGTTCCTCCCGCTCCTCGACCAGTTGAGAGAGAACTTTGGCATCGAGGAGTTCGATGGCGAGCCCGAGATCATCGCCAAGGTCGAGCACGCGATGCGCCGGATGGGGCAGCTCGAGCCGTATATCCCGTTCGTCCGGTACCTCTTGTCCGTGGACCCGGGGGATCCCGCTGTCGCGGCGATCGATGCACCCGCCAGGCGGAAGAGCGTCCTGGAGGCGATGCGTGCGCTGGCGCTGCGGGGAGCCGCCATTCGGCCCATCGTCTTCGTATTCGAGGACGTGCACTGGATTGACGCGAGCACCGAGGAGCATCTCAACGCGCTGATGGGCTCGGTGGCGGGCGTGCCGATCATGATCCTCATGACCTACCGGGTCGGATACAACCCGCCGTTCGGCAGCCGGAGCTTCTACACGACGCTGTCGCTGCATACGCTATCCGAGGCCGAATCCCTGGCCATGGCCGGCAGAGTGCTGGGGACCGAGCAATTCCCCGACGAGCTCAAGGCGGCCCTCCTGGACAAGGCAGAAGGCGTGCCGCTCTTCGTCGAGGAAGTCGCCAAGACGCTCCTGGATCTGGGTGTCCTGCGCCGGGAAAACGGGGGCCTCCGGATGGTCAAGGGCACAGGCGAGGTGAGCGTACCCGACACCATACACGGCATCATCATGGCCCGGCTCGATCGACTCGGAGAAGACGGGAAGCGGACGGTACAGCTTGCTTCGGTCATCGGCCGGCAATTCCTCCAGCGGCTGCTGGAGCGCATCGCGGGCCTCACGGGCCGCCTCGAGGGGCTGCTCCAGGAGCTCAAGGCGCTGGAGATCATCTATGAGCAGGGCCTCCTGCCCGAGCCGGCTTACATCTTCAAGCACGCGGTAATCCAGGATGTCGCGTACAACAGCCTCCTGAAGGAGCGTCGGCGGGAGCTTCACCGGGCGGTGGGTGCGGCCATCGAGGAGCTCTACCCCGACCGGCTGGCCGATCACTATCAGGAGCTGGCCCACCACTTCGTCATCGGCGAGGACTGGCCCAAGGCGTTCGAGTACCTCGTCCGCTCCGGGGACCGCGCGAAAGACGCCTTCGCCAACCAGACGGCGTTGGACTCCTACGCCAAGGCCCTCGAGGTGGCCTCGCGCGTCTCGCCGCCGCTGGCGGCGCGCCGGATCATGGAGGTCTACCAGCGGCGCGGCCAGGTCTGGCGCCTCATGGGGCGAGTCAGCAAGGCCATCGCGGAGCTCGAGCCGATGCTCGCGATGGCGCGCGAGACCGGCGATCGCTTTGCTGAAGCCCAGGCTCTCGTGGATCTGTCCCTGGCCCACTGGCTGGCGTTCTCCTCTGAGCACGTGCCCCAGACCAAGGCATTCGCTGAAGAAGCGCTTCGCATCGGCCGCGAGATCGGCGACGAAGAGGCCGTGGCGAAGAGCCTGTCCTATCTCGGGCTGGTCTACCAGATGGAGGGCGATCTCGTCCGGGGAGACGAGAAGCTCGAGGAGTCGCTCCGGATCAGCGAGGCCCGCGGCCTCAAGGAGGCCATGGCGCAGGACCTCACCTGGCTCGGCGCTCACGCCGAGTGGCGCGCGGAGTTCCGTAAAGCCATCCCGCTCTGCCGCCGGGCGGAGGAAACCGCGCGCGAAAACCACGATGGGCTCTCCGAGCTCATAGGACTGGCCTTCCGCTGTCTCGCCTTGACCGGGCTAGGCGAACATCGCCAGGCCTTGGCGAGCACCACCGAGGGGATCGCCAAGGCGCGGGAGCGGGAGTCGGTCTGGGTGGTGGGGCGGCTGACGAACACTCTAGGCTGGCTCCATCAGGAATTGGGCGACTTTCGCGGCTCCTCAGAGCTCAACCGAGAGAGCCAAGAGATCGGCCGGCGGATCAACAATCCGAATGTCGAGATCAGCGCGTTGATCAATATCGGCTACGACCAGTTCCAGCTGGGTGAGCCGCAAAAGGCGCTGGAGCTGCTGGAAGACAGCCTCGGACGGGTGGAGAAGCAGGGCTTCGGCGCCCACCGCTGGCGCTGGGGGATGCACCTTGCGACCTACCTCGCCGAGATTCTCCTGGCGCAGGGCGAGCCCGAGAGGGCACTGCCGCAGGTGGAAAGGCCCTGGCGCGGGCGCGCGAGACGGGCTCGCAGAAGTATCTGTCCAAGGCCCACCTCTTGCGCGGCCGCATCGCGCTGGCGAACCACGACTGGGCGCGCGGCGAAACCGATCTCCGCGAGGCGCTCGAGATCGCCCGCCGCATCGAGTATCCAAATCTCATCTGGGCTACGTCCCACGCCTTGGCGACGACACTGGCGTCACGGGCCGAGCGCGAGCGGACGCACCGGCCCAAGGGCGATGACGCGCATACCGTCGCGGCGCTGGCCGCCGAGACCATCGCGGCCATCGCGGAGCGCGCGCCGGACCCGGCCCTGCGAAGCGCCTTCCTCGCCTGGGCCCCGGTTCAGGCGGCCCTCGGAGATCTCGAGCGCCTGAGCCGGGCCTGAACCGCCTGGCCGCCCTTGACATCCCGGTCCCCCGGGTCTAACGTCTCATTCGCTCAGCCGGCCTTGACCTCTCACCGGTGAGGTATCGCTCATGGTCAGTGATGATCGTCGCCAATTCCACGGCCTGCACGGACCCGGGCAACCCGCCAGCATGAGCCCCGTCGTCACAGACGAGCACTCGATTCTTTAGGAGGTACCGCGGTGAAAAAGACCGTCTCGATGACCATCAATGGCATCAAGCATTCCTATGAGGTCGAGCCCCGGCTGCTCTTGGTGCACTACATCCGCGAGCTGGCGGGGCTCACCGGCACCCACGTGGGCTGCGACACCAGCCAGTGCGGCGCGTGCACGATTCATCTGAACGGGCAGGCGATGAAGTCCTGCACCATGTTCGCCGTCCAGGCCGACGGCGCCCAGATCACGACCATCGAGGGCATGGCCAAGAACGGCAAGCTGCACCCGATCCAGGAGGGCTTCTGGGAGAAGCACGGCCTGCAGTGCGGGTTCTGCACGCCGGGGATGATCATGTCGGCCGCCCAGATCCTCGAGCGCTACCCCAAGCCTACCGAGGAGCAGATCCGTCACCAGCTCGACGGCAACCTGTGCCGGTGCACCGGGTATCACAATATCGTCAAGGCCATCCAGTACGCCGCCGAGAAGATGGCGGCCAGGTAAGGGAGCCCGACCATGGCCACGGCGAAGCTTCTGGGCGCGAGCATCAAGCGGCGCGAAGATCCGCGCTTCATCACCGGCAAGGGGCATTATACCGACGACCTCAGGCTGCCCGGGATGACGTACTCCGTATTCGTGCGCAGCCCGCATGCCCACGCGAAGATCCGCAAGATCGACACCGTGGCGGCGCTCAAGCAGCCGGGCGTGGTCGCGGTATTCACCGGCAAGGACATGACGGGAGTGAATTCGTTGCCCTGTGGCTGGCTGCTGCCCGAGCTCAAGGTGCCGCCGCACCCGCCGCTGGCCGGCGAGAAAGCGAATTACGTCGGCGACCCGGTGGCAATCGTGATCGCCGAGACCCTGGCCGCCGCCCGGGACGCCGCCGAGCTGGTGAAAGTGGACTGGGAAGTCCTGCCGTCGGTGACGAATACCGAGAAGGCGGCCGGGAAGGGAGCGGCCCAGATCCATGACGTGGCGCCGGGCAACGTCGCCTTCAAGTGGCAGATCGGCGATGCCGCCGCTACCGACGCCGCGTTCAAATCCGCGGCCACCGTGGTCAAGAAGCGCATCGTCAACCAGCGACTGGTGGCCAATGCCATCGAGCCGCGCGCCTGCGTGGCGCGCTACGAGGAGTCCACGGACGAGTGGACGCTCTGGGTGACCTCGCAGAACCCACACGTTCACCGCCTCCTGATGACGGCCTTCGTGCTGGGCATCCCCGAGCACAAGGTGAGGGTGATCGCCCCGGACGTGGGCGGTGGCTTCGGGTCGAAGATCTTCCTCTACAACGAGGAGACCGTCTGTACCTGGGCCACCCGCCAGATCAAGCGGCCCATCCGCTGGACGGCCGAACGGCGCGAGTCCTTCCAAACCGATGCCCACGGTCGCGATCACGTGTCAGACGTGGAGATGGCGCTGACCAAGGACGGCAAGATCGCCGGGCTGCGCGTCAAGACCACGGCCAATCTGGGCGCGTATCTCTCCACCTTCGCGCCGGCCGTGCCGACCTATCTCTACGGCACCCTGCTCAACGGCGTCTACGAGATGGGGGCCATCCACTGCGAGGTGATGGGCGTCTTTACCAATACGACGCCCGTGGACGCCTACCGCGGCGCCGGCCGCCCCGAGGCGTGTTACCTCATCGAGCGCATCGTTGACGCCGCGGCGGCGGCGGCGAAGATGGACCCGGCCGAGCTGAGGAAGAAGAACTTCATCCCCAAGTTCGACAATGGCTACCAGACCAAGGTGGCCTTGATGTACGACAGCGGCAACTACGCCCCCGCCTTCGACAAGCTGCTCCAGATGCTCGACTACAAGAAGTTCAGGGCCGACCAGGCCGCAGGACGCGCCAAGGGCAAGCTCCTCGGCGTCGGCTTCTCCACCTATATCGAGGCCTGCAGCATCGCGCCGTCCAAGGTGGTGGGCTCGCTCGGCGCCCAGGCCGGGCTCTGGGAGTCGGGCAAGGTCCAGGTGCATCCGACGGGGAAGGTGAGCGTCTACACCGGCTCGCATTCCCATGGCCAGGGGCACGAGACCACATTCGCCCAGCTCGTGGGCGAGCACTTCGGCATTCCGATGGACGACATCGAGATCGTCCACGGCGACACGGGCCGGGTGCCGTTCGGCATGGGCACCTACGGCAGCCGCTCGGCCTCGGTTGGCGGCACCGCGATCCTGATGTCGATCAACAAGATCAAGGAAAAGGGCAAGAAGATCGCGGCCCATCTGCTCGAGGCCAATCCGAAGGACATGGACTATGCCAACGGCCAGTTCTTCGTCAAGGGCTCGCCGGAGAAGGCAGTGCCCTTCGGCCAGGTGGCCCTCGTGGCCTACGTGCCGCACAACTATCCCGAGGGCGTCGAGCCCGGCCTCGAGGAGACGTCCTTCTACGATCCGGCCAACTTCTGCTTCCCCTTCGGCGCCCATGCCTGCATGGTCGAGGTCGACCCGGACACCGGCCATGTCAAGATCCTGCGCTACGTGGCCGTGGACGATGTCGGCAATGTCATCAATCCCATGATCGTGGACGGCATGGTGCACGGCGGCATCGCCCAGGGCGTGGCCCAGGCGCTGTGGGAAGGCGCCGTCTACGACGACGAGTCGGGGCAGCTCGTCACCGGCAGCATGATGGATTACGCGCTGCCCAAGGCCGACATGCTGCCCAACTACGAGACGGCTCGGACTGAGACGCCCACGCCGGTGAACCCGCTGGGAGTCAAGGGCGCGGGGGAGACGGGCACGATCGCCTCGACGCCGGCGGTGGTCAATGCCGTCGTGGACGCGCTCGGGGGACTCGGCGTGGATCATATCGAGGCGATGCCGCTCACGGCAGAGCGGGTCTGGACGACCATCCAGGCCGCCAAGGCCAAGAAGTAAAGGAGAGCCGACCATGTATCCAGCCCAGTTCGAATACCACTCGGTGGGCACGGTCAAGGAGGCCCTCGACCTGCTCGCGCGCCACAAGGACGACGCCAAGCTGCTGGCCGGCGGCCATAGCCTCATCCCCGCGATGAAATTCCGCCTGGCTCAGCCCAAGCACGTCATCGATATCCGGAAGGTGAGCGCGCTCTCGGGGATCAAGGAAGAGGGCGGCACGCTGGTCCTCGGCGCTCTCACCACCCATTACGCCATCGAGTCCTCCCCGGTCGTGAAGTCGAAATGCCCGGTGCTGGCCTCCGTGGCGAGCCAGATCGGCGATCCCATGGTGCGCAATATGGGCACCATTGGCGGCAGCCTCGCCCATGCCGATCCTGCTGCAGACTACCCAGCCGCGATCATCGCTCTCGGCGCCGAGATGGTGGCCGAAGGCCCCAAGGGCAAGCGCACCATCAAGGCCGACGATTTCTTCAAGGGGCTGATGACCACGGCGCTGGCCGAGAACGAAATCCTCACCGAGGTGCGTATTCCGGTCTGCGGGCCGAAGGTGGGCTGCGCGTATATGAAGTTCCCTCATCCGGCCTCCCGCTTCGCCATTGTCGGTGTCGCGGCCGTCCTCACGATGGACGGGGGCAAGATCAGCAAGGCCAGCATCGGCGTCACGGGCGCGGGCACCAAGGCGGTGAGGGCCAAGGGCGTGGAAGCGGCGATCACCGGCAAGGCGGCCGACACCGCCAGCATCGAGGCCGCGGCCGAGAAGGCTGCCGACGGCATTGATGTCCAGCCCGATCTCCAGGGCTCGGTGGAGTACAAGACGCACCTCTGCAAGGTCTTCGCTAAGCGCGCCATGGAGGCGGCCGCCGCCGCCGTGAGGTAATCGAGGCCTAATCGACCGAAGCCCCGCGGCTCGCTCCGCGGGGCTATTTTTTTGCTGGAGGCCGCATGATCGTCGGCGTGGTGCTGGCGGCGGGGCTGTCCCGGCGCATGGGGCAGCCCAAGCTCCTCCTGACGCTCGAGGGCAAGCCGGTGCTGCGGCATGCCGTGGAGCGGATGCTGGCCGGCGGCGTGGAGGAGGCGGTGATCGTGGTACCGGCCGAGCATGGCGATCTCGAGTCGGCGCTGGCGGGCCTACCTGTGCGCTTCGCCGTCAATCCCCGGCCTGAAGCGGGGCAGGGCAGCTCCATCGCCGCGGGCGTATCCGCCGTGCCGGCGGGAGCCGAGGCGATGCTTATCGTCCTCGGCGACCAGCCGCGGGTCCCGCCCGAGGTCATCCCTGGCTTGATCGTCGCCTTCAGGCGCACGGGCAAGGGCATCGCCGCTCCCCGCTATCGGGGAGGCCAGGGGAACCCCGTGCTCTTCGGACCTCAAGTAATTCCTGAGCTTCGGGGCCTCAGCGGTGACCGCGGCGCCCGCTCGGTGATCGAGAAGGATGGGAACCGGGTGGCCTGGGTCGACTTCGACCTCTCCATGCCGACCGACATGGACACGCCGGAGGACTATGACAGGCTCCGGTCCCGGGACGAGGCAGTGTAAACTGTTAAGGTCATGAGGGAAGAGATCAAGAAAATTCAGGGGTTGATGGAAGGGGCCGACTATGTCACCGACGCCGCCATCGCGACGTCGGTGCACCTGGCGATGACGCTCAAGAAGCCTTTGCTCATCGAGGGGCATGCCGGAGTGGGCAAGACCGAGGTGGCCAAGGTCATGGCCCGGATGCTCGGGACCAACCTGATCCGGCTTCAGTGCTACGAAGGGCTCGACGCCGCGCAGGCCCTGTACGAATGGAATTACCCCAAGCAGATCCTGCACATCAAGCTGGAGGAGAGCACCACGCATACCGTCGAGCAAAAGGAGGCGGCGATCTTCTCGGAGCCCTTCCTGATTCGGCGGCCGCTGCTCCAGGCCATCAGCCAGAACGGCAGCCCGCCGGTGCTCCTGATCGACGAAGTGGACCGGGCCGACGAGGAGTTCGAGGCTTTCCTGCTGGAGGTGCTCTCGGACTTCCAGGTGACGATTCCCGAGATCGGGACCATCAAGGCCATCGATCCCCCGTATGTCATCCTCACTTCGAACCGCAACCGGGAGCTCAGCGATGCCCTCAGGCGCCGCTGCCTCTACCTCTGGGTGGATTTCCCGGGCTTCGACAAGGAGGTGCGCATCGTGATGCGGAAGGTGCCGGGCGTCAACGAGCGGCTCGCGCGGCAGATCTCCCGCTTCATGGAGAGCCTGCGCACCATCCGGCTGTCGAAGGTGCCCGGCGTGGCCGAGACGCTGGACTGGGCCCAGGCGCTGTCCTCGCTGCACGCGGACTGTCTCGATGAGGAGCTGGTGGCCGAGACGCTGGGCTGCGTCCTCAAGGACGCCGACGACGTGAAGCGCTTCAAGCGCGAGCTCACCGCCTCCGGGCTCAGGCGCTTCGTCCCCGCCGAGGGTTAGGCGCGGGCCTTCCCATGGCAGGACCGAGGAATCTCGCGACCGCCACACTCACGTTCGGCCAGATGCTGCGCGCGGCCGGGCTCCCCCTCACCGTGTCGGAGGTGATGGATGCGGTGCGGTCGCTCGAGGTGATCGACTTGCTCGACCGCGATGAGGTGTATCTGGCGCTGAGGGCGACGCTCGTGGCTCGCCACGAGGAAATCCCCGCCTTCGACCGCTGCTTCGACGCGTTCTGGAAATTCCACGCCGAAGAAGGCCAGGGATTGGAGGGGCTCCTGAGCGCGACCGAGGAGTCCAAGTCCGAAGCGGATGCCGAGGCGGGGCAGACGGAGGGCGGCGGGAAGAGTCAGGCCTCGGTGGCGCTCGAGAGCTGGGAGGAGCCGGGTGAAGAAGAGGGCGAGCCGCTCGAGGTCCCCGGGATGAGCGGTCATGAGGTGCTGATGGAGCAGGATTTCTCGACGTTTCCCGCCGAAGACCTGGACGAAGTGGCGCGGCTCACCGTGCTCATCGCCAAGCGGCTGGCGCGCCGGATCAGCCGGCGGCGGCGGCCCACGCGACGGGGCGGAATCATCGATCTGCGTCGCAGCATGCGAGCCAATATGATGAAGGGGGAGATCATCGAGCTCCGGCGGCGGGAGCGTCGGCGGCGCAAGGTCCGACTGGTGCTCCTCTGCGACGTCTCGGGCTCGATGGACCTCTACAGCCGCTTCCTGCTCCGGTTCCTCTACGCGCTGCAGAACGTCTTCGGCCGGGTGGAAACCTTCACGTTCGCGACGCGCCTGACGCGGGTGACCGAATTGCTCAAGGGGTCCTCGTACCGCCTGGCGCTGGGCCGGCTTACCGGTGTGCGTGATTTCTCCGGCGGCACACGAATCGGCGAGTCGCTGCAGGAGTTCAATCGCCTCTGGAGTGGGTTGGTGGACCGGCATACCATCGTGATCCTGCTCTCTGACGGCTGGGACACGGGGGAGCCCGAGCTGCTCGCGAACGAGATTCTCGCGCTGAAGCGCCGGGCCGGCCGCGTGATTTGGCTGAACCCGCTGCTGGGCAACCCATCCTATGAGCCGCTCACGCGCGGGATGGCCGCGGCCCTGCCGCTGGTCGACCACTTCGCCGCGGCTCATAACTTGGCCAGCCTGCGCGAGCTGGCCGGCCACCTGAATCTGAGATGAACGGGATAAGCGAGCTCTTCCAGCATCTCAAGCAGCTCAAGCGCGACGAAACCAGAGTGGCGCTGGCCACGCTGGTCAATACTCGCGGCACGACGCCCCGCAAGGAGGGCGCCCAGATGCTGGTGGGCGAAGGGGGCCGGGTGCTGGGCTCGGTGACCATCGGCGGCTGCGTGGACGCCCAGGTGATCGAAGAATCGGCCGGCGTGCTGGGGCAGAACGCTCCGCGACTGCTGGAGCTCAACCTCGGCGACGAGGAGGCCTGGGAGATCGGGCTCACCTGCGGAGGGACCATCGAGGTATTCGTGGAGCCTGTGGCCCTCGATCGGCCCGGCGAGCCGACGCTGGCCTTCTACGAAAAGGCCCGCGCCCACGCCGATCGGGGCGGGCGTGCGGCGATCATTACAAAGCTCGATCCGCCTCAGCATGGCGCCAAGCTCCTGCTGCTGGACAGCGGCGCTCAGGAAGGCACGCTGGGCGATTCCTTCCTCGACCGGCGCTTCGCCGCGGAGGCGCGCGAGACCGTAGCCGCCGGCAAGTCCAAGACGCTGTTCCTCGAAGGCGTGAGGAGCTTCGTGGAAGTATTCGCGCCCCCGTCCATTCTCCTCGTCGTCGGCGCCGGGCACGTGGCCATGCCGCTCACGGCGCTTGCGCGGAGCCTGGGATTCAAGACGGTGGTGGTGGACGGCCGGCCACGCTTCGCGACCCGCGAGCGCTTCCCCGACGTGGACGAGCTGCGCGTGGGCATCCCCTCCGAGCTCGTCCGCGACGTGCCGCTAATCGCCACGACCGCCCTGGTGCTGGTGGCGCATGACTACAAGTACGATCTGCCGGTGCTGCGTCATGCCCTGACCACGCCGGTGGGATATATCGGGCTCTTGGGCAGCACACGGCGTGGCGCGGCCATCTTCAACCTGCTGCGCGAGGACGGCGTGGGCGAGGAAGCGCTCGGGCGGGTCCGGGTCCCGATCGGCCTCGACTTGGGGGCTCAGTCCGCTCCTGAGATTGCGCTCAGCATCCTGGCCGAAATCCTGTCGGTCCAGCGGGGAGCCACGGCGCTGCCGATCAGCGAGAAGGTGAAGCGGGGAATCCGATGAAGCCGCTGGCGCTGAGAAAGTCCGATGCCGCGGCCGCGACGCTCGAAGGTCGGATCGTCTGCCACGACGTCCGGGACGGCGCGGGCAAGGTTGCCATCGCCAAGGGACAGACTCTCGATGCCGCCGCGGCCGCCCGACTGCTCGCGCTGGCCTGGGACGAGATCCATCTCCTCGAGCTCGAGCCCGGCGATCTCCACGAAGAGCCCGCGGGAGCGCGGCTCGCGGCCGCGTCAGCCGGCGACGGCGTGGAGGTCAAGGGCTATTCGGGTGGCCAGTGGGCGCTGTCGGCCAGCCGCCGTGGGCTTGTGCAGGTGCGCAGCGACGCACTGCAGGCTGTCAATGCCCTCGAGGGCATGTCGATATACACGCTCTATCACCTCCAGCCCGTGGAGGCGGGCGAGGTCGTGGCGCGGGCCAAGATCACGCCGCTCGCGATCCCCGAATCCCGCGTGAAGCAGGCCGAGGAGCGCTGCTGGGCAGCCGGGGGGCTGGTGATGGTCAAGGGGTTCGGGCCGAAGGTGCTGGGTGCGGTGAGCCGGGAGAGCCTGGAACCGCGCCAGCGCCAGCGTTTCGAGTCCTCGCTTACAGAGAAGGTGGCTTGGTTCGGCTCCCGCCTGCTCGGGGTCCGGTACTCACCGGGGGCGGCCGCCTCGGTGGCGGCGGACATCGAGGCGCTGCTTCGCGACGGGGCGGAGATCGTGATCGCGGCCGGGGCGGGATCCCTCGATCCGCTCGATCCGATGTTCACGGGACTTGCGCTGCTGGGCGGCCGGATCGAGCGCCACGGCGCGCCCGCGCACCCCGGCAGCCTGCTCTGGCTCGGCCAAGTGCGCGGCCGCCCGGTGCTGGGCATGCCGGCCTGCGGGATGTTCTCGCAGGCCACGACCTTCGACCTGATCCTGCCGCAGATCCTTGCCGGAGAGCGCGTGGGCGCTGCCGAGATCGCTGCCCTCGGCCACGGCGGGCTGCTCTCCCGCGAGAGCGCCTACCGGTTCCCGCCCTACCGTGCCAGCGCGGCTCGCGGCGAGCTGCCGGAGTAAGCGCCCGTGCTGTACAGCCATGTCATCAGCGAACGCTTCCGCCATCCGCGATTCCGCGGTGCCTTGCCCGAGGCCGACGCGCGGTTCGAGGATGTCAACCCCCTCTGCGGCGATCGCATTCGCATCGAATGCCGGCTGGCGGAGGGCCGCGTGGCCGACGCGCGGTTCGCGGGGGACAGCTGCGCGATCTGCGCGGCCTCGGCGGACCTCCTGCTCGAGATGGTGCTGGGCCAGCCCGCCGACCTCGCGCGCGACGTGAGCGCCGAGCGGCTGCTCGAGAAGCTCGAGGCCGATATCAGGCCGTCGCGGATGAGATGCGTGACCCTGCCGCTCTCGGTGCTCAAGGGCGCGCTGAACGGCAAGGCGGTGGCGCGATGACGCTCGGCGAGCAGTGCCGGCGGGACTTCCCGATCCTGGCGCGAACCGTGAACGGGCAGCCCCTGGTCTATCTGGACTCGGCCGCCTCGAGCCAGAAGCCCGCCCAGGTGATCGAGGCCGTTCAGCGCTACTACGAGCGCAGCCACTCGAACGTCCATCGCTCGATACACACCCTGGGCGAGGAGGCGACCGAGCTCTACGAGGCCGCGCGCGACGCGCTGCGGGGCTTAATCGGCGCGCGTTTTCGGGAAGAGATCGTCTTCACCCGCGGGACGACGGAAGCCATCAACCTGGTTGCCCAGGCCCTTGGGCGGACGCTCCAGCCGGGCGACGAGATCCTCGTCACCGAGATGGAGCACCACTCGAACCTGATTCCCTGGCAGATGGCCTGCCGCGACCACGGCGCCGTGCTCAAGGCCGTCCCCGTCGTGGAGGGCGCCTATCTCGAGATGGACGCCTTCCACCGGCTGCTCTCGCCTCGAACGCGGGTGGTGGCGGTCACCCACGTGTCCAATGTCCTGGGCACCATCAATGCCTTGGCCGAGATCGCGCGGAAGACGCGCCAAACGGGCGCGCTCCTGCTCGTGGACGGCGCCCAGGCGGCGCCCCATCTGCCGCTGGATGTGGCTGCGCTGGGCGCCGACTTCTATGTCTTCTCCGGGCACAAGATGCTCGGGCCGACGGGTATCGGCGTGCTCTACGGGCGGCGCGAAGTCCTCGAGCGGCTCGAGCCGGCATGGGGCGGCGGGGAGATGATCAAGGAAGTCTGGATCGACCACGCCCAGTGGAATGACCTGCCGTGGCGGTTCGAGCCCGGGACGCCGCCCATCGCCGGCGCGGTGGGGCTGCACGCCGCCGTGGAGTATCTGGGCAAACTCGGCATGGAGCGGGTGAGCGCTCATGAGCGTGCGCTGACCGGGCAGTGCCTCGAGGCGCTGGCGCGCATCCCGGGCGTTACGGTCTATGGTCCGATGAATCCCGAGGAGCGAGGGGCCGTGGTGGCCTTCAATGTTGTGGGACTGCACCCCCACGACGGCGCTGCGCTGCTGGATCAGCGCGGCATCGCGGTGCGCGCGGGCCACCACTGCGCTCAGCCGCTGATGAAGCGCTTGGGCATCGTCGGCACGCTGCGCGCCAGCTTCTCGGTCTATAACACTGCCGCCGACGTGGAGCGCCTCGCCCAGGCCGTGGGCGCGCTGCGCGACGAGCTCTAGCCCCGGAGACCCGCCGTGGATGGCTTGGAGCCGCGGGATGCGTTCCGCTCGCCCCGATTCGGTCAGCCGCCGACGTTCATGCGACTGCCGCATGTCCGCGACGCGGGAGCGCTCGACGTGGCGCTGCTCGGCATCCCGTATGACGGCGGCACGTCGTACCGGACGGGGGCCCGCTACGGTCCCCGTCATATTCGCGACCAGTCCTCCCTGATCCGCCCCTGGAATCCAGCGCTCAAGGTGGCGCCGTTCGAGCGGCTGCGGGTCGCCGACTACGGCGACGTGGACGTGGCCCCGATCTCGATCGAGGCAACCTTCGCCGCCATCGAGCGCGACGTGGGCGCGCTGGTGCAGGCCGGCGTGACGCCGCTCAGCGTCGGCGGCGACCACTCCGTCACGCTGCCCATTCTCCGCGCGCTCGCGCGGCGCCACGGACCGCTGGCCCTCGTCCACTTCGACGCCCACCCGGATACGTGGGACGAGTACTTCGGCTCGAAGCACTTCCACGGTACGACGTTTCGCCGCGCGGTGGAGGAAGGGCTGGTAGATGGCCGCCGCATCATCCAGATCGGGATCCGCGGCCCACTGTATGGACCCGATGACTTCGACTTCCATGCCGCCCATGGGCTCGAGGTGCTGCGGATCGAAGACGTGAAAGAGCGCGGCACGGCCTGGGCCGCGGAGCGCCTGGAGCGGCTGGCCGGGCGACCGGCTTACTGCTCCTTCGACATCGACGCTGTCGACCCGGCCTACGCGCCGGCCACCGGCACTCCGGAGGTCGGCGGGCTGTCGTCCTATGAAGCCCTGGTCCTGGTGCGAGCGCTGCGATCATTGGACCTCATGGGCGCCGACGTGGTGGAGGTCTCACCGCCCTACGACGGCCCCGGTCAGATCACGAGCCTGCTCGCCGCGAATCTCCTCTTCGAGATGCTCTCGACGCTGGCGCTACGACGCTAGCCGCGTCGGTTGGGGATAAGCGCGGCGTGCTATCATACGCGGCGTGACGAGACGCGCCGCCTTCGCCGGCCCGGTGGCTCTCCTGCTGCTGCTCTGGGCGGCGCCCGCCCGCGCGGCCGCTCCCCAGCCCGTGGCGCTCATCGAGATGGACGGCGCGATCACCCCGATCACCGTGCGGCTTATCAACGGCGCCATCGAGCGCGCGACGTCCGAGCGCGCCCAGGCGCTGATCATCGAGCTCAATACGCCCGGCGGACTCGAGCGCTCCATGCGCTCCATCGTCCAGAGCATCCTCAACTCCGAGATCCCCGTCATCGTGTACGTGGGCCCGACGGGTGCCCGCGCGGCTTCGGCGGGTGTCTTCATCACCATGGCGGGTCATGTGGCGGCGATGGCGCCGGCCACCAATATCGGCGCGGCCCATCCGGTCGCCGTGGGCGGCGGGATGGACAAGGAGATGAGCAAGAAGGTGGAGAACGACGCCGCCGCCTTCGCGCGCACGATCGCGACCGAGCGGGGCCGGAACGTGGAATGGGCCGAGAAGGCGGTGCGCGCCTCGGTGGCCGCCACTGAGCGCGAGGCCGTGAAGCTCAAGGTCGTGGACCTGGTGGCCAATGACGTGCCGGACCTGCTGACGAAGGTCGACGGCCGAACGATCAAGACCACGAAGGGGATGGTCACGCTCCGCACCAAGGACGCTCCAATCAAGCGCATCGAGGTTCGCTTTCGGGACCGCTTCCTGGCCCTGATCACCGATCCCAACGTCGCCTATATCCTGATGATGATGGGGATGCTCGGCATCTTCTTCGAGCTGTCGAACCCCGGCTCGGTCTTGCCGGGCGTCATCGGGGGGATCAGCCTGATCCTGGCATTCTTCGCCTTCCAGAGCCTGCCGATCAACTGGGCCGGGCTGCTGCTGATCCTCTTCGGCGTCGGATTGATGATCGTGGAGATCAAGGTGGTGAGTCACGGAATCCTCACTATCGGCGGTGTCGTGGCCATGCTCCTGGGCTCCCTCATGCTATACGATGCGCCCGAGACCGGGATCCGCGTCTCGTGGGTGGTGATCATTCCGACGGTGGCGACCACCGCGGGGCTGGTCCTCTTCGCGGTCTCGGCCGGGATCAAGGCGCTCTACCGGCGGCCGGTCACGGGGGCGACGAGCATGGTGGGACAGTTGGGCGTGGTCAAGGCGGCGCTCAATCCCGAGGGCCAGGTGCTGGTGGACGGCGAGCTCTGGCGGGCAGTCGCCCAGGATGGGCCGGTGGCCGTCGGCGAGACCGTCGAGGTTGCCGAGATCGAAGGGCTGACTTTGAAGGTCACCAAGACCGCGCGGCGAGCCTAGCAACCCCCAGGAGAGACGGCATGGACGGTATCGGGCTGGTCTTCGCAATCGTTCCGGTGGCGGTGATCGTGATCTTCATCATCGGCTCCGCGGTGCGGATCCTCCGCGAGTACGAGCGGGGCGTCATCTTCCGGTTCGGGCGCCGCGCCAACGCCATCTTCAATCCCGGCGGGGACGGCTCGGGGCCGGGCCTCGTCCTGCTCATTCCCTTCGTGGACAAGATGGTGAAGGTGAGCCTGCGGACCATCACGATGGACGTGCCGCCTCAGGACGTGATCACCCGCGACAACGTGTCGGTCAAGGTCAACGCGGTGATCTTCTTCCGCGTCCTCGATGCCAACAAGGCCGTGATCAGCGTCGAGGACTATCTCTACGCGACGTCGCAGATGGCCCAGACCACGCTGCGCAGCGTGCTCGGCCAACAGGAGCTGGACGACCTGCTGGCCTCGCGCGAGAAGATCAACGAGGAGCTGACGCGGATCATCGACCAGCACACGAACCCGTGGGGCGTGAAGGTCGCAGCCGTCGAGGTCAAGAACGTGGACCTGCCGCAGGACATGCAGCGCGCGATGTCAAAGCAGGCCGAAGCGGAGCGCGAGCGGCGCGCCAAGGTGATCAACGCGGAGGGGGAGTTCCAGGCCGCGGCCAAGCTGTCCGAGGCCGCCGACGTCCTGACCCGCTTCCCGATCGCGGTTCAGCTCCGGTATTTGCAGACCATGCGCGAGATCGCGTCGGAGCGGAACACGACCACGTTTTTCCCGCTGCCCATCGATCTCTTCACGCCGCTGCTGAAGGCGCTGGGCGCGGCGCCGCCTCCAAAGGGCTGATCGGCGCCGCGACTGGCTTGTCGCCCGCGCGATCCGTGAGTACAATGACCGGGTCTGTCGGGGGGTTAGCTCAGTTGGGAGAGCGCGGCGTTCGCAACGCCGAGGTCGAGGGTTCGAATCCCTTACCCTCCACCATTTCGAGTTCCAGCGAGGCCGGGGCCAGGCGGCTCCGGCCTTTGTTCCTCGCGGCCGCTCCCGGCTACGCGCGCTTGGCGGTGCGATCCCGCTTGGGCGGGCACTGCTTGTGGACCCACGTCGAGCCCAGCTTGACGTGGTTGCCGTTTCGTCTGATCCGCAGCTTGCACTTGGGGCAGGTCCCCATCACTCACTCCTTCGCCGACGCCATTGGCGGATCGTCGGCACGGCACGCATTATACACGACCGGGGAACTCATGTGACTCCCGCTTGTCTATTCTGCCGCATCGCCGCGAAGGAAGCCCCCGCGGACATCGAGTACGAGGACGACGAGGTCCTGGCCTTCAAGGATCTCTACCCGAAGGCGCCGGTGCACCTGCTGATCATCCCGAAGCGGCATATCGAGTCCGTCGCGCGCCTGACGCCCGAGGACACTGCGTTGATGGGGCGCTGCCTCCAGGCCGCGCGGCTCCTTGGCGAGAAGACTGGATACGCGGAGCGCGGCTATCGCCTCTCGTGTAACTGCGGGCCCGAAGGCGGACAAGTGGTCTACCACCTGCATTTCCACTTCACCGCGGGACGGCGATAATCCGGCTGCTCAACTATCCTGCCGCTTCAACGGTGCTACGCACTCCCGTGCTTCTGGTGATGCCGTCGATTTTTCCTCGCGGACGTTGAGCGTCCAGATCGTATTGTCGAAGGGCGTACGGCGCTGCCTAGCCCGCGGCTGGCTTGTTCTCCAGGGGCAGCCCGGCATTGGCCCAGCTTCCCAACCCCCCTTTGAGGATCTTCACGTCCCTGTACCCGAGCTTCCTGAGCTGCAGCGCCACACTGGCGCTTGTGTGCTCGTCCCTTCAGGTGCAGTAGGCCACCACCGTGCGATCCGGCTCTACGGCCAGCGACGCAACGCCCGTTTCCAGCTCGTCGGGCGACACGTGGAGCGCTCCCGCAATGCGGAACGGGCTCGCGGCGTATGCCGATGCTTGACGCACGTCGAGGATCACCGGAGGCGTACCGTCCTCGATCAGCTTCACGACTTGGGCCGGTCCCACGCGGAAGCGGTTGCGTTTCCATCGGAGCCCGAGCATGAGGCCGAAGACTCCCAGACTCACTGTCGAGACCGCGCCGGTCGCGATCGCCCACGGGAATGGTTGAGGCGGCGGGTTTTTGATCTTGTCCTCGGCTTCGGCCAGCGCCCGCTTGACGTCCGGAAGATCCGGCATGAGTCGGTTCGCTTCTTGGAAGCTCGCCGCCGCGCCTTTCCAGTCCTTCGCGAACAGACGACTGAGACCCGTAAACCACCTGTCATTGAAGGAGCTCTTCCCGTTGACAGCAACCGGTGTGCCCTGCAGGAACTCCTTCACCGCGTTCGAAGGAATGACGAAGTTGAAGCCCTGGACGATACTGCCTTCCGCCCCGGGCCCGAGTGAGACGAAGGTGAGCACGCCGACGACCTCACTCCGGTCATTGACGGCGGGTCCGCCGGAGTTGCCCCACGCAGCCGGCGCATCGGTCTGAATGACGGGGTTGTTCTGGATGTCCATCTTGAAGCCGGAGACGGCACCGTTCGTCACCGATGCTTCGACCTTCGATGAGGCATTCAGCAGCTCGTGACTCAGCACGACTCCCGGAAAGCCGAGGACCCGGATCGGGTCACCGATCTTGAGATCCTTGGAATCCGCGACGGGGAGGACCGGCATGTCCGACGCTTCGAGTTGGAGGAGGGCCAGGTCCCGTCCCGACATCGCGCCGGGCTCGCCCGCCACCGGCGGGCTGTACTTGAAGACCTTGGCCGGCAGCCGAATGCCATTGGAGAGGAGCACCGAGACGGAGGGACTGAGTTCGATCCTGGCCGTGGGCAGTATTCGATCGAGCGCCTGCCGACGTAGCTGCTCTTCGACGTCGGGCCTCTCGCCGGGAGCCAGCCCGCGCTTCTTGAGCGTTTCGGCGACGCAGGCGCCGATCACTGCTTTCTGCGCCTGCTGGTTCACGAGCCACCGGGGAGTTTCCTGCGCCGGCTGGACGACGTGCGCATTGGTGACCACCCAGCCATTGCCATCGACGAACCATCCGGTGCCAGTCTCTCGGAAAGGATTCGGTGATACTTTCGTGAGACCCCCGCCACAGTTGACGCTCACCTCGGAGGTGACTTCGGTGATCACCAGTACCGTAGCCGGCTTGGCGCGAAGGATGGCTTCCTGGACGGAAAACATATCCGCGCCGGCGGAGCTAGAAATCGCCGCGGATCCGAGGAGCAGAAGCGGAGCCGCCACCAGCAGCCGACCGCGAATCATTCCTGGCATTCTATACCTCTCGGTATCCAGATAGAAAAAGGGCTCCAGGGATGTTTCCCTGGAGCCCCTTGGGGTTTCGGGTCGCTTACTTCTTCAGCAGCTCCATCGCGGCCTTGGCCTTGGTGCTGGCCGTGGCCGTCTTGCCGGCCTTGCAGGCCGCCTCGGCCTCGCTCACGAGAGCCGTGGCCTTCTTGATGTCAGCGGAACGCGGAGCCTGCACATCCTGGCTGCGCGGGGCCTGCACATCCTGGCTACGAGGAGCCTGGACATTCTGGCTGCCGCGGGGCCTGCACATCCTGGCTACGAGGAGCCTGGACATTCTGGCTGCGCGGAGCCTGCACATCCTGGCTACGAGGAGCCTGGACATCCTGGCTGCGCGGGGCCTGAATGTTCTGGCTACGCGGGGCCTGGACATCCTGACTGCGCGGAGCCTGCACATCCTGACTGCGCGGAGCCTGCACATCCTGGCTACGCGGGGCCTGAATGTTCTGGCTGCGCGGGGCCTGCACATCCTGACTGCGAGGAGCCTGGACATCCTGACTGCGAGGAGCCTGCACATCCTGGCTACGCGGGGCCTGAATGTTCTGGCTGCGCGGGGCCTGGACATCCTGACTCCGAGGCGCCTGCACGTCCTGCGAGCGCGGGGCCTGGACATCCTGAGACTTGGCGCCGGCTAGCGACCGAGGAGCCTGGATATCCTGGCTCCGGGGCGCCTGCACGTCCTGCGAGCGCGGGGCCTGAATGTTCTGGCTACGCGGGGCCTGGACATCCTGACTGCGCGGCGCCTGGACATCCTGAGACTTGGCGCCTGCCAGCGACCGAGGAGCCTGCACGTCCTGGCTCTTCGCGGTCTGGGTCAGCATAGCCTTGGCCGACGCCACCTCAGGGGGGCAGGTTGACTCGCCCGAGCTGACCGTCGCAGAGAATGCCACGACCATCAGGAGGCTCATTGCCGTTGCGAGGAACTTTCTCATCTCTACCATCCTTCCTTTCGAACTTGGTTAAGGGACGTCTCACTTTCCCACCCAACCCCACCGGGAGCTGGGGGCCCTTCTTCATCTACATTTAGGGACCCTCTAGGGGTCCGAACCTGCGCTGTAGGGTTGCAGGAGAGGTGCCATTATTGAGACGACACGTAAATGCCTATAGATTCTGGGCCTTGCGAGCCGAAGCCCCATGAAACAGAGGTTATTCAGGCGGCGTTCTGCCCGATAGAGGCTCGGTGGACGACCCGGCAATCTGCCCGCAGAGGCCCGGCTCAAGCGGAGCCGACCGCACATATATTGAGCGCTGCGGGTCGCTCTGATACCTTGGGACGCCCATGACCCAGTTCCGCTTCAAACTCCGCTGGCTCTGGGTCGTGGTGGTCGGTGCCCTGTTCGGCTGCGGAACCCTCTGGCCTGTCCAGCAGCCACGCGGACTACCGATGCCCTCCCGTGAGGTCCTGCCGAATGGCTTGCGGCTCATCACCCAGGAGCACCGCGCCGGAGACATCGTCGCGCTTCACCTCTGGGTTGCCGTGGGCGCTCGCGATGAAGCGACGGGCGAGCGAGGGTTCTCCCACTTCGCTGAACATATGCTCTTCAAGGGGACTGAAACCCGCGCCAGGGGCTTCGTGGAGCAGGAAGTGGAATCGATCGGCGGGCGAACCAATGCCGGGACGTCTTACGATTACACTTTCTACTACATTCTCGTTCCGGCGCGTCACGCGGTGCGGGCACTTGAGGTTCTCGCGGACATGGCGTTCAATTCCAAGTTCGATCCGGCCGAGCTGGCCCGCGAGCGTGAAGTGGTTTTCGAAGAAGTCCACCTCGGTGAGGACAATCCGCGCACCTCGCTGTTCCGCCAACTTTATAATCTGGCCTTCGGCGAGCACCCCTACGGTTTCCCGGTACTCGGCGACCCGAACGACCTTCGTGCCGCCACGCAGAGCACCCTCCGCGCTTATTACAAGCGCCACTACGTCGCGGACAATATGACCCTGGTAGTGGTCGGCGCGGTCGGCGCCGAACAGATCCGCGCCGCCGCGGTCCGCGTGTTCGGGGCTGCGCCGGCCACCGGCTATCGGCGGGCTCCGATGCCCCCTCAGCCCCCGATCCGGGGTGTGAGGCGGCAGGTAGTCGAGCGACCTGAGCGGCAAGGATCGCTTGCACTCGGGTGGGCGGCTCCACTTGTAGGGCATCCCGATATGTACGCCGTCGACTTGCTGGCCCATATCCTGGGGGGGTCGAGAACCTCGCGCCTCAACCAGGCGCTGCGCGAGCGCGCCCGAATCGTCTCTACCGTGAGCGCAGGCTACGGAGCGCTTCAAGGGGGCGGCCTGATCACAGTGTCGGCGCAGTTCGAGCCCAAGGACGAGGCCAGCGTGGAGAGCGGCGTCCTGGCTGAGGTCAGGCGACTGCGGGACGAAGGAGTAACCGAGCGCGAGCTGGCGCGCGCTCTGACCGCCTCGGAGGCGGAGCGCGCATTCGGGCGGGAAACGGTCGAAGGTCTGGCCTCCGCATACGGACGCGCGGAGACTATCTGGAGCCTGGAAGGCGAGCGGCAATATCTCGAGCGGCTGCGCGCGGTAACGCGGGGGCAGATCCAGGACGCGGCGCGCCGCTACCTCACTGAATCCTACGCGCGGCTCCTTTTCGTTCCCAGGGGGAAGGGATCGTGAGGCGGGTGATTCTGGGGTTAATGGTGGGATGGGCGGTGCTGTTCGGTGCGCTGACGGCACAGGCCGCAGACCAGGAGGTGCTCGCGGAGCGGCTGCCGAACGGGCTCACCATGCTGATCAGAGAGAATCCGGCCACGCCCGTCGTGGCTGTCTCACTCTTCGTCCGCGTCGGAAGCCGCTGGGAAGGCGACAATGAAGCCGGTGTGAGCAACCTCCTCCAACAGGTGCTCATCAAGGGGACACTGAGCCGCTCGGCCCTGGAGATCGCCGATGCCGCCGAGAGCATCGGCGGGCATATCGGGGCTTCTGCGGACGCGGACTTCTCCGAGATCGCCGGCGTGGCCCTCGCGCGACACTCGGCGCGGCTGCTCGAGCTGATCGCCGACATCGTACGTCATCCCTCGCTGTCGCCGACAGAGCTGGAGAGCGAGCGCCGTGTGGCGCTGAGCGGAATCCGGAACCGACAGGACCAGCCGTCGCCGCTGGCTATTGATACCCTGCTGGCGCACCTTTTTCCAGGACACCCTTATGGCCGCCCTACTGCGGGCCGCGCCGCCACCGTCCAACGTCTCGATCGCGCAGCCCTCATGGCGCACTATCAGCGCTACTACCGGGCCGGGCGGATGATCCTGTCGGTGAGTGGCGACGTTTCGGCTCGGGACGTTGCGGGCGAAGCCACGCGGCTGTTCGCCGAGGTTCCGGCTGGTGATGGCGGCGCAGATCCGGTCTCGCCTTCCTCATCACCACTGGGCGATCGCACGATGGTCCCGCGTCCCTCCGCACAGACTCAGGTGCTGATGGGCTTTCCCGCTCCTCCGATCTCGCACCCAGATTACGCAGCGGTCAAGGTCCTGAGCACTGCGCTCGGCGGTGGCATGGCGGGACGGATCTTCACCGAGATCCGCGACAAGCAGGGCCTTGCGTACGCCGGCGGCGCCTCGTATCCCTCCCGTGTGGGAGCAGGGTTCTTTCTGGCGCAGGTCGGCACGGCGCCCGTCAATGCGGCGCGCGCCGAACAAGCACTGGTCCGGGAAATCGGCCGGGTGCGAGGGGAACGGCTCGACGCGGTGGCCCTGCGGCGGGCCAAGAGTTATCTCCTCGGGCAATTTGTCTTGGACCGGCGCACCAACGTTCGACTGGCCTGGTACGGGGCGTTCTTCGAGGCCACAGGGGTCGGGCACGATTTCGCCGACCGCTACACGAGGGCGGTCGAGGCGGTGAGCGCCGAGGACGTGCAACGGGCGGCGGGAACATATCTGTCGCGCCCTACCATCGTCATTCTCGGGCCCTCCGCGCCGTAGGCGCGCACCCCTCGCCCCCGGGCCCGAACCGGAGCCCCATGTTCCCCCTCAAGGACGACAATCCCAGCGGGACCACGCCCGTTGTGACGATAGGGCTCGTCGCTATCAATATCGCTGTGTTCCTCTACGAACTGTCCCTGCAGGCCAGCAATTCCGCTGAAGCGGGGCGGCCGGCGGTGGCCTTCGTATCCGAATTTGGGCTCGTGCCGTGCCGCCTCGCCGCGCTCTGCCGGAGCGCGCCGGACCTGCCATCGCCGATCTTCACCATCTTCAGTTCGATGTTCATCCATGCCCTCGGGCTCCCCGGCTTCTTGCACGTGGGCGGGAACATGCTCTATCTGTGGATCTTCGGCAATAACGTGGAAGACACCCTGGGCCATGGGCGCTTTCTCCTTTTCTATCTGGCCTCCGGCGTGGCCGCGGCACTGACTCAGACCGCGGTGGGGCCTGGGTCCCAGGTGCCGATGATCGGCGCAAGCGGCGCCGTCTCAGGGGTGCTGGGCGCCTATCTGCTCCTTTTCCCCAGAGCCAACGTGTTGACCGTGATCGTGTTCGGCTTCTTCTTCCGTGTCGTGCCGATACCAGCCATGATCGTGCTCGGGTTCTGGTTCGTCGTTCAGGTGCTGAATGGGCTCGGGTCGTTCGGAGCCAGCGGAGGCGTTGCTTTCTTCGCCCATATTGGCGGCTTCGTCGCCGGCATGGGGCTGCTGGCGGTGTTTCGGCCGCGGCCCAAGCCACGGCCTTGGTAGTTTCCGTCGCCGCTGCCTTTCCGCTATAATTGACCGTTGTGACCGCTGGCCCTGTCTACTCTCCTGGGGAGCCCGCATGAAAGCCGTGATCATGGCTGGAGGGTTCGGGACCCGCCTCCGGCCGCTCACCATCCACATCCCCAAGCCGCTGGTGCCCGTGGGCAATGTGCCGATCATGGAGCACACGGTGCGGCTCCTGCAGCGTCACGGGTTCACCGATCTCACCGTCCTGCTGTATTTCCTGCCCGAGACGATCACGGGGCACTTCGGCGATGGCAGCCGCTGGGGGGTCCGGATGCACTACGTCACGCCCACGGCCGATCTCGGTACCGCGGGCGCGGTCAAGTTCGCGGTCGGCGATCTTGGAGAGGCCGTGCTCGTGATCTCCGGAGACGTGCTGACCGACTTCGACCTCGCCGAAGCGGTGCGCTTCCATCGTGAGCGGCACGCCGAGGCGACCATGGTCCTCACGCGCGTCGAGATGCCGCTCTCCTACGGTATCGTGATCACCGACGAGGCAGGGCGGATCATCCGCTTCCTCGAGAAGCCCACCTGGGGAGAGGTGTTCAGCGATACGATCAACACGGGCATCTACCTGCTGGAACCGCCGGTATTCGCCGCGATTCCACCGGGCCGCTCATACGACTTCGGCAAAGAGCTGTTCCCGGCGCTGCTCGCCTCCGGGCGGTCGCTCTGGGGACACGTCGCCAAAGGCTACTGGAAGGACGTCGGGGATCTCGCCGAATACCGGGCCGCCCATCTCGATCTCCTGCAGGGGCGCATCAGCGTCGAGGTACCGGGCAAACGCACCGAAGGAGCGGGCCACGTCGTCTGGCTGGATGAGGGCACGCGGGTCGACTACACAGCCAAGCTGAGCGGTGCCGTCATGATCGGACGCGAGGCGCAGGTGGCGCCCGGCGCGCGGTTGGCCAACTCGGTCGTGGGCCCGGGCGCGGTGATTCATGCCGGCGCCGACGTCGAGGGTAGTGTCCTGTGGGAGGGCGCCGAGATCGGGCCTGGCGCGGTGGTCAAGGAGGCCATTGTCGGTCGAAAGGCGGTGATCCGCGCCAACGCCTTCCTCTCCGAAGGGGTCGTGATCGGGGACTTCTGCCGTATCGGCGAGTCCAGTGTCGTGAAAGCCAATGCCAAGGTCTGGCCCTACAAGGAGGTCGAGGACGGGGCCACGCTGGCCATGAGCCTCGTCTGGGGGGAGCGCTGGAGCCGGTCCCTCTTCGGGCGGTACGGCGTTTCGGGTCTGGCGAATATCGAGATCTCACCGGACTTCGCGGCAAAGCTGGGGGCGGCGTTCGGCGCCACGCTCGGCAAGCGGCGAGTCGTTGTGACCAGCCGGGATCACCACAAGGCCTCCCGGATGATCAATCGCGCGCTGATGGCGGGCCTGCTGTCCGTCGGTGTGGACGTGCAGGACCTGGGGCTGGCCCCCATACCGGTCGTGCGCTATCAGGTGCCCGCCCTCGGGCTCGCCGCTGGAACTCACGTCCGCAAGTCCCCTTACGATCCGCAGCTGCTCGACATCAAGTTCTTCGACCACCGCGGCCTGGAGTGCCCTTCCGACAGGGAGAAGGCGGTGGAGCGGCTGTTCTTCATGGAGGATTTTCACCGCGCCTCCATGGACGAGACGGGCGTCCTATCGTTCCCGCACGCCGGAACCGACCGCTACCGCGACGGCCTGCTCAAGACCGTGGATTCGGACGTGGTGCGGAAGGCGGGATTGCGGATGGTGCTCGATTACGCGTTCGGGTCGGCGTCCTCGATCTTTCCGGGCGTGCTCGGCGCCCTCGGCGTCGAGGTCATCGCGCTCAACGCGTACCTCGACGAAAGCCGGATCTCGAAGACCTCCGAGGAGTTCCAACGCTCCCTCCAGCAGCTGTCCAATATCGTCCGCACCTTGGGCGCGGATCTCGGCGTGCTGCTCGACACCGGCGGCGAGAAGGTCTTCTTGGTGGACGAGAAGGGCGAAATCCTGGCAGGCGACCTGGCGCTGGCCCTGGTCGCGCTGCTGGTCATGCGCACACAGCCCGCCGGCCGCATCGTCGTGCCCATGACTGCGCCGCAGTCCGTCGAGCGTCTCGCCCAAGAGCACGGCTTCCAGGTCACGCGGTCCCGCAGCACGCCGCGGGCGTTGACCGAAGCGGCCCTGGGCCCTGACGTGGTCCTGGTCGGCGAGGAACTAGGCGGGCTGATCTTCCCGAAATTCCAGCCGGCCTTCGACGGGATGGCGGCCGTGGTCCGCATTCTCGAGATGATGGCTCGGCTCGACGTCCGGTTGCATCAGCTGACCCGCGCCGTCCCCGAGACTTACATGGCGCGCGGCGAGGTGCCGTGCCCCGACGAGCGGAAGGGGGCCGTGATGCGACGGCTCATCGAGAGCACGAAGGGCGAGACTGTCGACCTGATCGAAGGGGTGCGGGTACGGCGGGGCGGGGAATGGGTGGCCGCGATCCCGGACGCGGATCGTGCCTGCTTCCATATCGTGGCGGAAGGCGTCGACAGCGAACGTGCCCGCATCCTGGTCGCGGAGTTCCGCGACCGCATTGCGGCCTGGAGAAAGGAGCCGGCGTGAAGAGGTCCCCCCGGAAGAGAGGCATCAGTGAAACCGCGGTGGCGCGCAAGGCCGCGAGGCCGGCGCAGGCCGTCGGGACGAGCCGGGCGCTGGGAGGAGTGGGCGGACGAGCAGGCGGTGAGACTCGCGCCAAAACCAAAGAGCGGCTCGACGTCCTGCTGGTGACCCGCGGACTGACGGAGTCGCGGGAGAAGGCTGCCCGGCTCATCATGGCGGGCTCGGTTCTGGTCGAGGGGCAGCGAGTGGACAAGGCCGGCGCCCTGGTTGCACCCGGGGCGGCCGTGGAGATTGCCGCGCAGCCCAAGTTCGTGAGCCGCGGCGGTGACAAGCTGGCCCACGCGCTGGACGCCTTCGGCGTGTCACCCAGCGCCCGAGTCTGTCTCGACGTAGGCGCCTCGACGGGCGGATTCACCCACTGCCTGCTCGAGCGCGGCGCTGCCCGCGTCTACGCCGTCGACGTGGGTCAAGGGCAGCTGGATGCGAAGCTGCGCGCCGATGGCCGCGTGGTTGTGATGGAGAAAACCAATGCGCGGCAGCTGCCTCCAGGCGTCTTTCCGGAGCCGCCCGACCTGGCGACCATCGATGTCTCGTTCATCTCGCTCGAGAAAGTCCTGCCCTCGGTGTTCGCCGTTCTCGGTCCGGAGGGCGAGACGGTCGCGCTGGTCAAGCCGCAGTTCGAGGTGGGAAAGGGGATGGTCGGAAAGGGCGGCGTCGTGCGGGACGCGGCTCACCATCGGGGAGTGATCGGCCGGGTCGCGCGCTTCGCCGTCCTCCACGGCTGGCACGTCCGCGGCGTGACGGCCTCGCCGCTCAAAGGCCCAAAGGGCAATCGGGAGTTCTTCCTGCACCTGACCAAGACCGGTCGCACCGTGCCAGAGCTCGATCAACAGATCGCGGGTGTGGCGGCGGAGCCGGCACCTGAATGAAGCGGATCGGAATCGTTGCGAAGACCGATCGGGAAGACGCGCGGACCGTGGTGCCGCGGCTCTTGCAGTGGTGTCTCGCGCGCGGCCTCCAGCCTATCGTCGAGAAGGAGACGGCCGCCCTGTGTCCGGAGGCCGCGGTGACTACGGCGCGCAAGCCCGACCTGCCGGGCCAAGTGGACCTGCTGCTCGTGCTGGGCGGGGACGGCACGCTGCTCTCCGTCGCCCGGCTGGTCGGCGATCTCGGGGTCCCGATCCTCGGCGTCAATCTTGGCGGCCTCGGTTTTCTCACCGCGCTGACGGCGGAGGAGCTCTTCCCGGCCCTCGAAGCCTATCTCAACCGCGAGCTGGTGATCGAGGAGCGGATGATGCTGGGGGCTGCCGTGTATCGGCAGGGCGAGCGGCTCTCCGAGTATGCGGCGCTCAACGACGTGGTCATTACCAAGTCGGCGATGAGCCGCATCATCCGACTCGAGGTCGCAGTGGACGGTCACTTCGCCACCGGCTATCGTGCCGACGGTCTCATCATCTCGACGCCCACGGGCTCGACGGCGTACTGCCTCTCGGCGGGGGGACCCATCGTTTTCCCCACCATGGATGCGCTCGTGTTGACGCCGATCTGCTCCCACACCTTGACGAACAGGCCCATCGTCCTGCCAGCCGATCAGCAGATCGAGGTCACGCTGCTCACCGATCAGGACGTGATGCTGACGCTGGACGGGCAGGTTGGGTTCGCGCTGAAACAATCGGACACGGTCGCCGTCTACCGCGCCGCGCCGCGCATCCGCCTGCTGCGGTTCCCCCAGAAGCATTTCTTCTCGGTCTTGCGGACGAAGCTCAAGTGGGGAGAGCGGTAGGCCGGCCCCGCCGCCACCGTTCGCTCTCAGATACAGGTTGAGCAAGCCCCGCGAGTGGCCGTAGCATGGCGACGAACGCCATGCTGAGGGAGCTCTCAATCCGGAACCTGGCCGTCGTCGAAGAGACCAGGGTGCCTTTCGAGACGGGCTTCAATGTCCTCACCGGCGAGACCGGTGCCGGCAAATCCATCCTGATCGATGCCCTGCTGCTCGTCATCGGCGCCCGCGCGCATCCCGACGTGATCCGCTCCGGGGAGGAGTCGGCGGTGGTGGAGGCCGTGTTCGAGGTCGAGCCCTCGGGCTCCGTCGCCACCCTTCTGGAAGAATCCGGACACGACCTTCGGGATCCGCACCTCGTGATCAAGCGCGAGCTGTCCCGGGCGGGGCGCCACCGCGTCTGGGTCAACGACTCGGCGGCCACCGTCGGGCTGCTCGAGCGATTAGGTGATCTGCTGGTCGAAGTCCACGGGCAGCACGAGCATCAGCGGCTCATGGAACCCGCACGGCAGCTCGAGCTGCTGGACCGCTTTGCCGAGTGCGCGGAGCGCCGGGACAAGGTGAGCGCGCTCGTTCGCCGCTGGGAAGAGGCGCGCGCCGCGCTCGGCCGCGCGCGCGAAGAGCTCCGCGAGTCCACGCGACAGGAGGACCTCTATCGGTTCCAGCTCTCCGAGATCGACGCCGTCCACCTCAGGGACGGCGAAGAGGACGAGCTGCGGGCCGAGCGTACCCGTCTTCAACATGCGGAGCGCATCTACAGCGGGCTGCAGGAGATCACGGCGCTCCTGTATGAAGAGGAGCAGTCGGCGGCGATGCGACTCGCCAAGGCAACCGCCCTGTTGCGCGAGCTGACGCGCTTCGACCCTGACGCCGCCGCGCCAATTGAGGCCCTCGACAGCGCTCAAGCCTACGTCGAGGACGTGGTCGCCCGGGTGCGGGCCCTGCGCGACCGGGCCGTTTTCGACCCTGAGCGCCTCGAAGAGATCGAAGGCCGGCTCGACGGCATCACCAAGCTCAAGCGGAAGCACGGAGACACGGTGGCGGCCATTCTCGCCCGCGGCCGGGAGATTGCCGCCGCGCTGGATCGGATCGATCGGCAGGATGTCGTGCTGGAAGAGATGGAGGGCGATGTGGCGCTGGCCGCCCGCAGCGCCGCCGCGGAATCGCTCAAACTGTCGGAGGCGCGGACACAAGCGGCCGAGCGCTTGGAACGGCTCATCCAGAAGGAGATCCGTGGCCTTGGGATGGAGCACGGCCGGTTTCGGGTCGCCCTCAAGCGCGAACTCGCGGCGGCGGATGAGCTGGCCTGCGGCGACGGCCCGTGGCGGATCGGCCTGCGGGGCGCCGAGACGGCGGAGTTCCTGCTGTCCGCCAATCCCGGCGAGGAGCTCCGCCCGCTCGCCAAGGTGATCTCCGGGGGCGAGCTCTCGCGCGTCATGCTCGCTGTGAAGACGATCCTGGCCGCCGCCGACGAGGTCCCCACGCTGGTGTTCGACGAAGTCGACGCCGGGATCGGCGGGCGGGTCGCCGATGTGGTGGGACAGAAGCTGCGCGCCACGTCGGCCGGCCGGCAAGTGCTCTGCGTGACCCATCTGGCACCGATCGCCGCCTACGCGACCCACCACCTCTTGGTGGAAAAGCGTGTGAGCCGAAGCACGACACACACGTCGGTGAGCGCGCTCCGCGACGAGGCGCGGATCGACGAGCTGGCGCGAATGCTGGCGGGCGAGCGCGTCACGGACACCTCACGGCGCCACGCGCGCGAGCTTCTTCGCGAGGCGCGCGCGGGCGAGTAGTGTAAGATGAGTTGCTGAGATGCTTGCCGCCATTTTCCGGTCCGTGTTCGGCACCAAGCACGAGCGCGACGTCAAGCGCATGCGGCCGGTCGTCGAGGCGATCAACGCGATCGAACCCGACCTCCAGGCGCTCTCCGACTCGGCGCTCCGCGACAAGACTGAGGCGCTCCGAAAGCGGCTGGCCGACGGCGAGGAGCTCGACGCGCTCCTGCCGGAGGCGTTCGCGGCGGCGCGCGAGGCCGCGCGTCGTACCGTCCATATGCGGCACTTCGACACACAGCTGATGGGCGGCATCGTGCTCCACGAAGGGAAGATTGCCGAGATGGCGACCGGCGAAGGGAAGACGCTGGTGGCCACCCTGCCCGCGTACCTGAACGCGCTGCCCGGACTCGGCACGCACATCGTCACCGTGAACGACTACCTCGCCCGGCGCGATGCCCAGTGGATGGGCCCGGTCTACCACGCGCTGGGCCTCACGCTCGGCGTCATCCAGCACGAGGTCCAGTATCTCTACGACCCGAGCTACGCGTCGCCGGATATTCGACTGGCCGGGCTACGGCCCTGCTCACGGCGCGACGCGTATCACGCCGACATCACCTACGGGACGAACAACGAATTCGGCTTCGATTACCTCCGGGACAACATGAAGTTCAGCCTCGAGGATGTCGTTCAGCGCGAGCACTACTACGCGATCGTCGACGAGGTGGACTCGATCCTCATCGACGAGGCGCGCACGCCGCTCATCATCTCCGGCCGTGATCCCATCGCCGAAAGCAAGGCGCCAATGTACGAGAAAGTCAACCGGATCGTGCAGCGGCTCAAGCGCGCGGCCACGATCGTGGAAGGCAAGCTCTCGGAGATCGAGGAGCAGGCCGAGGGCGACTTCATCGTGGACGAGAAAGCCCGGGCAGTGTCGCTCACGGAGCAGGGTGTCGCCCACTGCGAGCGCCTGCTGGGCGTCGAAAACCTGTCGGACCCCGGCCACATCGAGCTGGCCCACCATGTCCACCAGGCTCTCAAGGCCCATCACCTCTTCCAGAAGGACGTGGACTATGTCGTCAAGGAGATCGAGGCAGTCGACGACGACGGGAGGGTCGCCGTCCAACCCCAGGTGGTGATCGTCGACGAGTTCACGGGAAGGATGATGCCGGGACGGCGCTGGTCAGACGGGCTCCACGAAGCAGTCGAGGCGAAGGAGGGAATCAAGATCGCCAAGGAAAACCAAACCCTTGCGACCATCACCCTTCAAAACTACTTCAGGATGTACGACAAGCTGGCCGGCATGACCGGCACCGCCGCCACCGAGGCGGAAGAGTTCGCCAAGATCTACAACCTGGACGTGACGGTCATCCCCACCAACCGGCCTCTGATCCGCGTCAACTATCCGGACGTGGTCTACAAGACCGAGCGGGAGAAATTTGAAGCCGTGAGCACCGAGATCGCCGAGCGCCACGGCAAGGGACAGCCGGTCCTGGTCGGCACGGTGTCGATCGAGAAATCCGAGCGGCTATCGAAGCTTCTCAAGAAGCGCGGCATCGTCCATCAGGTCCTGAACGCGAAATACCATGAGCGCGAGGCAGAGATCGTCGCCCAGGCCGGCCGGGAGGGCACCGTCACCATCGCCACGAACATGGCCGGGCGCGGGACCGACATCCTGCTGGGCGGCAATCCCGATTTCCTGTCCAAGGCCATCTTGAGCAAGCGCGGCCTCGATCCTGCCACTGCGCCGCCGGACGCGCGGCAGTCGGCGTGGGAAGAGGCAAAGAAGATGACCGACCCCGAGCACGAGCGGGTGGTGGCCCTCTGGGGCCTGCACATCATCGGCACCGAACGGCACGAATCCCGGCGCGTCGACAACCAGCTCCGGGGCCGCTCCGGCCGCCAGGGCGATCCCGGCTCCTCGCGATTCTATCTGTCGCTCGAGGACGATCTGCTCCGCATCTTCGGATCAGAGCGGATCCAGCGGATCATGGATCGCCTCGGAATGGAGGAAGGCGAGCCCATCGAGCACAAGCTGGTCACGCGCGCCATCGGCACGGCTCAGAAGCGCGTCGAGACTCGCAACTTCGAGATCCGCAAGCATTTGCTCGAATACGACGACGTGATGAACAAGCAGCGCGAGATCGTCTACGGGCTCCGACGGCAGATGCTCGAGGAAGACAGCCAGGAAGAGACGGTGCTCGAGTGGATCGAAGAGCTCGCCGAAGGGCTGGTGGGCCGCTACGCGCCGCCAGACGCCCATCCCGACGATTGGGACCTGGTCGGGCTCAACGAGGGCCTTCACCGCCAGTTCGACTTCCGCCTGCCAGCCGGCGGGAAGCTCGACGAGGTGGCGTCCCACGAAGGCTTGGTGGGCCTGGTCACGGCCGAGGCCGAGCGCGTCTATCGGGAGCGCGAGCGGGCGATGGGCCCAGAGATGTTCCACCGCCTCGAGCGCTGGATCATCCTCGGGCTGGAGTGGGAGGGCGGCGGCTTTCGCGGCATCAATCAGCTCTGGCGCGAGCACCTCCTCAACATGGACCACCTCAAGGAAGGCATCGGCCTCCGGGGCTACGGCCAGCGCGACCCGCTGACGGAGTACAAGAAGGAAGCCTTCGAGATGTTCCAGGAGATGATCGACGCCCTGAAGGAGACCACCGTCGAACAGCTCTTCAAGACCCGGGCGGTCCAAGAGGAGCAGCCCGCCCCGGTACGGACGGCTCTCCTCACTCCATCAGACTGGCAGGAAGGCCGGGGCCGCGAGGCCGGGAGCCAGGCGGTGAGGCCGTCGGGGCGAGCGGAGCTGCGGACCCCCGATGGTCAGAAGGTCGGCCGCAATGAACCCTGTCCCTGCGGGTCGGGAAAGAAATACAAGAAGTGCTGCCTCCTGAAGGGAGCATGAACGGCCCGGTCGCTGTCAATATTTGGTAGGCGGATCGCCCTTGAGCCCCCATGAGTGGGGGTTTTTTCTTGGTAGCCCGGCTCACCCTGTGGTATCACTACTTAGCGCCTCGCGCGGCGCCACTATGCGACTCGACAGCATCCTGATCCACGGTTTCAAGTCCTTCGCCGAGAAGACCGATCTCCAGGTATTCCCCGGCGTGACCTGCATCGTCGGCCCCAACGGCTGTGGTAAATCCAATGTCGCCGACGCCGTCCGCTGGGCGCTGGGAGAGCAGAGCCCGAAGATTCTCCGCGGCCACAAGATGGAAGACGTCATCTTCCACGGCTCGGGCTCTCGGAAGTCGCTCGGCATGGCCGAGGTCAGCCTGATCTTCAACAATGACGGCGGCCTCAATGTGCCCTGGAGCGAGGTCGCGGTGGCCCGCCGCTTGTACCGGACTGGCGAAAGCGAATACCTGCTCAACGGCGGCGTGTGCCGGCTGCGCGATATCCAGGACCTCTTCGCCGGAACCGGCGTCAACCCCAAGGCCTATGCGCTGATGGATCAGGATCGCCTGAACCATGTGCTGACCGCCAAGCCCTGGGAGCGCCGAGTCTTCATCGAGGAAGCGGCGGGAATCGCGCGCTACAAACAGCAGCGCGCCGAAACCCAGGGGAAGCTGGAGGCAACGCGCCAGAACCTCCAGCGGGTCCGCGACGTGATGGAAGAGGTGCGGCGGCAGCTCGGCTCCATCGAGCGCCAGGCGCGCAAGGCCCAGCAGTATAAGGCGCTGCACGCCGAGCGGCAGGCGCTCGACCTGGCGCTGCTGGCGGCAGATTGCGCGTCGCTCACAGCGCTTGCCGGCACCCTGGCGCGGGAGATGAACGAGCTCCGAGACGCCGAAGAGCAGAGGCGCGCGCGAGGCGCAAGCCTCACGGGCCGCCTGGCGCTGCAGTCGGCTGGCATTCAGGATACCGAGTACCGGCTGGGCGACATGCGTCAGTCCGTGCAGAAAATTCAGGGGGAGGCTGAACGGCTCCTCGAGCGCCGGGAGCAGATGGGCCTGCAGATCCGCGATCTGACCGACGAAGACGCGCGACTGACCGAAGAGATCCGGACGCTCGGCGATCGTCGCGCCGCGCTCGGCACAGAGCGCGAGGGCAAGCTCGCCGCGTTGACCGAGAGCCGCGGGCGGCATGGCGCGCAAGAGGCGCGGATGCGGGAGATCGAGGGCGAGCTCGAAGCATGCCGGGCGATGCTGGCCGAGCGGCGCCAGCGCTTCGAGCAACTCCGCGAAGAGCGGATCACCGTCGCGGGAGCGCGGGCCGATCTCACCCGTTCGAGCGGGGAGCTTCGGGAGCGCGGCGTCCATCTCGATCGGCGCTGCGAGCGGCTCGAGAGCGAGGCCGCGGCAACCCGGAGCGAGGCCGAGCAGCTCGCGGGAGCGCGCGCGCGGCTGGAGGCGGCGCGCCGGCAGACCGGCGCCCAGTTGTCCCTGCTCACGGTTGAGCTCCAACAGATGGAGACGGCGCGAACGGAGCGCGAGGTCCGCCGGGCGGAGGCGCAGGAAGCTCTGGCGGAGCTTCGGCTGGCCCTCGCGGCGCGGCAGTCGGCGCTCGAGGCATTGGAGCGGCTCGAGGGGGAGCGCGAGGGCTACGGCGCGGGTGTACGAGCCATCTTCTCGAAGGCCGCCGCCGCGGAGCTGCGGGGCGTGGTCGGCACGGTGGCCGACTTGCTCGAAGTGCCACCGGGGCTCGAAAGAGCCGTGGAAGCGGTGTTGGGCGACCGGCTCCAGTGGGTGGTCGTTGAACGCTTCGAGCATGCCCGGGCAGCCCTGGGCTTCCTGGGTCGGGAGGCTGCGGGAGCCGCCACCCTCCTCCCTCTGGAAACACTGCCGGCCCCCGAAGCTGTCCCCGAAGATTCCTCGGAGATCAGGTGGGCCGAACGGCTGGTGGGCGGCTCCCGCCGGGAACTGCTGCATTATCTGCTCGGCGGCGTGGGGATTGTCGGCCACCTTGACCAGGCGGAATCGCTCTGGCGGCGGAATGGAGTGGTCGCGACCTATGTCACCCCGTCGGGCGAGGTGCTGTCGCCCACAGGGCGTCTGACCGGCGGACGGCGGGATACCGAGCGGGAGAGCAATGACCAGTCCATTCTGGGACGGAAGCGCGCGATCCGGCAGCTTGGTGAGGAGATCGCCGATCTCAAACGCCGCGCCGCCTCGGCCGCGGCGGCGCTCGACGCTCTCGAGCGCGAGGCCGCGGCGCTGCGCGCGCAACAAGAGAGCCTGCATTCCAATTATCAGGCCCAGGAAACCGCGCGGCTCACCGGCCAGAAGGACCTCGAATCGGTCGAGCGGGAGGGGGAGCGCCTCGCGCGCCACCTGGAGACGCTGACGGCCGAGCGGCAGCAGATCGAGGCCGAGCGCGCCGACACCGTCCTCCAGTTGGAGGATCTCGAGCGGTCCCTCGCCGCCGCGGGGGAGCGCGAGGTCGCCCAGGACCGCGCGCTGGCCACGCTGCGTGAGGAGCTAGACTCAGCCCAGGCGACGGAAGCGGCGCTCGGGCGGGATCTGACGGCCTGCCAGGCGGAGCTCGCCGCGGTCTCCGAGCGGGTCGAAGCGCTGGGGCGTGACATCGAGCGGCTGGGTCAATTCGAGCGGGACTTCACGCATCAGGTGGAGCACGCGGCTCAGCGCCGCGCCCAGACCGCTGAGCGGCGCGCCGATCTCACTCAGGAGCGCGAGCGGACTGATGCCCAGGCGCGCGAGGCGGCGGGCCAGCGCGATCGGCTCGAAGCCGAGGTGCGCATGATCGCCGAGGAGCACCAACGGCAGGTGGCGGAGCGAGATGGCATCGAGGCCGAGCTACGGGAAGTCCAAAGCGATCTCAATGGCCTCGTGAGTCGGCTGCATGAGCTGGATCTCCGCGCCACGGAGGGACGCGTACGGCGCGAAGAGCTCGCGCAGGAAGCGCGCCGACGCCATGGCATCGACAGCGCCGAGGTCTTGCTCGCCGCGCACGATCCCTCGCGGGATCTGGAGCAGGTCCGGACCCGACACGATGAGCTGGCGGAGAAGCTCGAGGCCATGGGACCGGTCAATCTCGTCGCCGACGAGGAGTACCGGGAGCTCGAGGAGCGTCTCGGCTTCCTGCGCACCCAGCACGATGACGTGGTCGCGTCGATCAAGGATCTGGAGAAGGCGCTTCGCGGCATGACGCGCACGGCTCAGGAGCGCTTCACGGAGGCGTTCGACGACATCAACCAGCACTTCGGCCACATCTTCTCCAGGCTCTTCGAGGGCGGACGCGCCGAGCTCAGAATGGTGCCACCGGAGGAAGGCGACGACGACCCGCTCGAACTGGGCGTGGAGCTCATGGCCCAGCCCCGGGGCAAGCGGCTGCAGGCCGTGACGTTGATGTCAGGCGGCGAGAAGGCGCTGACTGGGTTGGCGCTGCTGTTCGCCATCTTCTACTACCGGCCGAGTCCGTTCTGCGTGCTCGACGAGGTGGACGCGCCGCTCGACGATGCCAATATCCATCGCTTCCTGCGGGTGCTCCGCGAGCTCTGCTCCCAGACCCAGTTCATCGTGATCACCCACAACCGCAAGACCATGGAAGCCGCCGACGTGCTCTACGGCGTCACCATGGAAGAGCCGGGTCTCAGCCGGCTCGTCTCCGTGAGGCTGACTGAAGCGTAACCCCGCTCGCTGCTTGACTTTTCTTTTTCCGCCCCCTTACACTCCGAGTTATGGAGCAGTTGGAAGCCGAGCGCTCTCTTGGTCGCTATCTGCGCTCCCTTCGGGAGTCCAGGGGCGGCTCTCTCGAAGAAATGGCCCGCTCGACCCGCGTCGGTCTCCGCCACCTGGAGGCGCTCGAAGCCGATAAGCTCAGCGAGCTGCCGGCCCCCGTTTTCGTTCGCGGCTTCATCCGCGCCTACTGCAGCTTTCTCAACGAGCCTGCCGACGGAGCCCTGGCTCACTATCGCGACATGCTGGGCGAAGGCGAGGCCATCGAACCCGGCATACCGGCGCCACGACCGGCAGCCTCGTGGAGCAGCAGCCCCGTCCTGGTAAGCCTGGCGCTCTTGGCGGCCTTCGGAGTGGGACTCCTGGCCATCAACGGGATCTTCAAGCGCCCGCCGAGGGAGCCCGCGGTGGCCACTGCGCCGGCCACCGTAGAGGAACCAAAGCCGGCCCCGGCACCCGCTATGCCGGCTGATGTTCCGCCTGCCTCGGCAGGGATCCCGCGGCCCGCCGCGCCCGCTCAGGCCGACAAGCCGGCCCCCTCCGCGAGCCCGTCTCAACGGCTCGTGGTGAGGGCCGTGGAAGAGACCTGGATTCGCGTGCAGACCGACGATGGGCGCGTTGCCGAGGAGCTGCTGCCAGCCGGCGCAACACGCGAGTGGACTTCAAACAAGCGCTTCGTCCTCACCGTGGGCAATGCCGGCGGCGTCGAGCTGGAGCTCAATGGCAAGCCGCTGGCATCGCTGGGCGCCAAAGGCGCGGTGATTCAGCGGCTCGAGCTGCCCCAGGGCGGCTCGTGAGCCTGTTCGGGGCATTCGCAGACCGAGTTCGAGATGGGCTCCGGCGTACGCGGCAGCTCATGGAGGACGGCCTCGGCAGTGTCCTCGCCATCGGGCGGCCCGTGGACGCGGCGCTGCTCGAGGAGCTCGAAGAGGCACTGATCTCCGCGGACCTGGGGACGGCCGCCGCGGGCGCGTTCGTCGAGCGGCTGCGCGACGAGGCGAAACGAGGGCGGGCCGTGACGGGGCAGGACGTCAAGGCGCTGCTCCGCCGCTTCCTCGAGGACGCGCTGGCCGGAGCCGCCGCGCCGCTCGACCTCGAGGGCCATCCCACTGTCATCCTCATGCTGGGCGTCAATGGCTCGGGAAAGACCACGAGCACGGGCAAGCTCGCGGCGGCCCTCAGGAGCTCGGGCCGCAGCGTGCTGCTGGCCGCGGCGGACACCTTCCGGGCGGCGGCCATCGAACAGCTAGAAGAATGGGGCCGGCGCGCGCAGGTCGACGTAATCCGGCAGGTGGCAGGCGCCGATCCATCGGCGGTGGTCTTCGACGCCGTCAAGGCCGCCACCTCGCGCGGGATCGACGTGCTCCTGGTCGATACCGCGGGCCGGCTACACACCAAATCCAACCTGATGGAGGAGCTCGCCAAGCTCAAGAGAGTGGTGGGACGGCAGCTTCCGGGCGCACCGCACGAGTGCCTCATGGTGCTCGAGGCGCCGACTGGGCAGAACGGACTGCAGCAGGCGCGGACGTTCCACGACGCGATTGGACTCACGGGACTGGTCCTGACGAAGCTCGACGGCACGGCCAAGGGCGGCATCGTCGTCCCGATCTGGGAAGCCCTCCGCGTGCCGATCAAGCTGATCGGCGTGGGCGAGCGCATCGAGGACTTGCAGCCGTTCGATCCGAAGGCCTTCGTGAGCGCTATCGTGAGTGACTGATGCCCGCCCCGACGCGATCTGATGACGAGCGGTGGATGGCCGAGGCCCTGGCCCTGGCGGCCCGGGCGCGCGGCCTCACCTCGCCGAATCCGATGGTGGGCGCCATCGTCGTCCGGGATGCCCTCGTGGCGGGGCGTGGATTCCACGCGCGCGCGGGAGCGCCTCATGCGGAGATCGAGGCGCTCCGCGAGTCGAGCGACCTCGCGAAGGGGGCGACGCTCTACGTAACTCTGGAGCCGTGCAATCACGCCGGGCGCACGCCGCCCTGCGTCGATGCCATCCTGAGCGCCGGCATCCGCCGCGTTGTCGCCGCCACGTCAGATCCCAATCCCCGGGTGCGCGGGGAAGGAGCCGAGGCATTACGCCGGGCGGGGGTCGACGTCTTCGTGGGTTGCCTCGAGTCCGAGGCCCGCACGCTCAATCGAGTCTTCTTCACGGCGGTAGAGGGGCTGCGGCCGCACGTGACACTCAAGTGCGCCATGACGCTTGACGGGAAGATCGCCGCGTCGGACCGCTCGTCTCGGTGGATCACCGGCGAAGCCGCCCGGCGCGAAGCGCACCGGCTTCGCAGCGAGAGCGATGCAATCGTGGTGGGAATCGGCACCGTTCTGGCCGACGATCCGGCGCTCACCGTGCGTCTGGACCCGGCGTGGCCGCGAGAGCCCTGGCGCGTCGTGGTGGACAGTCGCTGCCGGCTCCCGCTCACGGCTCGGTTGATTGCTGCCGGCGACCCCGGACGAGTGCTCGTCGCCGTTGCGGATGACGCGCCGGCTCATCATGTCGAGGCGCTCGCCTCGCGGGGCGTGATGGTGCTGCATTGTAAGTCGCGCGATGGGCGGGTGGACGTGAGCGATCTCTGCGGGCGTCTGTTTGCCCTCGACATCCATGGCGTGCTGCTCGAGGGCGGCAGCGAGCTCAGCTGGGCATTCCTCGAGGCCGGCCTGGTCGATCGGGTCGCTGTATTCGTCGCGCCCATGCTCCTCGGGGGCGCGGGCGCGCCCACGCCGGTCGGGGGACGCGGCCTTGCGCTGGGCGACGCCCTACGGCTCCGCTCGGTGGAGGTCCGGCCCGTGGGGGAGGATTGGCTGATCGAGGGCGAGGTGATGCATCCGGGCGGGAGAGCCTGACGTGTTCACGGGTTTGATCGAGGAAATAGGGCAGGTCGTGAGCCGGCAGGGCGCGCGGCTGGTCGTCGACGCTCGCGCCGTGTTCGAGGACGCCGCGGCGGGCGCCAGCATCGCGGTGAACGGCGTGTGCCTCACGGTGGTGGACCGGCGTGCTGGCCAGCTCGGATTCGATCTCGGGCCCGAAACCCTGTCGCGCACGACCCTCGGCGATCTGGCCCCGGGGAATGCCGTCAATCTCGAGCCGCCGCTCCGTTTGGGAGGGCCGGTGGGCGGCCACTTGGTCCAGGGCCACGTGGATGGAGTCGGGCTCGTGGAGGACATGACCCGCGAGGGTGAGACCGGGCGACTCAGGATAGAATGGCAGGACGCGGCGCTTCAGGCGCTCCTAATCCCCCAGGGCTCGGTCGCGGTGGACGGCGTGAGCCTGACGGTGGCGAGTCTCGGGGACCGGGGCTTCGAGGTCATGGTGATCCCGCACACGATGGCGGTGACGACGCTGGGCGCGCTGAAGGCCGGGCAACGGGTCAATCTGGAGATGGACATGATCGGGAAGTACGTGCATCGTATCCTGACCCTCCGAGGAGACAGACCGTGACGGATCGCGTGCGAGAGTTCGCCACCATCGAAGAGGCCGTCGAGGAGATCCGGGCGGGGCGCATGTTGGTCGTGGTCGATGACGAAGACCGCGAGAACGAGGGCGATCTGCTCATGGCGGCCGACAAGGCGACGCCCGAGTCCGTCAACTTCATGGCCAAGCATGGGCGGGGCATCATCTGTATGCCCATGCTGGGCGAGCGCCTGGACGAGCTGCAGGTCTCCATGATGGTGTCCGACAATACGGCCCCACTCGGCACGGCATTCACGGTGAGCGTGGACGCCCGCCGGGGCGTCACGACGGGAACCTCCGCCTATGACCGAGCGGTCACGATCCGGACTCTGGTCGATCCCAGAACCCGCTCGGAGGATCTGACCCGACCCGGCCATATCTTTCCCCTCCGGGCCATGCCCGGCGGCGTGCTCCGGCGGGCGGGCCATACCGAGGCCGCGGTCGACCTCGCCCGGCTGGCGGGCTGTGCCCCGGCAGGCGTCATCTGCGAGGTGCTCGATGAGGACGGCGGGATGGCCCGCTTGCCCGAGCTGATGCAGCTGGCGCGCACGCACGGGCTCAAGGTGATCACGATCAAGGCGCTGATCGAGTACCGCATCCAGAAAGAAAAACTGGTGCGGCGCTCGGCCACCACGCGCATGCCGACGGACTATGGCGAGTTCACCCTGATCGCCTATGAGACGACCGTCGACGACCGCGTTCCCCTGGCGCTCGTGATGGGCGAAGTCGCCGGAGACGAGCCAACACTCGTCCGGGTCCACTCGGAGTGCCTGCCGGGCGACGTATTCGGCTGCCGTCGCTGCGACTGCGGCTCGCAGCTCTACAAGGCACTGGCCCTCATCGAGCGGGAAGGGCGCGGGATCCTGCTCTACATGCGGCAAGAAGGGCGGGGCATCGGTCTGCTCAACAAGCTTCGCGCCTACGAGCTGCAGGACCAGGGCAAGGACACCGTGGAGGCCAATCATGCGCTGGGCTTCCGCGCGGACCTGCGGCATTATGGCATCGGCGCCCAGATTCTCGTGGACCTGGGAGTCAAGAATCTGAGAATTTTGACCAACAACCCCAAGAAGATCGTCGGCATCGAAGGCTACGGGCTGCACGTCGTCGAGCGCGTGCCGATCGAGATCCCGGCCACCGACGCCAATCGGCGCTACCTGCTGACCAAGCGCGACAAGCTTGGCCATCTGTTCAGCTCCTTCCCGGACTAGCCCCATGGCGGGACGAGCCCCGAAGGCCACGGTACGCCCCAGAGCCGGGGCGGGCGAGCGCTATGCCATCGTCGTGGCGCGCTTCAATGAGGCCATTTCGAAGAAACTGCTGGACGGCGCGCTGGAGTCACTGGCCGTCCACGGCGTCGGCGGCCAGGATGCCGAGGTGCACTGGGTGCCTGGCTCCTTCGAGCTGCCTCAGGCGGCGCTCACGCTCGCGATGACCGGCCGGTACCACGCGATCATCTGTCTGGGAGTCGTGATCAAGGGGCAGACGCCCCACTTCGAATACGTCTCGAGCGCGGCCGCGCAGGGCATCACGCGTGCGGCACTCGCGAGCGGTGTGCCCGTGAGCTTCGGCGTGGTGACCACCCTCACGGAGGAGCAGGCATGGGAGCGCGCGGGCGGCGCCGTGGGCAACCGCGGTGAGGACGCCGCCGCGGCCGCCGTGGAGATGGCACGCTGGATGCGGGGGCTCGCGCGCTCAAAGGGAGGGCGACGGCCCAACGGGTCTTTGCGGCGCAGCCGAGCCCGGCGAGTCACATAGATGGGACGGCGCCGGAAGGCCCGGGAGCTGGCGCTCCAGCTCCTCTACCAGCTCGACGTGCAGGGCGAGAGCAGCGCCGAGCCGCACCTCGACGAGTTCTGGGCACGGCACCCGGTAGAGCGTGACGTGCGGGACTTCGCCGATGCCCTCGTCCGCGGCACGAAGCAGCACGAGGGGAAGATCGACGAGATGATCTCCCAGTACGCGGAGAACTGGGAGCTGGAGCGCATGGCCGTCGTGGACCGGAACATCCTCCGGCAGGGCATCTTCGAGCTGCTCTGGATGGGCGAGGCGCCTCCCAAAGTCGCCATCAACGAAGCTCTCGAAGTCTCCAAGAAGTTCAGCACGCAGGAGTCGAGCCGGTTCATCAACGGGATTCTGGACCGCATACACAAAGAGCTGGGCTCCGCGTCCTGACCATCGATCCCGACAGGTGGTCGCTATCCGATACGCGATCCTCTCGGACGTCCACGCCAATCTCGAGGCGTTGACCGCCGTGCTCACGGACGCCGCCGGCGCGGGAGCCGGCGGGGTGCTGTGCCTGGGCGACGTGGTCGGCTATGGAGCGGATCCCGTCGCCTGCGTGGAAGCGCTGGGCGCGCGGGCCGCGGCCCTCGTCGCCGGCAATCACGAGCACGGGGCGCTCGGTCTCCTGGACCTCAGCTGGTTCAATCCCTATGCGCGCGCCGCGGCGCAGTGGACCGGCTCGCAGCTCGGCGAGGACCACCGGCGCTATCTGGAACGGCTCCCCCTGACGGTCGTTCTCGAGGACGCGACCCTCGTGCACGCCAGCCCCCGCAATCCGGACGAGTGGGACTACCTGATATCGGCCGAAGACGGTTTCGAGGTCTTCGGAGACTTCGACACGCGCCTCTGCTTCGTCGGGCACTCGCACCGTCCCGGCGTCTGGTCGCTGGGCAGCAGCGGGCCCGATTACCTTGGGCGGCTGCCCCACGGCGAGGCCAGCATCCGGCTCGAGGACGGCCGGCGCTATATCGTGAACGTGGGCAGCGTGGGGCAGCCCCGCGACCGCGACCCACGCGCGGCCTACACGCTCTGGGACCGCGAAGCGCGAACCGTGACCATCCGCCGCGTCGCCTATGATCACCGAACGGCCGCGGAGAAAATCGTCGCGGCCGGCCTGCCGAGGGTGCTGGCCGATCGACTCGCCGACGGTGTCTGAGCGCCTGGGATTTCTGTCTCAGGCGCACGTGCGCCAGACCCTGCTCGTGGCCTCGGGGGTGATGGGCGCGCTGTCCTTTCCGACCACGGACTGGTCGCTCTTCGCCTGGGTGTGGCTGATCCCGACCCTGCTCGCCGGCCTCGCGCGGCCCCCGCGCGCGGCGCTGGCCGATGGCTGGCTCGCCGGCACCGTATTTTTCCTCGTCCTGCTGCACTGGCTCGACTACACCTTCCGCTTCTACAGCGCCATCCCATGGCCACTGACCTGGCTGCCCATTCTCGCGCTCTCGGCCTACTGCGGACTATACGTGGGCCTGATGGCATGGGCGGTGGCGCGTCTCAGCGCCCGCGTAGGGCTGGGGTGGGGGTTGGCGGCGGCGCCCGCGCTCTGGGTGGCGGGGGAATGGCTGCGCGGCCACCTCATGGGCGGATTTCCATGGGGACTGCTCGGGTACTCGCAACACGCGGCGCTGTCAGCGATACAGATCGCCGAGCTGGGGGGCGTCTACGCGGTTTCGCTGCTCATCGTCGCCGTCAACGCTGCCCTGGCCGGCGTGCTGGCTCTGGGTCTGCGGCGCGCTCTTCCAGGCGCTGCGGTCGCCGGCCTCTTGCTGCTGGCCTCGCTCGGCTTCGGCTGGTGGATCCTCGCCCGTGAGTCCGGGCCCGCCGTCGAGCGCGCCGCGCGCGTCGTCGATATCGCGGTCATCCAGCCCTCGATCGAGCAAACCCTCAAGTGGGATCCCGCCCGGCATGCCGAGATCATGGCGGTGTACGAGAGGCTCACCCGCGAGGCCGCCCGGCCGCAGCATGGCGCGCGCCCCGCCGCGGTGCTGTGGCCCGAGACGGCGACCACGATTTTCCTGCGCGGCGACGCCGATCTCCTGGCGCGGCTCACCCGGCTCTCGGCCGAGCTCGACACCCCGCTTCTGGTCGGCTCCATCGACCGCCTCCCGGGCCCCCGGGGCCAGTATCTGAACAGCGCGTTTCTCCTGACCGAACAAGGGATTACGGCCAAGTATGATAAGATTCACTTGGTGCCATTCGGGGAGTATGTGCCGCTGTCGGGACTGATCGGCTTCGTCCGCAGCTGGGCAGAGTTCATCTCGGATTTCGGCGCGGGCGAGGCGCGCACCATCTTTCGGTTGCCCGGGGCGCCGTTCGGGACCGTGATCTGTTACGAAGTGATCTTCCCGGAGCTGTTCCGGGACTTCGTCGTCGCCGGCGCCGGGTTCATGAGCAATATCACCAATGATGCATGGTTCGGCGAGACGAGCGGTCCTTGGCAGCACCTGGGGACATTGCCGCTGCGCGCGGTGGAGCATCGGATCGCGATCGCGCGGGCAGCGAATACCGGCGTCTCGGCCTTTGTGTCACCGACGGGCCGGATCACGCGGCTGCTGCCGCTGTTCGAGCGCGGAATCCTGAGGGCGCCCCTGCAGCTGCGGAGCCGGGCCACGCTCTACACGCGCTGGGGCGATTGGTTGGCGTATGTGTGCCTGGGGCTGTCCGCTCTCGGGCTGGGCGTGCCACTCTTTCGGAGGTCTGGAGCTGGATGCTGAGCGATCTGAAGCGCAACATTCAGGAACTGGAGAAGCGGCTCGACGACCTTCGGAGCCATCTTTGACCTGCCCCGGAAGGAAGCCCGCCTGAGCGAGATCGACGCCGAGATGTCTTCGGCGAGTTTCTGGGACGACAGCCGACGGGCGCAGTCCGTCGTCCAGGAGCGCGCAGAGCTGGCGCGCATCCTTGCCACCGTCAAGGACCTGACCTCCCAGGCGGAAGAGGCTCGTTTGCTCTGGGAGATGGCGAGCGAGGCTGGCGACGAAAGCGTCGTGCCGGAGATCGAGGAGCGGCTCGGCAGGCTGAGCGGTGGGCTCGAAGCCTTCGAGCTCAAGACCATTCTCTCGGGGCCCCAGGACCGGAAGAATGCGATCGTGTCCATCCATCCGGGCGCGGGCGGCACGGAGTCCCAGGACTGGGCGCAGATGCTGCTGCGCATGTACCTGCGATGGGCCGAGCGGGCCGGCTTCAAGGCGGAGGTGGTCGACCTGCTGCCGGGCGAAGAGGCGGGCATCAAATCCGCGACCATCGAGATCACCGGGGAGTACGCGTACGGCTACCTCAAGAGCGAGATCGGCGTCCACCGGCTGATCCGCATCTCGCCATTCGACGCCTCGAAGCGGCGCCATACGTCCTTCGCGTCGGTCGCGGTCATCCCCGAGGTCGAGGACGTCGAAGTGGTGGTCAAGGAGGAGGACATCCGCGTCGACGTGTACCGTTCGTCGGGTCCGGGCGGGCAGGGCGTCAACACGGCCGACTCGGCGGTACGCATCACCCACCTGCCAAGCGGGATCGTGGTGGCCTGCCAGAACGAGCGCTCCCAGCTCCGGAACCGTGACACGGCCATGCGCATCCTCAAGGCACGTCTCTACCAGCTCTACGAGAAGAAGCAGAAGGAGGAGCTGGCCGACCTCACGGGCGAGAAGAAGGACATCGCCTTCGGCAGCCAGATCCGCAGCTACACGTTCCACCCGTACCAGATCATCAAGGACCACCGCACCGGCGTTGAAGTCGGCAATGTCGAAGCCGTGATGGATGGCGGCCTCGATCCATTCATCCAGGCCTTCCTCAAGGGCCCGAGGCCGGGCGCCTAGGCCGATGACCCAGCCGCCGAGCTCGGACGCTGCGCCGCCGGATTCCAACGCGCTAATGCGCCGCCGCCTCGAAAAGCTCGAGGCCTGGCGCGCGCGCGGCATCAACCCCTTCGGCGGGCGGTTCCCGGTCACTCACTGGGCCGGCCAGCTTCAGGGGCGATTTGCCAAAGCCTCGGAGGAGGAGCTCAAGAGCGCGGGCCCGATGTCCCTGGCGGGGCGGGTCATGGCCATGCGGCATCACGGCAAGACCTGTTTCGCCGCGCTGCGGGATCAGTCGGGCCAGATCCAGCTCTACGCCCGGGCGGATGTGCTCGGCGACCAGTACGCGCTCTTCACCGACCTCGACGTGGGCGACTTCGTCGGCGTGACGGGGGAGCTCTTCCGCACCCGCACGAGCGAGCTCACCGTCGCGGTTAAACAGTTCGAGTTCCTCTCTAAGTCTTTGCGGCCATTGCCCGAGAAGTGGCACGGGCTCAAGGACGTGGAGACCCGTTACCGCCGGCGCTATGTGGACCTCGTGGTCAATCCCGAAGTCCGCAAGGCCTTCATCCTGAAGAGCCGGCTGATCGCCGCCATGCGCGCGTTCCTCGACGCCCGGGGGTTCCTGGAGGTCGAGACGCCCATGATGCAGCCGATCCCGGGCGGCGCCGCGGCCAAGCCCTTCACGACCCATCACAACGCGCTGGATATGCGCCTGTACCTGAGGATCGCGCCCGAGCTCTACCTCAAGCGCCTGGTGGTGGGCGGAATGGATCGCGTCTACGAGATCAACCGCAGCTTCCGCAACGAGGGGATCTCGACCCAGCACAATCCCGAGTTCACGATGCTGGAGTTCTATCAAGCGTACGCCGATTACAACGATCTCATGGAGCTCACCGAAGAGCTGTTCGTCCATCTCGCTCACACCCTGCTCGGCAGGGACGAGCTGACCTATCAGGGCGAGACCGTGCGTCTCACGCCGCCCTGGCGGCGGCTGCCCTTCTTCCAGGCGCTGTCCGAGGCCGTCGGGATCCCCGTGAGCCCCGAGACGCCCGTGACCACCCTGGGGGCGGCCGCGCGCGCGCGCGGTGGCTTCGCCTCCGACAAGCGGACCCAGGCCGCGCTGGCCGGCGAAGGCGGCCCGATCGCGCTCTGGAAGGAGATCTTCGATACGCTCCTCGAGCCGACCTTGGTCCGGCCGACTTTTGTGATCGACTTTCCCATCGAGCTCTCACCGCTGTCCAAGCGCAAGCGCGACAATCCGCGCCTGGTGGATCGCTTCGAGCTCTTCATCTGCGGACGCGAGCTCGCCAACGCCTACTCCGAGCTGAACGACCCGATCGACCAGCGGCGGCGGTTCGAGGAGCAGGCCCGGGAGCGCGAGCGCGGGGACGAGGAGGCCCACTGGATGGACGAGGACTTCGTCCGCGCGCTCGAATACGGCATGCCGCCCACGGCGGGCGAGGGGATCGGGATCGACCGGTTGGCGATGCTGTTCACCGATTCCGCGTCCATCCGCGACGTGATCCTCTTCCCACACCTGCGTCCCGAGCGCGGAACGGAAGCCGTCGAGGGCGAGGAAGAGCCGCAGGCGTAATGGCCGGGCGGGGATTGCCCTTCGAGCTATTCCTCGGGCTGCGCTATCTCCGCGCGCGTGGCCATCGCGCGAATCTCTCGCTCTTTGTCTGGATCGGCATCGGCGGTGTCTTCCTCGGAGTCAGCGCCCTCATCGTGGTGCTGGCCGTGATGACGGGATTCCAGGACGGGATCCGGGAGAAGATCATCGCCGCCAACCCGCACATCCTGATCATGGAGCCCGGCGGTCAGGGCGTCGCCGATGCCGGCGCCCTCGCGGCGCGTGTCGCCCCGATCAAGGGCGTCAAGTCGGCGACGCCATTCATCCTGGAGCAGGCGCTGTTCACAGCCCGCGGGGGCCGCGCCACGGGCGGGCTCCTCCGCGGCGTGGACCTTACCTCCCCGGCCGTGCGCGGGACTCTGGCCTCCGAGACCCGGCTCGGCAGCGTCGAGGCGCTGCTCCGGCCGAATGCCGAGCCGGCCGTCCTCCTGGGCCGCGAGCTGGCGAGGAGCCTTGGGGTGGTGCCGGGCGACTTCGTCACGGTCATCTCGCCTAAAGGGGCCGTAACCGCCGTAGGGCTCGTGCCCAAGATGCGGCGGTTCGAGGTGGTCGGCTTGGTCGAGGTCGGGATGTACGAGTACGACTCCTCGCTGGCCTACACGACGCTGCCGGCCGCCCAGGAGTTCGCGGGGCTGGGCGATCGCGTCACCGGTATCGAGGTCAAGCTCGACGACCCATTCGAAGCCAAGGCGATCGCGCCCAGCATCGCCAGCGCGGCCGGCGGGCCCTACTGGTTCCGCGACTGGATGGACATGAACCGCAACCTGTTCGCGGCGCTCCAGCTTGAAAAACTGGCCCTGTTCGTCATCGTCACGATCATCGTCCTGGTGGCGGCCTTCGCGATCATCGGCCATCTCGTGCTGCTGGTGGCGGAGAAGCGAAAGGAGATCGGGATCCTCAAGGCGATGGGGGCGAGCGCGCAGAGCATCGGCGCGATCTTCCTCGTGGCCGGCATGCTGATTGGCGTGGTGGGGACCGTTGCCGGAAGCGCCCTGGGACTGCTCCTCATCTGGGTGCAGAACACCTATCACATCATTCGCCTCGCGGGTGACGTGTACCAGATCAGCTATCTGCCGATGAAGCTGACGGGGGGCGACTTCGCGATGATCGTGGGCGCCACCCTGGTCATCTCCTTCCTCGCGACCTTGTCTCCCGCGCGGCGCGCCGCGCGACTCGATCCCGTGGACGTGCTCCGCTATGAGTAAGCCGCTGCCGGAGCCGCTGCTGGTCGCTCAGGACCTCGAGCGCGAGTACCATATGGGGCCGGAAGTGCTGCGCGTGCTCCGGGGCGTGAACCTCAGCGTCAATGCGGGCGAGAGCGTCGCGGTGATCGGCGCCTCGGGCGTGGGCAAGTCCACGCTCCTGCATCTGCTGGGAACCCTCGACCGGCCCACCGCCGGACGCGTGCTCTTCGCCGGAGAGGACGTCTTCGCGCGCACGGAGGCCGGCCTGGCGCGGCTGCGGCGCGGCGGGGTGGGCTTCGTCTTCCAGTTCTACAATCTCCTCGGCGAGATGACCGCGCTCGAGAACGCCATGCTGCCTGCCCTGCTGCAGCGGCAAGGCACGACCGAGGCGCGGGAGAGGGCCACGGCCGCGCTACAAGCGGTGGGGCTGGCTGATCGGCTCGACCACCGGCCCGGGGAGCTCTCGGGCGGCGAGCAGCAGCGCGTGGCGATCGCGCGGGCGCTGGTGGGCAATCCGCGCGTCATTCTCGCGGACGAGCCCACCGGCAATCTGGATCCAAAGACCAGCGAGGTGATCTGGGACCTTTTCCTCGAGCTCCAGGCCGAGCGCGGCCTGTCCTTTGTCGTGGCCACCCACAACCAGGAATTGGCCCGGAAAGCGGACCGCGGCTACCGGCTCCTGGACGGCCGGGCCGTGCCCTGGCCGTGAGGTGGGGCAATGGCGAAGACCCCGGTTGCAGTTTCAATGAGCTGAGAGTTTTGGGAGGTCGCCACCAACAAAAACCCTAGGAGCCGGGGCCCAGCAAGGTTATACTGTTCGCAGGGTTAGGGTTCACGGCGGCCACCCGACGATCACCGGCGGATCATCGGTCCCCGGGTGAGGGAGCGAGGTTAAAAAGTGTTCGAGCGATTCACCGAGCGGGCGCGGCGGGTCATCATTCTGGCAAGGGAGGAAGCGGGGCGTTTTCGTCACGATTTCGTCGGCACCGAGCACATCCTGCTCGGGCTCATCCGTGACGGCGAGGGAATCGCCACCGCCGTGCTCCAGCGCCTCGGGCTCAGGCTCGAGACGGTCAAAGCCGAAGTCGAGCGGGCCCTGGCCGGTTTCCCCAAGACGCTCACCTTCGGCGAAGTTCCGTTCACCCCGCAGGCCAAGCGCGTGCTCGAGCTCAGCATCGAAGAAGCCCGTCAGCTCGGGCATAACTACATCGGCACCGAGCACCTCCTGCTCGGGCTCATGAAGGAAGGCCAGTCCATCGCGGCGAAGATTCTCGAGTCACTGGGCGCCCGGCTGGACGAGGTCAGGCAGGAAACCCTGTCGCTGCTCGGCGACCAGTACTACCCGCGGCCGAAGAAGCGCTCGCAGACCCCGGTGCTGGACGAGTTCGCTCGCGATCTCACCCAGCTCGCACGGGAGAACAAGCTGGATCCCGTCATCGGGCGCGAGATGGAGATCGAGCGGGTCATCCAGATCCTGGCCAGGCGGACCAAGAACAATCCGGTGCTGATCGGCGAGCCGGGTGTGGGCAAGACCGCCATCGTCGAGGGCCTCGCCCAGCGCATTGTCACCCACGAGGTGCCGGACGTGCTAGCGCAGAAGCGCCTGCTGCAGCTGGACTTGGGCGCCCTGGTGGCCGGCACCAAGTACCGCGGCCAGTTCGAAGAGCGGCTTAAAGCGGTCATGAAAGAGATCCGCCAATCGGAGAACGTCGTGCTGTTCCTCGACGAGCTGCACACGCTGATCGGCGCGGGCGCGGCCGAGGGAGCCATCGACGCCTCGAACATGCTCAAGCCTGCGCTGTCACGCGGCGAGATCCAGACGATCGGCGCGACCACGCTCGACGAATACCGGAAGTACATCGAGAAGGACGGCGCGCTCGAGCGCCGCTTCCAGCCCGTCATCGTCCGGGCGCCATCCGTCAGCGAGTCCGTCGAGATCATCAAGGGGCTGCGCCACAAGTACGAGGCGCATCACCGCGTGAAGATCACGGACGAAGCCATCGACGCCGCCGTCAAGCTCGCGGACCGGTACATCACCGACCGCCAGCTGCCGGACAAGGCGATCGACGTCATCGACGAGGCGTCGTCGCGGACGCGCCTCATGGCGCTGACGCCCCCGCCGGAGATCAAGGAGCTTGGCAAGGAAGTCGAGCGCGTGGTGCGCGAGAAGGACATGTACCTGGAAGCCCAGGAATTCGAGAAGGCCGCCTCGCTGCGCGAGAAGGAGAAGCTGCTCCGCGGGCGCGACGAAGAAATGAAGCGCGAGTGGGACAAGCGCAAGGGCAAGGGACCGCAGACCGTGAGCGAAGAGGACATCGAGTACATCGTGTCCCGGTGGACGGGCATCCCGCTCGCCAAGCTCGAAGAGAAGGAGTCCGCGAAGCTCGCCCGCATGGAGGACGCGCTCCACCAGCGCATCGTCGGTCAGGCCGACGCGGTGACGGCCGTCTCCCGCGCCATCCGCCGCTCGCGCGCCGGGCTCAAGGACAGCCGGCGACCCGTGGGCTCGTTCATCTTCCTGGGCCCCACCGGAGTCGGGAAGACCGAGCTAGCGCGCACGCTCGCCGAGTATCTCTTCGGCGACGAGAACGCACTGATCCGCGTGGATATGTCCGAGTACATGGAGAAGTTCTCCGTGTCCCGGCTGCTCGGAGCGCCGCCGGGCTACGTGGGTTATGAAGAGGGCGGCTTCCTTACCGAGAAGGTGCGCCGGCGTCCCTACTCGGTGGTGCTGTTCGACGAGATCGAGAAGGCCCACCCGGACGTGTTCAACATGCTGCTCCAGGTGCTCGACGACGGCCGCCTCACCGACTCGGTGGGCCACGTCGTGGACTTCAAGAACACGATCCTGATCATGACCTCCAACCTGGGCACGAGCTTCATCGGCAAGCGCACCACGCCCGGGTTCCTGCCCGAAGGAGACGAGACCACCCACGACCGCATGAAGGAGCGGGTGCTCGACGAGCTCAAGCGGGCGTTCCGGCCCGAGTTCATCAACCGGGTCGACGACATCATCGTCTTCCACGCGCTCAGCAAGGAAGACATCACGAGCATCGTCCGTATGATGATCACGCGGGTCAACGCGCAGCTGACGGACAAGGGCCTCCAGCTGGAGCCGACCCAGACCGCGCTTGAGCTGCTCGTCCACAAGGGCTACGACGCGACGTACGGCGCCCGCCAGCTCCGGCGCACCATCCAAAAGCACGTCGAGGACCCGCTCGCCGAAGCGATCGTGCGCGGCCAGTTCTCAGACGGCGCCCGGATCGAGCTCGATGCCGATGGGGACAACTTCGTCTTCAGGGAGATCCAGATCGCCGAGCCGAGACTGGCACTGGCGGAACACTAAACGAAGGCGTACGAGCCCACTTCCTTCATGCGCACGCGGGGGAGAAGTTTTCTCTCCATTTTTTTTGCCCTCCTGCTGATGGGTGCCGGGGTGAGTTTCGCCCAGGCCCCGGCCCAGCCGGAGCGGCAAATCCTTGTCAAGGAGCTCGCCGTCCAGGGCAACCGTCGTGTCCAGGAGGCCGTGATCCTGGGGCGGGTCAGCGCCAAGGTCGGGCAGCCCTTCTCGCCCACCCGCCAGGCCGAGGACATCCGGGCGATCTTTGCGTTGGGCTTCTTCGATGACGTCCAGCTGAAGGTCGAGGACTTCGAGGGCGGCGTCAAGCTGACCTTCGTCGTCGTGGAGCGACCATTCGTACGGGACATCCTCTTCGCCGGGAACAAGAAGCTCGATTCCTCGGCCTTGCAGGAAAAGATCGATCTCAAGCTCGGCAGCGTCTACAACCCGGTCGCCGTGACGCGGGCGACCGAGAAGCTCAAGGAGTATTACGAGGAAGAAGGGTATTTCGAGGTCGCGATCACACCAGACGCTGAGAAGCTGCCGGACGGCGACGTCACGGTAACGTTCCGGATCGCCGAAGGACGCAAGATCACGATCGAAGAGATTGTGATCGAGGGCGCCAAGGGCCTCAAGCCCAAGCAGATCAAGGAGATCATGCTGACGCAGGAGCGGGAATTCTTCATCCTGCGCGGCACGGTCCAGCGACAGAAGCTCGACGAAGACGTCGAGCGAATCGTCCAGCTCTACAACGACCACGGGTACGTCCAGGCGCGGGTCGAGGCCTCCGACATCCAGGTCGACAGGGTCAAGGCTCGGGCGACCATCAAGATCGTGATCGTCGAGGGCCCGCAGTTCCACGTCGGCGGGATCGACGTCACCGGGAACCGGGTGCTGCCCCTCGAGGAGATCAAGCGGCGGATCCTCCTCGCGCCCGGCGACGTGTTCTCGCGCTCGAAGCTCCGCGAAACCGTCAAGGGGATCACCGACGTGTATGGGACCATCGGTCGCGCCTCCGTGGACATCAACCCCAACGTCGCGCAGGACCTTCCGAATCTCACGATCAGCGTCACGCTTGAGATCTCCGAGGGCCCCGAAGTCTTCGTCGAGCGGATCAACATCAGCGGCAACACGCGGAGCGAGGAGAAGATCCTGCGCCGCGAGATCCCGATGGCCGAAGGCGAGCTGTTCACGACGCCGAAACTGGAGCGAGCCAAGCGCCGCCTCACGAACCTCAACTATTTCGACAAGGTCAGCGCGACCACCGCGCCGGGCTCCTCGAAGGACAAGATCATCGTCAACATCGACGTCACGGAGAAGCCGACGGGGCTCTTCTCAATCGGCGGCGGCTACAGCTCCCAGGACGGCGCGCTCGGCACGGTTGATTTGTCCCAGCGCAACTTTCTCGGCAAGGGCTGGGAAGTGTTCCTGCGGCTTCGCGGCGGCGAAAAGGTCCAGCAAGGGCAGATCGGCTTCACCGAGCCCTGGCTCTTCGATCGCCCGCTCGCCGCGGGCTTCGACCTGTTCAACAATCGGCGCATCCTCACCGAGTACAGTGTCAACTCGCTCGGCGGCGACATTCGGTTCGGACATCCCGTGGGCGATGATTCGCGCGTGAGCGCACTGTACCGGATCAGCAACGACACCATCTCTGACGTTCCCTCGACGGCGAGCTCGGAGCTGCAGAGCGCAAAGGGCGATCACATCATCTCGCTCATCGGCACCTCGATAGGGCGCGACACGCGGGACAGCGCATTCGACACGACCAAAGGAAGCACCCAAGGAATCGGGGTGGACTTCGCCGGTGTGGGCGTCGGCGAGAAGTTCGTCCGCACGATCGCGACCGCCACGTACTACCAGCCGCTCTGGCTCGACCATGTCATCAGCGGGCGCATCCTGGGGGGATACATGTTCGGCTGGGCGGAGGAATCGGTGCCGCTCTTCGAGCGCTTCAACCTCGGCGGATCGAACACACTGCGCCAGTTCAAGGCGCTCCAGGTCTCCCCGAAGGACAGCAGTGGAACCCGGATCGGGGGCAATATCGAACTGGTTGGGAACATCGAGTACCTGATCCCGCTGTTCTTCGGCATCCGGGCCGCCCTGTTCTACGATGTCGGCAATGTATGGGGCCCCGACGAGGCAAAGGGTACCCGCTTCGACCCCACCGACCTGCGTCACGGCGCCGGGCTCGGCTTCCGGTGGAATTCGCCGTTCGGGCCGCTCCGCGTGGACTACGGCATCAAGCTGGATCCCCGGAAGGGTGAGAGCTTCGGAAACTTCAACTTCTCCGTGGGTTCCGCATTCTAGGCGAGGAGGGCAGGAAGCGATGAGGGGTAGAAAGCTACTCAATGCGGCGGTCATGGTGGGGGCCGGCGTCGTCGTCGGCATGTGGATGGGCGCGCCGGCGATCTCGGCGCAGAGCGGTACCGGGACGCGCGTCGCAATCATCGACGTCCAGCGAGTCCTGGCGCGATCGGCCGCCGGCGTGGCGGCCCGCGAACAGCTCGAGAAGGAGAAGGCCGCCATGCAGAAGCAGGTGGACGGCCAGCGGACCGAGCTGGAGCGAATGCGCGACGAGCTGGAGAAGAAGGGCCAGCTCCTGTCGGTCGAGGCACGGCGCGAAAAGCAGGAGGCGCTCGAGCGCAAGGTGCGCGACGTTCGCCGGCTCGTGGACGACCTGCAGGCCTCGCTCCAAAAAAAGGAAGAGGCGCTGCTCGCGAAGGTCCTCCAGGACCTGGGCGGACTCGTCCAGAAGGTAGGCAAGGACAAGGGCTTTACGATGATTCTCGAGCGGCAGCGCTCGGGCGTGCTCTACGCGGCGCCGGAATCGGACGTGACCGACGACGTGCTGAAGGCCTACGACGAAGAAACCAAGAAGGCCAAGAAATAGGTGAGCGGAGGCGCCTCGTTCACGCTCGGTCGGCTCGCCGAGGCGCTCGGGGCGACTCTCGAGGGCGACGCGGCGCGCGTGGTGACGGGTGTGGCGCCGCTCGAGACCGCTGGACCGGCGCAGGTCTCGTTCCTGAGCAATCGGAAATATCAGCGGCTCGCCGAGTCCTCCCGCGCGGGCGCGCTGGTGGTCCCGCGGGACGCGGCTGCGTTGCCGGCTGCGCTGCTCCGTGTCGACTCACCACAGGCCGCACTGATTACGTTGCTCCGTCTGTTTCATCCCGAGCCCGCGGCGACGCCGGGCGTCGACCGGTCGGCCGTCGTCGCGGCCGGCGCGCGGGTGGATCCCACCGCGGCAGTCGGCCCTCATGCTGTGATCGAGAGCGGGGCGGTGATCGGCGCCCGCAGCCGCATCGGAGCGCTCTGTTTTGTCGGGGTGAACGCGACACTCGGTGATGAGGTGCGGCTCTACCCCGGGGTCGTCGTCCGGGACGGCGTCCGCATCGGGCACCGCGTGATCGTGCACTCCGGAGCCGTGCTGGGCGCCGACGGATTCGGCTATGCGTTCGACGGCTCGGCCCATCGCAAAATCCCCCAGGTGGGCGGCCTGCGGATCGACGCTGACGTGGAAATCGGGGCCAACAGCACCATCGATCGGGGGACGCTCGGCGACACGGTGATCGGCCGGGGCACGAAGATCGACAACCTGGTGCAGATCGGGCATAACTGCGAGATCGGCGAGGACGTGATCCTGGTCTCCCAGGTCGGCATTTCCGGCTCCTGCCGGGTCGGCAACCGGGCGATCCTGGCGGGGCAGGTAGGTATCGCCGACCACGTAACGATTGGCGAGGGGGCGATTCTCACGGCCAAGTCCGGTGTGCCGAGCGACATCCCGGCGGGCGAGGTCTGGAGCGGCATCCCGAGCCGGCCGAGCGCCGAGGCCCGACGCATCTGGGCGGCGGAAGCCATGCTCCCAGCCCTGCTCAGGAAGGTGCGCGCGCTTGAGAAGCGCGTTCGCGAGCTCGAAGGGAAGCGCGGCGACTGACATGATCCATCCGACAGCGGTGATCGATGCCCGGGCGGAGCTCGCGGCCGGCGTCCGTGTCGGGCCGTACTCGGTGATCGGGCCAGACGTTCGGATCGCGGAGGGGACCGAGATTGGCGCCCACGCGGTGCTCGAAGGGCGGGTCCGCATCGGGACGCGCTGCCGCATCGGTCATGGGGCGATCATCGGCGCCACGCCCCAGGACTTCAAATTCCGTGACGGGACACCGACCGGTGTGCGAATCGGCGACGACACCATGGTCCGCGAGTACGCCACGATCCACCGGGCGACTCACGAGGACGAGGAGACGCGCGTCGGCGACCATTGCCTGATCATGGCCTCGAGCCACATCGCCCACGACTGCGTCATCGGGAATCGCGTCGTCATCATCAACTACGCCGGGCTGACCGGGCACATCACCGTTGAGGACTGCGCGACCATCGGGGGGCTCACGGGAATCCACCCCTTCAGCCGCATCGGGACCTACGCGTATATCGGCGGCTGCTCCAAGGTGACGCAGGATGTGCCGCCCTTCACCATCGTGGACGGGAATCCGGCGACCGCGCGCGCCGTCAACGTCATCGGCATGAGGCGCGGCGGCATCGATGCGTCCGCGCGCCGGCAGGCCCAGGCGGCCTTCCGCATCTTGTATCGATCGGGCCTTGCCCCGGCGGCTGCCCTCGCGCGGTTGAAGCAAGAGCTCGGAAGCGACCCGCTCGTGACGAAGCTCGTGGACTTCATCGAAGGCTCCAAGCGGGGGATCGTGCCGGCGCCGCGGACCGCGGCAGCCGACGCGGAGCTCGAGGAGAGAATCTTTTGAAACCACCGACAGAGCCGAACATCCGCGGCGCCGTCGTCGGCGCCGGTCACATGGGGCAGTATCACGTCCTGGCCCTGGCCGAGCTGTGGGGCGTGGACCTGGTCGGCGTCGTGGATACCGACTTCGAGCGCGCCCGGCGCGTGGCGGCGCCGTACGGCGTGCGCGCGTTCCGCGACCACCGCGAGCTGGCCGGGGAAGTGGACTTTGCCACGGTCGCCGTGCCGACTGAGCGGCACTTTGACGTGGCGCGCGAGCTACTGGAGGCTGGCGCCCACGTGCTGGTCGAGAAACCCATGACCTCGACGCTCGAAGAGGCCAAGGAGCTGTTCCGGGTGGCGCGCCAGCGAAAGCGGGTGCTGCACGTTGGCCATGTCGAACGCTTCAACGGCGCCGTCCAGGAGCTTCGCAAGATCGTCGAGCGGCCGATCCTCATCGAGTCCCGGCGCCTCGGGCCGTTCGTGCCGCGCGTCCAGAGCGACTCTGTCGTCATGGACCTGATGATCCACGACATCGACATCGTCTTGGGACTCGTGGACAGCGAGCCCAGGAAGATGACTGCTGTCGGCGCCTCCGTGCACTCGTCGGTGACCGACGTGGCGACGGTGCAGATCGTCTTCGATTCGGGCGCGATGGCGACGATCACAGCGAGCCGGGCCACCGAGGAGAAGATCCGGACCCTCGCCATCACCCAGCCGGAGGCCTACATCGTCCTCGATTACGGCACCCAGGACATCCAGATTCACCGGCGGGCCGACCAGGAATACACGCTCAACCGAGAGTCCATCCGCTACCGTCAGGCGTCGTTCGTCGAGCATCTCCTCGTCCACAAGGACAACCCCCTCAAGCTGGAGATCCGCCACCTCATCGGCGCGGTGCGCTCGGCCCAAGCGAGCGGCCAGATCGAGCTCCCCGAGGCGGAGGACCTCCGGTCGCTCGCTGTCGCGCTGGAGATCGAGCGGATGATCCGCGACGGTCGAGGCGAGATCGCCTGGCCGAAGGATCTCCCGTGGAGCGTTCCCTCGGCCTGATGGCCGGCGCCGGGGCCCTCCCCGGCCGGGCCGCCGTCGAAGCGAAGCGCCGCGGATGGCGGGTTGCCGCCTTCGCCTTCGAAGACGCGCCGGGACTCGTCGAGGCGGCCGACGACTTCATTCCCTCCCGGATCACCGACATCCAGGCGGTGCTGCAAGGCCTCGCGGACCGCCGGATCCACGCCGCCGTCTTCGTCGGCAAATTCCCCAAGTCTCGCGTATTCTCCGACGTCGGGCGAACCGATGAGGCCGGGCGCCGGATGGCGTCACTGGGCCTCTCGGACGCCGCGCTGGGCGAGATGGTCGTCGCCGCTCTCAAGAGTATCGGCGTCGAGGTGCTGGACCAGCGGGAGTTCCTCGCGCCGTGGCTCATCGCCGCCGGCCCGCTGTCCAGGCGGTCGCCCACAGCCGAGGAGTTTGAGGAGATTCGGGCCGGCTTCGCCCTGGCGCGCCATCTGGCCGCATTCGGTGTGGGCCAAACCGTGGTCCGGGCGCGGGGAGTCACGATCGCGGTGGAGGCGGCCGAGGGGACCGACGACACGATCCGGCGCGGCGCCCTGCTGGCGGGCCCGGGGGCGGTGGTGATCAAGGCTGTGGCCCCGACGCATGATTATCGCTTCGACATCCCTACCATTGGGCCAACGACGCTCGAGGCCATGGCCACCGGCGGCGCGACGGCTCTGGCGGTGGACAGCGGCAAGCTCCTGCTCGTGGATCGAGACGAGGTGGTCCGGATGGCCGACGCGGCAGGCATCGCGGTGGTGAGCGTGGATGGCCGGCCCTGATGCGCCGGTGATCATGCTCTCGGCGGGCGAGGCCTCGGGTGACCTCCATGGCGCGACGCTGTGTCGTGCGCTGCGCGAGGTGGCCCCGGATGTGAGGCTGGTCGGCATGGGCGGCGCGCGTATGGCCGAGGCGGGCATGGAGATCATGGCCGATCCCACCGGCCATGCCGTGGTAGGAATGAGCGAGGCCGTGGGCCAGATCCCGCGCCTGTACCGCGCCTACCGTGCCCTGGTCCGGCGGATCTACGAGGAGCGGCCGCGGGCGCTGGTCCTCATCGATTTTCCGGAGTTCAACCTGAGACTGGCCCGCCAGGCTCGCCGCGCCGGCGTGCCGGTGGTCTACTTCATTCCGCCCCAGCTCTGGGCGTGGCGTCGCGGGCGGATCCGCCAGATGGCGCGCCGGATCACTCGCGTGCTGGCCGTCTTTCCGTTCGAGCAGGCGCTCTACGAGACGGCGCATGTGGGCGTGGAGTTCGTGGGCCATCCATTGCTCGACGTCCTGCCGCTCTCTCTCACCCGTGACGACGCGCGCCGCCGACTCGGCCTCGATCCGGCCGCGTCCGTGCTGGGGCTCCTGCCGGGCAGCCGTCGGGAGGAGGTGGCGCGCTTGCTGCCTGCGATGCTCGACGCGGCCCGGCGGCTGGCGGCGGCGGATCCGCGCCGGCGGTTTCTGATCGGCGCCGCGCCAACCGTGGATCGGGCGCAGCTGGCGCCCCTGCTGGCCGTGGCGGCCGAAACCGGCGGGCCCCAGGTCGAGGTGGTCGAGGGCCTCACCCACGAGGTTATGGCGGCATCGGATGTCGTGCTCATCGCTTCGGGGACGGCCACACTGGAGGCGGCGCTCCTCGGTGTGCCCATGGTGGTCTGCTACCGGGTGTCGCGTCTCACCGAGACCGTCGCGCGGATGTTGGCGCGAGTCTCCTGGATCAGCCTGCCGAACATCGTCGCGGGGCGAAGGGCTGTTCCGGAGGTGCTCCAGGACGAGGTGACCGGCCATCGTCTGGCGTCCGAGGCGCTGCATCTGCTCGAGGACGCCGGTGCCGCCACGGCCCAGCGGGCCTCCTTCAAGGAGATCCGCGGTCGTTTGGGCGAGCCCGGCGTTGGCCAGCGCGCGGCGCGAGCCGTGCTCAAGGCGGCGCGGGTGGCATGAGGCGCCGACTCGCGCTGGTCTTCGGCCCGATGCTGGGCTCGCTCGCCGTTCGAGTTCTGGCGCTCACCCTCAGCATTCGGCGCGAGGAAGAGGCGGTGAGGTCGCACTGGCGGACAGGGGCGCCGACCATTTACACCTCATGGCATGGGCAAATCTTGATGATGCCGCTGCTCTACGGCCGGCTGAAGGCCCGGGTCCTGGCGAGCCGCTCCGAAGACGGTGAGCTGGCCGCCCGCTTCATCGCGCGCTTCGGACTCGAGGTCATCCGCGGCTCGTCGACCCGGGGCGGCGCGGAAGCCCTTCGCGCACTCACGCGGCTGCTGGCCGAGGGCAAAGGCGTCTTCGTGGTAGCGGACGGCCCTAAAGGGCCCCGAGAGGTCGTCAAGCCCGGTATCGTGATGCTCGCGCGCCTGAGTGGAGCGCCCATCGTGCCGATGGCATTCGGCGCCTCGCGGGAGTGGCGGCTGCGCTCATGGGACGAGTTCAGGATTCCCAAGCCCTTCGCCCGGTGTGTGATGCGCTTCGGCGAGCCCATCCACATCCCCAGCCAGCTGGACCGGGCCGGGGAGGAAGCGGCGCGCAAGGAGGTCGAGAACGCGCTTCACGCGCTGACCTCCCAGGTGGATCAGGAGGCGCGCGCCTGATGTACGCGCTGTACTCGGCCGCGCTCCGCGTCTTGCTCCTTGCCTACCTCCCGGTATTCCTCGTCCGCCGGCTCGGCCGCGGGGGCTACGGCCATGCCTTCAAACAGCGGCTGGGTCGGCTCGATCCCGGGCTGCCCCCCGAGCCCCGCTGCTGGATTCACGCCGTATCGGTGGGAGAAGCCACGGCGGCGGTACCGCTCGTCGAGGGCATCCGACGCCGGTGGCCTGAGCTCTCCATCGTGGTCAGCACCGTGACGCCGACCGGAGCGCAAATTGTGGGCGATCGGCTGGCGGGGTCGGCGACCCACCGGTACTTCCCGCTGGATCTGCCTGGCCCGGTCGGCCGTGCGCTCGACGCGGTACGGCCGCGCTTCTTCATCGGCATGGAGACTGAGCTCTGGCCGAATTTCCTTCGCGCCCTCTTCCGTGCCGGCATTCCGTCCATGGTGGCCAATGGCCGGATCTCGGACCGCTCGTACCGTCGCTACCGTCTCGTCCGGCCCGCAATGGCCCGCATCCTCCGTGACGTGTCGCTCTTCGCCATGCAGTCGGATGAAGATGCCCGGAGAATCATCGGCCTCGGCGCGCCCCCGGAGCGGGTCGTCGTGACCGGAAATCTCAAGATCGACCTCCAGCCGCCGGACTCGCGCGCCGACGCGATCTGGGAGCGGCTTCTCGGGCTTCGCCCGGGAGAGCGCCTCTGGGTCGCCGGGAGCACCCACCGAGGCGAGGAGGCGATGATTCTCGATGCCTTCCTGCGGCTCAAGCCGCGGTTCGCCGACCTGGCCCTGCTGCTGGCGCCGCGTCACCCGGAGCGCGTCGACGAGGTCGAGCGCTTGGTGCGCGAGCGGGGGCTCCAGCCGGTGCGGCGCTCGAGCCTGCCGCGCGACAGGGCGCCGGGCGCGGTCATCATCCTGGACACGGTAGGCGAGCTGGCCGAATGCTACCGGCTCGCCGACGTGGTCTTCGTGGGCGGCAGCCTGGTGCCGACCGGCGGCCACAACATGCTGGAGCCGGCGCTGCGACACAAGCCCGTGCTCTTCGGGCCCTACACGAGCAACTTCCGAGAGAGCGCCGAGCTGCTCCAGGCGGCCGGCGGAGCCATCGTGGTGAAGGAGGGTGACGGGCTCGAGAGCGAAACCGCGCGCCTGCTGGCCTCGGCCGAGCTGAGGATGCGCATGGGGGAGGCCGGTTTCGCCGCCGTGGTTTCGCGCCAAGGCGCTGTCAAGGAGACGCTCGACCTCATCGAGCGCTTCCTCCTCACGCGGGGCGGCGGCGAAACCCCCAGCGGCAGGACTCGATGACGGCGCCCCGCCGCGATCCAGAGATTCTGCTGCGTCAATGGTGGGAGGAAGGCGCGCCCCGCGCGATCGCCGTGGGGCTCACCGCGCTGAGCATCGGCTATCGTCTCGGGTTGGCGGCCCGGGAGCGCGCCTATGGTTGGGGATTCCTCGCGACCGGGCGGCTGCCGTGTCCCGTGATCTCGATAGGGAATATCACCCTCGGCGGCAGCGGCAAGACGCCCATGGTCGAGCTGGCGGCTCTCGCGCTGCGCGAGCTCGGCGCCAGCCCGGCCGTGGTCAGCCGGGGCTACGCGCGCCAGAGCCGCGGCGTGGCGGTCGTGGCGGATCGCGACGGCATCAAGCTCGATGCCCGTCGGGCAGGCGATGAGCCCCTGCTGCTCGCCGAGCGGCTGCCGGGCATTGCCGTCGTGGTGGGCGAGAACCGCTTCGAGGCCGGGCGGGCCGCGGTGGAGCGGTGCGGGGCGACGGCGGTCGTGCTGGACGACGGATTTCAGAACCGCACGGTGAGCAAGGACCTCGAGATCGTCGTCCTCAACGGCCATGCTCCATGGGGCAATGGCCGCCTCTTCCCGCGGGGCGCGCTGCGAGAGCCGATGTCCGCGCTCGCCCGCGCCGACCTGGTTGCGATCACCAATGCGACGGACATGGGCGCGCGCGCCGCGAGCGGACGCGTGAGGAGCCACAACGAGCGGGCTCCCGTGATCCGTGCCGCCTATGTCGTGACGGAAGCGCGGGAGATGCGGAGCGGCAGCCGCGTGGAGGCCAAAGCGCTGGCGGGCCGCCGGCTGCTTGCCTTCTGTGGGCTCGCGTCGCCCAAGAGCTTCGCCGACACCCTGGCCGGCCTCGGCATCCAGGTCGCCGCGATCATGGAGTTCCCCGATCACCACTGGTATACGGCGGCGGATCTCGACGGCCTGGCGCAGCACGCGAAGGGCATCGGAGCCGAGGGACTTGTCACCACGGAGAAGGACTGGGTGAGGCTTCGCGGGCTGGAGCCGCCGCCCTCGCCGCTCTGGGTTCTGCCCGTTCGGCTCGCCGTCGAGGCGGGGCACGATGACTGGCTCCGGGCGCTCGAGCGCGCCCTTGCCTCGTCGGGAGCGAGGCGGATCTAGCGATGCCGGACTCCGCAGGCGTCATCATCGTGCGGGCGCCGAACTGGTTGGGCGACACGGTCATGGCGCTGCCGGCACTCCGGGCGCTGCGCGGCGGCCGACCGGAAGCGCGAATCACCATCGTTGGGCCCTGGGCGCCGCTGCTGGGCGGCCAAGGAGTGGGAGACGTCCTGCTCCCCTATCCATCCGGGCTCAGCGCGCGGTACCGATTCGCGGGCTGCCTCCGCTCGGACCGCGCGGACCTGGCCCTTCTCCTGCCGAACTCCTTCGAGTCGGCCCTGGCGGCCTGGCGGTGGGGCGCCCGCCGGCGGCTCGGCTTCGACGCGGACGGGCGCGGGCCCCTCCTCACCGATCCAGTATCGCTGCCCTCGCCTCGGCGGCACCAGATCGAAGAGTACGGAGCGCTGCTCGCCTCCGTAGGCATCGCGGTCACGGAGAGCGCGCCCATCTGGAAGCTGGACGAGCACCGCGAATCCGAGGCAGAGGTCACCGCGCTGCTCGCGCAGGCCGGGGCCGACCCCGAGCGGCGGCTCGTGGGCCTGCATCTGGGCGCCGCGTTCGGCAGCTCGAAGCTCTGGCCCGCGGAGTTCTTCGGCCGGCTCGCCGCCGCCCTGCTGGTGGACGGCACTCAGCCCGTGCTGATGGGAATTCCGGCCGACGACAGGATCGCGACGGCCGTCGGCCGATCCGCCGGACACGCCGTGCCGTCCCTGGTGGGACGGGACCGCCCGGCGCTGCTGCCCCGGCTGCTCAGGCGCCTGGATTGCCTCGTGAGCGGCGACACGGGCGTGGCGCACCTCGCCGCCGCGCTCGGGGTCGCCACGGTCACGCTCTTCGGCCCCACCGACAAGCGCCTGACGGCGCCCCGCTCGGACGCCGCGCAGATTCTCGACCGCGAGGTGCCATGCGCGCCGTGCTTTCTCACCACCTGTCCCATCGATCATGTCTGCCTGCGCAGCATCACGCCCGACGAGGTGGAGGCGCGGGTGCGGAGTGCGATCCCGTCATGAGGACCGTGCTACACACCGAGTCTTCGCCGGGTCTGGGCGGCCAGGAGATCCGAACGCTGGACGAAGCGCGCTGGATCGCGGCGCGCGGCTGGCACGTGATGCTTGCCTGCCGGCCGGATGGACGTCTCCTCGAGCGCGCGCGCGCGGCGGGGCTGGAGGCGCGAGCCATGCCAATGCGCGGCCCCTGGGACGTGATCGCGATCGCGCGACTCGCCGCCCTCATCCGTCGGGAGCGGATCGGCCTCGTCCACACCCATAGCTCGATCGACGGATGGATTGGCGGCGTGGCCGCGCGCCTCGCCGGGGTCCCGGTCGTGCGGACCCGGCACGTCTCCATCGCCATTCGGCGCGGCTGGAATCCGGTTTATACGTGGCTGGCCGATCGCGTGATCACCAGCGGCGAGGCGATCCGGAGACTCGTGCTCCAGGCCGGCGTCAGGCCCGAGCGCGTCATCGCGATTCCGGCGGGGGTGAATCTCGACACCTTCCCCTTCGGGGCCCGCTCGAAGGAGCTGGCCGCGAGTCTCGGATTGGGCTCGCCCGTGTTCGGATCGATCGCCATGTTCCGCGGGTCGAAGGGTCACGCCCACCTCATCGAGGCATTCGGCCTCGTCCGCGCCGCCCATCCCGGAGCGAGCCTCCTCCTGGTCGGCGACGGCAGCCGGCGCTCCTGGGTCGAAGGCCTGGCCCGAGAGGCGAAGCTGGGCGACGCCGTCGTCTTCACCGGCTTCAGACAGGACGTGCCGGCGCTGCTTGGATGCATGGACTGCTTCGTACTCGCGTCCACCCGCACCGAAGGTATTCCGCAGTCGCTGCTGCAGGCATTCGCCGCCGGGGTGCCGGTAGTGGCCAGCGGGATCGGCGGCGTTCCGGAAGTGGTCACCGACGGCGTGACCGGCCTCCTGGTCAAGCCGGAGTCGGCGCCGGATCTGGCGCGAGCGATGGAGCGCGTTGTCGCCGATCCCGGCGCCGCCGGGAGCCGGGCCCGCGCGGCGCGCGCGCTGGTCGAGAGCCGGTTCTCGCATACGGCCGCGGTCGCCCGGCTCATCGACCTCTACGAGAGCCTCCTGACTCCAGCCGTCACAGGAGCGGCCCGGTGAGCAGGTCCCCGAGCCTGAGCGTGCTCCATCTGGTCTCGAACCGGTGGTGGACCGGCAGCGCCGAGCCCGCGATCAGACTTGTGAGCGCCTTGCGCGCTCGCGGTCACCGGGCCCAGCTCGCGCTCGTCCCGGGGGACCGGTTCGAACAGAAGGCGCGGGAGGCTGGGATCGATCCCGTGGCAGGGCTCTCGCTCGAGGTCGGGTTTCGACCGCTCCGGCTCGCCGTGGATCTGCTTCGATTGCGGCGCCTCGTCCGGGGGGACGCGATCGACGTGATCCACTGCCACCATTCCCATGACCACTGGCTGGGCTTGGCGGGCGGCCGGCGCGTCGCCCTGGTGCGCACCTTCCACAATGCCCGCGCCGTGAGACCGAGCTGGCCGTCCACCGCGCTGTACCGCCGGACCGATGCGGCGATCGCAGTCAGCGCCGAGGTCGAAGAGCGGTGCCGGCGCGCCAGCTTCCCGGACGATCGCGTCCACCGGGTTGACGGCGTGGTCGAAATCGCGCGCTTCGACGCGCACCACGACGGCGCGGCGATGCGAAAGGAGCTCGGCGTCGGGGCGGGGCCCGTGCTCGGCTCGGTGGCAAGGCTCGCCGCCAATCGCGGCCACGAGCTGCTGATCCGGGGCTTTCGCCTTCTTCTGCCTCGCCATCCGGGCGCGCGATTGCTGCTCGTCGGCAAGGGGGAGGCACGGCCTCGGCTGGAGGCGTTCGTTCGCGAGCTGGGAATGACCGAGCACGTGCTCTTCATCGGCTATCGTGATGCCGATCTGCCAGACGTTCTGCAGGCGCTCGACGTGTTCGTCTTGATGGGGGCGGGCTCGGACGAATCCTGCCGGGCGGCGCTGGAAGCCATGGCCGCCGGACGGCCGATCGTCGCCCGGCGCGTGGGAGCGCTGTCCGAGACCGTGATCCATGGCGTGACGGGCCTGCTCGTCGAGGGAGAAGAGCCCGACGCGGTGGCCGCGGCCCTCGAGCGCCTCCTCGAGGATCCGGCGCTCGCGCAGCGAATGGGTCAAGCAGGCCGTCGCCGGGTGGAGGAGAGGTTCAGCCCCGCGCGTCACGCCGAGCGGGTCGAAGCCGTCTATCGCGCGGCGCTGGCGCAGCGGAGGCCGGCGGGATGAAGGTTCTGCAGCTCATGTCCTGCCGCGGATGGTCCTCCGACGCCTACTGGGCGTCGCGCATCAGCAGCGAGCTCGAGCGGGCGGGCCACGAGGTCATGCTCGTCTGCAAGCGGGGCAGCGAGGCGCGGGTGATGGATCGCGCGCGCGATGCCGGAGCCGACCGGCTCGAAACGCTGGGCTTCGGCCGGGGCCTCAAGCCCATCGGTGACGCGGCCGACCTCAGACAGATCATCACCTGGCTCAAGACCCGTGATGTGGTGCATGTTCATCGCGGCAAAGAGCACTGGCTCGCGGCGCTGGCGGTCCGCGCGGGGGGCCGACGCCTGCCGCTCGTTCGGACCCGACACATCGTCCAGCCCGTTCGGCCTCATGCGCTGAACCGCTGGCTCTATCGAAGCGCCACGGATTTGGTGGTGACTGTGACCGAAGCCATCCGTCGTCAGTACCTGGCCTCGGCGCTGGCGCCTCCCGAGCGCGTGGTCGCGCTGCCTGGTGGCGTCGATGCCGAGCGCTTCGATCCCGCGACGGATGGCTCGGCCTTCCGACGCTCGCTGGGCCTCGAGACGAGCATCCCGCTCCTCGGTATCGTCTCCGGCCTGAGAGTCATGAAGGGGCATTCGGTCGCCATTGAGGCCGCTGCGCGGCTCGCCGCCGAGGGCCGACGATTCCGGATGGTGTTTATCGGGGAGGGCGCCATGGACTCCGCCGTCCGCCGCGCCGTCGCGGGCGCGCGCCTCGAAGACCGGATGACCTTCATGGGCTTTACTCGCGACCTGCCCTCGGCGATGGCCGCGTTGGATGTGGCCCTGTATCCGGCGCTGGAATCCGATGGAATGTCGCGGGTGATCTTCGAGTATCTGGCGATGGGCCGCGCCGTGGTGGCCAGTCGCGTCGGCGTCGTGCCCGAGGTGCTCGCGGACGGCGTGAACACGCTGCTGGTCCCGGCGGGCGAGGCCGGGGCGCTGGCCACGGCGATCGGACGGCTGCTGGAGGACGCCAGCCTCCGGGCGAAGCTGGGCGCGGCAGCGACCGAGCTGACCAGGACGCGGCTGTCCGGCGCCTGTGTCGCGCGGCGATTGGCGGCGCACTACGCGGCCCTTCGCGACGGCCCGCCGCTGTGAAGATCTCGGTTCTGTGCTTCGATCTGGCCGGCAATGCGGCCGGCCGCGCGCATCTCCTGGCCCGTCTCCTCGAGCCGATCGCCAGCGTGGAGGTTGTCGGTCCGTGCGATGGCGGCACGGTCTGGGAGCCCGTAGCGGGCGACGGCATTGCCCAGCGTACCGTGCCCGGCGCTCGATTCCCGGCCTTTGCATCGTCCGTCCGCGCGCTGCTCGCGCTGGCCGATGGGGACCTGCTCTACGCTTCAAAGCCGCGGCTGGGCAGCGCCGGAATCGGCTATCTCAAGCGTCTGACTGCGCGGCGGCCGCTGCTCCTGGACATCGATGACTGGGAAGTCGGGTTCTTCCTGCGCTCGGGATTCTGGGGGACGCTCGGACGGGCGCTGAACGTCGGGAGCCCCGCGGGACTGCCGTGGACATGGCTGATGGAGCGCTTGAGCGGGGCGGCGGACGGCATCACGGTGGCCTCGCGCTTCCTCCAGCGGCGCTTCGGCGGAGTGCTCATTCCGCATGTGCGCGATACCGACAGCTGGAAGCCGGGCTGCGCCGATCCCGTCAGGGCGCGGCGGCGGCTGGGAGTGGACTCGGAGCGGGTGGTGATGTTTCTGGGCACGCCGCGACATTACAAAGGCATCGACGATCTCGCCGCCGCCGTCGCGCGGCTCGGGCGGGGCGACGTGGTCCTGGCCCTGGTCGGTACCGATCCGGCCTCACCCAGGGGGCGCGAGCTCGCCTCCCGATTTCCCCAGGTGCGGCTCCTGGGCCGCGTGCCCTTCGCTCAGGTCCCGGAGTATTTGCTCGCCGCTGATGTCGTGGCGGTTCCCCAGCGCGACACTTCCGACACGCGGGGCCAGGTGCCCGCCAAGATCTTCGACGCCATGGCCCTGGCCGTGCCGGTGATCGCGACGCGGGTATCGATGATCCCCGAGATCCTCGAGGGCTGCGGCGCGCTGGTTCCTCCGGGAGACGTCGAGGCGCTCGCCCAGGGGATTGGGCGGCTGCTCGACCATCCCGACGAGGCGCGGGCGCTGGGGCAGCGCGCCCGGGAGCGCTGTGTCGACCGCTATAGCTTCAGGGCAGCGCGGCGCGATCTCTTCCCGCTGGTGGAGCAGGCGCTGGCTCGGCGATGAAGCTCGCCCTCATCTGCCGGCCCTACTCCTTCCACGGAGGCATCGAGACCGCCACCGCGGGACTCATGCGCGAGCTGCTGGCACTCGGGCATAGCCTCGACCTGATCAGTTCGGCGGGGCAGAGGGAGGTGCCGGGTGTGCGGGTCCTGCGCGTGCCGATGCTGCGGCATCCCTCGGCGCTGAGGCTGCTGTCATTCGCGCTGGCCGCCCGACACGCGGTGATGGGAGCAGGCTATGAGATCGTCCAAAGCCATGAGCGGACGCTCACTCAAGACATCTACCGCGCGGGCGAAGGCTGCCATCGAGGCTACCTCGAGGCAATGCATCGCCGCTGGGCTCGCCTCGACCCGTATCATCGGCTCGTGATCTCGCTCGAGAAGAGGATCTTCACCCTCAAGAGCGCCCGGCACATCGTCGCGATCTCGAACCGCGGCAAGGCCGAGATCGAGCGCTGGTACGCCACGTCGCCGGGGCGGATCAGCGTGGTCTATAACGGTGTCGACTTGGAGCGCTTCCATCCGGACAATCGGGAGCGACTCCGCAAGCCAGTGCGAGATGAATGGGGGATAGCCGACGACGCCTGGACGGTGCTGTTCGTGGGCTCGGGTTTCGAGCGCAAGGGGCTCGGTCAGCTCATCGATGCCATGAGCCGGCTGGCCGACCGTCAGAGTCGGCTCATTGTCGCGGGTAAAGGTGACACCCGGCCGTATCGGGCTCTCGCCGCCAAGCTGGAGCTCACGGGGCGCGTGCATTGGACCGGCCCCGTCGAACGGATCGAGCGGCTCTACGCCGCGGCCGATGCCGTGGCATTGCCGACGCGTTATGAGCCCTTCGGCAATGTTCACCTCGAGGCGTTGGCCTCGGGCGTGCCGGTGCTCACGAACGCCACGGCCGGCGGCGCTGAAGTGATTCACAGCGGCGACAATGGTTGGGTGATCCCCGCAGTGGAGGCGGCGCAGATCGCCAAAGGGCTGGAAGCGTTGAGAGCGGCCCGCGCGGCCCCGCTGAGCGCCCGGGCCCGGGCTTCGGCCGAGCCCTTCACGTTCATGGCTCAGGCTAATCGCTACACGGCCCTCTACCACCAGGTCGGAGCCTGACGCGGCCGCTGCCGTCGACGAACCCCCGATTTTCATTGATCATTCAGGCGCTCCGCATTACACTGCCTTTCAATGCCCCGACGCCCCGCCGTGTTCATCGACCGTGACGGCTGCCTGACTGAAGAGGTAGGTTACGTCAATCATCCCGACCGCATCCGGCTCCTGCCCCGCTCGGCCGAGGCCATCCGCCGGCTGAACCGCGCCGGCGTCGCGGCCGTCGTGGCGACCAACCAGTCCGGGATCGCCAGGGGCTATTTTTCTGAAGAGGTGCTTCGAGCCGTCAATGCCGAGATGGTTCAGCAGCTGGAAGCGCGCCAGGCGCGCCTCGACGGCCTTTACGTCTGCATGCATCACCCGGACGAGGGTGAGCCCCCGTATCGCGCGGACTGCGAGTGTCGCAAGCCGCAGCCGGGACTGCTCAAGCGGGCGGCGGCCGAGCTCGGCTTGGATCTTGCCTCCTCGGTGATGATCGGTGACAAGGTGTCCGATGTCGCGGCCGGGCATGCCGCGGGGACGGCGGGAGCGCTCGTCCTCACCGGCTATGGCCGCGGAGAGTGGGAGCACCGCCGCCAGCTCTGGACCGTGAAGCCGGACCATGTGGCCGAGGATCTGCTCGACGCCGTCGAGTGGGCTCTGGCCCGGAACGGCGGCAGGTGATGTTTCCGCTCAAAAAGCTCCTGGAGGCCGCGGGCCGTTTCAAGGGCAGGCGCATCGTCATCGTCGGCGACGTGATCACCGACGAATACCTCTACGGCAAGCCCGCCCGCATCTCTCGCGAGGCGCCGGTGCTCATCCTTCGCTTCACCGACCGGGAGGCGCGGCTCGGCGGAGCGGCCAATGCCGCCCACAATGTCCACGCTCTCGGCGCCGCGGCCGTGCCCATCGGCGTGCTCGGACAGGATCCCGCCGGCGAGGAAGCTCAGCGGCTCTTCGAGCGCGCGGGGATCGCCACCGACGGTTTGCTGCGCGTGCCGGCCCGGCTGACCCCGATGAAGACCCGCATCATGGCCGGCGGCTATCAGAGCACGCGTCAGCAGGTTGTGCGTCTCGACCGCGAACCGGATGGAGGTGTGACGCCCGACGTGGAGATGCGGCTCATCGAGCGGCTGGCGGCCCTGGGCGCGGGCGCCGACGCCTTTCTCGTGTCGGACTATGGATACGGCACGGTCACGCCGCGGCTCTATGAGGCGGTGCTTGCGCTGGGCCGGAAGCGGCAGGTGCCGGTGACCGTGGACAGCCGCTACGATCTGCCGCGCTTCAAAGGCGCGACCGCCGCGACGCCGAACGAGCCCGAGGTGGAGGCGCTCACCGGCCAAGAGCTGAGCGACGAGCCGTCGGTGGAAAAAGCCGGCCGCGCGGTACTGGAGCGGCTCGATGCCCGGCTGCTGCTGCTCACCCGCGGCAGCCGGGGGATGGCGCTGTTCGAGCGCGAGGGGCCCGTGACCTTCATGCCCATTCATGGCAGCGATGAGATCGCCGACGTCACGGGCGCGGGCGATACCGTCATCAGCACCTTCACGGTGGCGCTGTCTGCGGGCGCCGCGCCCGGCGAGGCGGCGTGGCTGGCCAATGTGGCGGGCGGGGTGGTCGTGATGAAGCGCGGCACCGCCACGGTCACGGCCCAGGAGCTGGCCCAGTCGCTGTCTTCCGATGGCGGCGCTCGTCGGCCTTGAGGAGGCCGAGCGCCTGGCTTCGGCCTGGCGCCGCGCCGGCAAGCGAATCGTGCTGGCCAACGGCTGCTTCGACCTCCTGCACGTCGGCCACGTTCGCTATCTCCAGGCCGCGCGCGCCCTCGGCGACGTCCTCGTCGTGGGGCTCAACTCCGATGCCGCCGTGAGGCGACTCAAAGGCCCGGGGCGGCCTCTGATGCCCGTCGCGGAGCGGGCGGAAGTCCTGGGCGCCCTGTCGGCAGTGGACGCCGTGGTGGTCTTCGACGCCGACACCGCCGAGGTCCTCGTCAGCCGGCTTCGTCCCGACGTGCACGCCAAGGGCACCGACTACACGGCCGACACCGTCCCCGAGCGCGAGGCGGTCACCGCCGCCGGCGGCCGCGTGGCCATCGCCGGCGATCCGAAGGATCACTCGACCAAGGATTTGATCGCCACCATTCTGGCGCGCTTCGGCGCCCGCTCCGGATTCGGGGCGCCATGAGGGTCGCGATCATCAAGCTCTCGTCCCTGGGAGACGTGATCCATGCCCTGCCGGTGGCGCGGGCGCTGCGCCGGACGTATCCCGAGGCGCATCTCACGTGGATCGTCGAAGCGCGCGAATACGCCGTGCTGCGCGATCATCCGGATCTCGACGCCGTGGTACCAGTGGACACTCGCCTGTGGCGGCGGCTCGTCTGGCGGCCTGCGGGGGCGCGCCAGGTCTGGGAAAAACTCGGCCGCCTCCAGACGCGCATCCGCGCAACGCGCTTCGACGCGGCGCTGGACCTGCAGGGCCTGATCAAGAGCGGCGTGCTCACGGCCTACACGGGCGCGCCGCTGCGCATCGGCTTCAGCCCGGGCCGAGCGCGGGAGTGGCCGAACGCCCTGTTCACCAACCGGCATGTCACGCCGCCGGCGACGGCCATCCACGTGGTGGAGCAGTACCTGTCACTGCTGGCGCCCCTGGGAGTGACCGCGCTCCAGCCCGAGTTCCACATTCCGGCCCGCCCCGATGCCGCGCGGAGAATGGAGGAATTCCTCGGCGAGCAGGGTGTGAAGCGGCAGGATCTGCTGGTGGCGATCAATCCGGGAGCGGGGCGCGAGAACAAGCGCTGGCCCGTGCGTCACTTCCGCGCCTTGGCCGAGCGGCTCGCGAGCGAGCCCGACGTGCGCCTGCTGCTGCTCTGGGGGCCGGACGAGATCCACATGGCGCGACAGATCGGAGACGGACTCCCGACGAGGGCCATCCTGGCGCCTCCCACCGATCTCGACGAGCTCACGGCGCTGCTGCGCCGCTGCGCCTTGATGGTCGCCAATGACACGGGCCCTCTCCATCTGGCCGCCGCGCTCGGGACGCCGGCGCTCGGACTCTTCGGTCCCACGCGCGCGGAGCGCAACGGCCCATATGGGTCCCGCTGCCGCAGTCTCCAGAGTCCCGACGGCACCATGGAGGCGATCGAACCGGCCGCCGCCTTCGAAGCGGCGACGATCCTGCTCGAGCGGGGCGCGAAGCGGGCATGAGCCGGTTGTCGATCGCGATCATCGCCTGGAACGAAGAAGAGCGCCTGCGCGCCTGTCTCGAGAGTGTCACCTGGGCGGACGAGATCGTGGTCGTGGACGCCGAGTCCACGGACAAGACCGTGCCCCTGGCGCGGGAGTTCACCGACAAGGTCTATGTCCGCCCGTGGCCCGGCTTCGCCGTTCAGAAGAACTTCGCGCTCGAGCACACCACGGGGGAGTGGATCCTGTCGCTGGACGCGGATGAGCGCGTGACGCCGGAGCTCCGCGCGCGGCTCGAAGCCATCCTGAAGGCGGACGGGCCCGCCGACGGGTACTCGATCCCCCGGCGCAATATCTTCTGGGGAGCCTGGGTGCGGCACGGCGGGCTTTATCCCGACTATCAGCTGCGGCTGTTCCGCCGGGGCGCCGGGCGCTTCGTCGACGACGCCGTTCACGAATCCGTCCGGGTCCAGGGGCAGATGGAGAAGCTCGCCGAGCCGCTACTGCATCACTCCTACCGGGATCTCGAAGACTTCGTGCGTCGCTCCAATCGCTATTCCACGCTTTCGGCCCAGGACTGGGTGCGGCGAGGCCGGCCCGCGCGGCTGGGCGATCTCATCATGCGACCGCTCGGGCGCTTCTTTTCGATGTACATTCTCCACGGTGGCTTCCTCGACGGCTGGCGCGGTTTCGTGCTGGCCGTCCTGTATGCTGAGTACGTGTTTCTGCGGATGGCCAAGGTGTGGGAGGCCAGCCGCGCGCGGAATCCTCACAGGAGCGAATAGAGCGCAATGGCAACGGCTCGCGAACGGGTGCTGTCCGGGATGCGTCCGACCGGCAAGCTGCACCTGGGCAATTACCTGGGCGCGCTCGACAACTGGGTGAAGCTGCAAGCGGACTACGACTGCTTCTTCTTCGTGGCCAATTGGCATGCGCTGACCACGGACCCTCACAATAGCGCCGAGGCGCCCGAGAACACGATCGAGATGGCGGTGGATTGGCTCGGTGCCGGTCTGGATCCCGAGCGATCCACGCTCTTCATCCAGTCCCTCGTGCCCGAGCACGCTGAGCTGCACTTGATCTTCTCCATGGTCACGCCCCTGGGCTGGCTCGAACGCGTCCCCACCTACAAGGAGATGGTGGAGCAGCTCGGGCTCGAGTCGCCCTCCTACGGTTTGCTCGGCTACCCGCTCCTGCAGGCCGCCGACATTCTGATGTACAAGCCTCGCTGGGTCCCGGTCGGGGTCGATCAGGTGCCCCACGTCGAGCTGACTCGGGAGGTCGCGCGGCGCTTCAACAATACGTGGAAGCCGGTCTTCCCGGAGCCCGACGCCAAGCTCACCCAGATCCCCAAAGTCCCCGGGACGGACGGGCGCAAGATGTCGAAGTCCTACGGCAATGCGATCTTCCTCGCGGATTCGCCCGAAGAGATCACGGCAAAGGTCAAGCCGATGATGACCGACCCGGCGAGGAAGCGCCGCTCGGATCCGGGCAATCCCGACATCTGCCCCGTCTTCGACCTCCACCGAATCTTCACGCCGGACGGCGATCGTGACGACTGCGCCACCGGCTGCCGGACGGCCGGAATCGGGTGCCTCGACTGCAAGGCCGTCCTGCTCAAGCACATGCTGCCGCCGCTCGGCGAGATCCGGGAGCGGCGCGAGCGCTTCGCGCAGAAGCCCAAGCAAGTCGTGGAGGTCCTGCACGAGGGGTCCACGCGGGCGCGGAAGTTCGCGACCCAGACCATGGGCGAAGTGCGGTCCGTCATGAGGCTGGAGCCATGAGCGACACCGCTACCGCCGCGCCCAGCGAAGAGTCCGGTCTCACGGTCCGGGTCGAGGCATTCGTCGGACCGCTGGATCTCCTGCTCCATCTCTGCCGCACCAATGAAATGGATCTCTCCCGAATGTCGGTGCGAACCATCACCGACCAGTACCTCGGCCATCTGGAATCGGTGCGCTTCCAGGATCTCGAGACCGCGGGGGCCTTCATGGTGATGGCGGCCACCCTCATCTATCTCAAATCCAAGCTGCTGCTGCCCGCCGGCGCGGACGAGGGCGACGAGGCGCTGGACGAGGAAGGGCTGCTGCTCAAGCAAGAGCTCGAGCAGCGGCTCCAGGAGTACGCCCGCATCAAGGCCCTCGGGGCCTGGCTGGGCGAGCGCGAAGCCGAGCAGGCGCTGCTCTTCGGGCGCACCGTGGCGGACCTGCCCTTGCCGGAAGACATCCCACTCGAGGACCTCTCGGTCCACCTGCTCCAGCGGGGGCTCCAGCGCCTCATCGACGAGCAGAAGCGCCAGGCCCCGCGCGACGTCGAGCCCAATCCGCTCTCCGTGCTCGAGCGGATGAACGAGATCCTCGAGCTGCTGCGCCACACCTGGTCGCTGCTGTTCTCGTCGGTGGCGGGCGCCGAGCGGATCCGCGCGGAGTGGGTGGTCACGCTGCTCGCGCTGCTGGAGCTGGTGCGGCTGGGCCAGGCGCGGGCACGGCAGGCGGATCTCTTCGGCGAGATCGTCATCGAGAAGCACGCGGTGAGCGTGCGGGAGCCCACGCCCCAGGACCCTGAGAACCGGGGAGAGCCAGCGCATGACTGAGCTGATCGACGTGGTGGAAGCCCTGCTCTTCGCCTCCGACTCCCCGGTGGAGGTGGAGCGTATCCAGGAGGTCCTCGAGCTGCACTCCGCCGCCGCGGCCCGCGAGCTCGTCAGCCGGCTGCGCGAACGGCTGGACGCAGAGGGGCGGGCGCTGCAAGTGATCGAGGTGGGCGGCGGGTTCCGGCTCGTGACGCGGCCCGACGTGGCGCAGTGGCTCGTCAAGCTCGCGCGCAGCCGAACGAGATCGCGGCTGTCCCGTCCCGCCCTCGAGACGCTGGCGATCATCGCCTACCGCCAGCCGGTGTCGCGTCCCGAAGTCGACGCGATTCGCGGCGTCAACTCCGAGGCGGTGCTCGACAATCTGCTCGACCGGCGGATGATCCGAATCGCCGGCCGGAAGGAGTCGCCGGGCCGGCCGTTCCTCTACGAGACCACGCGCGAATTCCTCGTCGCCTTCGGTCTCCGCGATGTCGCCGACCTGCCCAAGGTGGAGGGCGAGCTGATCGTGCCCGAGCCCGTGCCTTCCGAAGGCGGGGCAGGGGGCGGCGGAGGCGCAGGCTCGGCTCCCGAATCCGCCGCCGGGGAGGTCACCGCTGCCGCCGATTCGCCTCAGCAAGATCCTGGCGCAAGCGGGCCTGGCGTCGCGCCGCGGGGCTGAAGCGCTCCTCGCCGCGGGCCGCGTCACCGTCAACGGTCGCGTCCGGCTGGAGCCGGGCGCTCAAGCCGATCCGGGGACGGACGTCATCACCGTGGACGGGCGACCGCTGCCGAGCGCCGCGCCCCGCCGCTACTTCATCCTGCACAAGCCGCGCGGATACGTGAGCAGCCGGAGCGATCCCGCGGGCCGCCCGGTGGTGGTCGACCTTCTCCCTGCGGACGCGGGGAGGCTCTTCCCGGTGGGGCGGCTCGACTACGACGCGGAGGGACTCCTCCTCCTCACCAATGACGGGGAGCTCAGCAATCGGCTGCTTCATCCCCGCTACGAGATCCCGCGAGTCTACGAAGCCGAGGTCGAGGGCGTGCTCGCGGCGGCCGAGCTGCCGCGATGGCGGCGGGGCATCACACTGTCCGACGGTCCCGCGCTTCCGCGCGACGTTCGCATCCTGCGGCACGGCGCCCGCAGCACCTGGGTGAGCCTGACCTTCGCCGAAGGGCGCTACCGGGAAGTCAAGCGGTTCTGCGAGGCGCTCGGACATTCCGTGTTGCGGTTGAGGCGGGTGCGCTTCGGGCCGCTGCGGCTGGGCGATCTGCGCGTCGGAGGCTGTCGGCCCCTCACGGCGGGCGAGCTGGCCCGTCTGAACGACTTGCGTGGGCCGTGACTTTCTCCTATACTCCTTGAGGTTAGCCGACCGATGCGCATCAGGAGCTTCTATGGACCTGGACGATTGGCGTTCCAGGATCAATAACCTCGACGAGCAGATCCTCAACCTCCTCAATCAGCGCGGACGCGCCGCCCTCCAGATCGGCGAGCTCAAGAGGCAGAAGGATCTCCCGTACTTCGTCCCCGGGCGCGAATCCCAAATTCTCGACCGCCTCGTCGCACTGAACCCGGGTCCGCTGAGCGCCGACGCGGTTCGGGCCATCTGGCGCGAGATCCTGTCGGCATCGCTGGCGCTCGAGCATCCGCTGCCGGTCGCCTATTTCGGCCCCCCGGGCACGAATACCCATGCCGCCGCGACACGGCGGTTCGGCTCGTCGACGCAATTCGTCCCGGCGCGCAGCATCGCCGAGGTGTTCGACGAGGTCGAGCGGGAGCGCGCCGCCTTCGGAGTCGTGCCGGTCGAGAACTCGACGGAAGGAGCCGTGAACGTCACGCTGGACCGCCTCATCGACGCGGAGGTCTATATCACGGGCGAGGTGACGCTCGACATCACGCACCACCTGCTCTCGCGCGCCGCCGACCTCAGCGAGATCAAGGTGGTGTGCTCGCATCCCCAGGCCCTGGCGCAGTGCCGGGAGTGGCTCAGCGCTCATCTTCCCGATGTGAAGACTGAGGAGACGTCCTCGACCTCCGCGGCTGCGGAGCGAGCGCGTGACGACGCGACCGTGGCGGCCATCGCCTCGGAGCTCGCCGCGCGGCTGTACGAGGTGCCCGTGCTCAGGCCGCGGATCGAGGACAACGCGTCCAACTCCACCCGCTTCCTCGTGATCGGCCGGCAGCCGGCGCCGGCCACGGGGCGGGACAAGACGTCGATTCTCTTCTCGATGAAAAACGAGCCCGGCGTGCTCTACAGCATTCTCCAGCCCTTCGCCGCCCGCCGGCTGAATCTCACGAAAATCGAATCGCGACCGACGAAGCGGCGCCCCTGGGAGTACGTCAACTTCGTCGACTTCGAAGGCCATCGCGATACCGATGACGTCCGCGCCGTCCTAGCCGAGGTCAAGGAGCGCTGTCAGTTCCTCAAAGTCCTCGGATCGTACCCGGCCGCGTAAGGAGTCCCGCATGCCAGTCCCTTGGGAATCGCTCGCGAACGACCACATCCTCGGAATCGCGCCGTACGAGCCGGGGAAACCCATTGAAGAGCTGGAGCGCGAATTTGGGCTGACGGACGTCATCAAGCTCGCGTCCAATGAAAACCCGCTGCCGCCCTCGGAGCGGGTCATGAAGGCCATCAGCCAGGCGCTCCCGCATCTGAACCGCTACCCGGACGGCAGCGGCTACTACCTGCGCCAGGCCTTGGCGCGGCGCCATGGCGTCACGGCCGATCAGATCGTCCTCGGCAATGGATCCAACGACCTCATCGAGCTCGTGGTGCGCGGCTTCCTGCGCCCCGGAGAGGAGGCGGTCATCCCGCATCCCTCCTTCGTCGTCTACCCGATGATCGTCCAGGCAGCCGGCGGTATCCGAGTCGTGGTCACGCTCAAGGATCACCGGCTGGATCTGGAGGCCATGGCGCGGGCCATCACCCCGATGACCAAGCTGGTCTTCATCGCGAATCCCAACAATCCCACCGCGACCATCGTCACGGCTCACGAAGTCGAGGAGTTCATGGCCCGGGTGCCCGACAAGGCCCTCGTGATCTTCGACGAGGCCTACGTCGAGTTCGCCCAGGGGCCGGACTTTCCGGATTCCCTCGACTACATGAAGCAGGGGCGCAAGGTCGTGGTGCTCCGGACGTTCTCAAAAGCGGCGAGCCTGGCGGGGCTCCGCGTGGGGTACGCCGTCGCGGACGCGGACTGCGTGGCGCTGCTCAACCGCATCCGGCAGCCCTTCAACGTCAACTCGCTGGCCCAGGCGGCGGCGCTGGCGGCGCTCGAGGACGACTCGCACATCCTGGAATGCCTGCGGATGATCGAGGCGGGCCGCCACTTCCTCTTCGACGAGTTCAGCTCGCTGGGCCTCAAGTACGCGCCCTCGCGCGCGAACTTCATCCTCGTCGACGTGGGCAAGAACGCCTCGGACGTGTTCCAGCGCCTGCTGAAGGAAGGCGTCATCGTGCGTCCCATGACCAGCTTCGGGATGGAGAGCGCGCTGCGCGTCACGATCGGCACGCCAGAGGAAAACCGCCGCTTCATCAAGGCCCTCAAGAAAGTGCTGGCCGAGGGCAAGGGCGCGTGATTCGACGCCTCTCCATCGTCGGGCTCGGCCTCCTCGGGGGCTCGGTAGCCAAGGCCGCGCGGGCGGAGGGGCTGGCGGCGGAGATCGTGGCGGTGGGCCGGCGCACCGAGAGCCTGGAGCCCGCGCGGCGCGACGGAGTCGTGGACCGGATCACCGTCGATCTCACCGAGGGAGTCGCCTCCTCGGACTTCTGCGTGCTGGCGGCGCCGGTTGCCACGCTCGCTGGACTGCTTCCCGCCGTCTGGCGCGCGCTACCGGCCGACGCCGCGCTCACGGATGTGGGCAGCGCCAAAGCGGGCATCGTCGGAGCCGCCGAAGAGCTCGGCCGCTCGGCACCCCGACAGTTCGTCGGCAGCCACCCGATGGCCGGCTCGGAGCAGAGCGGCTACGCGATCTCGCGGGCGGATCTCTTCCGCGGCGCGCTCGTGATCCTCACGCCCACCGATCGCACCGACCCGCAAGCCGTCAAGCGGGTCAGCGAGTTCTGGGAGGCGCTGGGCGCCCGGGTCAGCAGCATGGACCCCGCGAGCCACGATCGCGCGGTGGCCGCCGTCAGTCATCTGCCCCATCTGGTCGCCGACGCCCTGGTGGCCGCCGTGCTCAGGATCGATCCGCATTTCCTCGACGTCGCGGCCCGCGGCTTCAAGGACACGACGCGGATCGCCGCCTCAAATGCCCGGGTCTGGCGCGAGATCTTCCAGGAGAACCGCGAGGCGCTGGGGGAAGCGCTGGGCGCGTTCCGTCATGCCCTCGATGACCTCGAGCGCCTCATCGCAACGGGAGACGCCGCCGCGGTGGAGCGCGAGCTGGACCGCATCCGCCGCGAGCGCGAAAAACTGTCGTGAACATCACGGTCACGCCGACGGTCCGGCTCGCGGGAACGCTTGAGGTTCCAGGCGACAAATCGATCTCTCACCGCGCCGCGCTCTTCGGGGCGCTGGCCGAGGGGCGGACCGAGATCACCGGCTTCCTCGAGGGTGAGGACTGCCAGAACACGCTCAAGGCCGTTCGCGCGCTCGGCGCCGACGTGACGCGCAAGGGCCCGGGCCATTACCTCGTGGATGGGGCCGGCCTGATGGGCCTCGCCGAGCCGGACGATGTCATCAACTGCGGCAACTCGGGAACCAGCGCGCGGCTGCTGCTCGGCGTGCTGGCCGGTCAGCCCTTCTGGAGCATGCTGACGGGCGACGACTCGCTCCGCCGCCGCCCCATGGGACGCGTCGCCGAGCCGCTGCGGCGAATGGGCGCGACCGTGGTGGGCCGGGACGGGGGCGCGCGGCTCCCCCTGGCGGTGTGCGGAACGCGCCCCCTCAAAGCACTTCATTATTCCTCGCCCGTCGCCTCGGCGCAGGTCAAGACGGCGCTGCTGCTGGCGGGGCTCTGGGCCGACGGCCCGGTGACGGTGGACGAGCCGGCCCTCTCCCGCGATCACACGGAGCGGATGCTCGCAAGCTTCGGGGCCCGCCTCGCGGCCTCGCCGGGACGCGTGAGCATCACACCGGGGGGCCGCCTCATCGGCCAGCCGGTCGCCGTGCCCGGCGACATCTCTTCCGCGGCCTTCTTTCTCGTGGCCGCGGTCACTCTCCCCGAGACCTCGCTCACGCTGAAGAACATCGGCGTGAATCCCACCCGCACGGGTGTGCTTGATGTGTTGAGCGGGATGGGTGCCCGCATCAGGCGGGAGTCCGGGGGCATGACCGGCGCGGCAGAGCCGGCCGCCGATCTCAGCGTGAGCGCCGCGGGGCTGAAGGGGATCGAGATCGGGGGCGAGCTCATCCCGCGCTTGATCGACGAGATCCCCGTGCTGGCCGTGGCCGCCTGCCTGGCCGAGGGCGTGACGCGGATCCGTGATGCGGCCGAGCTCAGAGTGAAGGAGTCGGATCGCATCGCGGCCATCGCGGTTCAGCTGGGGCGAATGGGCGCGGACATCAGCGAGCGGCCGGATGGGCTCGAGATCCGAGGCGGTCGCCGGCTGCGGGGCGCGCTGGTTCAGAGCGGGGGCGACCATCGCATGGCCATGGCGCTGATCGTGGCCGGGCTCGGCGCTGAGGGCACGACGGTGATCGAGGATACGGCGTGCATCGCGACGTCGTTTCCGGGCTTCCTGCCGGCGCTCAATGGCCTGGCGGGCGGCGCGTGCGCCGTCGAGCAGCCGTGAGCGGTGGGCGCAAGAAGGAGCTCGTGATCACGATCGACGGTCCGGCGGGAGCGGGAAAGTCGACGGCGGCGCGCGAGCTGGCGCGGCGACTCGGGTATCGGCTCGTGGACACCGGCGCGCTCTATCGCGGTCTGGCCTGGGCGGTGCGGGAAGCCGGACAGGCGCCCGAGGACGGCCCGTCCCTGCGCGCCGTGCTCGACCGGACAACCGTGGAGCTCGACGGAAATCGCGTGGTCGTCAACGGCCGGGACGTGACCGACGAGATCCGGAGCCCGGACATCAGCGAGCTCACATCGCAGTTGACGGCGCTCCGGCCGGTGCGGGATAAGATGACGCCCGTCCAGCGTGGGCTGGCCGCCCGCGGGGGCGTGGTGCTGGAGGGGCGGGACACGGGCAGCGTGGTCTGGCCCGAAGCGGAGGTGAAGTTCTATCTGGACGCCGATCTCGAGACGCGGGTCCGGCGGCGGCGGGAAGAGCTCGCCGCGCGGGGGGTCGCGGCGGAGCTGGCCGCGGTGCGTGAGGAGGTGGCCCGGCGCGACCGGCAGGACATGGGGCGGGCACTGGCCCCCCTGGTCAAGCCGGCGGGCGCGCTCGTGCTGGATACGACGGGCCGTGACCTCGCGGATGTCGTGCAGGCGATGCAGCAGGCGGTGGAGCAGGCGCGATGCTGTACACGCTCCTGAAGCCTGTCGCCGGGGCGCTGATGCGCCTGTTCTTCCGCCTCGAAGCACGCGGGCGGGAGCACGTGCCGCGGGAGGGCGCGCTCCTGATAGTCTCGAACCATGTGAGCCTGCTCGACCCGCCGCTGATCGGCGGAGTAGCGCCGCGGACGCTATACTTCCTGGCCAAGGAAGAGCTCTTCCGCATCCCGCTCTTCGGCAGGCTGATCCACGCGGTCAATGCGCGGCCGGTCAGACGGGATGGCTCGGACGGCCGGGCCCTCAAGAGCACGCTCCGGTTGCTCGGGGAGGGGAGGGCCATTTTGATCTTCCCGGAGGGCACGCGCGGCAGGGGCGCGGGACGGCTCGGCGAGGGCAAGCCGGGAGCGGGAATGCTCGCGGTGATGAGCGGCGCGGCCGTCGTGCCCGTGTATATCTCGGGAACCGATCGGGCTCTGCCCCGTGGTGCCACTCTGCCTCGGCCGGCCAAAGTCCGGGTGCGCTTCGGGCCGCCGCTGCACTTCAAGGCCCCCCGTGACGAGGGGCGCAGGGAGCAGTACCGGGAGGCGAGCGCCGAGATGATGCGCGCCATCGCGCAGCTGCGGGATCAGCAACGTTAGCTTAAACGCCAGGGGCGGCGGATGCGTCCGCCCCGGTGTGATTGATCAAGGAGGAAGTCGCGGAATGGAGACGGAGAACCAGAAGTCGAAGACCCTCGCGGGCGGACAGAAGGAGGTGGACGAGGCCCCCGAGGAGAGCATGGAGTACTGGATGAGCCGGGGCGTCAGCGGCGACATCGAGGAAGGGGAGGTGGTCCGCGGGCGCGTCGTCGAAGTCCGCGACAGCGAGATCCTCGTGGACATCGGTTACAAGAGCGAGGGCACCATCGCCATCGAGGAGTTCCGGCACGCGGGCAGCCTGCCCAAGGTCGGCGACGAGATCGAGGTGTACCTCGAATCCAAGGAGGACAACGAAGGCCTCATCGTCCTGTCCAAGGACAAGGCCGACAAGATCAAAGTCTGGGACGCGATCTCGAAGGCTCACGACAGCGGCGCGCCGGTGGAAGGCCGGGTGGTGGAGGTGGTCAAGGGCGGTCTGGCGGTGGACGTCGGTGTCCGCGCCTTCCTGCCGGGATCCCAGGTAGATCTCCGGCCCGTCAAAAACCTGGCCTCGCTGATGGGCCAGAGCATCCGCGCCAAGGTGATCAAGCTCAATCGGCGGCGCGGCAATGTCGTGCTCTCCCGCCGCGCCGTGCTCGAGGAGGAGCGCGAAGAAAAGAAGAAGCATACGCTGTCCGTTCTCACCGAGGGCATGGTCCTCACGGGCACCGTCAAGAACCTCACCGATTACGGGGCGTTCATCGACCTGGGTGGCATCGACGGCCTGCTCCACGTGACCGACATGTCCTGGGGCCGCATCGGGCATCCCTCGGAGATCTTCCAGATCGGCGACCAGGTCGAGGTGGTCGTGCTGCACTTCGACAAGGAGACGGGCCGCGTCTCGCTGGGCTACAAGCAGAAATCATCGGACCCGTGGGCCAACGTCGACGAGCGCTATCCCGTCGGCAGCAAGGTGCAGGGGCGCGTCGTGAGCCTGACCAATTACGGCGCCTTCGTCGAGCTCGAGCCGGGCGTCGAAGGGCTCGTGCACGTCTCGGAGATGTCGTGGACGCGACGCGTGCGGCACCCTTCGAAGCTGGTCAACGTCGGCGACACCGTGGAGGTCCTGGTGCTCGAGGTCAACAAGGCCACCAAGCGGATCTCGCTCGGGATGAAGCAGGTGGAGATCGATCCCTGGGCGACGATCCAGGAGCGGTATCAGCCGGGCATGCGTGTGCAGGGCAAGGTGCGCAATCTCACCGATTTCGGCGCCTTCGTCGAGCTCGAGCCCGGGGTGGACGGACTGCTGCACATCTCCGACATGTCCTGGACGCGCAATATCGGGCACCCCTCGGAGATCCTCAAAAAGGGGCAGGGCATCGAGACCCAGATCCTCAACGTCGACCGCGACAACAAGCGCATCTCCTTGGGCCTCAAGCAGATCCAGCCCGATCCGTGGGAGAGCGTGGCCCAGCGCTACCCGATGGGCTCTCGCGTCACCGGCAAGATCGTGCGCCTCACCGATTTCGGCGCCTTCGTCGAGCTCGAGCCGGGCGTCGACGGGCTGCTCCATATCTCCCAGATGTCCAACCGGCCCGTGAACTCGCCGGCCGACATCGTCAATGTCGGCGACGAGCTCACGCTCATGGTGATCCGCGTCGATCCCAACGAGCGCCGAATCGGCCTGTCGCTGAAGGAGCTGGCCAATGTGATCGAGGAGCCGGCGCCGGCGGATGGGCGCGGCCGCAAGGGGCGCAAGCGCCGCGGCGGCGACGACTTCGAAGACGAAGAGGAGTAAGCGGCCGTGCCCGCGCGCGGGCGGATCGCGCTGATCGCCGTCGGCGCCGTCGTGGGAGTGGTGGTCCTCTTCGTGGCGACACTCTGGGTGCTGATGGCCGTTCTCGAGGACGGCGGGCTGGCCGGCGGCGGCAAGGTCGCGGTGGTCGAGGTCGAGGGCATGATCGGCGTCGGCGCGGACCGCGGGATGGACGCCGACAGCATTGTCCGCACCCTCGCCGAGTACCGCGACGACGCCTCTATCCGCGCGGTGGTGCTGCGGATCAACAGTCCTGGCGGCGTGGTCGCGCCAACCCAGGAGATCTTCACGGCCGTGCAGCGTCTCCGCGACGCCGGCAAGCCGGTCGTCGCCTCGCTGGGGTCGGTGGCCGCCTCGGGCGGCTACTACGTCGCGGTGGCGGCGGACGAGGTCTACGCCAATCCCGGCACGCTCACCGGATCCATCGGCGTGGTCATGCAGCTGGCCAACCTCGAGGGATTGCTCAAGAAGGTCGGCGTCGAGTACGTCGTGGTCAAGGCGGGAGCCTACAAAGACGTCGGCAGCTTCGCCCGGGCCATGAAGCCGGAAGAGCGGCGCATCCTCCAGGCGCTGCTGGACGATGTCTACGGCCAGTTCGTCTCAGCCGTGGCTGATCGCCGAGGGTTGGACCGAAAAACGGTGCTGGCTTTCGCCGACGGCCGCATCTATTCCGGCCAGCAGGCGCTGAAACTGAAGATGGTGGACGAGCTGGGGGGCCTCGAGGACGCTATCGAGGCCGCCGCGCGCCGGGCCGGCCTGCCCCCGAAACCCCGGGTGATCTATCCGAGGCGGCGCTTCTCCCTGCGTGACCTGCTCAGGAGCCAACTGGGGCTGGGCGGGGCCGGGCAGTTCCTCCCCATGCTGCCCTCACTCAACACTCCGCTCTACTTGATGCCTTAGCCGACACGGGTGCCTTCTAACTGCCCACGCTACTTGACAAAGTTCCGCGAGGCATGCTAATTTCGGTTTTAGCCTGCGGGCAGCTCTCGGGAAGGTCCGAAGCCGTCGAGGGCGGTCCTCTTGAAGGGAGCCGGCTCATGACGAAAGCGGAATTGATCGAAGAAGTCGCCAAGGTGGCGAGCCTGACCAAGAAGGAGACGGAGTTGATCGTCAACACCGTCTTCGATAACATCACCGACGCCCTCAGCAAGGGCGACAAGGTCGAGCTGCGCGGCTTCGGGAGCTTCCGCATCCGCCATCGCAATTCCCGAAAGGGCCGTAATCCCAAGACCGGCGACAGCGTCAGCGTGCCCGAGAAGCGCGTGCCGTTCTTCAAGGTAGGGAAGCGTCTCCGCGAGCTGGTCAATACCTGATCCGGGTGGATCGCCTCTGGGCGCCGTGGCGGATGAGTTACGTCTCCACCGCCGGGTCGCCCGCCGATACCTGCATCTTCTGTAGCGCCCTCGCCGTCGGCGACGATCGCCGGGCTCTCATCCTGCATCGTGGCCAGCGCGCTTTCCTCATCCTCAATGCCTATCCCTACGCCTCGGGCCATCTGATGTCGGTGGTGACCCGCCACGTCGCCGGTTTCGAGGAGGCGACGGCCGAAGAGCTCACCGAGGCCATGACCCTGATCCAGACGGCCATGCGGGCGATCCAGGCCGCGTACCGCCCTGACGGCTTCAATATCGGAATGAATCAGGGACGGGTCGCCGGGGCCGGGGTGCTGGGGCACTTGCACCTGCACGTGGTCCCCCGCTGGAACGGCGATACCAACTTCATGCCCGTTATCGGCGACACCCGAGTGCTGCCCGAGTCGCTCGAGACGACGTATGATCGGCTGTCGACCGCGCTGCGATCGTGAGAGATACTTCCCCTGAGGTGACCTCGCCGGCCGAGCTGACCCCGATGATGAAGCAGTACCGGGAGCTGAAGCGTCGCTATCCGGATTACCTGCTGCTGTTCCGCCTCGGCGACTTCTACGAGCTGTTCTTCGACGATGCCCACGCTGCGTCCCGCCTCCTTCAGATCACGCTCACCTCTCGACAGAAGGGCGAGGGCGCGATCCCCATGGCGGGCATCCCGCACCACGCGGCCGATGGGTACATCGCCAAGCTGATCCGCGCCGGTCAGAAGGTGGCCGTGTGCGAGCAGATGGAGGCGCCCGCCAAGGGCAAGAAGCTCGTGCGGCGGGAAGTGATGCGCGTGATCACTCCCGGGACCATTACGGACACCCAATTCCTCGATGGGGCGACCAATAATTTTCTGCTCGGCGCCCATCGGACGGCGGCCGGGACGCTCGGCGTGGCGCTGGTGGACGTCTCGACGGGCGATTTCTGGGTGGGCGAAGAGACCGGGACGGGTGAGGCGCTGCTCGAGGCGGCGCTGCTCAGGCGTCCGGCCGAGCTCGTGCTGTCCCAGAGCGCGGATCCCGCCTGGGTCGAGCGCCTGGCCGCGCTCGAGCTGCCCTTGACTCGCGTGGATCCAGGCTGGCTCGCGCTCCGGACGGCCCGTGACCTGCTCGCGGCGCAGTTCGGCGACACTCCGCTCGAGGCCTTCGGCCTCGGCGGGATGACGGCCGGTATCCAGGCGGCCGGCGCGACGCTCGCGTATCTGCACGAGACGCAGGGACAGCGCCTGGCCCATCTCCGCCGCATCCAGCGCCTGGTGCCGGGTGACGCCATGCTGCTGGATCCCACCGCGGTCGCGACGCTCGAGCTCTTCGAAACAGGCCAGGAGCGTAGCCCCCGCGGCTCGCTCTTCGCGACCCTCAATGCCACCGAGACCCCGATGGGCGCGAGACTGCTGCGCCAATGGCTCCTGCGCCCGCTGCTCGATCGAGAGGCCATCGCCGCGCGTCACGAGGCCCTGGGTGCCTTGGCGCAGGAGCCTGCGGCCGCCGGGGCCCTGAGGCGGCGACTCGGGGGAGTGGGAGACCTCGAGCGGCTCACCAGCCGGGCGTCGCTCGGCGTGGCCCATGCCCGCGACCTGCTCGGCTTGCGCGGCTTTCTCGCCGAGCTTCCCGCCCTGCGCGAGGCCCTCGCGGCGCTGAGCGCGCCACTGCTGACCGCGCTCGCCGAGGAGATCGCGCCGCTGCCGGACCTTCAGAAATTACTTGAAGGGGCGCTGGCCGACGACCCGCCCCTCGGGCTGCGGGAGGGCGGGCTGATCCGGGAGGGCTGGAACGCCGAGCTCGACGAGCTCAAGCGGTCGGCGCGCGAGGCGCGCGAATGGATCGCCTCCCTGGAACACCGCGAGCGCGAGCGCACCGGCATCCCCTCGCTTCGAGTCCGGTTCAACCGCGTCTTCGGCTATGCCATCGAGGTGAGCAATAGCCATGCGGCCAAGGTGCCGGGCGACTACCTGCGCCGCCAGACGCTCGTCGGCGCCGAGCGCTACGTCACCGCCGAGCTCAAGGAGTACGAGAGCCGGGTCCTCGGCGCCGAGGAGCGGATCGCCCGCCTCGAGTACGAGCTCTTCGTCGAGGTGCGCGGGGAGGTGGCCGCGCGCGCCGCCGACCTGCTGCGGGCCGCGCGGGCCGTCGGCACGGCGGACGCGCTGGCCGCGCTGGCCCAGGTGGCCCGCGAGCGGGGCCACGTCAGACCCGTGGTGGACGACAGCCTCGAGCTCGAGATCGCCGACGGCCGCCACCCGGTGCTCGAGGCGGGCGCGGCGCCCTTCACGCCCAATGACGTGAGCCTGGATCCCGCCGGCTGCCAGATCGTGATCCTCACGGGTCCCAATATGAGCGGCAAGAGCGTGTTCATGCGCCAGACGGCCCTGATCGTGATCCTCGCCCAGATGGGCGCCTTCGTGCCGGCCCGCTCGGCGCGCATCGGCCTCGTGGACCGCATCCTCACGCGCGTGGGCGCGCAGGACAACCTGGCGCGCGGACAGAGCACCTTCCTCATCGAAATGGTCGAGACCGCGAGCATCCTCCACCATGCGACGCCGCGGAGCCTCATCCTCCTGGACGAGGTGGGCCGGGGGACGTCGACCTTTGACGGACTGGCCATCGCCTGGGCGGTCACCGAGGAGCTGCACGAGCGGGGACAGGGCGCCAAGGTGCTCTTCGCCACCCATTACCACGAGCTCACGGCGCTGGCCGACCGGCTGGCGCGCGTGCGCAACTTCCACGTCGCGGTCCGCGAGTGGAACGACGAGATCATCTTCCTGCACAAGGTGCGGCCCGGCGGGACGGATCGCTCCTACGGGATCCAGGTGGGGCGGCTGGCCGGCCTGCCGCCGTCGGTGATCGAGCGGGCCAAGGTGATCCTGGCCGAGCTCGAGGCGGAGCGCACCGAGCTGTCGGCGGCGCTTGGCGCGGACGAACCCATGCCGCCCACCCGCGGCCAGCTCGCGCTCTTCCCGCCGACTCACGACCCCTTGCTCAAGGAGCTCGCCGCGCTCGACCTCGGCTCGCTCACGCCGCTCCAGGCGCTCAATCTCCTCTCCGATTGGCAGCAGCGGCTCAAGGGGCGTCGATGAGCCGGATCCACCGTCTGCCGGACCAGCTCGTCAACAAGATCGCCGCCGGGGAGGTGGTGGAGCGCCCCGCCTCCGTGGTGAAGGAGTTGGTGGAGAATGCCATCGACGCGGAGGCGGCGGCGATCACCGTGGATCTCAAGGACGCCGGCCGCCAGCTCATCCGGGTCAGCGACGACGGCACGGGCATGACCGCCGAGGAAGTGGACCTGGCGCTGTTGCGCCACGCCACCTCCAAGCTCGCGACGGACGCCGATCTCGAGGCCATCGGGACGCTGGGCTTCCGAGGGGAGGCGCTGCCCGCCATCTGCGCGGTGACACGTTTCTCGCTGCTGTCATGCCGCCGCGGCGCGGAAGACGGCACGCTGGTGCGAGGCGAAGGGGGCAGCATCAAGGAGAAGCTGCTCGTCCCGTCCACGCCGGGGACGTCCATCGAAGCCGGAGATCTCTTCTTCAACACGCCGGCCCGGCTCAAGTTCCTCAAGAGCGCGCCCGCCGAGCTGGCGGCCGCCCTGCGGCTCCTGCACGCGATCGCCCTCGCCCACCCCGGTATTCACTTCCGCGTAACGCACAATGGCAAGACCGTGCTCTCGGCGCCGCGGGCGAGGGCGCTGCGCGAGCGGCTCGGCGCGCTGATCGGCTTCGAGAAGGCGGAGAAGATGCTCGCCGTGGATCGCTCCCAGGGCGGCGTGCGGATCGTCGGACTCACCGGGCCGCCCCAGCTGGCGCGGGGCAATCGCGACGAGATCACGCTGATCGTCAACGGGCGTCCCGTCCGCGACACCTCGCTCGCCCAGACGCTGCTTGAGGCCTACCGACCGCTGCTGGCTCGCGACCAGTTCCCGATCGCTGCGCTGGCCATCCAGCTGGCGGCCCGGGAAGTGGACGTCAACGTGCATCCCACCAAGGCCTGGGTGCGCTTCCGGTCGCCGCGGCTCGTCCAGGAAGTCCTCTTCACCGCCGTCCAGGACGCGCTGCGCTCGAGCCGTGTCGTGCAGGATCAACGGGGTCTCGCGACCGAGTGGGGTGGGGCGCCGGCGCCGAGCGCGACGACGGGCGTCGACGGCGGTGGAGAGAGTCAGCCCGCGCTGTTCAAGGAGCCTGCCGCGGAGTTCGGCGGGTCGCGATTCGGCTCCGTGATCGGCCAGCTCCAGGATACCTTCGTCGTCTCGGCGAGCGAGGAGGAAGTCTTTTTCATCGACCAGCACGTCGCTCATGAGCGCGTGCTCTTCGAGCGGCTCGAAGGAGAGCTCGCGCAGGGCCCATTGCCCTCCCAGGAGCTGCTCTTCCCTCAGCCGCTGGAGCTCGGGGCGGGCCAGGCCGAGCTCATCCGGGAGTGGGCGCCGACGCTGGAAGGGCTGGGCTTCAGGCTCGAGGGGTTCGGCGGAACGAGCGTGCTGCTTCGCGCGGTGCCCTCGCTGCTCAAGGGTGAGGAGCCGCGCCGGCTCATCGAAGCCCTCGTCGATGAAGTGGCCCGGCCGGACAAGGACGGCTCCCGGCCGCTCATCTATCGGGCATTGTCCTTCCTCGCCTGCCACGCCGCCATCAAGGCGCATTGGCCGCTCCAGCGCGAGGAGATGACGCGGCTGCTGGGAGATCTCTCGGCCACACAGACGCCGTACTTTTGTCCCCACGGGCGGCCCATCGTGAGCCGCCTGTCCCTGCGCGAGATCAAGCGCGAGCTGGGGCGGACGTGGTGAGCCCGCCCCCGCTGCTCGTCATCGTCGGGCCCACGGGCGTGGGCAAGACATCCGTCGCCGTCCGGCTGGCGGCGCGCCTGTCCATGGAGACGGTCAATGCCGATTCGCGTCAGGTCTACCGAGGCATGGACATCGGCACCGGCAAACCCACCGTCGAGGATCGTGCGGCGCTGCGCCACCATCTCCTCGACGTCGTGAATCCCGATGAGCGCTACCACGCCGCCCGGTTCCGCGCCGACGCCCTCGAGGCCATCGACGGGATCAGGAGCCGGGGCCGGCTGCCGGTGATCGTGGGCGGTACGGGACTCTATGTCCGGGCGCTGCTCAAAGGGCTCAAGCCGGCGCCGCCCGCGGACCCGGCCCTCCGGGCCGAGCTCGAAGCCTTCGCAGCCTCCCACGGCTGGCCGGCGGTCCATGCGCGGCTCCTCCGGACCGATCCGGATGCGGCGCGGCGCCTGCATCCCAATGATCGCGTCCGGATCGTCCGCGCGCTGGAAGTCCAATCCCGCGGCCGCGCCGAGGCGGGGGACGTGGCGACCGGAGACTGGCGGCAGAGCATTCCTCCGTGGCGACTCCTCGTGGTGGGGCTGAGCCAGGCTCGGGAGCGGCTCAACGCCCGGCTGGCCGAAAGGGCGCGCGGGATGGCGGCCCATGGGATGATGGAAGAGGTGAAGCGGCTGCTGGCCGCCGGGTATGACGAGTCGCTGCCGTCCATGGGAGGCATCGGATACCGGCAGTTCTGCGCCGTGCTACGCGGGCGGTTGTCCGAGGCCGAGGCGCTGCGGATCATGATCCGAGACACCGCGCGATATGCCAAGCGGCAGATGACCTGGTTTGCGCGCGACCCGGAGATCCGCTGGATCGATGTGGACGCGGCCGGCGGTCTGGACGGCGCAACCGACACCATTTTCAAATCCGTCACCCAGGAGGGGCTCATCGAGTGAGATCGCGGGAGAAGGCGTTTCTGGCCGCGCTGCGGCTGCCCAAGCAGGCGCGCTTCGAAGTCGAGGAGAGTCTCGATGAGCTCGGGCATCTGGCCGAGTCGGCCGGCGCCGAGGTGGTCGGGCGGGTGACCCAGGACCGGCGCGCCCCCACGCCGGGGCTCTACTTCGGCAAGGGCAAGGTGCGGGAGCTCAAGACGCTGTCGGAGCGGCACGGCGCTGATCTCATGATCTCGGATGACCCGCTCTCGCCCATCCAGGAGCGCAATCTGGGTGGCGCGCTCGGCCGCCGGGTGATCGACCGCACCGCTCTGATCCTCGACATCTTCGCCCAGCGGGCGCGCACCATGGAGGGCAAGCTGCAGGTGGAGCTGGCACAGCTCTCCTACCTCTTGCCGCGTCTGGTCGGCCAGTGGAAGCACCTCGAGCGCCTGGGCGGCGGCATCGGAACCCGGGGCCCCGGCGAAACCCAGATCGAGTCCGATCGCCGGATGATCCGCCACCGGATCCAGAAGATCCACCACGAGCTCAAGCGCGTGCGTGTCCATCGGCGGCTCTTGCGCGACCGGCGCAAGGCCAGCGGCATGCCCGTGGTCGCGCTGGTCGGCTACACGAACGCGGGCAAGACGACCTTACTGAACCGGCTCACAGGCTCTTCCAACCGGGCGGCGGACCAGCCCTTCGTCACGCTCGATCCCGCCGCACGCCTGGTGTCGATCCCGCCCTATGCCCCCTTCATCCTCACCGATACGGTGGGCTTCATCCGCAAGCTGCCCCATCAGCTGGTCGCCGCCTTCAAGGCCACGCTCGAGGAGCTGGCGGAGGCGGATCTCCTCGTGCATGTGGTCGATGCCAGCCATCCGGGCCTCGACGATCAGGTGGCGGCCGTTGAATCGCTGCTGGGCGAGCTCGAGCTCGGCGAACAGCCCAGCATCGTCGCGCTCAACAAGGTGGATCGCCTCGAGGACGGCGCGCCCCTGAGGGTGCTGCTCGAGCGCTTCAACGGCGTGGCGATCTCGGCCGTCACGGGCGAGGGCATCGATCAGCTGCTCGGGCGCATCGACGAGGCCTTCCGGCCGCGACTGGCGCGGCTCACGCTGAGAATTCCATATCGCGACGGCCCGGCGCTGGCCTTCTGCTACGAGCGCGGGCGCGTACAGGCGCGCACCGATGAAGCCGACGGCATCAGGCTCCAGGTGGAGCTGCCGCGCCGGCTGGTGTCTCGCGTCGAACAGTACCGGCTCCCCGACTGAGGCGCGCCAGCTCGGCAGGTTTCCGTCCTGGCCATTGCGACGGAATGCTACAATCGGTGCCCGGTCGTCGCGCACGGTCATGGGACTCGCCAACTGGCTGACAACCCTACGGATCCTCCTCATCCCGGTCTTCGTCACGCTGCTCGTGTACCGGCGCGCGGCGCTGGCCTTGGCGGTATTCTGCCTGGCAAGCCTGACCGACGTGCTCGACGGCTGGATCGCGCGGAGCCGCGGCCGGCAGACTCGGCTGGGTGCTTTCCTCGACCCCGTGGCCGACAAGCTCCTGCTCACCTCGGCCTTCGTGACGCTCACATGGCTCAAGATCATCCCGTTCTGGATCGCGGCCGTGGTCGTGAGCCGGGATCTTGTGCTCAGCGTGGGAGTGCTGGTCATCCATGTGGCGGGGGGCACGGTGACGCCGGCGCCGTCACGGCTCGGGAAATTGTCCACGGCATTTCAGATGCTGACCGTGCTGGCCGCCGTGGCCTCGTTCTACTTCAAGCTGCTGCCCGACGTCCCGCGGGTGCTGGCCTGGATCACCGCTGCGTTCACCATCGCCTCGGGACTGCAATACATGATTCAGGGCCTCAAGCAGCTCGAGCATTCGCCCGCCACAGGGAAGGGAGCGTAGCGCCGTGACCTGCGGGACTGCCCCGGCGGACGCCCCGGGCGTCGTCGTCGCCGCTGTCGCCTCACGAAGCCCCGCGGAGCGGGGCGAGCTGCGCCCCGGCGACCGAATCCTGGCCATCAACGGCCATCCGCTGCGTGACAGCATCGACTTCCACTTCCACAGCGGAGAGGAGCGCCTCCGTCTCACGGTCGAGCGAAACGGACGGCAGCGCAGCCTCATGCTCGAGCGCCGCGCCGCCCGGCTCGGCCTCGAGCTCGAGCCGCCCCGGCCCTCGGAGATCTCGACCTGCGCCAATAAGTGCGTCTTCTGCTTCATCCACCAGCTGCCACGGGGGATGCGGAGAAGCCTCTACGTCAAGGACGACGATTTCCGGCTCTCCTTCCTCCACGGCAATTACATTACCCTCACCGACCTCGAGGAGGACGACCTCACACGGATCGAGGAGCAGCGGCTCTCGCCACTCTATGTCTCGGTGCATGCCACCGATCCCGAGCTCCGCCACCGTCTGCTCGGCAGTCCCCACGTCAGGCGCGAGCTCTTGCCCATCATGGAGCGGCTCGCCAAGGCAGGCATCGCCATGCACGCCCAGGTCGTCCTCGTCCCCGACTGGAACGACGGCGCGCACCTGGAGCACACCGTGCGCGACCTGGCGCGACTGCATCCGGGTGTGACGACGGCGGCGGTCGTTCCGGTGGGGCTCACGCGCCACCGGCAGCGGCTGCCCGCGCTGCGGGCGGTGACGCAAGCGGAAGCGCGGACCGTGGTAGCCGACATCGAGCGCTGGCAGGGAGAGCTCCTGCGGCCGCTCGGTACTCGGTTCGTCTTCGCTGCTGACGAGTTGTATCTGCAAGCCGGCCGGCCGCTCCCGCCGGCCACGGCCTACGAGGGCTTCGCCGTGGCCGAAGACGGCATCGGGCTGGTGCGGCGATTCGAAGATGGCTTCGGGCGCAGCCTTCGTCGTATCCCGGCCCGCATCGAACGACGGCGCGAGGTGACCGTGGTCACGGGGCAGCTGTACGCCCCGCGGATGGCGGCGCTCCTCGCCCGCCTCCGGATCGAGGGACTGAGCGCGCGCCTCGCGCCGGTCATCAACGACTGGTTCGGACATGGCATCGGCGTCGCCGGCCTGCTCACGGGGCGCGACGTCCAGTCCCAGCTCGCCAACCGCGAGCTGGGCGATGAAGTGCTGATCCCCGCCGTCGCCCTCCGTGATGGCGCGGGCGTATTCCTCGACGACATGACGCCGGCCGACCTCGCCGCCGCCCTGCGGGTACGGGTGACCGCCGTGGAGCCCACGGCGCCCGAATTGATCGCGGCCCTGCTGGGTCGCTGACCCCCGTCGTGCTGCGCCCCATCATCGCGATCGTCGGGCGCCCCAATGTGGGCAAGTCCACCCTTTTCAATCGGCTGGTCGGGCGCCGCCGCTCTCTCGTCCGCGACACGCCGGGCGTGACGCGAGACCGGCTCTACGGCACCACCGTGCACGAGCGCTGGCAAGCCACCGTGGTGGACACGGGGGGCTTCGAGCCCCGCGCGACGTCGGACCTGGTCGCGGCCGTTCGCAAACAGGTCATGCTCGCCATCGAGGAAGCCGACGTGATCCTCTTCGTCGTGGACGGCCAGTCGGGGCTCACCCCGCTCGACGAGGAGATCGCCGCGATCCTGAGGAAGAGCCAGCATCCCGTGGTGCTGGCGGTGAACAAGGTGGACGCGGCGGCGCACGAAGCCCTGCTCGGCGAATGCTACCGCCTCGGCTTCCCGACCGTCCTCCCGGTCTCGGCCGAGCACGGGCGGGGCGCGGCGGAGCTGCTCGAGGCCTGCCGCGCGCTGGCGCCGACGCCCGTGACGGAGCAGGCGGCGGAAGGCACCCGCGTGGCCATCATCGGGCGCCCCAATGTCGGCAAGTCGTCGCTGGTCAACGCCGTGCTCGGCCACGAGCGCGTGTTGGTCCACGCGCTGCCCGGCACGACCCGCGACGCGGTGGACACGCCCGTGAGCTTCCGCGACACGCCGTACCTCCTGATCGACACCGCCGGAATCCGGCGCAAGGGCAAGGTGTCCGAGGCGCTCGAGAAGCTAGCCGTCGTCATGGCGCTCAAAAGCCTCGAGCGCTGCCAGGTCGCCGTCCTCGTCATGGATGCCTCCGACGGCGTGACCGCGCAGGACGCCCATATCGCCGGCTACGCGAACGATGCCGGCCGCGGCGTTGTCGTGGCGGTGAACAAGTGGGACCTGGTGCCGCCCGGCATGGTGCAGAAGGCCGACGTGGTCGGCCAGATCTACGAGCGGCTGCCCTTCCTCGAATACGCGCCGATCTGCTTCATCTCGGCGCTCAGGCGCCAGGGACTGCCCGAGCTGTTCGACCAGGTGGACCGCGTCGCGGCCGAATCCGAGCGGCGCGTTCAGCCCGGCGAGCTGCTGACGACCCTCCGGAAGGCGCTGGAACGCCGCCCGACGTCCTTCCGCGGAGTTCCCCTGCGCATCTACACGGCTCTGCAGGTGGCGACGGCTCCGCCTACGTTCGCTCTGCGCGTCAACTTTCCGGGCGACATCCATTTCTCCTACGAGCGCTATCTGATCAACTCGCTGCGCCATGCCTATGGCTTCACGGGCTCGCCGATCCGCCTGCTTTTCCGCAAGGGAGGCGGCAAGACGCGGGCGGGCAGGCCGGCGGGCAGGTCCAGGCGCTAGGGCAGGGCGCGGCTCGTCTCAACCAAGAGCCCCTAACTAGGCAGAACCCCTAGCCGATTTCGTTTGAGCCCCAGGCGGTCTGTGCTAACATTGCGTAGTCTTTAACCGAACATCGGCGGGGGATCCTCACGTGGGCCCTGATCAAGACGAGTTTCTCGAAGAGGAAGAGCAGCAAGAATACGCGCCGCGGAGCATCTTCGCCGCGGGCTGGTTTCGGGCCGTGCTGGTGCTCACGGTGCTGGCGATCATCGTCGTGGTTTCCCTGCCGTATCTCTTGAACTGGTTCGAACCTTCGCCGAGCGCTCCGCCCAAGACAGTTGCGCGGCAGAGCTCAGAGCCCGCCAGACCCGCACCTCGGAGCGAGCCGATGTTCCCGGCGACGCCGGGACCGACATCCTCGGCGCCGGTCAAGCCCGAGGCCGCGCCACCCGCGACGCCGGGGACTTCCGCGCCCTCGCCGGTACCGAGTCCTTCGGTCAAGCCGGCTCCCGACAAGATGGTCCCCGCGACTCCGGCACCGTCGGCCCAAGCGCCGGCGCCGCCTTCCTCCGCGACTCCGTCCAAGCCCTTGCTTGCGCCGCCCGCGAGCAAGACGGATTCGACGCGCCGGACGGCCGCGATCGCGCCCAAAGCCGAGCCCGCGCGGCCCGCGCCGGCCGGCGCCTTCTACGTGCAGGTCGGCCTCTTCAAGGAGTCGCGCAACGCCGACGCGCTGGCCAAGGAGCTTCGCGACGAGGGCTTTCCGGTCGAGCTCACCCGCGTGTCGCGCGGGACCGCTTCAGGGAGCCCGACGCCGCAGCGCCATGAGCTCTACATCACCGGCTCGAGCGCCGAGGCCGTCAATGCCGTGCTCAAAGGTCGGGGCGTCGCGCAGCCGGTCCAGGGCGGCGTATCGGTGCGTCCAGCCTATGAGCTCAAGCAGGCGACATCGCTCTCGAAGGAGCTGTCCGCCGCAGGCCTGCGCGTGATCATCCGGCGCGTCGGCGGGAACGGCGGCGACACCTTCACCGTCGTCCGCGTCGGGGGGTTCCCGGACCGCGCGAAGGCGTCGGCGGTGCGAGAGGGTCTGCAAGGCAAGGGGCACGCCGGCTTCGTGACCCAGGGCTCGCCCAAGTGACGGGGCCCGCGGCCCCGTTCGTGGTGCTGGTGACGACGCCGTCCGCCGAAGCGGGGATCGAGCTCGGACGGGCGCTCGTGGACGAGCGCCTCGCGGCCTGCGTCAACGTGCTGCCGGGCGTGACCTCCATCTACCGCTGGGAAGGGAAGCGCGAGGAAGCCGCCGAGGCGCTGCTGCTGATCAAAACGGGTCAGGACCGCTATGCCGCCCTGGAGCGGCGCGTGCTCGAGCTGCACCCGTATTCGGTTCCCGAGGTCCTGGCGCTGCCGATTCAGACGGGCGCGCCGGCCTACGTGCAGTGGGTTCACGAATCAGTGACCGGCGAGGGGAGGTGACGGCGCTGACCAAGAACGACTTGATCAACGCAGTGGCCGCGCACGGCTTGTCGAAGCGGCAGTCCGCCTCCGTGGTGGAGTCGCTCTTCGACATCATCTTCAAGTGCTTCGAGCGGAGCGAAGACGTGAAGATCGTCGGCTTCGGGCACTTCCGAATTCGCAAGAAGGCGTCCCGCCGCGGCCGCAATCCACAGACAGGCGACAGCATCGAGATCACGGCGCGGAAGGTCCTGACGTTCAAGCCGAGCAAGGGGCTGAAGCTACGGATCAACGCGTAGCCGGTCCTCGCGGGGTGGGAGCGTGATCCCGGAGAAGCTCTACTACCGGATCGGGGAGATCGAGGCGATCACGGAGATCCCCGCCTATGTGCTCCGGTACTGGGAGTCCGAGTTCAAGCTCCTCCGTCCCAAGAAGAATCCGGCCGGCCAGCGGCTCTATCGCAAGCGCGAGCTGGATCTCGTGCTGCGTATCAAGGGCCTGCTCTACGACGAGCGGCTCACCCTCGAAGGCGCCAAGAAGCGGCTGCGCGCCGGCAGCATCGACCAGATCGATCCCGGGCTTCGCGGCGCGGCGCTCGAGGAAGCGCTCCGGCGCACGCGCGAGCGGCTTCGTACGCTGCGCGAGCAACTCGTGAACGGACGACCCGGCCGGGCGCCTTGAGTTTGCCCCCTCGCCCCCGTACAATGCGTGATGGGTCGGGGCGTGGCGCAGCCCGGTAGCGCACTTGACTGGGGGTCAAGGGGTCGCTGGTTCAAATCCAGTCGCCCCGACCAATTCTTCCCGACGCTGAGCGCAGATTCCCCGATCTGCTCTTTTTTTGTCTGGGTCCGCAGAGTGAGCCATGGCGCCCGTGATTCTGATCACCAACGATGACGGGATCCACGCCGCCGGGCTCACGGCGCTGGCCCGAGCGCTCGAGGAGCTCGGCGAAGTCTGGATCGTAGCGCCGGACCGCGAGCAGAGCGCCGTCGGGCACGCCCTCACGCTGCACCGCCCGCTGCGAGTCGAGCGCCTCGGCGAGCGGAAGCTCTCGGTCAACGGCACGCCGTCGGATTGCGTGAATCTCGGCGTGCTCGGGATCCTGCCGGAGCCGCCCGTGCTGGTCGTGTCCGGCATCAATCACGGCTCCAACCTGGGCGACGACGTGACCTATTCGGGCACGGTGTCGGCGGCGATGGAGGGCACGCTGCTCGGGGTGCCGTCCATGGCGGTCTCCCAGGCCGATCCCGATATGGACGACTTCGGCAGCGCGGTGCCCGTGGCGCGGCTGGTGGCGGCGCGTGTGCTCGTGGAAGGGCTGCCGGCGAAGACGCTGCTGAACGTCAACGTCCCGCGTGGCGAGGTGCACGGGATCCGGATGACGCGCCTCGGCCACCGCGTCTATCGCGAAAAGGTCGTGCGGGAGGTGGATCCGCGCGGCCGCCCATACTATTGGATCGGGGCGGGGCCGCCAGAATGGCAGGAGGACGACGCCTCTGACATCGCCGCGGTGCACGGTGGACTTGCGTCAGTGACGCCGCTGCACCTGGATCTGACGCACTACGGCGCCCTCGGTCGGATGGCCGACTGGGAGGGCAGCCTGAACGCGCTGTTGAAGAAGCGGCCGCGGTGAAGGAGCCCGACGGCCCCGTGATCGGCGCGCAGCGCTTCGCGCGCGAGCGAGAGCGCATGGTGGAGGAGCAGCTGGCGGCCCGCGGGATCACGGACCCGCGCGTGCTGGCCGCGATGCGGCGGGTACCGCGCCACGCCTTCGTGGATCCGGCGCTGCAGGAGAAGGCGCACAGGGATCACCCACTGCCGATCGGGGAAGGGCAGACGATCTCTCAGCCCTTCATCGTCGGCAAGATGACGGAGCTGCTGGCGCTCACGGGGCGCGAGAAGGTGCTCGAGATCGGCACCGGCTGCGGCTATCAGGCGGCGGTCCTGGCGGAGCTGGCTGCCCGCGTGTGCACCGTCGAGCGGCTGCCCAAGCTGGCGGCCCGAGCGCGCGAGACGATCGAGCGGCTGGGCTACACGAACGTTTGGGTGCGCACGGCGAATGGCACCTTGGGCTGGCCCGACGAAGCGCCCTTCGACCGCATCCTGGTTGCCGCGGGCGGCCCGAGCGTGCCGCCGCCGCTCTTCGAGCAGCTGGCCGAGGGCGGCCGCCTCGTGATGCCGGTGGGGGACGCCGCGAGCCAGGTCCTGCAGGTGGTGGAGAAGGTCAACGGCCAGATGCGCGTGACCGAGAATTCCGGATGCGTGTTCGTGAAGTTGGTAGGAAAATACGCCTGGGAAACCGGCACCGAAAGGTAAGGGACGGGGCGTAGCGCAGCTTGGTAGCGCGCCTGCTTCGGGAGCAGGAGGTCGCTGGTTCAAATCCAGTCGCCCCGACCATTTTTCGCCCGATCGCATATGAGTGGAGGGACACAGCGCACCGCCGCCGAGATCCACATCGAGGGGCGCGTGCAGGGCGTGGGCTATCGCAACTACGTCCAGCGCAAGGCCGACCATCTCGGACTGGCCGGCTATGTCATGAACCTCAAGGACGGGAGCGTGCGGGTGCGCGTGGAAGGTGGTCGCGAGGCCATCGAGGAGCTGGCGCGGGAGCTCGAGAAGGGGCCGCCGCTGGCTCGGGTGGAGACCCTGGCTCTCGCCTGGCGGGTCCCCACGGGGCGCTTCACCTCCTTTGCCGTCCGCTTCGCGGAGTTCGATTCTTGACTGAGGGTGAAGAGTCACGCGATGTCCTCGAAGATCCCGACGAGCCCCTCGAGACGCTGCTGGACAAAGAGCCGGCCGAGCTCGGCGAGTCCACGGACAGCCCGGGAACGGCCGAGCGCGCTCGCGAGATCCTGTCCCTGTATCTGCAGGAGATCTCCCGCGTCAAGCTGCTGACCGCCGAGCAAGAACAAGAGCTCGCCCGCCGCGTTCAGGCCGGCGATGCCGAGGCCGAGCGGCGGCTCGTGGAGGCCAACCTTCGGCTGGTGGTCCGCATCGCCCGCCGCTACCTCAACCGCGGGCTCTCCCTGCTGGACCTCATCGAGGAGGGCAATGTGGGTCTCCTCCACGCCGCGCGGAAGTTCCGCCCGGACCGCGGCACCCGATTCTCGACCTATGCGACCTGGTGGATCCGCCAGGCCGTGGTTCGCGCGCTCGCCAACCAGGCGCGTACGATCCGGCTGCCGGTGCACGTCCAGCTGCTGCTGTCCCAGTACGTGAAGAAGCGCAATGCGCTGACCCAAGCGCTGGGGCGCCCGCCCACCGTCGAGGAGGTGGCCAAGGAAATGGGCCGGCCCACGGCCGAGATCGAGCACCTCGAAACGATCCGCCAGCAACCCCTCTCTCTCGACAGCCCCATGCCAGAAGGGAAGGGGAGTCTCCATGACACCGTCGAGGACCCCTCGCCCGCGCCCGGCGGGGGCATCAGGACCCCTCGCCCGCGCCCGGCGGGGGCATCGCGGCCGTTCTCCGGGCGCGCGCCGATCTGGCGGGCGTGCTCCAGGACCTGCCCGATACCGAGCGCACCGTGGTCACGCTGCGCTTCGGCCTGGGCGGCGAAGAGCCCATGACGCTCGAGAGCATCGGCCAGCGCCTGGGCGTGACCCGGGAGCGCGTCAGGCAGATCGAGGGCTCGGCGCTGAAGCGATTGCGGCGACTGCTGGCCGCCCGTGACGTCGAGGCCTCCGACCTCTTCTAAGCCCCCCGGATGCTAAAATGCTTCAGATAGACGTGACGCCCCCGTAGCTCAGGTGGATAGAGCAGCAGTTTCCTAAACTGCGTGCCGGGTGTTCGAGTCACCCCGGGGGCACCAATTACATCGCGGATTTACGAACTGGTCAGCTGTTTCCTAAGCGCCGAGGCGGCGCCGGATCACGCTACCATCTTCGTATTTCCTTCGCCACGTCCCGTGAGGGGTAGACGCAGCCACGATTCGGTGACGCAATGACAATGATCCTCAGCGTTCTCACACCCGATCACGCCGTTCAGGTGTCTGACCGGCGACTCACCGATGTGCACACCGGCGCTTACGCCGACGTGACGCCAAAGACCACGGTGTTCAACGGCTCCATGCTATTTGGATACACCGGGCTCGGAGTGTTGGGGCATCCTCCCGAGCCGACGCATAGGTTCGTTACGGTGAAGCTCACCGAATCACTCGCCCCCTCCGTTCCAGCAGGTCGCAGCCTGCACTGGCTTGCAGCGCAGTTGCGGGACGGCGTCGTGGCCGTCGCGATCCCAACCGCGCTTCAAAGCCGCGCCTCGACGATCAGGCGATTGGCGGTTGCGGGCGTGGGCTTTGTGCGACGCGGTCCTGATCAGCCACACAGGCCGGTGTATGTGCTGCTATCAAACTTCTGGACGAAAGAGGCGGGGTGGTTGCGCGAGGCGAGACCCAACTTTTCGATTCTCGTCGAGTCCCTGCCAGCCAACGCAACCTACTGGTTGCGCTCGGCGGGCGAGCATCTCACCCGAGACGAACGCCGACATCTCGAACGCGCGCTCAACAGGGCGGTTCTCCGCAGCGACGGATCGCAGCCGATCATCCGGCTGTTAGTCGAACAAGTGCGTGCAGTTGCCGAACGTGCCGTGACGGTTGGCAAATCGCTTCTCGTTTCGTCAATCCCGCTCGCAGCGATTCCTGTGGAAGTATCAATCAACTCTGGCCCCCCGGACTTTACGCGGCCCACGTTCCTCTACGTTCCAGAGGACGCATACGAAGGCGAGCTTTACGGACCCAATGTTGCTGGCTCCGGTGTGGCGATTTGCGATCCGTGGGTGTCGGGCGGGGACAAAGCGAAATTCTGATACGGTCGGTGACGCGCGTGCTTAGAGACAACGCGACGTATACTGCGCCCGTGACGCACCTGAGGAGCGCGGACGATATCATGGGGAAAGCCTGGGCCTGGCTGATCATCCTGTCCGCGCTGATGCTGCCCGCGGTGCTGCTCACCGGCGCGATGAGCTGGCGGACTCTCGCCTGGCTCGTGCTGCTGGGACTGGCGCTGCTAGTGCTCATCGATCTCAACGACCGGTTCTGGGAGTGGCTCCACCGCCGGCGATGGCCCGGTAGAAGACTGTAAAAAGGAAGGAACGTGATGGCGCATCCCACGATCGG
>WNGA01000144.1_pt1 | contig 104847 bp, 96 predicted proteins | sample 5400061 | NCBI WGS metagenome assembly WNGA01 (sample SAMN13153366, study PRJNA577476) | soil metagenome | isolation source: 100 cm soil or saprolite under grassland replicate 2 | place: USA:California | collected 2016-06-15 | reverse complement strand
AGCTGTTGGTGTAGCGCCAGTCGATGTAGTTGGCGTCGGGGATGAGCGGCGGCGAGCGCAACTGGGTCCCAGTGTCGTTCGAGCATGTCGTGGCCGGCGCGACAGGTACACATGGCGGCGCGGTCGTGGTGGCCGGGCCCCACGAGAACCGCATCGGGGCGCGAAAGTAGCCGGTGACCTCGAACTTCCACTCGGCGCTCGCTTCCTGGGCGACCACCGGCGCGGGCTCGGCGGGTGACACCAGCCGGCCGGCCGCCTGCGGCGCATCGGGCGACAGGCCCAGCGTCGGGCCGACTTTTTTCTTGGGCGTCGCGGCGGCGGGCGCCGGCGCAACGACGGGGTCGGGGGTCTGCGCCGCGGCGGCGAACGGAAGCAGCAGAACGGAGAGCAGCAGGGTGAGGGCGGGCTTTCGCATCGGGACTGCGACTAAGCAACGCGCGAGCCAGAGGTAAGCCCGCGCGCACACGACGCGACCGCCTCGCGTCGCGCTGCGAGCGGCGTCCCCGGACGTCCGGCGGACGTCCGCTCATAGCTCGAGCATCAGGCCCGCGAACCACGTCGTGTCGCCGACGTGGAGCGCGGCGCCGGAGCCGAAACCGTCCAGGTCGTAGCGGGTGACCTCGAAGAAAAGCGCGGTTTGGTTGACGCCCGACTCGCGGTCCATCGCGATGCCCGCGTCCGGGTCGAGCGCGGTCAAGTCGAGCGTGAGCCCGGCGGCGACGTGCCACCCGAAGCTGCGGCCGGCGATGGCGGCCTGCGACGTGTCGGTCGCGCGCCACAGCGTGCAGTCGAGCCCGAGCTTGGCGTAGGGCACGACCCACGAGCCGAAACGCTGCCGGATTCCGTCGGCGCGGTAGACGCCGGACAGCGATAGCGGGATGAGGCGCAGGGCGTTTTCGTCGCCGGCGCGGGATTGCCGATCGGCCGACAGCGCGGCCGCCGACACCCGGAAGTACCCCGCGCCGACGCCGAGCGCCCAGGTGCCGCCGCGGTGGGAGAGCTGGCGGTCGATCTCGAGCTGCATCATCAGGTGCCGCGACGGCGAGAAAAGGTCCGCGTACGGTCGCGCGCTGTCGCCGCGGTCGGCGAACTCGGCGTCTACGTCGGGCCGGTAGGGCCCGAACCGAAGCTCGAGGTTCCATTGCCGCGGCGACGTGAACGCGTCCTCGACGGGCGCAGCGTGCGCGGGCGGAGACGCCGAGACGCCGATCGCGCCCGCGACCGCGACCGCGAAGACCAACGCTGGACCGCGGCGCCTCGGGTGGCGCCGGCGGCGGCCGATCAGCACCGCCAGGGCGGTGGCGATCGCGAAGCCGGAGGCCGCCCCCCGACGGCCGTCCTCCGCGATCGCGCACCCGCCCTGGGCGGTGCCGCCGACTTGCTTGTAGAGATCGTTGAACCCGACGGTGGGCGCGGGTATTCCCTCTGCGATCGCCGACGGCGCGCTCGGGGTGCCGTCGATGCCCACCGCGACGACGGCGATCTGATAGCTCACGCCGTTGTCGAGCCCGTGGACGCGCACCGAGCTCGTGCCAGCGGCGACCAGGTCCGAGCACACGAATTGCGGATCGTAGCCGTCGAACGGTCCCGCGCCGCCGTCGGGCGCGGAGGCGATCCCGCAGGTGTCGTACCTAGCCGTCGCAGCGTTCGCTGGTCCGGGCGCGCACAAGACCTGGTGGCCCTCGAGCGTGGCGCCATCGCCGGCCGCGCTCCAGCTGACGAGCAGCCCCTCGTCCGCGGACTCGGCGTTCACCTCGGCCGGCGGCTTCGGGCCCGCGCCGCCCAGCGTGAGCGCGAGCGACGGCTCGCTGGCGAGCCGCGCGCCGTCGAGCCGCACGATCGCCCACAGCCGCGTCGAGGTGGTCGAGCCGGCGGTGCAAGTGTCGCGGGACGCGGCGGCGAAGATCGACGACGTCGTGAGGCTGGCGCTGGTCGACGTCTTCTGCGCCGAGAGCGTGACGCTGGACCCGACCGCGACGCAGGCAGTGGCCTGCGCGTCGTCGCAGTCGTTGCCGACCATGAACTGGGCGTCGACGGCGTGTGTACCCAGCGTCGTGGCGGCGTCGGAGCTGATCGCGAGCGACACCACGACGTTGGTCGGGCACGCGCAGCGCGCCAGGCTGAAGTACACGGCCAGCTCGTCGGTGGTCAGCACGTCGCCGCGCGTGGAGCCGTCGCTGCGCGCGAGCGTCAGCGTGAGGTCGGTGGCGGCGAGCGACGGCGTGTCGCCGGTCGCGGCACGCGCGCCGCCGTGGAGGGCGGCCACGGCCACGGCCGCGGCGACGGCCGGGACGACGTGGATCGTAAGCCAACGTGTGTTGCGCATGCCGGTACCGAATTGCAACCACGAGGCCACGCCGCAAGCCCTCGAATCCCTTCGCGCGCGCGCCGGGCACGCCCTTGGCCCGTGCCGATCTGTCGGGACGACTTCGCGCCACCTGCAAAATCGGCGGCGCGTGCGAATCAGTGGAGGAAGACGTCGTCGACGTGCAGCGCGCTGTGCGTCGACACGCCGTCGGCGAGGCCGGGGCGCACCGAGATCCGCAGCGCATCGACCTGGCGCAGACACGACGGCTCCGCGAACGCGATGTCAGCGAGGCTGAGCTTGAACGTCTTCCAGTCGGCCCCGATCGCGATGTCGGGGATCACCCTCTGCAGCGTGACCGGCTTTCCCGACAAGGTGCACCCGATCTCGGCGCGGAGCTGCGTCCCCGGCGGCAAGGCCGGGTTCCCCGCTTCGAGGATGGCGCTCAAGACCAGCTCCTTGAACGGGTTGAGGTCGAGCTTGGTCGCGCCGCTGGTCCTGGTGGCGAGCACGGCACCGCCGAATTGTTGCGTGCCGTCCATCGGATCGTCGAGCTCGAACCGCATCGTCATCGCGCGCGCTTGCCCGCCGACTTGCTCGACCACACAATCGACGCCGGGCGCGCCCGCGGCCGGCTCACCCGCGACGCCGTCGTCGAGCGGGGTGGTGAACGCGCGGCAGGCCCAGTCGTCGAAGTCCTTCGCTTTGGGATGAAGGTCGTCGCCATCCTCGAAGTCGTCGATGACAAACGGGGGGAGCGGCACCTTGGTCACATCGAAGCAGCCACCGACCACCAGCGACAGCGCGACGACGAGGGTGACCGGGACCATGCGCGCCATCGTTGACCAAGACGCTACCAAGATGTGTGCCACAGGCCCGAGGGGGTGGCGGCCCGAGCGCCTGGTTGCGAAGCCTCTCCGGACGTCTCTCCGGATTTGCGATACCGGCGCCAGAGGTAGATGCCGCCCGACAAGCTCGCGACCGCGGCGATGGCCAGGCTGACGGTCAGGACGTTGCCAAAATGGATCGAGTCCGCGAGCCGGTTGTGCTCGCGGGCGCGATCGTAGTTGGACATCGTCGTCAGGTACGCGAGGTCTGCGTCGGACTGCCGGGACTGGTCGCGGTTCCACAGCAGCACGCCGGTCGCGGCGCCGCCGAGCGCGACGCCGAGACCGACGAGGCCGTAGCCGAAGGTGGTGCCGCGGAGCTCGAGCAGCGCCGAGGATCCGGACGGGGACGGGGACCCGAGATCGGGCGCGAACACTGGCGGGCCGTCGAGCGGCCCGCGCGGCCCGCCGAGCGCGGCGCGCTGTGATTCCGGTGCCGCGGGCGCGAGCGCGGGACAGATCACGACCGTCGACGCGCCGGCGGGCACGTCCAGAGTCTGGTCGGTGAATCGCCGCCCGGGCAGCGCGAACGTGAACCGATGCGGGCCGGCGGCGACCGGGATGCCGCGCGCCGCACCAGCGGGGTCGAGGTCCATGGCGTCCAGCGTGAGCTTGATGCCTGGCTCCGAGCAGCGGACCGTGAGCGTCCCGCCGATGCGGCCGAGCGGCGGTTGTCCCGGGGCGATTCCGCTGCGCGCCGCCTCGGCCGCAGCCGCCGCCTCCTCGGCGGCGAGCACCGCCAGGCGCGACTCGAGGCGCGCGATCTGGGCGGTGACCTGCACCCGACGGCCGGAAGGCACGCGGTCGCCGCCGTCACGAAGGTACTTGGTGAGCGCGTCGACAGCCTCGCGGGTGTGGTCGAGCGCGACGTGCGCCTGGCCGATGTTGAAGAGCACCGCGAACTCGGGGCTCGACGCGTACGCCTCGTTGAACTCGCGCAGCGCGCCCTCGTACCCGCGTTGGCCGGCGAGCTCGAGGCCGCGGGCGTAGTGGGCGCGCGCGATTTCGCGCGAGTCGCCGCCGCCCGCGCGGGCCACCGGCCCAAACGCGAGCGACGCGATCAGCGACAGCGCGACGAATCCGCGCGTCAGGGAAGGTCGGGCTTTGCCCGACCGAGCCCATCGCGGGAGGATCGGAACCCCTCTGGGGGTTCCGAGGTTAGTCGTCACGCTGTCAATTGTACGGATTTTGCTGATCGAATGTGACCGGCTCGGGGCGGGCGTCCGTCGCGGGGTGGGCGAGCGAGGGTGCGGGCGGCCCGGAATCTGACGCCGGCTGACCTGAGCGTCCGGCCGCCGCGCGCTCGCGGAGGCGCGCGGCGGCGCGCGCCGCGGGGAGGGGAGCGCTCGACTTCGCGGCCGGGGACGGAGCGGTGACCGCCGTCGCGGTCGTCACGGGTTGCGAAGGTTGTGCACCGGGGGCCGGCGCCGAGGGCTGGGCGGCGGCCGTCGTTGTCGCGGGCGAGGCCGCGGGCGGCGCTGCGGGCGGTGTGGGGTTGGGCGCCGTCGCCGTCGCCGCCACCGCCGCCGTCCTGGCCGCTTCGGGTGTACGCACGAAGCGCGCGATGGCGAACGCCGCGAGTGCGATCCCGACCGCGACCGCAGCGACCACGCCCACGCGTCGCGACCGCGCCGCCGCTGGGGTGGGCGCCGGGCTGCTCTCGCTCGGGGTCGGCGTGGCGGTCGCGGGCTTGGCCTCGGGCCACACCTCGCGCTTCGCGAACGGCGCCAGCGCTTCCGCCAGCGCCTCCGCCGATGCGGGCCGCGCGTCGGGATCCGACGCGAGCGCGCGCTCCACGACGTCGACCAACGCCGCCGGCAGGCCGGAGCTCACCGACCCGAGCGGCACCGGCGGCTGGGTGGAGATGTGATAGAGGACCGCGTTGTTCGAGTCGCCCGGGTGGGGCTTCTGCGCGGACACCAGCTGGTAGAGGATCGCGCCCAGTGCGTAGACGTCGGCGCGGTGATCGACGACGCTCGCACCGCGCGCTTGCTCGGGCGACATGTACGACGGCGTTCCCAGCACCGCGCCCGTGCCGGTCCCGGTCTGACCGGCGTCGCTCATCGCTTGCAGCTTCGCGATGCCGAAGTCGAGCACCTTGACCAGATCGGTCCCGTCCTGGCGTCGGCACACGAACAGGTTCTGGGGCTTGAGATCGCGGTGGACGATGCCGGCGGCGTGCGCCGCCTGAACCCCACGGCTCGCCTGCATCACCAAATCCGCGGCGCGGCCCGGGGGCAAGACCTTCTCGCGGGCGAGCAGCGACTCGAGGCTCTCACCCGCGAGCAGCTCCATCACGATGTACGGTGTACCGTCGGGGACGATGCCGAAGTCGACCGCGGCCGCGACGTGGTCGCTCTCGAGCGCGCCCGCCGCCTCGGCCTCGCGCTGGAATCGCGTGAGAATGTCGCGGCGCGCGGCCAGATCGGGGTGCAAGAACTTGATCGCGAACCGGCGCTTCACCACCGTGTGCTGCGCCTCGTACACCGCGCCCATGCCGCCGGCGGCCAGTAGGCGGATCACGCGGTACTTGCCGCCCACGGTCTCGCCGAGGCGGTTTGGGTGCGGGCGCGCGGTCATCGCCCGCTCTCCGGCTTGCGCAGCGCTTCGAGATCGACCGATTGCGCTTCCATCAGCCGATAGGCGCGCTGCCGCGTGATTCCGAGGATCGCGGCGGCGCGCGCCACGTTGCCGCCGGACGTGCGCAGCGCCGCGACCAGCGCCGGCAGCTCGAGCGGTTCGGGTGGCAACGGCGGCGCGACCGGCGCAGCCGCGGACGCGGGCAACGCCGCGGACGCGGCCGATGCCGGCGGCGCGATCGGTGCGCCGATGCGCTCGGGCAGGTGTTCGGCGCGCAGGGTGGACTCGTCGCCGCGCAATACCACCAGCCGGCGCACGAGCTGCACCAGCTCACGCACGTTGTAGGGCCAGTCGTGCATGCACAGCCGCTCGACGAAGTCGACGTCGACGGCGGGCGCGCGGCCCTGGGTGTGCTCCGCGAGCAGCCGCGAGCAGAGCGGCAGCACGTCCTCGCGCCGTTTGCGCAGCGCCGGCAGGCGCACGGTCAGGCCGTCGAGCCGCGCCAGCAGGTCGGCGCGAAAGCGCCCGTCGCGGACCGCGTCGGCGAGCGGCTGCTGGCACGCCACCACGATGCGCACGTCGACCGCCACCGGGCGCGTCTCGCCGAGCGGTTGCACCTCACGCTCCTCGAGCGCGCGCAGGAGCTTCGCCTGCAGCGCGAGCGGCAGGTCCGACACCTCGTCGAGCAGCAGCGTGCCGCCATCGGCGCTGCGGAAGAACCCCGGGCTCGCGCGATCGGCACCCGTGAACGCGCCCCGCCGGTAGCCGAAAAGCTCGCCCTCGGCGAGGCCTTCGGGCAGCGCCGCGCAGTTGACCGCGACCTGCGGGCCGTTCCGGCCGCTCCACGCGTGCAGCGCCCGCGCGACCAGCTCCTTGCCAGTGCCGGTTTCGCCTTCGAGGACGATCGAGAGATCGCTCGGCGCCGCTTTGCGCAACGGCGCGAGCGCCGCCTGCAGCGCGGTCCCACCGTGCAATCCGGGCGCGATCTCCGCCAGCGGTCCGGGCGCGGCGGTGACGACCGCGATCCACCCGCCCAGGCGCACGACGTCGCCCGCGCCGAGCATCATCGGCGCGGCCAGCAGCGCGCCGTTCACCTTTACGCCATTGCGGCTGCCGAGGTCCTTGATGGTGATCCGCGAGTCCGGCCCCGTCCATTCGATCGCGGCGTGCCGGCGCGAGACGTCGTTGCCCTCGAGCACGACGTCGGCGCCCGCGTCGCGCCCGATCACGAGCTCGCGCCGCGCCGGACCGCCGAGCGGCACCGCCGGCTGCCCCGGGCGCGGGAACACCCACGCGAGCGCGAGGCCGTCGCCGGCGGCGGCGGGGCGGTTGGCGCTGGCCTCCGTGACCGTCGTGGTGCCCGAACCAGAGCTCATGACGAGCACCAATTTTCATAACACAATGGCGACCGCCTCCGCGCGTTGACCTTTTCTGGGCGAGAGGTAAGAACCTTTACCAATGGATTTGTCCCGACATTTGACCCCCGATGGCGCTCGCTGGGCGCTGGACGGCCGGCTCCTCCCGGCCGACTTCAGCCTCGGATTGATGCTGCAGGTGCCCAAGGCGGCGCTGCCCGGATTCCTGCGCTCGTTCTACCCCGGCGTCCCGGTGGCTGGATCCGGCAACTTGCTCGCGCCCCTCGACCCGACCCATGAGGTGTGGGCGTGCGGCGTGACCTACGACCGAAGCCGTGAGGCGCGCGAGGCGGAGTCCGCGGTGAAGGACGTCTACGCCAAGGTGTACGAGGCCGCGCGCCCCGAGGTGTTCTGGAAGTCGATCGGCTGGCGGGTGGCCGGCCACGGCGCGCCCATCCGGGTCCGCGACGACAGCCGGTGGAACGTGCCCGAGCCCGAGCTCACGTTGGTGGTCAACGCCGCCGGCGAAATCGTGGGTTTCTGCGCCGGGAACGACGTGTCGTCGCGTGACATCGAGGGCGAGAACCCGCTCTACCTGCCCCAGGCGAAGGTCTACAACGGTTCGTGCGCGCTCGGGCCGGTGCTCCGCCTGGGCGACACCGAGCGGCTCAAGGACCTCACCATAGAGCTCGCGATTCGGCGCGGAGGCAAGACCGTGTTCGCGGGCGAGACCCAGACCTCGCGCATCAAGCGTCCACTCGAAGAGCTGGTCGCCTATCTCGGCCGGGAGCTCGATTTTCCGCGCGGCGTGCTGGTGATGACCGGGACCGGCATCGTGCCCCCGACCGACTTCAACCTGTCCGCGGGCGACGTCGTCGCGATCAGCATCGGGGGGATGACGCTGGAAAACGAAGTCTTCGGGCATCCGCGATAGAACCAGGGCCATGTCGGTCAAGCCAGTACTCGTCGGCGGGCAGTGGCGTCCGGCGCGCCAGCCTGCGGGGACGTTTTCGGCCGAAGATCCCGCGACCAAGACCAAGCTGCCCGACGTGTTCCCGGTGTCGGGGATCGAGGACGTGGAGGCGGCGTGCCGCGCCGCCGGCGAGGCGGCCGTCACACTGCGCACGCTGCCCCCGGAAAACGTGGCGCGCTTTCTCGAGCGCTACGCCGACGCGATCGAGGCCGACGCCGACGCGCTCTCGGCGCTCGCCGCACGTGAGACCGCGCTGCCGGTGACCCCGCGCCTGCGCGCGGTCGAGCTGCCACGTACGACCAATCAGCTGCGGCAGGGCGCCGCGGCGGTGCGCGATCGCTCGTGGGTGCGGGCGACGATCGACACCAAGGCCAACCTGCGCTCGTGTTACCGGCCGCTCGGTCCGGTCGTCGTGTTCGGGCCCAACAACTTCCCGTTCGCGTTCAACTCAGTCGCGGGCGGCGACTTCGTCGCCGCGATCGCCGCCGGCAACCCGGTCATCGCCAAGGCCAACACCGGTCACCCGGGGACGTCCGAGCGCCTGGCTGAGCTCGCGTACACGGAACTGCGCGCGTGCGATCTGCCGGCGGCGACGGTGCAGCTCATCTACCGGACGCCGCCCGACGTGGGCTTCGCGCTGGTGTCGCACCCGCTCGTCGGCGCGACCGGCTTCACGGGCAGCAAGCGCGCGGGGCTCGCGCTCAAGGCCGCCGCGGATCGCGCGGGCAAGCCCATCTATCTCGAGATGTCGAGCGTCAACCCCGTGTTCGTGCTGTCGGGCGCGCTCGCGGAGCGCTCGCCTGTGATAGCCAAGGAGCTCTACGACTCGTGCGCCATAGGCGCCGGCCAGTTCTGCACCCGGCCCGGCGTGACGGTGGTCGAGGGCGGGCCGCGCGGGGACGCGTTCGTCGCCGAGCTGCGCGCGCTGTTCGCGGCCGGCACGCCCGGCACGCTGCTCGGTGCCGGCGGGGTGACGTCGATCGGCGCCGCGCTCGGCGAGCTCACCGCCCACGGCGCCGAGGTGTTGACCGGCGGCCGGCCGCTCGAGGACGTCCGTTATGGGTTCCAACCGACGTTGCTTCGCGTGTCCGGTTCGCAGTTCCTCGGGGATGCGCACGCGCTGCAGGCCGAGGCGTTCGGCACCGTCAACCTGGTGGTCGTCGCCGACGGGGTCGCGCAGATGGCCGCGATCGCGGGCGCGTTCGAGGGCAACCTCACCGGCTGCGTGTACAGCGACACCCGCGGCTCCGACGACGCGGCGTACGACGTCGTCACGGGCGTGCTCCGTGACAAGGTGGGCCGGCTGCTGAACGACAAGGTGCCGACCGGCGTCGCGGTTTCCCCGGCGATGAACCACGGCGGGCCGTTCCCCGCGACCGGACACCCCGGCTTCACCGCGGTCGGGATCCCGGCTTCGCTGCTGCGGTTCTCGGCGTTGCACTGCTACGACAACGTTCGCCCCCACCGGCTGCCGCCCGAGCTCGCGAACCAGAACCCGACCGGCAAGATGTGGCGGCTCGTCGACGGCGCGTGGTCGCAGCGGGACGTCGGCGCGTGAGCCCGGGCGCGGACTTCGATGCCCTGCTCGGCACCGGCGAGCTCGTCCGCGCGACGCGCACCCGGGCGCACGGCCCCGAGGGGCGGCTACCGATCACGCCCGAGATGCTGCGCACCGAGCCGTCCGGCAACCTGTTCGGTATGACCCAGGACGCCGGCATGGGCTGGCGTCCCGACGAGCTCGGCCGCGCGCAGTATCTGATCGTCAGCACCCAGGGCGGGCTGCGCGACGCCGATGGCAGTCCGGTCGCACTCGGCTACCACACCGGCCACTGGGAGATCGGTTTGCTCGTGCGCGCCGCCGCCGAGACGTTGCGCGCCGAAGGCGGGATCCCGTTCGCGGCTTACGTCAGCGATCCCTGTGACGGGCGCACGCAGGGCACGCCCGGCATGTTCGACAGCCTGCCGTACCGCAACGACGCGGCGATGACGATGCGGCGGCTCATCCGCTCGCTGCCGCAACGGGCGGCGGTGATGGGCATCGCGACCTGCGACAAGGGGCTGCCCGCGACCATGCTCGCGCTCGCCGGCTGCCGCGACCGCCCCGGCATCGTCGTCCCCGGCGGCGTCACGCTGCCGGCGATCGACGGCGAGGACGCGGGCAAGGTGCAGACCATCGGCGCGCGGTTTTCGCACGGGCTCATCACCCTCGACGAGGCGGCGACCGCCGGCTGCCGCGCGTGCGGCACGCCGGGGGGCGGATGCCAGTTCCTGGGCACCTCCGCCACGTCGCAGGTGGTCGCCGAGGGATTCGGGCTGGCGCTGCCGCACACCGCGCTCGCGCCCTCGGGCGAACCGGTGTGGCTGGACATGGCCCGGCGATCGGCGCGCGCGCTCGTGCGCCTGGTCGACAAGAAGATCCCGCTGTCCGCGATCTTGACCCCGGCCGCGCTCGAGAACGCGATGCTGTTGCACGCGGCGTTCGGCGGCTCCACCAACCTGCTCCTGCACATCCCCGCGCTCGCGCACGCGGCCGGCCTGCGCCGGCCCACCGTCGACGACTGGATCCGCGTCAACCGGGCGACTGCGCGCCTGGTCGACGCGCTCCCCAACGGCCCGCGCAATCACCCCACCGTGCAGGTGTTCATGGCCGGGGGCGTGCCCGAGGTGATGCTGCACCTGCGCCGGATGGGCCTCCTGGCGTTGGACGTGGTCACGGTGTCCGGGGAAACCCTCGGGACCGTGCTCGACTGGTGGGAGCAGAGCGAGCGGCGTGCCGCGACGCGCGCCCGGCTGCGTGAATCCGATGGCGTCGACCCCGACGTGGTGATCATGAGCGCCGACGCCGCCCGCAAGGCCGGCCTCGCGCCGACGGTCGTGTTCCCGTCGGGAAACGTCGCCCCGCAAGGCGCGGTCGTGAAAGCGACCGCGATCGATCCGTCGCTCGTCGGCGCCGATGACGTCTATCGCCACCGCGGACCCGCGCGCGTGTTCACGTCCGAGGTCGACGCGATCGCGGCGATCAAGGGGCAGGGGCCTCGGCCGGTGCAAGCCAACGACGTGCTGGTGCTGATCGGCGCCGGCCCGCTCGGCACCGGCATGGAGGAGACGTACCAACTCACCTCGGCGCTCAAGTTCATCCCGTGGGGCAAGACCGTCCCGGTCGTGACCGACGCGCGCTTCTCGGGCGTGTCGACCGGCGCGTGCATCGGCCACGTCGGCCCCGAGGCGCTGGCGGGCGGTCCTCTCGGCAAGCTGCGGGACGGCGACACGATCGAGATCGTGATCGACCGCCGCACGCGCACGGGCACGGTCGACCTGGTCGCGGTCGTGGGCGACGCCGGGGGGGCCGAGCGCGCCCTCGACGCCGCGGCCGCCGCCGCGTTGCTCGCGTCGCGCCCGTCTCACCCTCATCTGCGCCCCGCCGCCGGCCTGCCTGACGACACGCGGCTCTGGGCCGCGCTCCAGCAGGCGAGCGGAGGGACCTGGGGCGGTGCCGTCTACGATGTCGACAGGATCATCCAGGTCGTCCAGGCCGGCATCGCCGCCATCGATGGGAACGAGAATGATGGGACGTAGCGTCGTCGTTTCGTGGGTCGTGCTGGCTTCATCCTCCACCGTCGAGGTCGCGCGCGCGCAGAACGAAACCACCACCGCGCCGGCGATCGCTGCGCCCGAGACCCGCCCCACCGAGATCCGCCCGGTCGAATCGATGTGGCAGACCGCGTTTTACGGCTTCGCCGAGGTCGACGCGATGGCGGACACCACGCAGAGCTTTGGTCCGGCCGCCAACAACGCGATGCTGGCCCGACCGGGCACGTACGCGGCCACGCACCCACGCGCCCAGCTCACCGCGCAGAACTCGTTGTTCGGGGTTCGCGTCGCCGCGCCGCCCTACCGCTGCATCCTCGCCTCGGCCCACGGCGAGCTCGATTTCTTCGGTGTGCAGACCGCCGACGCGACCGAGTCGACGGTCTACACGTTGGCCACCGTGCGCATGCGCCTCTACTACTTCAAGCTCGAGACGCCCGTGGTCGACGTGCTCGCCGGCCAGTACCACGATCTGTTCGGGTGGGGCGGCGCCGGCTTCTATCCGGCGAGCGTCGCGTTCCTCGGCCTGCCCGGCGAGATCTACCGCCGCCAGCCCCAGGTCCGGGTATCGAAGACACTCGCCGTCCGGCGCGCGACCGTGGCCGTCGCGCTCGCCGCCGTGCGCCCGGTGCAGCGCGACTCCGGCGTCCCGGACCTGCAGGCGGGCGTCCGGCTGGCTTTCCCGAGCTGGAGTGGGATCGGGATGCAGGGATCCGGGCAGCCCGACGCCGCGCCGCTCGCGATTGGCCTGTCCGCCGTCGGCCGCCGGTTCGCGGTCGCCGAGTTTTTGCCCAACCCGGGCGAAGCGAAGGTCAGCTTCGGCGGGGGCCTCGCCGCCAACCTGTTCGTGCCTATTCTTCGCGGGCGCGGACGCGGCGTCGAGGATCGCGGCAACGCGCTGTCGCTCACCGCCGAGGCCACCCTCGGCACCGGCCTCTCGGATCTCTACACCGGTCTCACCGGCGGCGCGCTGTTCCCAACCCTGCCCAACCCGGGCGCGCTGGTGCCGCCGCCGCTCTACCGTCCGGACATCGATAGCGGCATCGTGACCTTCGACGGCAACGGCAACCTCAGGACCATCCACTGGCGCGCGATGCTGGTCGGCCTGCAGTACTACCTGCCCATCGACGCCGGCCGGGTCTGGCTGTCCGCCAACCTGTCGCGGTTGGAATCGACCAACCTCCGGAGCCTGACGCCCGAAGCCAGCCGCGGCGGCGTGTTCGTCAAGCAGGAGTACGTCGACGTGAACGTGTTCGGCGCCATCACACCCGCGGTGCAGGTGGGTGTGTCGTTCCAGGGCACGCGGCAGTGGTACGGCGACATGCCGTTCGGCATGTCGACCGGCCCGGAGGCGCGCAACGGCCGCTTCGAGGCCGCCGCCCGCATGTTCTTCTAGGCCGCGGTCGCGCGACCGGGCCAGACGTGTTTCCAGAACAGGCGCGCGGGACGCACGAGATAGAAAACTGGCGCGAGCGCCGGCGGCAGCGGGACTGCCCGCCACTCGAGGGGCGTAGGACGGAACACGACATCGTGGACGAACCGCAACCGGTCGGAGGGGCGCTCCATCGCGAGCAGAAGCTGCATGCTGAAGATGCTCCTCGGCAGCCACGACGGCGGCGCGCCGGGGGCCGTGAAAAGCTTGCGGGCCAACGTCGCCGCTATCCGGTGCACAGCGGGATCGCGCTCGGCGCGCGCCAGCACGGACATCGGAACCGGCGCGTCCAACAAGCCGTGCACCAGCGCGAGACCTACGTCGATGAGCCGGCGCCGGCCCGGCGCCGAAGACCACTGCATCACCTCGTTCCAGTCGAGCTCGGGGTGTCGGCGTAGGAGCTCGGCGACGTCGCAGAGCCAGCTCAACCTTTCCCAGTCGTGTTTGATGCCGTGGAGCAAAAGGAACAGCAGCGTGGCCTCGAGACCGAGCGTCGGCACGTCGTCCGAACCGATGCGCACCGATGCCCGGCGTGCAAACGGCCCGACGTCGTCGGGCACGAACGAGAACCGCGGGGGCAGCAGGCGCCAGTGCAGGTCGACCGCCCGCCGCCCGTCGGCGTGGAGGAAGCCCAACTCGGACTGGGTTCGCACGAGACGTGCTTGCCATGCGTCCGTCAGCGCGAAGCGCGGCGCGTACCCCCGGGCCTCCACGCAGCGCCTCGCCGACGGAAGATCGGACGGCCGGATGAGCAGATCCAGATCGCCGTACCTGCGGACTCCCAAATCGCCGTAACACAACATCGCGGATATCGGACCCTTGATCGCAAGCACCGGCACACGTGCGTCCTTCAGCGCCGAAACCAATGCGGCGAGCTCGGCGGCCGCCGCCAGGCTCGCGACCACGGTCGCGTGCACGTCTGCCCGCAGCTCCTCGACCAGCTCGTCGGCCTTGCCGGGCGGGAACACTTCGCGAATGTGACGCGACAGCAACGTCGAAACGCCGTGCCGTCCCGCCTCCGCGACCAGCATCCGCCCGTCGAGCCCCTCTGCGGCGATCGCGCGCAGGCGCTGGCGGGACGCGTCGTCCAGACTCGAGCGCGCACAGCACAGCAGCGCGCGTTGTTCGGGTGCCATCGTGGTCGACGCCCGCGAGACGGCGTCGGCCGAGTTGACCATCACGCCGCGTAACGCTGGGACAGCTCGGCGACGAAGCCGTGCGCGTCGTCCAGGGTTCGAAAGTACTCCGGGTTGCTGGCGAGCATCTCCCGAGCCAGCTCGCCGATCGAGCGCTGCCCGCGTAGCCCCTCGAGCACTTGCAGCGCCACCACGCCCATCGTTGACAGGGTTGGAACGAACTCTGGCGCCCGTCGGCGTAGAGACTCTCGTTCGATGGGAAGGCTCTGGAACGTGGACTGTCGAAAGCTGCGTACCGCGGTCGCCGGGACCTCGGCGGTGCGGACCTCGGTCGACCAAGTCCATAGGACCTGGGAGGCGATCGTGTCCGCCCGTACGTCGAAGGCGACGGTGTCGCCCTCGTGGACGGTCAGTGCTTCCGGCCATGGGAACAGCAGTTGGCCGTAGATTCCGTCGGGCGCGCCCGGTGCATTGCTGAACCCGACTCCGTCCACGAGCTCGGTATCGAACCAGGCCAGCAATCCATGCGCCGTACCGTCGCGCTCGATACGGCAGCTTCCGGTACCACGCACGCCGCGCGCGACCAGGGTTGGATAGTGCAGGCGCGCCCACGTCGCGGGCGCCGACAACAGCTGATCCGGCTGCGCGCGGTACTTGACCAAGGTGCTGTCGACGTACGGCAGCGCTGACCGGAGATCCAAATCGAGCGGGGCGCTCAGCCACGGTCGGCGTGCGGCCTCGACGGCCTCGGGTGCGGAGACCACGGCCAGCTTCAGGGTGTCGGTGTCGGGGATCATTTTTCCGTGCGGGGCCAGCAATCGACGGCGAGCGTCGACGATGTCGGCGAAGTGCGACTCCCAGGGCGGCAGGATCCCGCGCAGGTCGGAGACCATCACGTCGGCCCGTTCGGGCAGGCTCACCTCGGTCGATCGCCGCTGCAGGACGACGATCCGATCCGAAACCCCGTTGTCGCGCGCGGCGGCCACCAGAATTTGGATCGCCGGGGAGGCCTCGATGGCGTAGACGCGGCGCGCGCCTACACGACAGGCGAGCAGCGACCAGATGCCCGTCCCCGACCCCAAGTCGATCACGACCGAGGTCGGGGTGACCGTCCGCCGCAGGGCCTCGATGTACGCGTCCATCCGGACCTGACTCGTGAGCATGTTCCCGAACGCGGCGAGGCTATACATGTGCTCGTCTCACGGACGCGCGTCGAAGTCGGCCAGGATCGCCGCCGCGATTCCCGGCAGCGCGCCCAGATCGTCCGGCGCCCGCACCGATCGGATGGGCACCTCGGCGACCAAGCGGCTGATGATCCGCAGCTCTTCCGCACGCAGCGGGACGTCCAAAAAATCGTTTGCGTAGGTATTGGCCAGCAGGCGCGGCAGGGCGGCCGTGCCCGTGAGCGGGGTGATCTCCGGCGGCGCGCCCGCCGGCAGTCGCGCCCCGAGCACGTAGACCCCGCGTAGCGGAGCGGGCCGGCGGGCGAACCGGTACCCATTGCGGGTGAGGTCGAGATACCGCTTATCCCAGGAGCTTACGACCCGGGGCAAGGCATCGGCCTCGCCGAACAGCGCCGCCACCGATGCCGGCCACAAGAAGACGCGCGGCAGGCCCGGCTGGACGTGAAAACAGGTTCCATCGTCGGCGAGCGCGAGCACGTCGTCGGTCAGTACCTCGAGCCCGAGGGCGGCGAACGTCGCGGCGCTGGTCGATTTCCCCATCCCGCCTTGACCGACCACTGCAAACGCGCGGCCGCCGGAGACGACGGCGCTGCCGTGCAAGCAAGTGACTCCGCGCAGGCGCAACGCGAAGCCGAGGACGGGGCCCTGGAGGTAAACGATGAGATCGTCGAGCGTCAGCTTTCCCCGGGCGACGCCGAAGATCTCGCTGGCGGTGTGGTCGATGACGAACTCGGCGCCGTCGACGTAGCTGACGCGGTAGTGCCCATCGCTTCCACGCCTGATGTCAACGACCGGTGTGCTCTCGGGATCGATGCCTGCACGTCGCGCGTAGGGCTGATAGCTCGGCGGCGCGTGGGTCGCGAACCGTCCCAGCCCGCCGAGCTCGACGCGAATATCGGGCGCACGGCCGTCGACGATCGGAGGACACCAGGCCCAGTCGAAGTTCGTGAGGCAGGCCTGCCCATACATTTCGTAGGTGCCGTTGGCCACGGAGCCTAGGTCTTCATGTTGCCCTTGGCTGCGTCGTTCTTTCCGGCCACATCGATAGCCTGGGTCATCTCGAGCAGCGTGCCCAACCGACGAAGCTGCGGCCGGCGATACGGCCGCCGGAGGGGCGGGGGGGCGGAAGGTTTTCCCGAGCGATCGCGAGACTCACCCATGCGCGGATTGTAGCTCAAACAGGTGTCTTGATCACGCCCTCGGGTCGGCCTCGCCGGTCCGCGAGCCACACCGAAAATTCGAGCGCGCGGACTCCCACCCACACATCCTCGCTGAACGTCGAGGGGGCCGTGAGTGATCGAGCCAGGCCCGAAGCATCGAGGAACGGGAACGCGCGTGGCGTTTGCCCCCCGACGCGGCCCCAGTCGATTCCACGCTTGCGGAGCACGGCCGGCAATGGATCGACCGCGAGCGGCGTCTTGGGCCGCCGTCGAATCGCGTCGGGCAACCCTTCGAGACATCGGCGCGCGAGGTGCTTGTTCACACACCACGGCACCGCGGCGAGCCCCAAGCCGAAGCGAATGACACGAAGGTCCGCGAACGGGTGCCGGACGTCGAGCGGATGTCCAAGGTAGCCGGGATCGTAGGACTCGAATAAGCCCCCCCACGCCGGGTTCATGAAACCGCGCGCGGCGGGCTCGCGGGAGCGCGTGACGCCGACCGGATCCAGGACGCCCGCCCACCGCTGTTCGAGCCCGCTCCGGCGCCAGAACTCTTGGTTGAGCCATGCCGGCCGTCGCGGTCGTTGCCGGTTCTGTCGGGCGCGCGCGAGGAGAGTGCGCGCGCCGATGGGCGGGAACCGGCGCTCGTGGACGACGTACCACATGAGCTCGCGGCCGAGCGCGACGACGTCCCCTTGCCGTAGCCTTTCGCGCCAGTGAAGGCGAACGGCAGCAGAGAAAAGCGTGTCGCCGTCATATCCGGTCAGGACAACCGAGAAATCTCGAGCGAGACGGGACACCTGATCGAGTCCGGGACCAGCGAGACCGCCCGCGAACGGTTGCGGCGGCGAGATGCGCCCGACCCAATCGAACAGGTTGCCATCGTCGCAGGCTTGAACGTCGAGGGCGACGCCCAGGCTCCGCGCGGCGATGGTCGTGAACCGGCGCTCGTCATCGGGGACGAGCGAATCGTAGACACACGTGAACGCGCGCATATTGGAGCGCGAAAAACGACGTTCGAGTTGCCGCTTGGCGGTCAGGGCGACGAGCGGTGAATCGATGCCCCCGCTCATGTAGATCGCGACGTCGGCAGATCGCAGCCGGTCGTTCACCGCCTCCCCGAACAATTCGACGAAGCGCTCGACGCAGTCCTGCTCTCGCTGCCACGGAACCTCGAGTGGCTCCGGAAGCGTGAAATAACGCTGCAGCCGGACGGCGCCGTCGGCCACGACGATAAAATGTCCGGGGGGGATTCGGGAGACGTCGGCGTCGATCGTCGCGTCCCGGTCCAAGTAGGTCCCGATGAGGATGAAGTCACCCACCGCGGTTTCGTTCAGCTCGTCTCGAACCTGGGGGTGCAGGCGTACAACTTCGAGGCTATTGCTGGCGACGAAAGTCCCACCGCGATCCGCGTAGAAGATTGGCTTGACGCCGAGATGGTCGACCGCGCAGACGAGCTTGTGATTTCGCGGATCCCAGAGGCAAAAGCTGAAGTCCCCGAGCAAGCGCTCGAAACAGCCCTCGCCCCAGACGTCGTAGGCATGCAGGATGAGCTCCGCGTCGGGCGCGTCGGGGGCGAGGTCGCGATCTCGATCGCGCAGCCGCGCGCGTAGCTGGTCGCGCGCGTCGACGCGCGCGTCCGCGGCGATGAAGATGCGGCCGTCGAGGTTCCTCGCGGACACCGGTGGCTCATCGGTCTCGCTGGTCCTGTTCCAGCTGTGACCCAACCCCACGCAGCCCGCCTGCCAGGTTGTTCGCCCATCGCGACCGTGCGATCGCAGGCCGGCGGTCATTCGTTCGAGCAGCGAAGTGTCGACCGACGCCCCGTCGTGGGCGAGAAGCGCGACGACACCGTTCATCCAGCGTCCGTACGAGCGTCAGCCGTCACGCAGCGTTTCCGCGAGCTCGGCCAGTCCTAGTGACAAAGGATGCATGTGTCGGTACTGCAGCAGCTGCTTGCCGATGAGCGCCAGGCGCTGGCGGAAGGGTGGCAGCCGCTTCGCGTCGAGCAGCGGGGCACTGAATGGCGGCTTGTCGCCCCGCTGGAACTCGAACGCCGCGCTCACCCGCGGAATGGGCGAAAGCTGGCTTGCCCGCCCTCCCCAGTGGAGGACCCCCTGGTTCCAGGCGAGCATGCTGCCCGCGGTCGCCGGCAACGCCCGGACGTCCTGCACATGTTTGACGGTGTTGACGCCAGCTCCCTGCCAGTCGCGTCGCTCGAAGCGTTCATCGAGATGCGCCGGCAACATGTAGACGCAGCCGTTGAGCGGCGTGGCGTCGGTGAAGGGGAGCCAAACCGTGAGCGAGTGGGGTGAGTTGTCGGCATCAACCGTCGGAATCGGGCGGTCGCGGTGTGGTGCCCAACCGCTCGCAGCTTCTTTGGGGGCGACGTACCAAACCCAGAAGGCGGGCAGCGCCTGGTACGCGCCGTCGAGGGCGGCTTCGAGGAATTTGGACAGACCCTGGAACGCCTGCCATAGCTCGTCGAACACGAAGGCGAATGGGACCGGGATGTCGCGGCCGTGCAGGTTCTCGACGCACTTCCGGGCGCGCTCGACGAGGGGCGGAGGGAGCACGTCGGGAACGTTCACATACCCCTCGAACCGCAGGCATGCGTTGAGCGTCGCGGGATCCGGGACCGGAAACTCGGGCGTCGCCGCGCCGCCTTCGATGTTCAGCGCCGGCTCGAGGCGCTTCCAAAAGTCGATGGAGAGCGCCTCTTCGGGCACGAGACCGAACCTCATCGACACGGATGATATATGCTGTGCAGCTACGATGGCCGAGCAAATCAGCTTGGATTCGGTGCTGTGTGCCAGCTCTAACCAGGTGTCGAGCTGGGTCGGAGACGAGGCCGCGATCTTGGATCTCGAGCGCTCGATTTATTACAGCTTGGATCCCATCGGCGCCCGCATCTTCGATCTCCTCCAGCATCCCGCTCGGCTCGGCGACGTTCTGGACACGATTCGCGCCGAGTACAACGTCGACGACGTGACCGCTCGGACGGACTTGATCGCCCTCGTGCAGGACCTGCTGAGCAACGACCTCGTGGTCGTGCGCGAGCCCGGTGCTGGCTAGGTTCCTCGCGCTCGACCCGCGCAGGCGTGTGCTGGTCGCGAATGCCCTCACCTGGGTGCTGGCCTCCCGGCTCGCGCTCTGGTTCCGACGTCCTCTCGGCGAACAACAGTCCTTGCTCGATAAAGTGGCCGCCGAGCTGCCGTCACTGTCGGGCTTCACGGCGGGCGATGCAGCCTGGGCGGTGACGGCGGTGGCGAAGCGAGTTCCCGGCACGCGCTGTCTCGCTTGGTCGCTTGCGCTTCGTGGTCTGCTCCGTCAATCCGGGGTGATTTGTGAGCTGCGAATCGGCGTGGCGCGGGGAGAATCCGACGACATCAAAGCCCACGCATGGATCGAATCCGCCGAGCAGAAGTGGAGTTGGGGCGACTCCGATCGGTACAGCGTGCTCAAGCCGCGCGGCGTCGCACGGGTCATTCACTCTGATGAGGTCTTGAGCCGGCCGGTCTCCAAACCCGAGCCTTGTTCGGGTACCTCGGGCACGTAGTTCGGCATGAAGATCGAGGGCTCGTTGGGCCGGGTGTCACCCCAGCCATAGTAGTAGTCGTGCTCCCAGGTGCCGGTCGACGGGCGGGGTGGGCTGAACATCGGCGCCTCCCGCTCGAGCGAACGGAACCCAACCGTGGCGATGGCTAACACCATGGTGAAACCCGTCGTCACCAGGAAGCTTCGAAACAGCCGAGGCGGCTGAGGGCAACCGCATCGCGAACAATATCGCGCTCTAGCAACGAGAGAGTCACATCCGCGGCAGTTGTGAGCGAACATTGAAGAGAGAAATCGGTGGTAAACAAGCCCGCTTGAGGGGACCACCCCACCCCGTAACCCGGTAACGCCCCGGCGTCACTGGGCCGTACCGCGCAGCTGGGCAGAGGCACGATTTCCGTGGCGTTAGCGTTGGCATGACGATTGCGAAATTCGACCGCGGGATGATCGAAGTCGGCCACACGGTAGGGAACTACGCGGTCCGGGCCAAGCTCGGCGAGGGCGGGATGGGCACCGTGTACCTCGTGGAGCACCCCGTCATCGGCCGGCGGGCGGCGCTCAAAGCCGTCCACCCGGAGTTCGCGCGCAACCTGGAGGTGGTCTCGCGCTTCATCAACGAGGCCAAGGCCATCAACCAGATCGGTCACGACCACATCGTCGACATCACCGACTTCGGCACCACGCAGGCGGGCGATTTCTACTTCATCATGGAATACCTCGACGGCCGGTCGCTGGCGGACTGGATTCGCCACGACGGCCGGCTCCGCCCAGAGCGGGCGCTTGACGTCGCCGCTCAGATCGCCGATGCCCTGCAAGCGTCGCATAACCACGGCGTCATTCACCGGGACCTCAAGCCCGACAACATCTTTCTCATCACCCACAACGAGGCCCACGACTTCGTGAAGGTGCTGGACTTCGGCCTCGCGAAGCTGGTCGGCCCCGATCGGCGGCCCGCCCACAACACGCGGTCGGGGACGGTGTACGGGACGCCGTTCTACATGGCTCCCGAACAATGCGAGGGGAAGGTCGAGATCGACCACCGCGCCGACATCTACGCGCTGGGCGTGATCCTATTCGAGATGGTCACCGGGAAGCTGCCGTTCGGGGGCACCGGATTCGGCGAGATCATTTGCAAGCACATGACGGTGGCGCCCCCCGCGGCGCGCAGCTTGGTGCCGGACCTCCCGCTCGCGATTGACGAGATCCTGTTTCGGGCGCTGGCCAAAGATCCGGCGCACCGTTTCCAGTCCATGGCCGAGATGCGCAGCGCGTTGCTCGACCCGGACGGATACTCCGGGACTTGGGAGTCGACGGCGAGCCGCCACAACATCTCGGGTCGATTTCAGGCCGCGCGACCGATGGCGCGCAGCGAGCTCAGCCTGCCCCCGCCGGTGCGGGTGGCGCGGAGCTCGCGCGGGCCCGGGGCACGGTCGCTGGTGACCGGCGTCGGGGAAATCGCGGGCTCCGGCGTCGACCCGATCCCGCGCGCGCACTACGGGGCAAAGGTCGCGTTGGCGATCACGGCCGTTGCCGCCGTCGTCATCCTGCAGACGTCGGGCTTACGCCGCCCGGTGGCCGGTGTCGTGGCAGCCGCGCAGGCGCTGCGGCGCCCGTCGCTCGTTCGTCTGAGCTTCGGCTCCGACCCGGAAGCGGCCGACGTGATTCGCGCCGACGGCGTCCGGCTCGGCAAGACGCCGCTATCGATCGAGGTGTTGTACGAGGAAAAACCGACCGTCTATGTGCTGCATAAGTCGGGCTACAGCTCGAAGACGGTAGCGGTGGTGCCCAATCTGCCGACGCAGGTGTTCACCGCGCTGCCGCGCGAGGTAGCGGCGACGGCGCCGGTGGTCGCGGTCGCGCCGGCGGCGGTCGTCGCGCCGACGTCGGCCGCGGCTCCGCTGGTGGCGCGGCCGGTTCGCCGCTCGCAGGGTCGCCGCCCGCCGGTTGTCTTGACGGCAACGGCGACGTCGACGTCGCCGACTCCATCGACGCGGCAGCCCCAGCCCATGCCCGTCGACGAGGACGGCGTCCTCGAGCCGACGATTCATTGAGCTCGGAACCCTGGGAGGGTTCCGAACCTCCCGCGATGAGCTGCGCGCGGCAAAGCCGCGCTACGCTCGACGCGATTCACTGAGCTCGGAACCCTGGGAGGGTTCGAAGCTGAACCGATCGCTCGCTGGTCAGGCCGACAGGCGGTGGTTGCGGCGGTGGGCTCGTTCGCGGCGTGCCCCCTCGGCGGCTGCGCCCGCCACCACCGCAAGCAACTTCTCGATCGGGGGCGGCTTCAGCAACACGTTGAACGCCTCGTCGAACCCGTCCGCGTCTGCTTGGAAGCGATCACCCGTCAGCACCACCACCGGCAGGTCGGGCGAGCGCGCGTGGATCGCGGTCAGCAATTCGCGGCCATTCATACCCGGCATCTGCATGTCTGTGAGGACGACGGCCGGATCGAAGGTCGGCAGCAACGCGAGCGCCCGAGCTCCGCTGGTCGCCGAGACGACCGCGTGGCCCTCCTCCATCAGGAGCTCGGTGATGAGCTCCAGCCAGTCCGGATCGTCGTCGACGACGAGGATTCTCGAACGCTCGCGTGCCACGAATGAGAAGGTCAGCAAGGATCGTGCCCAGCACTACGCGGCACGGTTGTAGGCAAACCTCCCACGAATGTTACCCGGCGGCCACGGCCGTCACTGCTTTCGACGCAGGACCAGGTTTCGGAGCCCAGGCTGGTCCCAGATGTCGGTCCGATCGTGGCCCCACATCGTCAGAAGCCCGTCGGCGAGACAGTAGTCGACCTGCGACGGCAGCTGCTTGCTGCCCGCGAAGTGCGTGAGCAGACCCCCGTTCGTGCCCCAACGCCCCGACAGCGGGCCGCCGCTGGGCAGAAACGAGATGTCGTAGCGGCAACGGCAGCCATCCCCGCCGTCGTCGGTGCACGCGATGTTCTGATACGACGGCTCGGTGGCGGCGAACTCGCGCAGCTTGAGCGTGAGCTCGTCGCACGACGGCACCGCGGCAAACCGCGAGAGGCAGCTGCCCGAAAGGTCGATCGAACCTCCGCCCTGGGTCGAGAGGATGGTCGCGAACACACCGCTCGCGTCGTACGTCACCGAGCCGCCCGTCAGCGACAACGCGTCGTGCGGGAACTCGAAATTGGTGACGCCGCGGACGGGATCGTAGACGAGGTACGAGCACCAGTCGCTGCTGGTGGCTTCGGGCGGTGGCTGGCGCGCCATGCTCGACGGCTGATCGTTGTAGGTGAGCGGCAGCGGCGGCACGTAAGCCGCCTCCTGGCACTTGTCGACCACCTCCCACTCGCCGACCGGATCGCCGCCGCAGGCGTTGGCCGGTGCCGGGCACGGATCCTGCGCCTGACAGCCGCCGCCTCCGAGCAGCGCGGCGGCGGCCGCGGCGACGGCGATCGGACGCAGGTTCGGCGACATGGCCCGGGGAAGGTTCGGCGAAAACCCGCAGCGGGGCAAGTCCGGGCGGGCGGGTCTATTTCCTGGCGAGACCGAGCACGAACTTGGTCAGGTCTTCGATGTCCGCCGGGCCGAGCTTGGTCTTGAACTTGGGCATCTTGTTGCGGTCGCCGAACAGCAGGCCGTGGCCGGCGTCGGTGATCACCGCCGACACCCACGTCGACGTGCCGCGGCCCTTGAGATTGGGGCCGTCGTTCTCGCCCGTGCCGTCCAAGTCGTGGCAGGTGTCGCAGTCCTTCTTCGTCACGAGATCGCGGCCGATGCCCGCGCGCGCCGGGTCGGCGTCCGCGGCGCCGGTCTCGGCGTAGACGTACTCGACCAGCGCGTCCAGCTCGGCGGGCGTGACGTCGTCGACCGGCTTCATGCTGTCCTCCAGCTTGGCCGGTCCCATGTACAAGGGGCCGTCGGGGTTCTGGAGGAAGCCGCGAATCCACGGCCTGGAGTTGTAGCCCTGGAGATCTGGCGCCTTGTCGCCGCCGGTGCCAGTGAGCGCGTGGCAACCGGCGCAGCGTTCGTCCCAGAGCACGCGCGCGTGCTGGAGTGGGTCGTTGCGGAACACCGCCGTCCCCCCCTCGGGTGGAACTCCTTTGAGCGCGAGCTGGCGGGCATGGCTCGCGCGCGCCTGTTCCTCGGCCCGCGCCTTCGCGAAGGCGGGATCGCGCGCGTCCCTCGCGAGCGCGATCGCCGACAGCGCGCCGAGCGCGACCACGGCCAGCGCGGCGCCCGCCATCACGCGCGGCCGCGCCGACGGCGCGTTGCCGGGGGCACGATCGATGAACGGCAGCGCGAACATCAGCGTCGCCGCGATGCCCGGAATGATCAGGGTGGCGATGAGCTCGGCCGGCCCGTCGAAGAACATCCGCAGCTGGTAGAGCGGCAGCGCGTACCACTCGGGGCGCGCGAGATAACTCGACGCCGGATCGGCGGGCGACTCCAGCGCCGCGCCGTGTGACGCCATCACGATCAGCACGACCGCGATGACCACCAGCGCGCCGAGGCCCGCGTTCAGCGCCGCCTGTTCGGGCCAGAACGGCACCGCGCGCGCGGCCGCCACCTCGGGGGTCAGCGTCCACTTGGAGGTCGCGCCGTGGCGCCGGTAGAGCCACACGTGCAGCGCGAGCAGCGCCGCCAGCAACGCCGGCAACGCCATCGCGTGCGCCGCGAACGCGCGCGTGACGGTGAGGTTGCCGAACGCCGAGCCGCCCTGCAACAGCTTCTGCAGCGCCGGTCCCAACACGGGCGCGCCGCCCGTGATCGTCGCCTCGACCATCTTGGCCCAGTAGCCCTTCTGGTCCCACGGCAACAGGTACCCGGTCAGCGCGAACATCAGCGACACGCCAAGCAGGGCGAGGCCGATCATCCAGTTGAGCTCGCGCGGCCGCCGGTACGCCCCGAACAGCACCACCTGCAGCAGATGCACCGCCGCCACGACGATCAGCGCCGACGATCCGAAGCTGTGCAGGCCGCGCACGAACCACCCCAGCGTCATCTGATCCTGGATGTACGCGACCGACGCCCACGCCGTGGTCACCGACGGCGCGTACGCGGTCGCGAGCACGATCCCGGTCGCGGCCTCCACCACCACCAGGCACGCGGCGACTGAGCCGAGCGCGTGCCACAGGCTGGCGCCGCCGGGGACGGTGCCGCCGAGAAAGATCGCGGCCAGCTCGTCGAGCCCCAGGCGGTCTGCGACAAAGGCGCGCAGCTTGCCGCGCTTCGCCGGGGGAGCCGACTCCCCGGTCATCCGATGGGCTCTTTCTTCGAAGCGCCGGTGCGGAAGCGTTGATAGCGGACGAGCACGTCGTGGCCGTCCAGCTTGACGTCCAACTGGTCGAGGTCGCGCGGCGACGGACCGCCCAGACAGCGCCCGTCGGTGTCGAACGACGAGGCGTGGCACGGGCAGTCGAACTTGGCGGTGGCGGGGTTCCAGTCGATGCCGCAGCCGAGGTGCGGGCACACGGTCGAGAACGCCTTGATCGGCGCGCCGTCGTGTGCGCGCACAAGCCAGAGCGAGCCGAGCGTGACCCGGTCGAGGCGCAGCCAGGCGTCCTCGCGACGGCCGATCGCGGTCACCCGCACCGGCTTGCCGGGCTTGACCTCGCCGTCGGCCGCGACCCGCAGCGGCACGCCCGAGCCGCTGGTGGTGGCGCGGCGCAGGGGCGTGGCCAGGAACCCGAGGCCGGGGATCACGGCCAACGCGCCCACGACGGCGGTCAGACCGGCGGTCAAGGTCCCCAGGAAGGCGCGCCGCGCCTCGGTGGTCTTGCTGGCCATCGCGCGGTCTCGCCAGACTCCTACGTCGGTTCGTAAACGGTCAAGGCGGGTTCGTGCCTGGGCATGTTGCGGATTATCTCTGCCTGCTCGCCCGGACAAAAAAACGGCCGGCGCCAAGGCCGGCCGCTTCTCGACGCTTGTGACCGACGTCGAGGCGTTGTTTACGCGTTCTGTTTAGGCGTTCTTGCGAACGTTCGCAGCCTGTAGGCCTTTCGGACCCTCCGTGATGTCGAACTCGACCTCCTGTCCCTCGCTCAACGACCGAAAGCCGTCAGCCATGATCGCGGTGTGATGCACGAACACGTCCGGTCCATCCTCGCGGGCGATGAACCCATACCCCTTCGCATCGTTGAACCACTTCACCTTTCCGGTTGCCATTTACTGCCCTCCTACGAACGTTGATCAATTCCCTTTCCGGAAGCCCGAAGGCCGCCGGAAAGTGGGGCCGAGAGTACGAGGGTTAGAAACGCTGTCAAGTCCTTGGCGCTGGGCCGGTGCGCCCCGTTACCCTAAATCACTCAGATATCTACAGAGACTTCCGACGGAGAACGCGGGATCAGCGGCGGCCATCACCGCGCGGATGCAAGCGACGCCGCGCGCGCCGGACGCGAGCGCGGCGGGAACATCGTCGGCCGCGAGGCCACCGATCGCGATGAGTGGAACGCCGATCCGCGCGGCCTCGGCGAGGCTCGCGAGCCCGAGCGGAGGGCCGTAGCGGCGCTTGGCCGGCGTGTCGCGCACCGGGCCGTAGAGCGCGAACGCGATCTTCCCCGATCTCACCGCGGACTTGGCCGCCGCCTTGGCCGCAGCGGTGACGTCGGCGGGGCCGTGGGTCGACACCGAGATCGCGAGCTCGGGCGCCGTGCGGGCAGCGTCTGCGATGGCCAGCGAGGTGCCGCCCAGGTGGACGCCGTCGGCGTGAACGGCGAGCGCGACATCGAGCCGGTCGTTGACGTAGAGCCGAGCGCCCGCCTCGGCGGTGATCCCGCGCAGCCCCCATGCGAGCTCGGTCAGCGCCCGGCCCTCGAGATCCTTTTCGCGCAGCTGCACGACCACGTCGGCGGGGTCGACGCCGGTGCCGGGGACACCGCGCAGCGCGGCCGCCACGACGTCGAGCAGCGGGCGTCCCAGGGTGGCGTGGCGGTCGGTCACGATGACCAGCCGCGGAGTGGCGACGGCGGCGTCGGGGCTTCTACTCAATCAAACCATCTATTCAATCAGGCCTTCGGGCGGAGACGACGCGGTCGCGTACAGCTTGCGCGGGATGCGGCCGGCGCGGAACGCCTTGCGCCCCGCGATCACGGCGTCGCGCATCGCTTCGGCCATCATCAGCGGGTCGCGCGCCCCCGCGATCGCGGTGTTCATGAGCACGCCGTGGCAGCCGAGCTCCATCGCCACCGCCGCGTCGGACGCGGTGCCGACGCCAGCGTCGACGATGATCGGGACCTTCGCCCGATCCAGAATGATGCGCAGGTTGGTCGGGTTGCGAATCCCGAGACCGGAGCCGATTGGCGCTGCCAGCGGCATCACCGCCGCGCAGCCGACATCCTCCAGCTTCTGGGCGAGGATCGGATCGTCCATGCAGTAGGGAAGTACGGTGAAGCCTTCCTTGACCAGCACCCGCGCCGCCTCGAGCGTCGCGATGCCGTCCGGGAACAGCGTCTGCTGGTCGCCGATGACCTCGAGCTTGACCAGGTCGGCGATCCCGAGCTCGCGCGCGAGGCGGCAGGTTCGGATGGCCTCCTCGGCGGTGTAACAGCCCGCCGTGTTGGGCAAGAGGGTGTGGCGCTTGCGGTCGATGGTGTCGAGGATGTTGGGCTTGCCGGGCGTGAGGTCCACGCGGCGCAGGGCGACCGTGACGATCTCGGCGCCCGAGCGCAGGATCGCCTCTCGCCCTTCTTCCAACGACCGGTACTTGCCGGTGCCGACCAAGAGCCGCGAGTTGAACTTCCGGCCGCCGAGCACGAGCGCGTCGTCTGGAGCGTCCGAGCCGCCGCCGATGAAGGCGACGATCTCGATCTTGTCGCCGTCGGCGAGCCTGGCGTCGGCCCAGGTCTTCCGGGGCACGACGTCCTGATTGCGCTCCACCGCGACGCGGGCCGGATCGATGCCCATCGTCGCCAGCAAGGTGCTGACCGTGGCCCCCGGGAGGGCGCTCTCAGCCTTTCCGTTGACCGTAAGCCGCAGCTCGTCCATCTGTGATGATAGATATACCGCGGAACCTGGTATGCGTTGCCCGTTCTGCGCCGCGATCGAAGACAAGGTGGTGGACACCCGCCCGTCCGACAACGAGCAGGTGATCCGGCGCCGGCGCGAGTGCGTCGCCTGCGGCCGCCGGTTCACGACCTACGAGCGCGTGGACGAGATCTTGCCGCTCGTGGTCAAGAAGGACGATCGGCGCGAGCCGTTCGACCGCGCCAAGATCCTGAGCGGCCTCAAGAAGGCGACCTCGAAGCGGCCGGTGCCGCTCGAGGTGCTGGAGAAGGCGGTCGATCAAATCGAGCGCCGGCTGGAGGAGTCGGGCGAGAAGGAGATCCGGTCGTCGCGGATCGGCGACGCGGTGATGGCGGCGCTACGTGACATCGATGACGTCGCCTACGTGCGCTTTGCCTCCGTCTACCGTTCGTTTCGGGACGTGAACGAGCTGATGGCCGAGCTGACCCAGCTGGTCGAGGCGAAGGCGAAGAAGTGAACGAGCGCGGCGACAGCTCGCGTCGCGCGAAGGCGGCTCGGCCGCCGAAGCGCATTGCGGAAGGTTCGGAACCCTCTCGGGGTTCCGAGCAGAGCTCGCGTCGCGCGAAGGCGGCTCGGCCGCCGAAGCGCATCGCGGGAGGTTCGGAACCCTCTCAGGGTTCCGAGCAGAGCGACGAGAGGTTCATGAAACGGGCGCTCGTGCTGGCGGAGCGCGGGCGGGGGACGACGCGGCCGAACCCGATCGTCGGCGCGGTGATCGTCCGCAACGGCCGGGTGGTCGCCGAGGGGTTTCACCGCAAGGCGGGGGAGCCCCACGCGGAGATCAATGCGTTGCGCGCGCTCGGCGGCGACCCCCGCGGCGCGACCATGTACGTCACGCTCGAGCCCTGCTGCCACGTCGGGCGCACTGGGCCGTGCACGCAGGCGTTGCTGGCCGCCAAGCTCGCGCGCATCGTGGTCGGTTGCCGCGATCCCAACCCGCTCGTCGACGGCCGCGGCATCGCGCGACTGCGGCGGGCGGGCGTCCGCGTCGACGTCGGCGTGCTCGAGCGCGAATGCCAGCAGGCGATTCGCGCCTACGCGATCTGGATTCGCGAGGGCCGTCCGCTGGTGACGCTGAAGGCCGCGGCGACGCTGGACGGTTTCATCGCCGATGGTCGCCCCCGGCGCGCTCGCGCGCCGGTCTGGATCACCGGCCCGGTTGCGCGCCGCGAGGCGCACGCGCTGCGCGCCGCGCACGACGCGGTGCTGGTGGGCGCCGGCACCGTGCGCGCGGACGACCCGCGGCTCACCGTCCGGCACGGACGCGAGCCGAACGCGCGGCGGGTTCCGGTGCGCGTCGTCCTCGCCGGCCAGAAGCCGCTGCCCCGCCGTTCGCACGTCTTCGATGGCGCCGCGCCGACCGTGGTGATCGCGGGCCGGGTCCCGATCGCGCGCGCTCTCCGCGCGTTGGCCAAGCGCGACGTGCAGTCGGTCCTGGTCGAGGGTGGTGCGCGTGTCCACGGCGCCTTCATCGCCGCGGGGCTGGTCGACCGCGTCGCGCTGTTCGTCGCGCCGCGGCTCGCGGGGGGCGGGGTTCCGCTCGCATGGTCGGACGGCCGCGCGGCCGGCGACGGGCTACGCCTCGGGCCACTCGCGGCGCGCCGCGTGGGCACCGACCTGCTCGTCACCGCCGACGTGATCCGAAGCTGATCGAGGTGTTAGGACCGGCTTTGCTATAATCGCGACGGTTTTCAGGCACATCGCATGTTCACGGGTATCGTCGAAGCGACCGGCGTGGTGGAATCGATCGAGGGGACACTCCCCGACGGTGGCGTCATCCGCCTGGCGATCACGACCGGGCTCGACGTCGCGTCGATGCCGATCGGCGCCAGCATCGCGGTCGACGGCGTCTGTCTGACGATCGTCGACCGCGCCCGCGTCAGTCCGACGGCGTTCCGGTTCGGCGCCGATCTCGGTCCCGAGACGCTGGCGCTGACGACGCTCGGCGGCCTCGAGCGCGGCGCCGAGGTCCACCTCGAGCGCCCGCTGCGGATGGGCGATCCGCTGGGTGGCCACCTGGTCGCCGGCCACGTGGACGGCATTGGCACCGTGGTCGGGGTGCGCGAGCGTGGCGACGCGCTGGAGCTCGACATCTCGGCGCCCGCGCCGATCGCGCGTTTCATCGCGCCCAAGGGATCGATCGCGGTCGACGGTGTCAGCCTGACCGTGAACGCCGTCGCGGGCGAGACGTTTTCGGTCACCCTCATCCCGCACACGCTGGCGGTCACGCGCCTCGGCGGCAAGGTGCTGGGTTCGCTGGTGAACCTCGAGACCGATCTGATCGTCAAGCACATCGACCGGTTGATGGAGCCGTACCTCGGCGCCGAGCGCGGCCCGAGCTCATCCCACCCGACGCCCCGGCGCGAGATCTCGGTCGACATGCTGCGGAGGTACGGCTTTGTCCGCTGACCACGCCGCGGTCGACCGCGCCATCGACGCCATCCGCGCCGGCCGCATGGTCGTGCTGGTCGACGACGAAGATCGCGAAAACGAGGGCGACCTGGTGATGGCCGCCGATCTCGTGACCCCCGACGCGATCAACTTCATGGCGCGCGAGGGGCGGGGCCTCATTTGCTTGTCGCTGACCGAGGAGCGGGTCGCGGCGCTCGGGCTACCAATGATGGGGACGGACAACCGTTCGCCGCGCCACACGGCGTTCACGGTCAGCATCGACGCCCGCCGCGGAACCACCACCGGCATCTCGGCGCGCGAGCGCGCCGACACCATCCGCGCCGCGGTCGCGCGCGACGCCGGCCCCGACGACCTGGTCACGCCCGGCCACGTGTTCCCGCTGCGCGCGCGGCGCGGCGGGGTGCTGGTCCGCTCCGGGCACACCGAGGGCTCGGTGGACCTGGCCCGGCTCGCGGGCCGCGAGCCCGCCGGCGTCATCTGCGAGATCATGCGCGACGACGGCGAGATGGCGCGCATGCCCGACCTCGCGACCTTCGCGACCAAACACGACCTGCCCATCGTCGACATCGCCGATCTCATCGAGTACCGGCTCGCGCGCGAGATGTTGGTCCACCCGGTCGCGGACTCCACCGTGCGTCCGCGCACCGGCGGCGTGAGCAGCGAGTTTCGCAGCTTCCTCTACGCAACCGACGTCGAGGAGACCGAATATCTGGCGCTCGTGCTCGGATCGATCACACCCGACGAGCCGGTGCTGGTGCGCGTGCAGACCGTCAGCGTGATGCGCGACGTGTTCGGCGCCACGGCGTCGGAGGACGATCAGCCCGCGACCGTGTCGCTGCGGATGATCGAGGAGGCCGGAAAGGGCGTGTTGCTCTACGTCTTCCCGCGTGGCCGCATCAGCATGCGCGCCGAGCTGGGCGCACCGCCGTCCTCCTCGGACGCGAATCCCGACGCGCGGCTCCGGAATTTCGGGCTCGGCGCGCAGGTGCTCGCCCACCTGGGCGCGCGCCGCATTCGATTGCTGACCAACCACCCCAAACACATCGTCGGCCTCGGCGGCTACGGCCTCGAGGTGATCGAGTGCGTGCCGATCCGGCCGGCGACGAACGTCGTGGCGCTGCTGTCCGCTTCGATGACGACGGCCGGAAAGCGCGGATCATGAGCCGCCCCGAGACCAAGGCGTCGTCATACGGCTCGGAGAGCAACGGGCCGGTGCACGAGGGCGCGCTGTCGGCCAGCGGGCGCCGGTTCGCGATCGTCGCGGCGCGTTTCAACGACTTCGTGGTCGAGAAGCTGGTCGACGGCGCGCGCGACGCGCTCCGCCGCAGCGGCGCCGCGGACGAGGACGTCGAGATCTTCCGGTGTCCGGGCGCGATGGAGATCCCGGGGCTCGCGCGGCGGGTCGCCGACGGCGGCGACTTCGACGGCATCGTCTGCCTGGGCGCGGTGATCCGCGGCGCGACGCCGCACTTCGACCTCGTGGTCAACGAGGCCGCGCGCGGCGTCGGCACGCTCACCGCCGAGGGCAAGATTGCGGTCGCGTTCGGCGTGCTCGCCTGTGACACCATCGAACAGGCGCTCGAGCGGGCGGGAACCAAGGCCGGCAACCGGGGATTCGACGCCGCGATGGTCGCGGTCGAGATGGCGGATCTCTACGCACGCATGGCGCGCGAACAGGCGGCGCAGGCAGCGTCGACGTCGGGCGTCGCGGCCGTCCCGCCCGTCCCGACCGTGGTCCCCGTGGAGCCGACGGTGGCGACGGACCTGCCCCGTCGCCGGAAGTAGCCGATGGCTGGACCAAGGCGCCGGGCAAGGGAGGTCGCCCTCCAGGTGCTGCATCAGATGGACGCGGGAGGCGTCGACGACGCCCAGGTCGCGCTCGCGCGCTACTTCGCCCACCTCTCGCCCGACGGCGGTCCGGCGGGGGACGACGACGGCAGCGACGCCGACCTCGCGCCCGGCGGCACCGGCATCGACCGCGCGCTGGTCGACGAGCTGGTGTCGGGCGTCGTCACCCACCGCGCCGAGATCGACGACCTGCTCACCGAGCTGTCGCGCAACTGGCGGCTCGAGCGGATGGCGGTGGTCGAGCGCAACGTCATCCGCATCGCTCTCTTCGAGCTCCGCCACGTCGACAGTGTGCCGGTCAGCGTCGTCCTCAACGAGGCGGTCGAGCTCGCCAAACGTTACGGCACCGCCGAGGGCGCCGCCTTCGTCAACGGCCTCCTCGACCGCGCCGCCACCGACCTGAAAGTCTCCCGCTAACCCCTCTTCCTCCCTCTCCCGCTCGCGGGAGAGGGCCGGGGAGAGGGCAAGCCTTGCGGAGGGATCTCGGCAAAAACTTGCCGAGCCACGCGGCAGGGTCGAGCATCGAGCCATGGCGGCGGCGACGGCGGCGACCTTGGACCTGGCGATCCAGCAGTTCTTGGACCACCTGAAGGTGGAGCGCCAGCTCACGCCGGCGACCGTCGAGGCCTACGGGCGCGACCTGGCGGGGTTCGCGCGGTTTTCGGCCGGGCGGAAGCTGGCCGTTGCCGAGGCGGTGCGATCGATCGACGTGCTCGACTTTCTCGTTCACCTCACCGACCGCAAGTTGACCTCGCGATCTCAGGCGCGGCGACTAATCGCGCTGCGGCAGCTGTTCAAGTTCCTCAAAGCCGAGCGCATCGTGCCCGCCGATCCCACCGAGGAGATCGAGCTGCCGCGCTACGGGCGCAAGCTGCCCGACTTCCTCTCCGTCGCGGAGGTGGACGCGCTGCTCGCGGCCCCCGACCGGCTCACGCCGCGCGGGCTGCGCGACGTCGCGATGCTCGAAACCTTGTACGCCACCGGTCTCCGCGTGTCGGAGCTGGTCACGCTGCGGCTTCGCGACGTGAACTTCGAGGCGGGGTACCTGCTCGCGTTTGGCAAGGGCCGAAAACAGCGCGTGGTCCCGGTGGGCGAGGCCGCGGTCGCATCGATGCGCGCGTACGTGGAGGGCTCTCGCCCGGGGTTCGCGCGCACGCGCGTGCTGGACACGCTATTCCTCACCCATCACGGCCGCGCGATGACGCGGCAGGGGTTCTGGAAGCTGATCGGGCGTTACGCGCGCGCGGCCGGCATCCGCAAGCGGATCTCCCCGCACAAGCTGCGGCATTCGTTCGCGACCCATCTGGTCGAGCGCGGCGCCGACCTGCGCGCGGTGCAGGCGATGCTTGGCCATGCCGACATCGGCACGACCGAGATCTACACCCACGTCTCGCGGGGCCACCTGCGCGCCATCTACGACCGCTTCTTCCCGCGCGCGTAGGACCCGGCGGTCCGGATCATCGGCCGCCGTCAGAACTGGCAACCGACGCGGTTGGCGGAGATCGCGATGTCATCGAACCAGGTGGCGATGGTGCCCGTCGGGTACCCGCTGCCGAACGAGAAGTTCGAGATGTTCGGCTTCCAGCCCGGCAGGTCGCGCATCCACCGATCGTCGATGCCCGTCGTGGGCGTCGAGTCGAAGAGCATCTGGGGCGACTCGGTACCGTCCATCCACGCTCGCATCACCGGCGCCATCCCGTCGATTTCGAACTCGAAGCAGTGCCACGTGTTCGCGGGCGGCTTGAGGCTCATCGGCAGGGCGTTGTAGTCGGGCAAGATGGTGTCGTTCGTGTCGTAGTTCCAGAGCATTCCCCCGTTTTGCGCGCCGACGCGGAGCTGGCCGCCTTTGGTCTTGTCTGCGAGCATCAGGTACGTGACGTGTCCGGACGGCTGCGCCATGTCGAATTTCATGCTCACGCGGATGAAGAAGTGCTGCGGCACTGTCGAGAACAGGCCGGCCTTCGCGTCGATCTTGATGTAGCCGCCGCTGACCTTCACGGCCTTGGCCGATCCGTGGGCCCCCGAGGTCACGATCTCGGCCTTGCCGGCCGCCGCGCCCATGCTGCTGTCGATGATCCACTTGGCGGCGTCGAGGGTGGTCGTAGACGTTTCGAAGTCCTCGCAGAGGATGCACCCGCTTACGCCCGAGCCGGCGGACCCCGTCGTGCCAGCCGCGGCACCCGCCGCGCCGGTCGTGCCGCCACGGCCGGCGTTCCCCGAGCCCGCCGCGCCGCCACTGCCGGTCGTGCCCGCCGCGCTGGTGTTGCCCCCGGCGCCCGTGCCGCCGCCACCCATCCCGGCGGCGCCGGTCGTGCCACCGGTCCCGGTCGTTCCCGCGGCCGACGAGGTGCCGGCCGCTCCGGTCGTTCCCGCGACGGCGGTCGTCCCTGCGCTGCCAGTCGTGCCGCCCGCGCCGGTCGTGCCAGCCGTACCGACGCCGCCCGACCCGGTGCTGCCGGCAGTGCCCGCGGACGACGACGTGCCGCCGGTGCCCGGCGAGCCGCCGCTACTGCCCGAGCACCCCGAGGCCGCGAGCGCGAGCGCGACTCGCAGCAAGCCAATCCGCAGGCGACGCGACGTCCGAAGCAAGGGTGTGATGATATCACCCAATGCCGCGTCGTCGATCAGTGTCGGATCGTCGAGGGCCGGATCGGCGATTGACAGCGGATCACCGTCCGCACATGCTCCCGCGCCATGAGGGAAAGCGTTGCGCGCGCGAAAGAAATGCTCGGGCTGCGGCGGCTGCCGGTGAAGATTGCTTTTCTCGACGCCGCGCCGTCGGACCTGCCCCGCTGGGCGGGCGGGCCGGTCGCCGCCGGCTGCGTGTTCTGGGATCGCGCGATGGAGGGAAAGACCTTTTATACGCTGCCCGCGGACCACTGGAACTGCGCGGTCGGTAGCCACACGCACAAGATCGGGCTGCCCGCCGAGCGCGCGGCCGAGCTCGGCGCGACCATCGGCTTCATGGCCGAGACCAGTTACCTGGATCCGGCCGAGGTCGCCGACATCCCGACGCTGGATCGCGCGCCGGCGGCAGTGGCCTACGCACCCGCGACCAGCGACGCGTTCGCGCCCGACGTGGTGTTGATGGCGGTGAATTCGGCGCAGGCGACCCTGGTGTTCGAGGCGGGGCTCAAAGCTGGCATCGCGCGCGGCGTCGCGGGGGCGAGCAGCCGTCCGAGCTGCGCCATCCTCCCCGCGAGCGCCAAGACCGAGCTCGTATCGATCTCGTTCGGCTGCCGCGGCAATCGAACCTTCACCAAGCTGGGCGACGACGAGATGTACGTCGCGCTACCGGGCCCGCGCTGGAGCGAGTTCCTCGATCGCCTGGTCGAGGTCCAGCGCTCGAACCTCACGATGGGCAACTACTATCAGGCGCACGCCGCGAAGTTCGCGGCGCTGAAGTAGCGGGGAAGTCCCGGCGACCGTGCTGTCGGCGGTCGACGTAAAGCGCGCGGCTGTCGGGTCACGCTTCACGCTGGTCGGCCTCGCCCCGGCGGAGCCCCTCGATTCGGGCCCGCTCGAACGCTGGCTGGGCGCCGGTTACGCCGCCGACATGGACTGGATGGCGCGTAGGATCCGCGAGCGCCTCGATCCGGGTTCCGTGCTGCCGGGCGCGCGCACAGTCATCGCGCTCGCGATCGCTTATCACCGGCCGTCGGACGAGGCCGGGCCGATCGCCCGCTACGCCCGCGGGCGCGACTACCACTACGCCCACCGCGACCGGATGAAGTTCCTGCGCAAGCGGCTGCTGGCGCTCGACCCGGCGGTCGAGACCTACGCCGCGGTCGATACCGGCCTCGCCATGGAGAAGGTATGGGCGGAGCGCGCGGGCCTCGGGTGGATCGGCAAGAACGGCTGCCTCATCAATCCGCGGCTCGGATCGTGGCTGACGCTGTCGGTGATGTTCATGGACCGCGCGGTCGACCGCTACGACGCCCCGCACGACCAGCGCTGCGGCGACTGCGCGTTGTGCCTCGACGCCTGCCCGACGGGCGCGTTTCCCGAGCCCGGCGTGGTCGACGCGCGACGGTGCATCGCCTATCAGAGCATCGAGAACCGCGCCGCCGTTCCGGAGCCGCTGCGCCCCGGGTTCGCGGGCCGCATCTTCGGTTGCGACGTTTGCCAGGAGGTCTGCCCCTGGAACCAGCGGCAGCGTCCCGAGGGTGACGAGCGGTTCAAGCCCCGGCCGCTTTCATCCCTGGCCCCCGCCGAGGTCGCCGCGCTCGCGCCCGCGGAGTTCGATCGGCTATCCGCCGGGATGGCGCTCGCGCGCGCGCAGTACGACGGCCTGCGGCGGAACGCCCTCTACGCGATCGGCGCCGAGCGCCAGCGCGACCACCGCGCGCTCCTCGACCGGCTGGCCAACGACGCCTCGCCCGAGGTTCGCGACGCCGCCCGCTGGGCCCTCGAACGCCTCGATTAGCGCGTCGAGCGCAGACCGGCTTCGCCGGTCGGAGCTCATCGCGGGAGGCTCGCAACCCTTTGAGGGGTCCGAGTAAGGTGACTACACTTGTGACATCGCGAGACTGCGCTACGATCGCCGGGTTGGGCTCGAAGATGAGTAAGCCGCGCGACGATCGGGAAGGCACCGGGACGCTGGTTCGCCCCGACACCGAGCGCGAGACCACGACCAAGCGCAAGCTGGAGCGCCCGCCGCTCTACGAAGTGCTGCTGCACAACGACGACTACACGACCCAGGAGTTCGTCGTTTACGTCCTGATGAAGTACTTCCAGCACGATTCCACGACCGCGCGCCAGATCATGCTGCACGTCCACATTCGCGGCGTCGGCGTCGCCGGCGTGTTTCCGTTCGAGACCGCTGAGACCAAGGTGCACCAAGTGACAGCGTTCGCCCGTGAGCACGAGATGCCTCTGCAGGCCTCGCTGCGAAAGAGCCAGGAGAATTGAGCGACACCATGCTGAGCCCAGAGCTGGAAACCGCGATCCGACAGGCGCTGGACGACGCTACCAAGCGTGGACACGAGTTTTCCGCGCTCGAGCACCTGCTGCTCGCGTTGCTATCGGACGACAAGACCGCCGAGGTCATCAAACATTGTGGGGGCTCGCTGCCGCGCCTCGGCGACAAGCTCGAGACCTTCCTCACGGCCGAGATCAAGCCGCTGCCCGAGGACGAGCGCGAGCGCGCACAACCGACGCTGGCGTTCGCGCGCGTCATCCAGCGCGCGGTAAACCACGTGCTCGGCGCGGGGAAGAAGCAGGCCACCGGCGCCAACGTGCTGGTCGCGATGTTCTCGGAGCCCGAGTCGTACGCGGTCGCCTTCCTCAAGGAGGAGGGCATCAGCCGGCTCGACGTGGTCAGCTACATCTCGCACGGGATTTCCAAGCTGTTGCCCGCGAAGACGGGTGGCGCACCTGGCCAGGGCGGGCCGCAGCCAGCGGGCGACGACGACGGCGAGGAGGCGCCGGTCGATCCGCTGGCCGCGTACGCGGTCAACCTGAACGAGCGGGCGCGCGCGGGCGACATCGATCCGCTGATCGGACGCGAGTCCCAGATCGAGCGCGCGCTCCACGTGCTGGCGCGGCGGCGCAAGAACAACCCGCTGTTCGTGGGCGAGGCGGGGGTGGGCAAGACGGCGATCGTCGAGGGCCTGGCCCGCCGAATCGAGCTCGGCCAGGCGCCGCCGGCGCTCGCGGGGGCGACCATTTACGCGCTCGACATGGGCGCGCTGGTGGCCGGCACGCGCTACCGCGGCGACTTCGAGGAGCGGTTCAAGGCGGTCATCCGCGCGCTGCAGGAGAAAGAGAACGCGATCGTGTTCGTCGACGAGCTGCACACGATCGTCGGCGCGGGCGCGGCGTCGGGGGGCGCGATGGACGCCTCCAACCTGATCAAGCCGGCGCTCGCGAGCGGCAAGCTGCGCTGCATCGGCACCACCACCCACAAAGAGTTGCGCAGCTACATCGAGAAGGACCGCGCGCTGGCGCGCCGGTTTCAGCCCATCGAGGTGGAGGAGCCTTCGGTCGCGGAGACCATCCAGGTGCTGTCCGGGCTACGCGAGCGCTACGAGGAATTCCACGGCGTTCGCTATACCAAAAAGGCGCTGTCGACCGCCGCGGAGCTCGCGTCGCGTTACCTCAACGACCGGCGGCTGCCCGACAAAGCGATCGACCTCATCGACGAGGCGGGCGCCGCCCTCAAGCTCAAGCGCGGCATCGCGGGCAAGGGCAAGGGCAAGACGAAAAACGGCAAGGTGGCGCATGTGCGCAGCAAGGACATCGAGTCCGTGCTCGCGACCATGGCGCGCATCCCTCCCAAGCGGGTCGCCGCCGATGACCGCCAGCGGCTCGCCGATCTCGAGGGCGAGCTCAAGGGCAAGATCTACGGCCAGGACAAGGCGGTCGCGCGCGTCGCGCAGGCGATCAAGATGAACCGCGCCGGCCTCGGCATCCCGCAACGGCCGATCGGCTGTTTCCTGTTCGCGGGCCCGACCGGCGTCGGCAAGACCGAGCTCGCCAAACAACTGGCCGAGATCATGGGCGTGTCGTTCCTTCGCTTCGACATGTCCGAGTACATGGAGCGGCATACGGTGTCGCGCCTGATCGGCGCGCCCCCCGGCTACGTCGGCTTCGACCAAGGTGGGCTGCTGACCGACGCGATCCATCAGAGCCCACACGCGGTGTTGCTGCTCGATGAGATCGAAAAGGCGCACCCGGATCTGTTCAACATCCTGCTTCAGGTCATGGACCACGGCTCGCTGACCGACAACAACGGCCGCAAGTCGGACTTTCGTCACGTCATCCTGATCATGACCAGCAACGTGGGCGCGCGGGATCTGTCGCGCTTCGTGCCCGGGTTCGGCGTCGGCGAGGGCGGCCGCCTCGGCGACACCGACGAGGCGTACAAGCGGATGTTCTCGCCCGAGTTCCGCAACCGCCTCGACGCCAAGGTCGACTTCTCGCCCCTCGACCCGGCGGTCATGGGCCGCATCGTCGACAAGTTCGTCGCCGAGCTGGGCGTGCAGCTCGCCGAGCGCAACGTGACGGTCGAGCTGTCCGCGGCCGCCCGGGACCACCTCGCCAAGAAGGGCTACGACCCCATGAACGGCGCACGCCCGCTCGCGCGCGTGATCCAGGATGAGGTCAAGCGCCCGCTCACCGACGAGCTGCTGTTCGGCAAGCTCGCCGCCGGCGGCAAGGTGAAGATCGACGCCGCCGACGGCAGCCTGAGCTTCGAGTTCGCGTCCACGTCGGCGTCCTAGCGGGTCCTGGCGCAGTCAGCCTCGGCTCGGCGAACCGCTACTGCACCCAGATGACGCCGGCCATGCCGGCGCCCGTGTCGGACGAGCCGTGGAAGTCGCAGAAGTAGGCGAAGAAGCCGGGGTTGAGGAAGGTGAAGGTTTTGCCGGTGCCGGAGGCGGTGTCGGTGATGGGGTTGTTGCTGGTGTCGCCGCGCGTCGCCGAGGGGCTGATGGGGTGAAAGCTGAAGTCGCCGTTGAAGGTGACGGTCGCGCCCGCGGTGAGCTTGAGGCAGCTCGGGGTGTAGACGGCCTGGCCGCCCGCGCCGAAGTCGACCATCGTTCCCGCGACGTAGTCGGTCGCGGCGGGGCAGGGCTCGACGGCGCGGAAGGCGCCGGTGGTGCCTGCGGAGCCGGTGGTGCCCGAGGAGCCGGTGGTGCCCGCGCTGCCGGTGGTGCCGCCGCCGCCGGGGCCGTTGCCGTTGTCGCCGTTGTCGGTGCACGCGAGCGTGGGGGAGAGCAGCAGGGCGAACGAAGTGGCGAACAATAGGGTGGCGGCGCGCATCGGAACCTCCGTGGGTTCCTTCGACCTTAAGCAGCGCGCATCAGGGGCGCAAGCGCCGGCGGGCGGCGAGCACCACCGCCAGCGGCGCGAGCTCGGCCGCCGCCGCGAGCAGGAACAGCCCGCGCGGGCCGCTCGCATCGTAGAGCCGCCCGGTGACCAGGTTGCCGGCCACCGCGCCGACGTTGATCGCGGTGACGAGCAGCGCCTGCCCGGTGGCGCGCAGCGAGGTCGGCACCATCGCGGCCAAGAGCGCGATCGCCGCGCTCCAGAACATGCCGAACGTCATGCCATGCAGCGACTGCAGCGCGATCATCAGCGCGGGGACGCGCACCTCCGTCACCGCCAGCCATCGCAGCGCGCTCACCACGAACGCCGCCGCCAGCAGCCGATCCAGCGAGAACCGAGCCTGCAGGTCGTGAAACCAAACCAACACCAGCATCTCGGCGATCACGCCGACCGAAAAAGCCATCCCCCATGCCAGCGGCGACAGCCCGAGCTCGCCGAGGAAGATCCCGAAGTAGACGTTGTACGGCATCATGCACGCCCAGTGCAGCGACGCCGCGAGCAGCAGCCAACGCAGACGCGGATCGGCGAGCAGCTGCTTGAGGTCGTCGAAGTGCGGGCGCAGCGCGGGCTCGCCCGAGCCGCGCAGCCGCAGCGACGCGAGAAAAGCCGCGCCCAGGGCCAGCCACATCACGACCGGCGCCAACATCCCCGCAGCTTGGGCGCCGGTCACCGTGAACAGTGCGCCCACGACCACGGACGACGCCACGAACCCCACCGACCCCCACACCCGCATTCGTCCGTACTTGGCGCCCTCGCGCACCCGTCCCAGCGCCAGCGCGTCAGCAAGGCCGCCCACCCCGACGCTGAACACCGCGAACATCGCGTACGCCGCCAGCACGCCGCGGAAGCTGCTCGCCCACAACGCGGGCGTGAACCCGATCCACGCGCCGCCGACGACCAGCTTGAGGATGCGATCGTGGCGGTGGGTGCGATCCGCGATCCACGCCCACGCGAGCGGCACCGCCAGCGACATCACGGGGGCGACCGTGAACACCATCGAGATCTGCCGTCCGGTCAGGCCCAGCCCGCGCAGGTGGGCGGGCATGAACGACATGTTGATTCCGACCACCTGGTAGTAGACGAAGTAAAACAGCTCGATCATGTTCCAGAACCCTGGGAAGGTTCCGGGCCTCCCGCGATGAGCTCCGCGCGGCGGAGCCGCGCTACGCTCGACGCGATCATCATTTGTCGTCGGTGTCGGCGGCGTCGGCGGAGACGCGGAATGGTGTGTGCTCGGCGTAGAGGAGGGCCTCCTCCGCGACCGACTCCGCCTCCGCGCGCACGAACCCCGCGACCGCTTTCGCCAGTCGGCTGTCGCGGATCCAGTGGGCGCTGTGGGTGAGCGCGGGCGCGAGGCCGCGCTTGAGCTTGTGCTCTCCCTGCGCCCCCGCTTCGAACAGCGTGCACCGTCGCTCGATCGCCCGCTCGATGAGACGGTAGTAGCAGAGCTCGAAATGCAACATCTGAAAGTCGGCGACGCAGCCCCAGTAGCGGCCGTAGAGGTGCGGGCCCTTCTCGAAGTTGATGGTGCCCGCGACCGGCTCGCCGCCGCGGTACGCGAGTGTCGCCACCAGTCGGTGGCCCAGGGTATCGCGCGCGATCTCGAAGAACGCGTCGGTGAGGTAGGGGATGCCGCCGTGACGGGCGACGTTCTCGCGATAAAGGCGCCGCAGCGCCCGCCAGTCGGCGGCGTCGAGCTCGGCGCCGGTCTTGGTCGCGAAGCGGAGCCCGTGCCCGGCCGCGACCGTGCGCTCTTTGCGCACCTGCTTGCGGTTGCGCGAACGAAACGTCGACAAGTAGTCGTCGAAGCTCTCGAACGGGCGCTCGGGCCGGTTGTGCCAGTGGAATTGCATCGACAGCCGCGGGTGGTAACCCGCGCCAGCGAGCGCCGCCTTTTCGGCTTCGGTGCAGAACAGGACGTGCGCCGACGACGCGCCCTCGTCCTCCGCGATCGCACGCACCGCGGCGAGCAGCGCTTCGACCACGGCGGGCGAATCGACGTCGGCAGCGGACAGCAGCGGTAGCCGGCGACCCGTGGCGGGCGTGAATGGGATCGCCGCCACCAGCTTGGGAAAGTACCGGACCCCGGCGCGGCGCGCGGCCTCGGCCCACCCCCAGTCGAAGATGAACTCGCCGTAGCTGTTGGTCTTGAGGTAGAGCGGCACCGCGCCCACCAGCCGCCCCTCACCGTCGCGCGCGACCAACAATCGCGGCACCCAGCCGGCCCGCGCGCCCACCGTGCCCGACGCCTCCAGCGCCGCGAGAAAACCGTGCTCGAGGAACGGATCCCCCTCGTCCGCGAGGCGATCCCAGTCCGCCGCCGGCACCCGGCTGATGCTGTCTAGAACCTGGACGTCGATGCGCGACAAGGCGGAACCGCAAGAATAGCCGCACGCCGCGCGGTTGGCGCGCGCGCCGTGCACAGCAATGCTGGCTTTGCCCGCCCCGTCGTGAAAAAGTGGCGACGCGCATGGCGGACACAGCCCGAGAACTAGGCGCGCGCCTCGCGAAGCTGTTCGAGAGCGCCGGGTTTTGGTGGGGCGTGGGGATTTCGGTCGCGCTGGCGGTGGGGACGCTCGCGCTCGCGACGGCCGTGATCGTGACCTGGCCGGCGGCGCGGTTCAGGCACGATGTGCCGCCAGCGGTTTCGAACCGCCATCCGGTGCTTCGGGTGCTCGGCGTCGTGGGCAAGAACGTCGCGGGCTGCGTCCTCATCCTGCTAGGCGCGGTGATGGCGCTGCCCGGGATCCCGGGCCAGGGCGTGCTCACCATGATCATCGGCCTCACGCTGCTAGACTTCCCCGGCAAGCGCGAGATGGAGGCGCGCATGCTGCGGCGCCCAGCCATCCTGCACGCCATCAACCGCCTGCGCGCTGCTTTCAAGCGGCCGCCCCTCGAGCTCGACTGATGGGGCTCGCGGGGATCGTGGTCCTGCTGGGCCTCGCGTTCCTGCTCTCCAACGACCGCCGGCGGGCCTTGAACCCCCGCATCCTCGCCTGGGGTCTCGGCATCCAGCTGGCGCTGGCGCTGGTCGCGTTGCGTACCGAGGTCGGGGTGCGCGTGTTCTCGTGGGCCAACGATGTCGCCACCAACTTCATCGGCTTCGCGAACGCCGGGATTCGGTTCGTGTTCGGCGATTGGCCGGCGGTCGCAGTCGTGCAGTCGCCGATGCCGGGGACGGTGGGCGCGTTCCAGCCCGCGCTGGTCGGGTTCGTGCTGGCGATCAAGGTGCTGCCGATCATCGTGTTCATGGCCAGTCTGATGGCGGTGCTTTACCACCTGGGCGTCATGCAGCGGATCGTCGCGCTGCTCGCGCGCGGGCTGTCGCGTTCGATGGGCGTGTCGGGTGCGGAGGCGTTGTCGACGGTGGGCGACATCTTCCTCGGCATGACCGAGGCGCCGCTGCTCATCCGCCCGTACGTGGCGCGGATGACCGAAAGCGAGCTGTTCGCGGTGATGTGCGCCGGGATGGCGACGATCTCGGGCAGCGTGCTGCTCGCGTACGTGGCGATGGGCGTCGACGCCGGCTACCTGGTCACCGCGTCGTTCATGAGCGCGCCCGCGGCGGTGATGTTCGCCAAGATCATGATCCCCGAGACCGCCGTGCCGGAGACGTCGAGCGCGGCCAACGTCGACGTCCCGCGCAACGACGTCAACATCGTCGACGCGGCCGCGCGCGGCGCGGGCGAGGGGTTGCAGCTCGCGCTCAACGTCGGCGCGATGCTGGTCGCGTTCGTCGCGCTGGTGGCGATGTGCGATCGCGCTGCGGGCTTCGTCGGCGGCTGGTTCGGCCACCCCGAGCTGTCGCTGGGTCGGATCCTGGGCGCGCCGCTGACGCCGCTCGCGTGGCTGATGGGGGTGCCATGGCGCGAGGCGCCGCTGGTGGGCGAGCTGCTCGGCACCAAGACCGTGCTCAACGAGTTCATCGCCTACCGGCTGATGTCCGAGCACGTCGCCGAGCTGTCGCCGAACAGCATCCGCATCGCCAGCTTCGCGCTCTGCGGATTCGCCAACTTCGGCTCGCTCGCGATCGTGCTCGGCGGGATCGGCGGCATGGTCCCGGAGCGGCGCAAAGATCTCGCGCGGCTCGGGCTGCGGTCGATCGTCGCGGGATCGCTGGCGACGTTCTTGACCGGGACGATCGCGGGTCTGGTCGGGCGTTAGCGCAACGCTAGCGCGCGCGCCGGGCGGCGAGGTACGCGGCGAACGCGCCCGCCGATCCGACGCCCATGACGAGGAGCGCCAGCCCGACGGTGGCCCCCGCCGTGTGTGTCGGCAGCGCCGCGCCCGCTGCGACGCCCAGCAGCGGCCCGCCGAGGTATCCGACGCCGATCAGCGCTTCGAAGTTGCCGCCCGCGTCCACCTCGGCGTGGCCGACCGCGAGCGCGTAGTACAGCGACGCGTAGTACGTGAGGCCCATACCGCTCCCGAAGATCACGAGCGCGGCCGCCAGCCCGGCCAGCGACGGTGCGAGCAGTATCGCCGCGAAGCCCAGCGCCAGCGACGCCGTGCCGAGCGCCAGCGTTCCCCAACGTCCGTGCCAGAAACCGGTGCGCCACATCGCCGCCAGCGTCACGAACCGGGCCAGCATCCACAGCGCCGCGATCGTGCCGGCGGCGTCTCCTGCGCCAAGCTCGGTCAGGCGGTGGGGGAGGACCGGCGACATCGCCGCGCACAGGACGTAGCTGAACGGCAGCAGCCATTGCGCCGCCTGTCGCAGGCGCGGGTACTCGGGTCCCACCGCGGCTTCGGCCGCCGCGGCTTCGTGAGCGCCCGGATAGAGCGGCAGCATGCGGGTGGCCAGCAGCGCCGCCGCGCTGCCCGCCGCCGACAGCGCCAGCGGCCCGAGGTCGCTCACGCGCGACACCAGCGGCAGCAGCAACAGCCCGGCCGCTACCGCCGGCGTCCAGGTGACGTTGAACCAGCCGATGGCGGCGCGCATCGCGGCGCCGTGGCGACCGGCGCCGAGGTAGCTCTCGACCACCGGCCAGGTGATCGCCGACGCCAGGGCGCCCAGCAACCCGGAGAGCCACATCACCGGCTCGCCGGCCAGCAGGAGCGGCAGCACGCCCGCCACGGTCCAGGTCGCGAGCGCCGCTTGCAGCACCGCGCGAGGCGCCAGCCGGGCGAGCACGGTCCGCATCAACCTGCCCGCGGTCGCCGCGGTCAGCGCGTACACCGTGCCCATCACCGCCGCGAGCACCAGGTTGCGCGCCGGCGAGAACCCGTAGTGGCCGGCGGTGACGAAGAAGATCGCGGCCCAGAAAACGCCGCCCGACAGCGACCCGAGAAACGTCACCGTCAGCACCGCGCCAAGCGGCGCCGGGCGATCGGTCACGGGATGAAGACGTCCGGCATGGTGGCGCATCTTCGCACTTTTCTGACGAATCCCACCGGCGCTGTAGACTCCCCCACGTGACCGACGCTGTCGCCGCCACGCTCGAGAACGTGGAGCTGTCCGACCCGCGATTCGAGCGCGACGGTCTCCGGTTCGTCACCGTATCCAGCCCGGCGATCGCGCGGCGCGGGGACGCCGCGTTCTGGGCCCCTCCCGCGGACGCGTCGCGCGGGCCGCTGCCGTTGGTCGTGTTGCTGCACGGCGCGTCGGGCAGCGCGTGGTCGTGGCCGCTGCGCGGTGGCGCGCACCTCACCGCGAGCCGCTTGATCGAGTCGGGCGAGATCCCGGCGCTCGCGCTGGTCATGCCGTCGGACGGTCTGTGGGGCAACGGCAGTGGCTACGTCCCGCACGCCGACGCCGACTACGAACGCTGGATCGTCGAGGAGGTGCCCGCGGTCGCGCGTCTCGCTGACGATCGGATTACCGACGACTCGCACCTGTTCATCGCCGGGCTATCGATGGGCGGGTTCGCAGCGCTCCGGCTAGGGGCGAAGTACCCCGCTCGATTCGCCGGCATCTCGGCGCACTCCGCGGTCACGACCGTGGCCCGGCTCGCCGAGACCGTCGATCGCCGGTTGGAGATGGTGCCCGGCTTCGGCACTCCCGACGGCTCCGCGCTCACCTGGCTCGAGGGTAACCACGAGCGCCTGCCGCCGCTGCGGTTCGACTGCGGCGGCGACGATCCCCTGCTCCCCGGCAACCGCGCGCTGCACGCCGCGCTCGACGCCCGCGGCGTCCCTCACGTCTATGAGGAGTTCGCGGGCGGCCACGACTGGCCCTACTGGCGCCTCCACCTCGCCGACAGCCTCCGCTTCTTCGGCGACATCGCGGATAGGTAGCTCGGCACGGGCTCGGGTCGGGGCTAAGGGACCGGCGTGCGGGTGTCGGCGCTGACCGCCATCTAGCAGGCCGAGCGCGCCAGCTCCATGACACGGGCCACGGCACGAGCGATGCGGCGGCGCGTGTGTCGTGGCGGTCCTGTCGGCAGGAGGCGCGGGCGTGGACCGATTCGCGGCGCCCGGGGTTCCTACCCCCCGTGAGAGAACACCCGCGTCAATGGAGGTTTGCCGCGCTGCTCGCGCTCGCGGTCGGGGCTTGCGCAAATTCCGATCTCATCGACTTCGACGGCTCCGCGATGGGCACGGCGGGGACGACCGGGACGACGGGTGCCGCCGGGACGACGGGAACCGCCGGCACCGTGGGCTCGGCCGGCCGCGGCGGCACGACGGGGAGCGCGGGGACGACGGCGAGCGCGGGTCGTGGGGGAACGACCGGCGTCGCGGGTACGACGGGGAGCGCGGGTCGTGGGGGAACGACCGGCGTCGCGGGTACGACAGGGAGCGCGGGTCGTGGCGGAACGACGGGTGCGGCTGGTCGCGGCGGGACGACGGGAAGCGCAGGGACGACGGCGGCTGCTGGAACGACGGGTGCAGCCGGACGGGGTGGCACGACCGGCAGCGCGGGGACGACGGCGGCTGCTGGAACGACGGGCGCGGCCGGACGGGGTGGCACGACCGGCAGCGCGGGCACCAGCGCGCCGGCGGGGACGACGGGCACCGCCGGTCGCGGCGGTACGACCGGTGGCGCGGGGACGAGCGGCAGCGCCGGTGTGTCGGGCACGGGCGGAACCACCGGAACCGGCGGCGGCATCGGCACGCCCGGCAATCCGAACGGTTCGTGCGTCGCGGGTGTCCCCTCGCGCGGTCAGCTGGTGAACACCTCCAGCCCCACGGCCGTGATCGGAACCGGCACGCCCGCGAGCTGCACGTTCACCGCGCTCCAGACCGCGGTCGCCGCGGGGGGCATCATCACCTTCAACTGCGGCTCGGGCGCAGTGACGATCACGGTCACCGCGACGTTGAAGGCGCCCATCAACAAGAACACCGTCATCGACGGCGGCGGCAAGATCACGCTCGACGGCGGCAAGGCGGTCCGCATCCTCAGCTTCGACAGCCCGAACTTCCGCGCCGTCGACTTCGGGATGACGCTTCAGCGCATCGCGCTCGTCAACGGCAAGGCGACGCCGACCGAGAAGATCCCCACCCGGCCCGCGCCATGCTCGCAGGGGTGGAACGATGGCGAGGGCGGCGCGATCTACGTGCGCGATGGCGGCCTCACCATCATCGACAGCATCTTCCGCGACAACGTGGCGGCGCCGGAAGGCCCAGACACCGGGGGTGGCGCGCTCTACGTGCTCGGTAGCAAGCCCGGGGTGATGATCGTGCACAGCACGTTCACCAACAACAAAGCCAGCAACGCTGGCGCGGTCGGCGGTCTGTTCGCCGAGCTCAACATCTACAACAGTCTCTTCACTGGCAACACCGCCACCGGGCACGACGCCAACAGCAACGATCCCAGCATGTGCTCGGAGATCAACAACGACCAGAACGAGATCGGCTCGGGCGGCAACGGCGGAGCGATCTACAGCGACGGCGCCTCGGTCAACATCACCCTGTGCGGCGACTCGGTGACCGGCAACGCCGCGGGCACCAATGCGTTCGGCGGCGGCTTGTTCTTCACCAGCAACGACTTCATGGGCACGCTGTCGATCACCGACACGACCATGACCGGCAACACCGGTCGCTACTGGACCCAGGTCTCGACCGGCAGCGTGACCAACGCCGGCACCGCCGTCGGCACCAACGCCCGCAGCATCACCATCGCGAACTCCACCATCCAGGGCGTGCCCTAGCGCACACCGCCAGCGCGGCGCGGGGCGGACCTTCGCACTCGCCCCGATGTAACGCCGTTCACTTAGACCGACGCCCCGCGCGCCGCCAACAAGCGGCAGGTGGCGATGGCTAGACCGCGACCTTCGCGCCGCGCGTAGCGGGGGTCGCGCGCTCACTGACGATCTCCGGGGCGCACCCCACCCTGTTTCGCGCGGATCGAAGCCAACCCCACGAGCCGAGCCAACCTTCCGCGCGATTGCGGCGCGCGGGGCGTCGGTCTAAGTGAACGGCATGTGCGCCCCGATGTCGGCGGTTGTCCCACCGGGCGGATCGCCGCGCCGGTGATAGGATCGAAGCATGGCGCTTCGTCGCCCGGCGCTGGTCGGGATCGCGCTGGCGATGTTGGGCGCAGTGTTCGCGCGCCCCGCGGCCGCGCAGACCGCGCGCGAATCCAACGAGGTCGATCTCAGCCGGTTGTTCTCGGCGCTGCCGAGCCTGCTCGAGCGCATGCTCGAGAAGGGCAACACGGAGCTGTTCAAGCTGCTCGAGAACGTCGAGCTCCTGCGCTTCGAGAGCGAGATCGATCGTTACGTCGGCAAACCGCGCGCGCTCCACGACTCGACCAGCTACAAGCTCAGCCTGCTGCCGTACCACATCCAGTACCCGATCTTCCGGCCGCTCGTCGACCAGATGACGCGGCTCGATTCCGTGCGCAGCCGCCGCATCCACATGGTCACGCCCGATTCGGTGTCGCTCATCGATCTCCGGATCCAACCCGTGCTCACGCTGGAGGAGTTCTCAGGCCGCGGCGCCGGCGGCGAGGTCCAAAGCTCGCTGTTGCAGCATTTCAGCGCGCGCGAGATCGCGGACATGACCGTGTTCCTGATGGCGCAGCAGCCGTTCTTCCCGGAGACCGACGCCGACTGGCAGCGCACCAAGCACCGAATCGCCCGTGGCGCGGTGCCGCTCGCGCTGACCGCGCTCGCGACCGGCGCGGCGTTCGACGCCGGCGCGCTCGGCCACTCGGGGCCCATCCTCCGCCGCGGCCGAGATCTCGAGCTCCGCTACTATGGCGGCTTCCGCACCCTCGGCGTCCACATGCATCCCTATCTGCGGGGCGGCCTCTCGCTACAGGTGCTCGGGCTGCAGGCGGCCGCCGGGCTCGCGGATCAGATCCGTCCCACGACCGGCCAACCCGACAGCGCGGCGGAGCTCGCCGTGCGCGAGGGCTGGTTGAGCCAGCTCGGTCGGACCCAGGGCTGGGACGCGTTCTTCGAGGCCGCGTTCCGGCGCGCGCTCTACGAGCCGGCGGGGTTCGTCGGCTCGCGCGCGCAGGGGAGGGCGGGGTTCTTCTTCAAGCGCGAGCAGATGCCGCTTTTCCCCAACCTCACGCTGCGCGGCTCCGCGGAGGCCGAGTCCGATTTCGGTGACCGCGTGCACCTGGTCGGCGCGCTCGGCTTCGAGCGGCCGAGCTCGGGCCTGACCACCGTACTCCAGGGCAGTCTGGTCCCCGCCGATCCCCCGTCGACGCTGGTCTCGGACGCGCGTCTCAACCTGTTCGTGGTCGGGACGATGGAGCCCGTCTCCGCGTCATTCACCGACGACATGACCGCGCTCGCGCGCGCCTCGCAGGAGGAGCTGTCGGGACTGGAGGCGCTCGACCGCCGCCGCGACGACTGGGAAAAGGCGCTGCTCGGGCGTGGCGTCGCCGCCCGCACGCTCTCCGAGACCCGCGCCATCCTCGCCGAGATGGAGCAGATGCTGATCGAGGGCGAGCAGCGGTTGGCGCGGCTTGCGTCGTCGCTCGCCGACTACCTCGAGAGCCGCAGCCGCGCCTACGCCATCCGGAGCCAACCGAGGAGCCCGGACGACCTGCACGGCCCGCTCGACGGCGCGGTCGTGCTCGCCGCGCGCGGGCGTATCCTGTCGCGTCTGCGGGTGCTTTCGGCGGAGCTGTCCGCGACGCTGACCAGGTTGGAGTCGGTGCGCGGCCGCATCGCGCTCGTCGAGGGCGAGATCCCCAGGCTGGAGCGGACGGAGCCGCCGTCCCCCGTATTGCCAGCCCGCCGTCGCGAGCTCGCGGTGCTGCGGGAACAATGGGAGACCGAGACCGAACGCGCGCGCCACCAGTTGTCCGCGCGCGACCAGCTTCACGCGGAGGGCAAGCGCATCCTCGCTGCCACCGGGCGCGACGAGGTCGACATCCAGGAGTGGGACACTCTAGGCGCACTGGTCCACGCACGCCTCGCCCGGCTGGCGATCACCTCGCCGCGCTGAACCGCGCGCGGCCGCTCTGGCATAATGGTCGGGTGGGCGCGGGGGTGCCTCTTGCCTGGGCCGGCCTAGGAGATTTTTGCAGTTAGTAGCCGCACACTCGCGCTTCGCGCGAGAGCGGCTAGCGGGGCTGTGCTCGCTGGCGCTCGCGTGCGCCAGCGCCTCGCGCCCGACGGCGGCGCCTCCGCCGGTCACGCCCGCCGCCAGACCATCGTCATCGGCGTCATCCGCGGAGGGGCGCGGGCAAGGGACCAACAGCTGGCAAGAGCCAGCGTGGCTGCGGGATCTCGAGATCGAGCTGTCGGCGCTGCGCGGACTGCCGTTCAAGCGTGCGGTGCCGTTCAGCAACGAGAGCCGCTCTGCGTTCCGCGCCGAGGTGCGTTCGGAGCTCGGGCGCGAGCTCCCCAGCGCCAAGTCGTCGAACCTGGGTCGCGCGTACCGCGCGCTCGGTTTCGTCGCGGTCGACATTGATCTCGCCCAGGCGATGGAGGACGCGCTGGTGACGGAGGTGGCGGCCTACTACGATCCCAAGCGGCGGGCGTTCAAGTTCGTCGGCTCGCGTCCTTCGACGGCGACCGTCAGGTTGGACACGGTCGCGATCCACGAGCTCGCGCACGCGCTCCAGGATCAGCATTTCGACCTCGAAGCATTCTCGGGCGACGAGACCGCGGCCAGCCTCGACGACGATCAGCGCCTCGCGCGCAGGTTCCTGGTCGAGGGTGAAGCCACGTTTCTCATGATGGCGCACGATCTCGGCAGCGGTCCGCCTGCCGCCCGCCGGCTCGGCTCGCTCGCCGTGGCGGGACTGCGCATGAACATCACGATGCTCGCGGCGGCCGACATGCTCGAGCTGCTCGCGAGCGTTCGCCAGGGACACTCGGCCGACAGACTCGACGCCGAGACGCGCGCCGAGCTGACGGCGATTGAAAAGCTGCCGCCGCTGGTGACCTTGCCGATGATCGAGCCATACCTCAAAGGTGCGCTGTTCGTGTCCGAGGTGTGGGCGAAGGGCGGCTGGGCCGCGGTCGACGATCTGTACCGACATCCGCCCGATTCGAGCGAACAGGTGCTCCACCCGACGGAGCGCTTCCTGCGAGCGCGGGATCCGGCGGTGAGCATCCGCCGGGTCGCGACGCCGCCGCCGTGGCCCGACGCGCGCCTGCTGCTGGACGAAGTCGTGGGCGAGCTCGGGTGGCGGGTCTACTTCAAGACCTGGAACATCGCGCGCGGACCGATCGCGGCGGCGGGTTGGGGGGGCGACCGGATGTGGGCGTGGGCGATCGGTGATAGAACCGTGGCGTGCATCGCGACGAGGTGGGACTCGGAGGCCGATGCGCGTGAGTTCGTCGACGCGTACGAGGAATCACTCGCCACTCGGTTCCCCGACCGCCCGACGGCCGCCGGCGCCGCCGATGGATTTCGCATCACGTCGCCGAACGGCGACCTGCTCAGTGTCGAACGTCGCGGCCGGGACGTGGACGTGATCGCGGGCGTGCGGCCGGGCGAGCTCGTGTCTCTGGTCGGCCAACTGCGCGCCGCCGACCGCCGTCTGCGTGAGCCGCGGCCGTGAGCGGTCGTCCTCCGCGCGAGTGCGTCTTCGCGGCGCGAGCGCGCGTCTTCGCCCGACCGGCGGCCGCCCTGCTCGTGTCGAGCTGCCTGGCGGCGACCGTCGCTGGCTGCCGCACGCCGAAGTCGTCCGCGCTGGTCGCCGCGCCGCCCCCCGCCGCTCGGGCCGCGCGCGCGCCGAGCGCCCCCCCCTTGATGCCGCCCACGCTCCGCCCCGCGGCCGGGGCCCGCGCGACGCTCGGGTTCGACGTCATCGTCTCGTCGCCTACCGTGATCGCGGGCGACCTCGACACACTCGCGCGCAAGCTCGGCCTCGATATCGCCGTCGGCGAGTCGTTCCTGGATGGGCTGGCGGGAGGCTCCGACATCGGAGGCATCGCGATCTCGCGCGCGATGCTCGCCCGCCTCGATCCCGGGCGCGCGATCACCGCGGCGGGGCTGGCCGGGACGGGCGGGGTGTGCGTGGCGGTGCCCTTCAAGGACGCGGATGGCGCGCGGCTCACGCTCGACGAGATCGGCCCAGAGATCGATCGGCGCGGGGGGGAGTCGTCACGCCGGCTGCGCGCGGGCGGCACCATCGAGGCCGCGCTCTCGGGTCGAACCTTGTTGCTCTCCCGCGACCGCGGAGCCATCGAGGCGGCGGGCGCGCTCGCGCTCGAGATCGCCGACGCCGCCGGCCGAACACCGCCGCGCGGCCAGATCGTGTTCGAGACCTATCCCGGTGTCTTCGGCCCGATCGGCCGCATGGCGGCGCAAGCCGCGCTGCCTGGGGTCTTGGCCGAGATCGAGAAACCCAAAACCGGCAAGGGCGAGGCGAAGGTCACCCACGAGGTGATCTTGCTGCTCGGGGGGCTCGCCCGCGCGGCCATCAACGGCAGCGAAGCGGTCCGCGTGCTGCGCCTGACGGCCGAGGTCGGGGCGGCGACCGGGGTCGCGTTCCGCGTCGAGCTCGACCCGGTTCCGGCGAGCGGCTTCGCCCGGCGGTTGGCGGTCGCCACGCCCTACGCCATGGATCCCTGGCTGCGCCTGGCGGACGATCGCGCGTTCGTAACCGCCTGGGGCAGCTTGGGGGCGGGGATCGACGATCTCGCTCACGTGTTGGCCGATGGCGGACCCACCGCGCGCGCGTTCCGGCGTGCGCTCATCGACTTCGGTCAGACGGTGGACGGCGCCGGCTCCTGCAGCGCCGACTTCGTCACCCTGCCGGTCCAGTCGCTGTGCGCGTGGCGTCTCAAGCCCGGCACCGACGGCGGCAAGGTGTCCGCGCGCTACGCCGCCATGGCGCAGGCGATGGCGGCGTGGACGAGCGCGCTCGTGGGAGGCCCCCCGCGGCGCGCCCGCATCCGGCGCTCCCGCGGCGTGCTCGAAATCGATCTCCCGAGCGTCATCGATCCCGACGAAAATGCCACCGCGCGGGCGGCGCGGCGCGCGTTCTGGGGAGGGGACACCGTCCAGGCGCTGGTCGTCGTCCGCGACGGACGCCTGCTGATCGCGTCGGGGCGGCAGGCCCGGGAGGTGCTGTCGGCGCCGCCCCTGGTCACGGGCGCCGGCACCACCGCACCGCTCGTCACCACCACGCTCGCGCGCAGCCACGGCGCGGACGCGGTCGCGTACGTCGACGCGATGGGTGTGGTGGTGGGGTTGTTGAAGCAGGTCGACGATCCCACCCTGCGCCAGCTACGCAACATGGTGACCGCGATTCCGGGCGCGCTCGATCTGCGCGCACCGTTCGTATTCGTGGTCCGCAGCGGCGAGCGGCTCACGTTCGACCTGTCGCTGCCGGTCGAGAGCCTGAGCGGGATCGCCGGCGTGGCGAGACCCTTCATCGGCGAGATGGGCAAGCCCGCCAAACCCGCCACTCCGTAAACCCCCGATTGACGCCGGGCCGCCGAGACCCACGTTGGACGCAGGTCCGTTGCTCAGCGGTCCGGGGGAAAGGTGTGCGCCCGCGTTTCCGCACGTCGCTCGTCTGTAACCCTTTCCCCTTCACGAGCTCTATCCGGTGGGGAGTCCAAGGAGGGCCACATGACCAGAACATCTTTCACAATCCTCGCGGGGTTTGCCGCCGTCGGTCTCACCGGCGCGATCGTCAACGCCGCCCGCAAGGCCCCCGAGGGCAAGGGTGGCTTCGATGGAGAGATTTCGCAGTATTCGCAGACCATGCTGAACGACGGGCGAAAGACGTTCCGCTACGACACGTTCGGCAGCGAGGCCTTTTGGGGCGACGCGCTCGGCCTGCACAAGGCGGTCGCAGGCGAGAAGAACGGAGGCGTCGGCCCCGGTGTGTCGCCCACGACCGCGCTCGCGGTCGGGCTCAAGGTGGACGCCGACGCGCTCCCCGACGCGCTCAAGAAGCAGATCAAGGCCGGCAAGGTGAACCTCGAGGATCCGGCGACCACGGTCGCGCTGCTCAAGCTGAACGCGGTCGTGGGCCTCACCGCGTTCGCCGATGCCAGCGGCGGCGTCAAGTCGATGGGCATCCAGTGCGCGCTCTGCCACTCGACGGTCGACGATTCGTTCGCGCCCGGCATCGGCAAGCGGCTCGACGGCTGGGCCAACCGCGATCTCAACGTCGGCGCGATCGTGTCGCTGGCGCCGAACCTGAAACCGTTCACGGATCTGCTCGGCGTCGACGTCGCGACGGTCAAGAAGGTGCTCGCCAGCTGGGGCCCCGGCCGCTTCGACGCCACGCTGGACAAGGACGGCAAGGCGCTGCGCCCCGACGGCAAGCAGGCGGGCGTGTTGATCCCGCCCGCGTTCGGGCTGGCGGGCGTGAACCTGCACACCTGGACGGGATGGGGCTCGGTGCCGTACTGGAACGCGTACGTCGCCGGGACCGAGATGCACGGCCAGGGCGCCTTCTACGACACCCGGCTCGCGAACAAGGCCCAGTTCGCGGTTTCGGCCAAGAGCGGCGCGTACAACATGAACCACCGCGGCGAAGCCGATCGCATCACCGCCAAGTTGCCCGCGCTGCACTACTACCAGCTGTCCATCCCGGCGCCGAAAGCACCCGCGGGCTCGTTCAACACCGCGGCGGCCGAGCGCGGGAGCACGTTGTTCAATGGCAAGGCGGGCTGCGCGCGCTGCCACGTCCCGCCGCTGTTCACCGAGCCCGGAAACAACGTGCACTCACCCGCGGAGGTCGGCGTCGACGCGTTCCAGGCCGACCGCTCGCCGACCCACGCCTATCGCACGGCGCCGCTGGCCGGGCTGTGGTCGCATCAAAAGGCGGGCTTCTATCACGACGGCCGTTTCGCGACGTTGATGGACGTCGTCAACCACTACAACGCTCATCTCAAGCTGAGCCTCGCCGACCAGGACAAGGCGGACCTGGTCGAGTACCTGAAGGCGCTTTGACCTAGGCGGCCCCCCCTACGGCGACGCCGGTCCGGGATCCCCCCCAAGGATTTCGGGCCGGCGTCGCTTTTTACCTTGGTCGGGACGCTCCGCGTCCCGCACCCCGGCGACCGGCTAGGAGTCTATTGTTGTAATAGCCGCACACCCGCGCCTACGGCGCGGGAGCGGCTAGCTGATGCGGGCGAGGACGGCGGCGACGACGCGGTCGCAGCGCGAGAGATGAAAGGCGAACAGGTCGTGCTGGGCGTGGCCGATGCCCGCCTCCATCACCCGGCGCAGCTCGGCACGCGCGCGATGCAGACGCACCTTGACGAGGTCGTCGCTGATGTCGAGCGACGCCGCGGTGTCCGCTGTCGACAGTCCCTCGACCTCACGGAGCACGAACACCATCCGGTAGATGCCCGGCAGGGCATCCACCGCGCGCTCGAGGAACCCGACCAGCTCGCGCGCCGAGGCCGTGTCCTCGGGGCCGGGCTCGGGAATGCGCGCGTTGTCGTCAACCGGTTCCATCCGACCGTCCTCCATAGCTTCGATGTCGGCGGCGACGAAACGCCCGCGCCGGCGCACGCGCGCCAGCGCCTCGTTCACGGCGATCCGCGTGACCCAGGTCGACCACATCGCGCGATGTTCGAACTGCGCGAGCTGCGCGAACGCACGTACGTAGGTCTCCTGGGTGACGTCCTCCGCTTCGGCGGCGTCGCGGACGATGGAGCGCGCGGTGCGGAATAGGCGCTGGTTGTGCCGGCGCATCAGCACCTCGAACAACGCGGTCTCACCGGCGAGCACGCGCTCGACAACCTGTTCGTCGCTCAACGCCGACGCGGACGCCGACCTCGGGCTCTGCTGGCGGGCGATGTCCATGACGGGACAGAGTCTCGGACGTGGAAAAGGTTACGGCAACCGGGAGGCGGGCGCGGCATCGGGCCGGAATCGCCCAGCATCCTTCAGGGTTGCGGACGGGCGGCGACGCACGTGTCGCAGGGGCAGTTCGCGCGCAGGTCTCGGAAGTTGTAGATGCCAGTCGTGTGACCGTCGCTCCACTCGATGCCGATCGCGTATTGGCCGACGAGATTGATCACCTTCGCGCGCACGTTCTCGGGCACGCCCGCGGCGTCCAGCAATGGGCGCCCGGAGGTCTCCTCGATGCAGCCGGCGCAGCGGCACGCGAGCCGCAGGTCACGCGCCCGGTACTTGCTGGTGTGGCCGTCGCCCCATTTGATGGTGATCGTCGAGCGCAGCAGGCCCACGATCTCGTCCGGCATCGGCATCGGTCAGCCTCCGGCGCGCCGCCGCCACTGCAGCAGCAGGCATTGCAGCGGCGCGATGTGCAGTGCCTGCAGGAAACCGCCGCGGTCGATCAGCGCCTCGAGCTGGGCCAGCGGCACGAGGTGGACGCGGATGTCCTCGCTGGCCTCGGGTGCGGGGGCCGCTTGCAAGCTCACGCCCTCGGCCAGAAACGTGTACGCGAGGTTGTTCTGGAGGGCGGGGTTCGCCGACAGCGTCATCAGCGGCGACCACCGTCCGCCACCGTAGCCGGTCTCTTCCAAGAGCTCGCGCCGCGCCGCCCGCTCGAGAGAGGTGTCCTCCGGATCGGTCGTGCCCGCGGGGATCTCGAAATGCACCTGACCGATGCCGTGCCGGTATTGTCGGATGAGCACCACGCGGTCGTCGTCGGTCAGCGCCACGGCATTGACCCACGGCGGGTACTCGTTCACCCAATATTTGGGGATGACGTTGCCGCTCGGCAGCTCTACCCGGTCGACGCGTACCGTGTACCAGAGCTCGCGCGCGAGGTACTCGCGGGTGAGCACCTTCCAGGGGGCCGGATCGTCGTCGAATGGGTCGTGGCTCAAATGAGATGACAACGATGCTACCCGCTTTTCTCGATGAGGTCGCGCGCACGCGCGAACACCGCGCGCATCATCGGCGGCGTCAGCCTGCCGGTGTTCGTGTTCTGCCGACTCGGGTGATAGCAGCCGAGCAGCAGCGGCTGTCCCGGCCCGAACGCGACCTCGCTGCCGTGGCTGAACGCGGGGCGCGCCCGTGGCCGCACCCCATGCGCGTCACCGAGGTAGGCGAGGTACGCATCGTGGGCGATCTTGCCCAGCGCGATCACGACCCGCAATCGGGCGAGCGCGCCGATCTCCGCGGTCAGATGCCGCCGGCAGCGGGTGATCTCGTCGGGCAGCGGCTTGTTGTCGGGCGGCGCGCAGCGCACGGCGGCCAGGATGTACGCGTCGCGCAGCGCGAGCCCGTCGTCGGTCGTGCGCGACGTCCGGATGTTGGCGAACCCGGTGTCGCACAGCGCCGACATCAGGAAGTCCCCCGAGCCGTCGCCGGTGAACACGCGTCCGGTTCGATTTGCGCCGTGCGCCGCCGGCGCGAGCCCGACCAGCAGCACCCGCGCCGACGGATCCCCGAATCCCGGCACGGGCCGACCCCAATAGGTGTCGTCGCGGTGCGCCGCCTTTTTCTCGCGGGCGATGCGCGCGCAGTACCGCCGCAGGCGCCCGCAGTCGTCACACCCGACGATGGCGGCGCGAACCGTCGCGAGCGCTGGAACTCTAACCGCCACGATCGCTCATCGAACTCAGACGGGTTTCGATTTCGTACCCCGCGGCGCGCCACGCGCGGATGCCGCCGTCCATGGACACGACGTTCGTGTACCCCATCTTCTGCAGGTTGTCCGCGGCCAGCACCGACCGGAACCCGCCGGCGCAGTAGAGGACGATGTCCGCCTGTTTGTCGGGAATCAGCGTTTCGACGTCCCGCTCAAGAATGCCGCGGCCGATGTGCTGCGCGCCCGGCACATGGTCGACCGCGAACTCGCTGTCTTCGCGAACGTCCACGAAGTGGAAGTCGTCGCCGTGTTTCACCCGCGCACGCACATCCCCGATGCTGCACGTCCGAACCCGCGACCTGGCATCGGTCACCAGCGCCAGAAACCCCGGATTGTGGTTCATGGCGTCAACATAGCAGCGGACGCCGGTCATCGCATTTGACACACTAGGGACGGCTCCGTACGTTGGTCGGGAAGCAAGTGTCCGAACGCAAAGATTTCTACGAGGTGCTCGGCGTCGAGCGCGGCGCCGACGCCGCCGAGCTCAAGCGCGCCTATCGCAAGCTGGCGATGGAGCTGCACCCCGACCGCAACCCGGGCGACACACACGCCGAGGATCGGTTCAAGGAGGCCTCCGAGGCCTACCAGGTGCTGTGCGATCCCGAGAAGCGCGCCTACTACGACCGCTTCGGCCACGCCGGCCCGGGGATGAGTGGTGGCGGTTTCCACGACGTTCACGACATCTTTTCGGCGTTCGGCGACGTCTTCGGCGATCTGTTCGGCGGCGGTTTCCCGGGCGGCGGGCGAGGGCGACGCGCCCCCGCGCGCGGCGCGGACATCGAGACGCGCGCATCGCTGACGCTGGTCGAGGCCGCGAGCGGGGTTCGCAAGAAGATAGAGTTACGTCGGCGCGCGCCGTGTAGCACCTGCGCCGGGACCGGCGCGGCCGCGGGGTCGCGTCCCGAGACCTGCCAGCAGTGCGGCGGCCGCGGGCAGGTCATGCACTCGCAAGGGTTCCTGATGATCTCGACCACCTGTCCGGTATGCCGCGGCGAGGGCCAGGTCATCCGCAAGCCGTGCCCGAAGTGCGACGGCGCCGGCATCCAGGCCGAGAAAGACGTGCTCGAGGTGTCGATTCCTGCCGGCGTCGAAGATGGGTCGACGCTGAGGGTACCCGGCCGGGGTGAGGCGGGGCCGCGCAACGGTCAGGCGGGAAACCTCTACGTCGTGTTGCACGTCGAGCCCGACGAGCGCTTCGAGCGCAACGGCGCAGATCTCCACACCGAGGTGGAGGTCAGCTTCCCGCAGCTCGCGCTCGGCGACCGCATCATGGTCCCCACCCTCGAGGGCGAGACCGAGATCGAGATCCCTCCCGGGACCCAGCCCGGCGACACGCTCGCGCTCAGGGGGTGCGGCATGCCGCTCGTCGACGGACGCGGAAAGGGCGACGTCGTCGCCCACGTCAAGATGGTGGTCCCGCCGTCGCTGTCAGCGGAGGAGGAGACTCACCTGCGCGCCTATGCCGAGGCGGCTAGCCAGCGCGTGAACCGCGAGCCGACCGGCGATCCGTTACGGCGCAGGAAGAAAAAGTAGGCGTAACGCGCGAGCTCGTCGCGGGGGGTCTAAGGGACCCTCCGAGGGTGCCTTTCGTAACGCGTGAGCTCGCGCGAGCTTGCTCGCGCGAGCTCGTCGCGGGGGGTCTAAGGGACCCTCCGAGGGTCCCTTTCCTAACGATGAGAGGCGCGTCCCCGCCCGGCGCGGCTCTTCTCGGACTTCCGCCCGTCGCCCCCGTCCCCCGGCGTGCTCGACTTCACCTTCCCCCGCGCCTCGAGCGGCAGCACCGGCACCGGCTTCTTGCCGTAGAGCCACGAGTACGTGAAGTACGACGCGAGCACGCGCTTCGTGTAGTTGCGCGTCTCGTCGTACGGGATGGTCTCCATGAATTCGTCCATCGCCAGATCGCCGCGCTCGCCCAGCCAGCGGTCGACCGCCGCTTCGCCCGCGTTGTAACCGGCGATCGCCAGCGGCGCCGCCGCGCCGAAATGCTTCCACAGGAAGCCCAGAAAACGCGCGCCCAGCTCGACGTTCTTGGCGGGGTCCATCAGCACGTCGCGGTTGACCGGTGACCCGTTCGCATACCGCTTGGCCGTCGACACCAGCATCTGGGTCAACCCGATCGCGTTGGCGTAAGACTCGATACGCGGCGAGAACGCGCTCTCCTCGCGGATGATCGCCAACTCGATCGCCTCGGGCAGCTGGTTGGCCTTCGTGTTCTTCTCGATCAGCGCCGGGAACGCGCGCGGATACGCGAGCCGCCACTTCGCCTCGCCCAGACCCTTCGGATATTCGAGCCGGTAGCTGGTCAAGCCGTAGCGGGGCAGCGAGTGCGACGCGTTCCACACCCCGCCGCGATCGAGGAGGATCGACGTGATCCAGACCAGCTCCTCATCCTCGCTCCGGATGGCTCCGGACGCGTGTTTGTCGGCCGTGGTGGCGAGCCCCACCCGCCCGAGCTCGCGCCGCGCGTCGCTGCCCTGGCCCATGCGCGCCAGCTCGACCGCGCGCAGGAACCCCGGCTCGGCGTACAGCGGCCGCGGCGGAAACTTCCACGCCGGCACGTCGTGCAAGCCCTTGCGTAGCTTCGCCACCAGCTCGGCCTGGATCCTGGGATGGGTCACCGCCATGCGATTGAGGGCGAGCAGCGCATACACCGACAGCGGGTACTGCCGGACCGCGCGCTCGTACCAGGCCCCCGCCTCGTCCCCACGCCCGAGCTTCTCCAGCACGCGTCCTTTCCAGTACGGAACCCGGCCCTCCGCGTACCAGATCTCCTCGTGCGGGACGAGACGCTGATTCTCGTCGAGCCACTTCAGCGCCTCCTCGTACCGGCTGCCGCGCCACGAGCCGAACGCGAGCCGCCACAACGCTTCGTTGAGCAGGTCAGCCTTCGGGTACCGGACCGGCACCTTGGCCAGGATCTTGGCCGCCAGCGGCTCGTCGCCCGCGTCGGCCGCCACCTCGGCGCTGCGGATCCGGGCGTCGTCCGCGTAGCTGTGATCGGCATGTTCGGCCTCGACCCGAGCGAAGCGCGACATCGCCCCCTCGCGGTTGCCGGTCGCCGACTGGCAGCGGGCGCCCTGGTACAACGCCTTGGCGTGCAGATCCCGATTCCCGGCGCGGGCGCAGGCGGCCTCCGCCTCGTCGAACAGCGGCGCGGCGCGCCCGCGCTGCTTTCTCTGCTTCCACACCGACTGCGCGCGGTGGAAGCGCGCACGGCACTCGAGGTCCGCATCCAGGCCGGGCGCGCCGAGGGCCGCCGCGAACGCGTTCTCCGACTCGACGCTGCGGTTGCGTTCGAACAGCGCCATCGCGCGCGAGACCATCTCGCCCGCGGTGCGCGTGCGTACGATCGCCGCCTCGTTCGCCGGCAATGCCGCAGCGACTTCGTTCAGTCGCTCAGCCGCGCGATCGCCCCATGCCTCGAGCGGCGCCTCCGCCCACACCCGCCGGTAGATGGCGGTTGCGTCGGGATTCGCGGGACGCGCGTCAGCCGAGCCGCGCGGCGACGTCTTTTCCATCGCCTCGGCCTTCCGGAACATCGCCTCCGCGTGGCGCGGGCCGTTCGGGAAACGGCCGAGGTACCCGTCGACGACCGCGAGCACGTCTTCCCAGCGCCCGAGCGCTCGCAGCGCATCGACGCGCACCAGCTCCGCTTCCGCCTCGGGGACCGTGCCGCGCGCGACCTTGGCCGCCCAGTCAAGCGCCCCAGCGGCGTCGCCCCGCCGCAGCCGACAGCGTGCGGCGTGATATGCGTGGTGGGGCTGAAGCCGTGGGTAGCTCGTGTAGAGGTCTTCGAACAGCCGCCCCGCGCCGACCCAGTCAGACTGGTTCTCACGGGTCAGCGCCAGCATGTACGTCGCCGCCTGCCTCTCCGACGACTTCTTCGCCAACGACTTCAGTGCGCGAGAGAATCCCTTCTCCGCGTCGTCCCATTCCTCGCCCCGGAAGTGATCCACCGCCGCCTTGGCCGCTCCCTTCTTGAAGAACGGCTCCAGCCAGTCGCGATCGAACGCCACCGGCTTGGCGGCGGCTGGCCGCGCGGGCGCGGGAGGGGAGGGTGCGTCCGCCGTGCGAGCCTCTTCGTCGTCATCGCCCGGTGACGCGACCGCGCCCCCTGCTAACCCCAGCCACACGGCCAGCGCGATGTGCACGACCCCGAGCCTCACCCAGTGAGCCTACGAACCGTTCGCCCGCCGCGCAAAATTTGGCTCGGAACCCCGGAGCGATTCGTCCCAACCGGCGTCGGCGTGCAGGGATTCCCGGCTCAGCCGGCGTGGACGGTGACGCGATTGCGGCCGCCGCGCTTCGACGCGTAAAGCGCCTTGTCGGCCAGCGCGACGATGTCGCTCGCGATCTTCACGGTATCGTCCGGAATGACCGCGACGCCGACACTGATCGTGACCGGGATGGGTTTCCCCTCGAACACGAACTTGTGCGCCTCGACCGCTTTCCGCAGTCGCTCGCCGACGACTCGCGCCTGGGTCGAGTCGGACCCGCGGCAGATGACGGCGAATTCCTCGCCGCCATAGCGCGCGAACACGTCCTCCGCCCGTAACGTGGCGGTCAGCAGCGCCGAGATCTCCGTCAGCACGTAGTCGCCGGCCTGGTGGCCGTGCGTGTCGTTCACCTTCTTGAAGAAGTCGATGTCGAAAAGCACCAGCGCCAGTGGCGTCGAGTGCCGGATCGAGAACGTGAACTCGCTCTCGAGACGGTCGGTGAAGTACTTCTTGTTGAACGCCTTGGTCAGCCCGTCGCGCAGGGCCGACTCGTACATTTGCTTCTGGAAGATCTCGTCCAGATTGTCGTGGTAGGTGAATTTGAGGATGGTTGTCGACCCGACCAGGATCTTGTCGCCGTCCACCAGCTCCTTGCGCTCGACCTTGAGGCCGTTGCAGTAGGTACCGTTGGTCGATCCCATGTCCTCGAGATAGACGCGACCGGCGTCGATCACGATGGCGGCGTGCTCGCGCGAGATGCCCTCGTCCAGGAGCCGGATCTGGGCCCGACCGCCGCGGCCGAGGATGGTCTTCTCCCCCTCGACCTTGTACATCTCGCCCACGCTGGAGCCGGCCAGAACAACCAGGTAAGCGCGATCCCGCTTTCCCTCGACCGGTGCCGGTGCGATGGATATCTGAGTGCGCTCGTCGACGGGCACGGAAGGCTCCCCAGGCTCCTATGGTATCACAGCCAACCGGACGCGCGATTTTTGGGCCCGCGCGCTAGCAGACTGTCGCACAAATAGCCGCAAGCTCGCGCTGCGCGCGAGAGCGGCTAGGAGACTGTCGCACACATAGCCGCAAACTCGCGCTGCGCGCGAGAGCGGCTAGCGGCCGCGAACGAGCGCCCGCGCGAGCTCGGCCAGTCGCGCCGCGCGCGCGCCGAACGGGGCGAGGCGCGCGAGCGCGTCGGCGACCAGGGTCGCGAGCCGACTGCGCGCGTCTCCCGCGAGACCACCATGGTCTTCATCGGCGAGATCGTCGGCGTGCTGAAACGCAACCCCGTAGGCCTCTCCAAACCCCGCCAGGGACGTGACGGCTTCGGGGCCGGCGCCCGCCGCCAGCGCACCCACCTCCAGCGCCGCCCGGAACAGCGCCGCGGTCTTCTCGAGGTGCAGGGTCTCGAGCGCCACCAGCGAGGTCGGGGCCGGCCCGGCGAGGTCGCGCGCCTGGCCGCGGACCATGCCGTAAACGCCGGCGCCCCGCGACAGCGCCCCCGCGGCGCGCAAGAACCGGTCGCCAGCGCCGGCGTGCGCGCCGGCTTCGGCGATCCAGTCGAACGCCAGGGTCAGCAGGCCGTCGCCCGCGAGGATCGCGATCGCCTCGCCGAACACTTTGTGGTTGCTGGGCTGGCCGCGCCGGAAGTCGTCGTCGTCCATCGCAGGCAGATCGTCGTGGATCAGCGAGTAGCAGTGCACGAGCTCGACCGCCGCGCACGCGAGCAGCACCTCGCCCGTCACGTCACCAACCGCCTCGGCGGCCGCGATCGCGAGCAGTGGCCGGATCCGCTTGCCGGGCGCGAGCAGCGAGTAGCGCACCGCCTCGATGAGTCGCCCGGGATCGCCGTCCGCGGGCGTGGTCAGGCGCGACTCGTAGAGCCGCGCGAGCTCCTCCCGCCGGGTGGAGACCCAGGCGTCGAGTGATTCGCTCGGCGCGCTCACCCTTCGGGGATCTCGAACGGGGCGGTGCGGGCGGCGGGCCCGGCGCCGCCGAGCAGCAGCTCGACCTTCTTCTCGGCGCCGTCGAGGATCGTGGTGCCACGTCGGCAGAGCTCCATTCCTTCCTCGAACGCGCGCAAGCTGTCTTCGAGCGGTAGGTTGCCGCCCTCGAGCCGCTCGACCAGCGCACGCAAACGCGTGAGGATGTCCTCGAAACGTTCGGACCCGTCGGTCGCCGCGCTCGCCGGCTTCGACTCGCTTGCCATCGCCGAACTTCTACAGCGTTATGCGCTAGAATTCCAACCGCCATGGCCGTCGAAACGCCACCTGCCGAGCTCGGGGCCGCGTGTCCCGACTTCGACCTGCCCGCCGTCGACGGAAAACGCTACCGCCGCGACGACTTCACCGCCAAGCCCGTGCTGGTCGTGATGTTCATTTGCAACCACTGTCCCTACGTCAAGGCGGTGGAGGATCGTCTGATTCGGCTCGCGCGCGACTTCGAGCCGCGGGGCGTACAGTTCGTCGGGGTTTGCGCCAACGATGCCCAGAGCTACCCCGATGACGCGTTCGACAAGCTCGCCTCGCGCTGGCGGGAAAAGGCGTACGGCTTTCCCTATCTGCACGACGAGCAGCAGGACGTTGCCCGCGGCTTTGGCGCCGTATGCACGCCTGACATCTTCGTCTACGACCGCGCCCGCCGGCTCGCGTACCGCGGCCGCATCGACGACTCATGGAAGGACGAGAGCTTGGTGACCCGGCGAGAGCTGGCCGCCGCGCTCGACGCGCTGGCCGAGGGCAAGAAACCATCCTCGGAGCAGCGTCCGTCGATGGGGTGCTCGATCAAATGGCGACAGCAGCCGGCGTGACCCGCGACGGATCCGGATCGCGGAACGACGCCAAGGGACATTGGCGCGACTACCTCGAACGGAAAGGTCTCAAGACCACGCAACAGCGCGAGGCGATCGTGGACGCGTTCCTGAAGACTTCGGGCCACGTCGCGCTCGAAGACCTGCTGTCGTCGGCGCGGCGCAAGCACCCACGGGTCGGGCTCGCCACCGTGTACCGCACGGTCAAGCTCCTCGAGGAGGCCGGGATCGCGGCCGCGCGCCACTTCGGTCCAGGTCAGACGCTGTACGAGATTGCGGAGGGGCGTGCGCACCACGACCACCTCATCTGTGACAACTGCGGGTTCATCACGGAGTTCGAGAACGACGAGATCGAGGCGCTTCAGGACGCGGCCGCCGACCGCCTTGGGTTTAATGTTCTGCGTCACAGGCATGAGCTGTTCGGACTGTGCGAGAAAGCCCGGGGAATTCCAGAGGGTCGTTGTCCGGCCGAGGTCAGCGCCCGACGCGGAAAGTCATAGGAATCCTATTGTTGCCGTAGCCGTACAATCGCGCTTTCGCGCGAGAACGGCCGGCGGTGCCGGCCGAGGGCATTGACATCCCTGCACTGGATGAGTTATCTCTATAGTGAAATTGAGAACCGTTATCAAATTCACCTCGGCCCTGGTTCCTGCCCTGTTCGCTCTCGGCGCGTGGTCGTCTCCGATTGCCCGCGCTGACAGCAAGCCGCCGGCTGAGGCCAGCTACTACACGACCCGCGCCGTGCTCGCGGAGCTCTTTCCGGCGAGCGAGCGCGTGACCTACCAGACGTTCACGCTCGCGCCCGCCGCGCGCGCGCGCTTGACGCAGCGGCTCGGTTACGTCCCCGCCCGCGATCGCTACACCATCTTCGTGGCCACCACGCGCGGCAAGGTGGACGGGTATGCGGTGATCGACGACGAGCAGGGGTTGCACCAGCCGATCACTTTCGCGACCCGCCTCTCCCCGCGTGGTACGGTCGAGCGCGTGGAGATCATGGTATATCGCGAGCCCCGCGGCGATGAGGTGCGCGACGTCCGTTTCCGCCGCCAGTTCGAGGGCAAGACCTCGCAGGCGCCGCTCCGACTCGGCGCCGACATCGACGCCGTCAGTGGCGCGACGGTCTCGTCGGCGTCGCTCGCGACCGGCGTCCACCGCGCGACGATCCTGATCGAGGAGCTGGCGCTGGGTTTGTCCACCGTGGCCTCAGCGCCGGGTGCCCCCGATCGTTCGGCGCCCGCGAATTCGAGGCTGACGGTCAGCCGGTGACCGCGCGCCGAACGCGCGTGTTCCGCGCGCGCGTCTGGACGGCGTTGGTTGTGGGTTTCGCGGCGCGCGGCGCATGGGCCGTGCCCGAGGAGGACCTTCCCGATCCACCGCTCGTAGGTTCGCCGCCGCCCTCTCCCCCGACGACGCCCGCGCCGCGGGACAAGCCCCCGGCGGCGACGCCTAAGGCGCCCGCCACTCCGGCGTCGGCTCCCCAGGCCCCGGCGTCGGCGAAGACGCCCGCCACCCCGGCGTCGGCCGAGGCCCCGGCGGCGCCGGCACCGCCGCCGCCAGTTCCCCGGGGACCCGTACCATGGCCCGCCTGGCCCGGCGCCGCGGTCGCCGATTCGACGGGGCCCGCCGCCGTCGTCGCGGTCGCGCCTCGGTCGCCGTCGCCGTCGCCGTCGCAGAAGACCGACACTTCGCTCATTTTCTACGGGCAGACGTCGTTGCTCGTCGATCGCGATCGCGACACCACCGCCGAGCTGCCGCTCGTGGTCGCGGGGATCGACCACCGGCCGGTCAGCTGGTTCCGCCTCGCCGCGGCGGCCGAGCTCGAGCAGATCCACCGCTTGAACGCCGAGTACGTATTCCTAGAGGCCACGCCGAACGCCGCGTTCGGCGCGCGGGCCGGGCTCGTACCGCTGCCGCTCGGGCTCATGAACGCAGCGCACGTGCCCACGACGTTCCCGAGCGTCGACCGCCCGCTCACGGATCGGTTGATACTACCCACCACCTGGCGCGAGTTGGGCATCGGGGTGTTCGGCAGGCTCGGCGACGACCTGCGCTACGATCTCGGGCTCGTCAGCGGCCTCGACGCCGCGGGCTTCTCGGCGACCGCGCCGCTGTGGGCGGGTCGGGGAAACGGCCGCACGATCGCGGTCCACGATGCGGCAGTTGTCGGTCGGATCGAGCTCGGCCGGACGCCGACCGGGTTCGCGATTGGCGGTGGCGGCTATTACGGAGGCGCGTCGGGCGGTCGTGCCGAGCTCGAGGGGGTGCGGGTCGCGGTGGCCGAGGCCGACGCTCGCTATCACGGCAGCGGCTTCGACGTGCGCGCGCAGATCTCGGAGGTGTTCATCGTCAACTCGTACAAGGTGAACGACTACCTCGGCCTGCTCGGTCAGGACGCGGTCCCGGCGCTGGGGCGGGGGTTCTACGGCCAGGTGGGATGCGACGTGCTCGCGCTCGCCAGTGCCGACACGAAGCAGGAGCTGACCTTCTTCGCCGGCTACGAGAACGTGAACCCGCGCAGCCGGATGTCCCAATACAACTTCAATCCGCCGTCGATCACGGGACCGGGGGAAAAGCCGCCCAACGCACCGTCGTCTTCGAAGTCGTTCGTCCGCGGCGGCATCAGCTACCGTCCGCTGACGGCGCTCGCCGTGAAGGCCGACCTACAGGTCGCCCTCGACGCGGAAGGCGCGTCGCCGTTGCCGCCGATGACGGTGATGGGGGCGCCCGGGGTTCCCGCGCCGCTGCCTGGATTCCTCACTGAGGCAGCACGCGGCCGGACGCGCGTCGCGTTCGCGCTGGCGTGGGGTTTCTGACGTGCGGCAGTTCTCCTCGCCCGGCTTTAGGCTCTGGAACCTCGGGGTCGCCGCCAAGGTCCTGTACTCCGCGTTTTGCTTCCTGACCTTCCTCGGCGTCGCGTCGTCGGCGCTCTACTACGTGGATCTCGTCGGCGCCGGGACGCGGGGGATAAAGCGCTACTACGCGGGGGAGGGAGAGGCCGCCTTCGCGTCGGCGCCGGCTTCGCATTCGACGGCGGCGTCCCCGGGCGGACCGGCGATCGACGTGCCCGACGAGGTCGAGCGCGCGAGGCCCCCGATCGTCGTGGCCGTGAGCTACCGAAAGCTGCTCGAGGTGACGCATTTCCACCTGTTCACGTTGCCCGTCGTGCTGCTCATCGTCGGGCACCTGTTCCTCGCGACCGGGCTCGGCGATCGCGCCAAGCTGGCGTGGATCGGCGTCGCGGCGGCCAGCGTGGTGGCCCACCTCGCGACGCCGTGGCTCGTCCGCTACGGGTCTTCGAACGTCGCGATTCTCCACGCCTTCACCGGCGGGGCGATGACGCTGACGATGGCGGTGCTGACGATCTACCCGACGGTTGCGATGTGGCGCGGGGGACGCGCGTCAACGCAACCTCAAACCGATAGTAACCGCCCGGGTTGACTGGGCAGCCGCGAGCCGGCTCATGGGTCAGCCCCGATTCACGTTCCGTTCGCCCGCAACATCACGAGCGGGGTTCGGAGGATGATGCCGAGCTCGACCGGCAAGTAGGTTCGCAGGCTGTCTGTCGCAGCGGTATACGCCAAGTCATACAGCAGCTTCATTCGCATGTCGTCGGCGATGGCGTCGTCCGTCCCCTCCATCTTGAAGGGGTTGGTGAGGCCCTTTTCGAGCTCGGCGCGGATGCTGTTGGGGGCGGGCTTTCCGGTATAACCAAGGGAGATCTGAGCGAGGCCCGTGATGCCCGGCTTGACGTCGCGCATGCGCTCCTCGAAGTAGGGGATTGCCATCGCCAGCTGCTCCGCCAACTCCGGCCGCTCGGGGCGGGGCCCCACCAGGCTCATGTGTCCCCGGAGAACGTTCCAGAACTGCGGCAGCTCGTCGAGTCGCGTGCGTCGTAGAACCTTGCCCACCTTGGTGATGCGCGGGTCGTCTTTCGAAGCGAGCACCGGCCCCGTATTCTTCTCCGCGTCGGGGCGCATGGAACGAAACTTCAGCATTTCGAATTCTTGAAACCGAGGTCGTGCCGCGCCACCGGTGGGCGACGGTTCCGGGGCCTTGAGCTGGCCCGCCCGGCGCTGGCGAATCAGCACGTTCCCGGGCGATTCGACATAGATGGCGACGGCAATGAGCGGGGAGATCGAAAGCGTGACGGCCAGGCCAATGCAGGACCCGATCACGTCGACGAGGCGCTTCAGCACCCGCACTGAACGGCTCACGCGTATACCCTACAACGGAATCCCCAGATCTCGGGGATGGCCAAGACGGGGACGGGCGCGGCGCACGAGGTAAACAGGCTTGAAGCCGACATGGGTGTATAGTGGGCCGATCGGACAGCGTGCTCGATCGGCTGGGACATAGGCGCGACACCCTCCGTTCGGTTTCGGCGGCGTGCAAGTTGGTTTCTGAGCGCGTAAAGAGCCCCGAGTGGAAGGAATTCCGCCTGCAGGTCGTCTCCGCGGTCGCCGAGGCTGTCAACAACATCGTCCGGCACGGCTATGGGGGTGATGAGGACGGCGTGATCGAGGTTGAAATTCGTACCAGTCGCGATCACATCGATGTCGAGCTTCGCGACTGGGGGGCCAGCTTCGATCCGGACGCCATCGCCCCGCCGGACCTCGACAGCCTGCCGGAGTCGGGACTGGGCGTCTACATCATCCGGGCATTCATGAACATGCAGTACCAGCCGGGACGCCCGAACGTCCTCGTGCTTTCCAAGGCCCTCGGCCGTTCCTGCCCGGGGGACGCGTAAACCTCTCGCCGGCTGCGGGAGACGCGCTGGTCTCGCTTTACAAGCGCGTGCGGCTGCAGGGTGGCGAGGTAAGGCTTCACCGCTATGCCGACAGGCGTTCCTGGTACCAGGCCAGGGTCTGCTTCAGCCCGTCCGCGAACGACACAGACGGAGAATAGGCGAGGCGTTCGCGCGCGGCGCTGATGTCGGCCATCGAGTGCATGACGTCGCCGACGCGGCGGGGAGCGTATTTGATCGGTACCTCCCAACCGCAGATCTGTTCCAGGGCCCGGACCACTTCGTTGAGGGTGACCGCTGAACCGCAGGCGATGTTGAACACCTGACCGGGCGCTCCCGGGGCGGTGGCGGCCAGTAGGTTGGCCCGTACGACGTTGTCGATGTGGCAGAAGTCCCGCGACTGAGTTCCATCTCCAAAGATCGTGACTCCCCTGCGAGCGATCGCAGCGGTGATGAACAGGGGAATCACAGCGGAGTACTCGGAGGCCGGATCTTGCCGCGGACCAAATACGTTGAAGTAGCGTAAGGCTACCGTCTCGAGTCCGTACGCGCCCGCGAACACCTGGCAGTAGTATTCCCCCGCCAGCTTCGATACGGCGTAAGGCGACATGGGCGCGGTCTGCATCGCCTCGACCTTGGGCTGGATCGGCGCGTCACCGTAGGCCGCCGAAGACGCCGCGTACATCACGCGTCTGGCGCCTGCTTTCTTGGCCTGAATCAGGAGCTTCAGCGTTGCGGTCGCGTTCGTCTCGTGGTTCTCCAAGGGATCGACGAGCGACCGCGGAACCGAGGCGATCGCCGCCTGATGAAAGACGACCTCGATTCCCGCGAGTGCCGGAGCAAGTGCGGCCTCATCGCACACACTTCCCTCGTGAAGCTCGATATCCGTGGCTACTTCAGCCAAGTTGGCGCGCTTGCCCGTCGAGAAATTGTCGAGGACGCGCACCCGATCACCGCGCGCCAACAGCGCACGAACCAGAGCCGATCCGATGAACCCCGCTCCTCCGGTGACGAGACAAGAGATTCCCATGGACGGCAGCCTAGCTGGCCCCGCGCGCGACGGCGTCCAGCACCGACTGGCTGCTCCCGAGCAGCGAGCGCGGATCGAGCTCGGACGTGCCGGCGGTCAGCCAGAGCGCGACCGAGCCCAGCAACTTGAAGCTGCGCATGAAACTCACGAGCCGGTTGGGGTGGCGGATGAAGAACACCTTGCGGACGTACTGGGGGACGACCCAACGCACCGATTGGCCGAGGGGGAAGAACAGGGCGTCGCCAGGTCCGAAGACGCGAAACACGCCATCGACCTCGATGTGCGCCTCGCCCTCGAGGATTCGGATCGTCTCGTCTTCGTAATACGTCCAGCGGAAGGAGCCCGCGGTGCAGTCCCACTCTCCAGAGAGGATCCGCCCGTCAGCCGAGCTCACGGCGCAGAAGGCTCGAGCGCGGGGCGTTCCGTCCGTGATCCACTCCGCGGGGATCGGGTTATCGACCATTTCCTTGGTCGCGCTCGTCTGAACCCGCGTGCCCGACCCGTGAAGCTTCAGGATCAGATCCGACCGAAGTTGTCTCAAGAGTTTCCGCATCAGCCCTTGATAGTAACTGTATGGCAGCAGACCAGAACTTGCGCGCTATTCAGCGGAGCGTTGCTGGCTGGGACACTTCGAAAGATGTCTTCTCCCGTGCACAAAAAAAGGGGCGCCGCGGTTCTGTATGTATAAGCCGTTGGAACTGCTTGTAATTTTTATGTGGCCTTCCATCGTCGGCCATCTGAAAATGCAAGGTGACATACATCCCCCACACGTGGTACAAATACTTCCACGTGCTCCCACGGGCGCACCTTTGACTTGTTAGCGGGAACCTTATCTTCTCTTTGACGTTCGTGTTCGAGAGAGTCTCACTTCCAAACACCGGAGCATCAACAATGAAGTCCATCGGCAGAATCCTCTCCTTCGTCGGTCCTCTCGCTGTCGTGGCGGCGATGGCGTCGCCGGCGATGGCGTTTCACCGCAGCGATCGCAAGCCCTGCCGGGTCTCGCACTCGGCGCCCGAGATCGATCCGGCCGCGCTCGGTTCGGCCGTCGCGCTCCTTTCGGGCGGCGCTCTGCTGCTCAACGCGCGTCGCAAGCGGGCCTGACATCACGACCGCCGTCGCGAGATGGTGGTTCGTGCCTGTTCGCCCCGATGCGGGACGGTCACCTCGTGCGTGACCGTCCCATGATGACGCAATCTTGTCCGTGACGAGCGCGCCCGCCCTGCGGGACTCGCGTGACGTGGCCGCGCCGCTGCCCGTCCGCCGGTGGTCCGCGCTGCTCGCCCTGCTGCTCGCCGAAGGCCTCACCGTCAGCGTCGCCTTCGATGCCAGCACGATCGAGGGCCTGCCGTCCGGGCCCCTCGTGTTCCTGATCCGGAACGCGGGCATGGCGATGCGGATCGGCACCGTCATGATCGCCTGCTTCTTCATCGTCGCGGCTGCGCGGCTGCGGAGCGGCTCCGACGCCGCGCTCTCGGGCCCGGCCACCGCGCATCGATACATCCCGCGCCTCGTGGCACACCTCGCGGTGTTCGGTTCGTTCGCGGGGCTGAGCACCCTCCTGTTCGGCGAGTCGGAGGCTCCGGCGCCGCACGCGTGGGCCCTCGGGATCGCCTGGCTGGTCGCGCTGCTCGTCACGATTGGCACATGGCTGGTCACGGTCGTTCCTTTGCGCGAGCTGCCAAACCTGGCTCGCAAGGTCGGCAGCGTGCTCGGCCCCTCGGTGGTCCTGGGGGTCGTCGCGTTCGCCGCCGGCCAGCTCTCGGACCAGTTGTGGCTGCCCCTGCGACGGCTCACGTTCGCGCTGTCCTCGTCCCTGCTCGGGATCTTCGTCGACGATCCCCTCAGCGACGCGGCGGCGTTCACGTTCGGCACGAACGAGTTTCTCGTCGACATCGCCCCTCAGTGCTCGGGTTACGAGGGCATGGGCCTCATCCTCGTCTTCCTCGGAGCGGCGCTGTGGTTGTTTCGCGATCGGCTGCGATTCCCACGTGCGTGGTGGTTGCTGCCGCTCGGCGCTCTCGCCTCCTTCTTCGCGAACGTCGTCCGCCTCGTCGCGCTCGTCCTCGTGGGGACGTACGTCTCGCCCGAGATCGCCTCGGGTGGCTTTCACTCCTATGCCGGGACCCTTCTCTTCTCCGTGCTCGGGCTCTCCTTGGTGGCGTTGGCGCTGCGCTCGCCGCTCCTGGCCGTCGCCGGCGCGCCTGGGGCGCCCAAGGCCACCGAAGTCGAGGCGGCCACCGCCAACGCGGCCGCTCCGTACATCGTCCCCTTCCTCGCCATGATCGCCGCCGGCATGGTCGCGCGCGCGTTCTCGAGCGATGGCCACGAGCCTCTCGCCGCGGCGAGACCCGTCATCGGCTTCGTCGCCCTCGCCGTCTTCTGGCGCGTCTATCGCGAGCCCTCCTGGCGTGCCACGTGGCGCGTGTCGTGGTTCGCGCCGCTCGTGGGGTTGCTGGTCGCCGCGCTGTGGCTCGGCCTCGCGCGGCTCGGAGCGTCGAATGCCGTCGCCTCTGCGACAGACCCAGCTTCGTTCGCGCTGTTTACCTTCCTCGCGCACGCGCTGTCCGCCGTGCTCGTCGTGCCGTTCACCGAGGAGCTCGCCTTCCGTGGCTTTCTCGCGCGACGTGTCTCGACGCCGGCCTTCGAGGCGCTGTCGCCGCGCGCGCTTTCGGCGCTCGGCATCGGCGTGTCGTCGTTGGCCTTCGGCTTGTTGCACGCCCACCCGCTCGCGGGCGTCGTCGCGGGGGTCGCCTACGCCTTGGCGTACCGCGCGCGGGGTCGGCTCGCCGACGCCGTCGTGGCGCACGCGACGACGAACGCCGTCGTCGTCGTCGTGGCGTTGCTCGCGGGCGACGCGCGCCTCGGGACCTGACGTCGGCGCGGGCGCGCGCTCAGTCGTGCGCGAGCGTGGCGTTCTGGAACATGCCGAGATCGAGGACGGTGCCCAGGCCGAAGAGATCATAGCTCGTCGGGGGATAGATCGCCGAGCCGCCGTCCCCGCCGTTGGCGACGCAGGGCTGCGCCGAGCCCGGCGACGCGATGAACGCCTGGGCCGTGTAGGCGGGCCCCAGGTTGTAGTACCGCGTCGAGAACTTGTTGCAGGCCAACGGGTCGGCGACGCTGAGCGCGACCCACGGCGAGGGATTGGGCATGCAGGCGTTCTTCAGGATCGCGACGGCCGCCGGCGTCGAGCAAGCCGCGTCGCTGTAGAGGATGGTTCCGAAGCTCACCTGAGGGAGGCAACGGACGGTGCCGTCGGGGCCTTGCTGGAAATAGCAGTCGGTCTTGAGCATCGAGTCGTACCAGCGCTGCGCAAACTGCTTGGATCCATCGGGCGCGGAATAGAAGTACGCCTTGAGCCGCGTGCCGCTGAGCGCGCCCTGGGTGAGCGTGAGGTCTTCGGCGCCGCCTCCCCCGTTTCCCGCCGTGCCCGCAGGCCCCCCCGCACCGCCTCCCGCGTCGCCCGCCCCGCCGGCCATTCCGGTCATGTCTTTGCCGCTCGAGCCACAGGCGCACAGGCCCACGGTCAACACGCCCAGGACGAGTCTTTGCATGGCGTGAGCCTGCGATCGCCCGCGAGCGGCGTCAATCTCGTTCGCGATTACGGGCGGTGTGAAGCGAACGCGTGCTTGCCGGTGCTCCTGTCTGATGCTCTCGGAGAGCAGACGACTTGTCTTGAAATAGGAAGGGCAGGGGCTCACGTTCTTCGGTGGTGGTAGGGTCGGGTGGGGTTGCGGCGGCGGCCGCGGACCTCGATAATCGGGGGCATGATCGGCGGGCACTCTCGTGCGAGGGGGCATGTGTGGGTGGGAGGGCTGTCGCTGGCGCTCCTCGTGGGAGCGTGTGGAGGCTCGGCGCCATCGAGCCCGTCGCCGGGCACGGCGGGCGGGCAAGGCTCGGCCGGCGCGCAAGGATTGGCCGGCGCGCAAGGCTCGGCCGGCGCGCAGGGTTCGGCCGGCGCGCAAGGTTCGGCCGGAAGTTCACCGATCCAGGGCGCGGGGCCGGCCGCGGGAAATCCGAACGGCCACTGCGCCGTGCCGGCGGAGGCTCAACTGGAGGACTCGTCGCATCCGACAACCGTCGTGGGGAATGGAACGCCCGCGAGCTGCACGGGCGCCGCGTTCGTCGACGCCGTCGCGAAGGGAGGCACCATCACCTTCAACTGCGGCTCGGAGCCCGCGACGATCGCGGTGACGGCGACGGCGAAGATCTTCAACGACACGGGCCCGAAGATCGTCATCGACGGCGGCGGGAAAATCACGCTCGACGGCGGCGGGAAGGTCCGCATCCTCTACATGAACACCTGCGACTCGCAGCAGAGGTTCACGTCTACGCACTGTCAGGATCAGGATACGCCTCAGCTCACCGTTCAGAACCTGACGTTCGCCAACGGGAACAGCAAGGGCGAGACGACGGACCTGGGCGGCGGCGGCGCGATCTTCGCCCGCGGCGGCCGCTTCAAGGCGATCGCCTCGCGTTTCTTCAGGAACGTCTGCGATGACACCGGTCCCGATCTCGGCGGAGCGGCGATTCGCGTGCTGAGCCAGTCGATGAACAAGCCCGCGTACATCGTCGGCTGCACCTTTGGCGGCGCCGATGGTCTCGGCAACGTGTGCTCCAACGGGGGCGGCCTCAGCAGCATCGGCGTCTCGTACACCGTCCTCAACAGCCTGTTCAGCTACAACAAGGCCATCGGCCTGGGGGGCAACCCCGCGAGGACCGGAACGCCCGGTGGCGGCAGCGGCGGCGCGATCTACAACGATGGCAACACGTTTACGCTCACGGTGTGCGGCTCGGACATCAACCACAACACCGCGGTCGAGGGCGGCGGCGCGATCTTCTACGTCAGCAACGATCGCTCGGGGTCGCTCGTCATCCAGGACTCGACCCTCACGGCGAACCCGAGCGCCGGCTTCGAGACGGCGGGCTTCCCCGGGATCTTCGTGCTCGCCAAGGGCGACCCCCAGGTCACGGGCTCGACGATCACGAAGTGAGGCGCGCGCGGAGCGCCGCGAAGGACTCGGCCTCGCGGTCACGCTTCGAGAGCAGCGGCGTCTTCACGGGCCACGCGACGGCGAACTCCGGATCGGCGTAGCTGAACCCGCACTCCGTCTTCCCGTCGTAGGGCGAGCTCACCTTGTACTCGACATCGGCGATCTCACTCAGCACGCAGAAACCGTGCGCGAAGCCCACGGGGATGAAGATCTGCTCGTGCTTCTCGGCGTCGAGCTCGACCCCGACCCACCGCCCAAACGTGGGCGAGGCCGGACGAATGTCGACGACGGCGTCCCAGATTCGTCCCGCGATCACGCGGACGAGCTTCGCTTGGCCCGGCCGAGACTGGTAGTGAAGGCCGCGAAGCGTGTCCTTGACGGACCGCGAGTGATTGTCCTGGACGAAGGCGACGTCGATGCCGGCGGCCGCGTAGCGCGCGACGCTGTAGGTCTCGAGGAAGAACCCGCGCTCGTCGCGGAGGACCTCGGGTTGAATGAGCTTGAGCCCGGACAGCTCGAGGTCGACGACCTTCACAGAGACACCCTCCGCGGGGGCGGCGCCTCGAGGGCGCGGCGCAGATACTGCGCGTACTGGCTCTTGCCGCTTCTCTCGGCGGCGGCGCGCAGCTTCACGGCGTCGATGAAGCCCATCTCGTAGGCGATCTCCTCGAGGCATGCGATCGCCGTGCCCTGCCGGCGCTCGAGTGTCGCGACGAAGTGCGCGGCGTCGAGCAGGCTGTCTTGGGTTCCGGTGTCGAGCCAGGCCTGGCCGCGGCCCAGGATCTCGAGCCGGGCGCGCCCCTGCCGAACGTAGGCGTTGTTGACGTCGGTGATCTCGAGCTCGCCGCGTGGCGAGGGCTTGAGGGTCGCGGCGATCTCGAGCACCTGGTTGTCGAAGAAGTAGAGGCCCGTGATGGCGAGCTTGCTCTTCGGCTGCTTGGGCTTCTCTTCGATGCCGACGAGCTCACCATCGGGACCGAGCTCCGCGACGCCGTAGCGCTCGGGATCGTCCACCTGGTAGCCGAAGAGCGTCGCGCCGGCGAGCTTCTTGCGCGCCTCGAGCAGCTGCCGGCCGAGGCCCGCGCCGTAGAAGATGTTGTCGCCGAGGATGAGGCAGACGGAATCGGCGCCGACGAACTCTCGCCCGATGATGAACGCCTCGGCGAGCCCGTTGGGCGCCGCCTGGACGGCGTAGCTGAAGCGCACGCCGATGTCGTCGCCGGTGCCGAGCAGACGCTGGAAGAGCGGCAGATCCTGCGGCGTCGAGATCACGAGGATGTCCCGGATCCCCGCGAGCATGAGCACCGACAGCGGGTAGTAGATCATCGGCTTGTCGTAGACGGGCAGGAGCTGCTTCGAGATCACGCGCGTCAGCGGATCGAGCCGCGTTCCCGATCCGCCCGCGAGGATGATGCCCTTCATGCGTGGTCGCTCGCTCACGAACGCGACGATATCATTCCGCCGCCCGCGCGAGACATGAAAGCCGCGCGCGAGCGTGATAGCGTGGATTCGCGATGAAGGTATCTCTCGACACGCAACTCTCCCAGCTCCCGAGCGACGTGCGCGAGACGCTGGCCCGGCACCGCTTCGACGCCGCGCTGTTCGGGCGGCTCGCCGCGCGCCTCGGGTCCGAGACGGCGTCCGACAACTTCGTGACGGGCAAGATCAGCGCGCCCGAGCCCGAGGATCTCGTGCGTCTGCCGCCTGCCGATTCGCTGGAATATGCGCGCCTCGCTGACCTCGGCGGCCAGGCCCTGCGTGAGGGCCGCGTTGCGCTGCTCGTCCTCGCGGGCGGAATGGCGACGCGCATGGGAGGCGTCATCAAGGCGCTCGTCGACGCCGTGCCCGGCAAGAGCTTCCTCGACCTGCGGCGCGCCGAGGTCCGGGCGATGGGCCGCCGGTACGGACGCGTGCCCCCGCTATGGCTCATGACGAGCCACGCGACGGACGCCGGCATCCGCGCGGCGCTGGGCGCCGAGCTCGACGGCGAGGCGATCGCGACGTTCGTGCAGCACCTCTCCGTGCGCCTCACGCCCGAGGGCGACGTCTTCCTCGACGAGACCGGCCGCCCGAGTGAGTACGCGCCCGGGCACGGCGACCTGCCGGACGCGCTCGTCGAGAGCGGCCTGCTCGGGGCCTTCGTCGGGCGCGGCGGCAAGGTCGTCATGGTCGCCAACGTCGACAACATGGGCGGCACGCTCGACGCCGCCGTCATCGGCCTTCACCTCGCCCACGGCAAGCCCGTGACGTGCGAGGTCGTCGACAAGCTCGCCTCCGATCGCGGCGGCATTCCGGCGTGGGTCGACGGGACGCTCTGCGTGCTCGAGGAGTTTCGCATTCCGCCGACGTTCGACCCTCAAACGGTACGCGTGTTCAACACGAACGTCTTCCACTTCGACGCGCCGACGCTCCTCGACCTGCACTTGCCGTGGACCTACTTCACCGTCAAGAAGAAGGTCGGGGGACAAGACGTCGTGCAGTTCGAGCGCCTCGTCAACGAGGTGACGAGCCACCTGCCGACGGCCTACCTGCACGTCCCGCGTGACGGCGTCGCCTCGCGCTTCTTGCCCGCCAAGGACAACGAGGAGCTCGCGCGCCGCGAGCCCGAGATCCTGGCGGTCGCGCGTGCGCGCGGCCTGCTGCCGTAGCGCCGAGGCCCGTTAGCCCGTGGCGAGGCGATCGCCGTGGGGTCCTCGCCTCTCTCATTTCCTCGGGCGGATGACGGCCGGGATCCCCACGGCCGTCGCACCCGCCGGCACGTCCGAGAGCACGACCGAGTTCGCGCCGATCTTGGCGTGGTCGCCGATCGTGATGGCGCCGAGGAGCTTGGCCCCGGCGCCGATGTCGACGTGTCCGCCGAGGTGGGGAACGCCGCGAACCTTCCCGATCGAGCCGAGCGTGACCTGCTGAAAGATGAGGCAGTTCGGGCCGATCGTCGACTCGGGATGCAGCACGATGCCGTTCGGGTGGGGGAGCACGAGCCCGCCCGCGATCGTCGTCGCGAGGGGAATGTCGGCCCCCGCGACGGCCGTCCAGAAGCGGTGGCGCACGACGATGAGCTTCCGACGCGCCGCCGACACCGGATCGCCGCGCCCCGCGAGCGCCTGGTAGGCGCGGACGGCCCGCAAGAGCTGGCGCCCCGGGTCCCACGCCCACGTCCCGACGGCCTCGCGCGACCAGTCGGGCACCGTCGCCGAGACGGGTGGCTCGAGCTCGGCGGGGTCTGTCTGTGACGGAAACGACGCCATCGTGCTTTCAGGCGGATCGAGCGGGGGCGGCCCGCGCGACCGAGGCGCCCGCCCGGCGCTCGAGGAGCGCCGCGACGAATCCCGCGTCGACCGCGACGAGGAGCCAGTCGACGGGCAGCCGGAAGCGGATGCGGGTGAAGAAGAGGGCGTAAGCGAGGCCCAGGCCCACGTACAGCAGCACGCACAGGATCTCGACCGAGCTCCAGGGGATGCGCCTCGACATGACGACGCGGGCGGCGAGGAGGAGGAGCATCGTCCCGTAGATTGCGAGCATGACGAGATCCCGCTTGCTGCTCGAGACCTCCGAAGCGCCGCCCTGGACGACCGTGTCGCTGAGCAGCTTGTTCGTGTAGGCGAACCAGTGGAGAAACTTGCCGACGTAGAGCCCGACGAAGCGCTGCGGATGCGTCCGGATCCAGTCGGTCCCGGCGTGCATGAGGATGCGGTTCGCGTCAATCTCGTCCTTGCCCGTGAGCTCGGTGTAGACCTCGGGCGCGAATCGAACGTCGAGGCTCGTGTCGGAGCGCGCCGTGTCGCAGTTACCCGAGGCCAGGTTGAAACCGGCGCTGCTCGCGATCGGCACGAACCTGCCGAAGGTCACAGCGTTGCGCACGGTCCAGCTTCCGACGACGACGATCGTCGCCAGCGCGGTGAGGCCGAGCTTCCAGACGGCGGGATGCCGCGCGACGAAGAGCCAAAGAAGGATGAGGGGCACGATCAGCAAGAGCGTCGGAACGGCGAGCGCCATGGCACCGGCCGCGACGCCGAGCAGGAGAAAGCGCGGGACTCCCGACTCCTTCGTCGCGGCGGCCGCGAGCCAGACCGTCAGGACGAGGAGGAAGCTCCCGAGCGTCTGCGGATAGAGCGTTCCCGCGGTGTACAGCACGACGGGGTACGCGAGCACGCCCACGGCGGCGAGCAGACCGCCGAGCGGCGATTGGTGCTCCGCGAGCAACCGGAAGATGAGGATCAGCGTCAGCGCGACGAGGATGAAGTTGAACGTCCGCATGCCGGCGTAGCCGGCGCCCGCGAGCGCGAGCGGCGCGAGCAGCAACGGATAGCCGGGGGCCTGATAGGCGGTCTCGACCCGCGCGCCCGTCGGGAACCGGCTGTTGTAGACGAGCTCGCCCGCCGTGTTGGTGTGGGCGAAGGTGCCGCCCTCCGCCAGGTTCTTGGCGACGTCGTAGAACTCCGGCTCGTCCATCGACCGAACCTTGTCGCCGGCGCGGAAGGACATCACGCTTCCCCCGAACACGGTCAGCGCCGCGAGCGCGTAGACGATCGTCTTCTCTTTTCCTCGGACCCAGCCCACGAATCCCCGACGCTCGCCCATGCTCAGACTGGACGGCGCGCGAGGATGACGAGGCTGTCGCGCCAGAGCGGGCGCGCCATGAGCAGCGGCGCGAGGGCCTTTCGCGCCAGCTGCGCGCCGCGCGTCGCGGCTCCCCAGCTGAGCTGCTCGATCGAAGACTCGACGAGCTCGAGGCCGGCCTTCGTGATGTGCCACTTGAGCTGCTCGAGCCCGTACTCGAGGAAGTGACCGAGCGGCTGGTCCGGTCCCGGCACGAGGAAGTGGTCGAAGATGTGACGCCCGAGCGCGAGCCGGAGGACGTTGCGCAGGCGATAGAGGTTGGGCGTCGTCACGAGGAGGTGGCCGCCAGGCGCGAGCGCCTGGACGAGGTTCCCGAAGACGACGTAGGGGGGCGTCGGGACGTGCTCGATGACCTCGGCCATGACGATGAGATCGTAGGGCCGCTCGGCGACGAACCGCTCGCGCGACAGATCCATGGCGCGAAACCCGATGCTGTTCTCCTTGAGTGCCGCCTCCGAGCGCGTGTCGATGTCGAGGACGTCACACTCGCAGTCGAGCAGGTACCGGCAGAGCACGGCGAACTGGCCGCTGCCGAGGTCGAGCATGCGGCCGCCCGGGGGCAGGACACGCTCGATCCAGCGCAGGGTGTTGCGGTAGCGATCGGCGAACTGATCGTAGTACTCCTGCGCCTCGAAGAAGCGGCCCCCGCGAATGTGACGGTCGTAGATCTCGGCGAAGCGCGCATCGGTCATCGCGCGGCATCTTAACCCTTTCCGCAGCGACGGAGCAGTGAGTACACTGCGGCGGTGTCCACGCCGCGCCTCCGCGTCCTGCTGCTCTCGGATGCGTGCAATCCGGAGTGGCCCTCGCTTCCTATCGTTGCCTACAACGCCGCCCGCGCGCTCGCCGAGCACGCCGAGGTCGTCCTCGTCACCCACGTCCGCAACCGGCCCGCGCTGACCAAGACCGGCACGGGGCGCGCCGAGGTCGTCTACCTCGACACGGAGTACGTCGCCGCGCCCATGCACCGCCTCAGCCACCTCATCCGCCGGGGCGAGCAGTACGCGCAAACGGCGGCCGTCGCCCTCGCCTGGCCGGCGCAGGTGGCGTTCGAGTGGGAGGCCTGGAAGCGTTACAAGGCCGACCTCGCGACGGGCCGCTTCGACATCGTCCAGCGACTGACGCCCATGTCGCCGACGCTGCCGAGCCCCATGGCGCGATGGAGCCCCGTCCCGTTCGTGCTCGGGCCGCTCAACGGCGCGCTCGCCTGGCCGCCCGGCTTCGAGGGTGAGCTCCGCCGCGAGCGGGAGTATCTGCGTTACGCGCGCGCCGCCTACCGCTTCATGCCGTTCTACCGGAGCACGTACGCGCGCTCGGCCTGCATCCTCGCCTCGTTCGATCACACGATCGCCGACCTCCCCGCCTCGGCGCGTCCGCGCACGATCGACTTCCCCGAGGTGGGCATCGACCCGAAGGTGTTCAGCTGGCCCGGTGATCGTCCCGAGCGCGACCGCCTGACCTTCCTCTTCGCCGGGCGGCTCGTCCCCTACAAGTGTCCCGACGTCGCGCTGCGCGCCTTCGCGGCGAGCCCGGAGCTGCGCCGGCACCGCCTCGTCATCGTCGGCGACGGTCCCGAGCGGCCGCGCCTCGAGGCCGACGTCACGGCGCTCGGCCTCGAAGGGACCGTCGAGATCCTGGGGCAGCGTCCGCAGAGCGAGGTGGGACGGCTCATGCGCGAGGCCGACGTGTTTGTGTTCCCGTCGATCCGCGAGCTCGGTGCGGGCGTCGTCATCGAGGCCATGGCCTGCGGGTGCGTCCCCGTCGTCGTCGCCTACGGCGGCCCAGCCACCCTCGTCACGGACGAAACCGGCTGCCGCGTGCCCCTCGGCTCGAAGCCGGAGATCACCGAGTCCTTCCGCGTCGCCCTCGAAGGGCTCGCGAGCGACCGCCCGCGCCTTCGCCGGTTCGCGCGCGCCGCCCACGAGCGCGCCATCGGCCGGTTCTCCTGGGACGTCAAGGCGCGCAAGATGGTCGAGATCTACGAGTGGGTCCTGGGACGGCGCCCCGTCCGCCCGGACTTCGAGACCGAGCCCGCCATCGCCGCGGTCGCCTGAACGATGACGGCGCCCCCCGGCAAGCACCTCGCGTACCTGCTGAGCATGTATCCGCTCACGAGCACGACGTTCATCCGCCGCGAGATCATCGAGCTCGAGAAGCTGGGCTTCACTGTCGATCGGATCGCCATCCGCCCCACGCGCCACGCCGTTCGCGACGAGGACGACCGCGCCGAGGCCGCGAAGACCTCCTGGATCCTCGCGGCCGGGGCCGCGACGTTGCTCCTCAACACGCTGCGCGCGCTCGTGACGCGGCCGCTCGGCTTCGCGCGCGCCCTCGCCCTCACCTGGAAGCTCTCGCGCCAATCGGCGCGCGGTCTGATCGTGCACCTCGCCTATCTCGCCGAGGCCTGCACGGCCCTGCGCTGGTTCGCCGAACGCGGCATCGACCACGTTCACGCCCACTTCGCGACCAACCCCGTTGCCGTCGCCATGCTCGCGCTCGTCATGGGCGGCCCGACTTACAGCTTCACGGTTCACGGCCCGGACGACTTCGACCTCGCGCACTCGCTGTCCCTCGACGAAAAGATCGGACGGGCGAAGTTCGTCATCGCCATTAGTCACTTCGCGCAGAGCCAGCTCTACCGCTGGAGCGCCGTCGCGGACTGGCCGAAGATCCAGATCGTCAGGTGTGGCGTCAGCGAGGCCTTCCTCGGCGCCCCCAGCACGCCCATCCCCGCCGAGCCGCGCTTCCTCAACATCGGAAGGCTGTCCAGCGCGAAAGGCCAGACCATCCTCATCGAGGCCGCGCACCGTCTCGCCGAGGAGGGGTTGCCGTTCGTCATCGACATCGTCGGTGACGGGGAGCTCCGCGCCCCCCTCGAGGCCCTCATCGCGCGCTACGGCCTCGGCGACCGCGTGCGCCTCCTCGGCTGGCAGACCGGCGCCGAGGTGCACGCCCATCTGCTGCGCTCGCGCGCGCTCGTGCTCCCGAGCTTCGCCGAGGGCCTGCCCGTCGTGCTCATGGAGGCGCTCGCGCTCGGACGCCCGGTCATCGCGACGACGATCGCGGGCGTCTCCGAGCTGGTCCGCCCGGGCGAGAACGGCTGGCTCATCCCCGCGGGCTCGGTCGACGCGCTCGTCGTCGCCATGCGCGAGGTGCTGAGCGCCCCCCCCGACCGCCTCGCGCAAATGGGCCGCGCCGGAGCCGCCCTCGTCACCCAGCAGCACGACGTCGCCCGCGAAGCCAAGAAGCTCGCCGCCCTCCACGCATAGGCTCGCTCGCTGCCGCGAGTGAGCCTACGCGGCTTTGAGGTACGGGGGGATCTCGCCCAGGACGGGGAAGGCGCTGTTGTAGTCGCCGACCTTCTGGATGATCCATGCCGTGGCGTCGTCGAACCAGCCGTAGCCACCGGTGCCGGCACCCGCGGGCCGGCTCGGCTGAAACATCGGGATCTCGTACTCCGAGCGCTGGATCCCCATCGCCTGCAGCTTGACGCCCATCCATTGATTCCAGACGAGGCCGGGGCTGAACGCCTGCTTGGCGCCGCCGGGGTAGACCCGGTTCACCATCATGTTGCGGTAGTCGATGAGGCTACCCGTCTTGAGCGTCCCACCGGCGCCCCCGGCCGTCACGATGGGGAGAGACGCGCCGTTGTGCGTGATGTGGCAGCACTCCTGCTCCCAGACGACCAGGCAGTCGTCGAGGAGCGAGCCACCCGCGCCGTTGTCGGTGTCGAGCTTGGTGATCAGATCGAGGAAGACGTTCTCGAAGTAGCGCTGCCAGGCCGGATAGATCTGCACCTGAGCCTCTTTCGCGAGCGCCGGGTCGTCGGTCTGCGACGACAGGTGGATGAGGCCGTGGAAGTCGATCGTCCCGTGGAAACCCCCGAGGTAGTCGGTGAACGGGGCCGCCGCCGCCTGCCCGTCGAGGGTGGCGATGCGAGACGTGCCGCACAGGAAGGCCGCCACGATGACGTCGTTGAGGAGCTGAAACGCCGGGATCGAGTTCGCGATTCCCTGCGGCCCCGGATAGACCCAGTACTTCGACGCGTTCATCGAGCTTGGCGTGACGCCGTTGCACGAGACGACGACCTTCGCCCGCCGCTGAATCTCCCCGAGACGCGTGAGGTGCTCGTCGAGGCGCCGCTTGTCGTCCGCCGAGAGCCGGCGGTTGCTCTGCCGCAGACGCTGGTAGTTCGCGAAGACCTGGTCGATGACGGGCGTTCGCTGGTTCGCGCCCGCGACGGGCGCCGCCATGAAGACCTTCTTGAAGACGGCCTGGGAGTCCGCCGTCCCCGCGATCGGCACGATCGCCCCCGATTTGGTCGTGGGGTTGGCCCAGTACCAGGAGACGGCCTTGGTGCTGTCGGGGGTGCCGAGGTGCATCGACCGCAGCAAGACGCCGGCGAGGTCGGGATAGAACGAGGGCGAGTACGCCATTATCTGGTCGAGCGTCGGGATCTCCTTCCCCTTGCCGTAGGTCCCGGAGTCGTTTCGAGCGTAGTTGCCGAGATACCCGCCCGTGTGGTGAGAGAGCGCGTAGGGCATGTCGAAGCCCCGCACGACGTTCATCTTCCCGAGGAGCCGGGGCGTCATTTTCGTCGCCGCGGCCGTCAGCACGGGGGACAGCGAGGCCTGGCCCGCCGTCACGGTCGGGGTCAGCGTGCCGCGCCTGATCGTGCGGCCGGCGTAGGTCGTGGACTCGGTCAGCATCGAGTCGGCCGGAAACATGTTCTCTTGCCAGGCGCCGCCGTTCGGCGTCGACAGGTTCACGAAGAACTTCGGACGGGCCCCCGCTGCTCGAGCCGAGCCCGGGAGGAGAGAGGGCAGAAACGGAATCGCGAGCAAGGCCCCGCCGGACCCTCTGAGAAACTGCCGTCGTTTGAGGGTGACGATCCCCGATTCGTCTTCCATCAGCTCACCCCTTCTCAATTGAAGCGGCGCTGCCTGAACGCCGGCGTCTTCGCGAGATCGACCAGCACCTCACCGAGCGGCTTGCCCTCGGTGAGCGCGTCCGAGATCGTCTGGATCGTGCATTCGTCCGTCGACTGTTCGAGCTTGCCGAAGGTGAACCGGAAATACTTGCGCGCCATGCACGACTGCAGCCTGTTGCTCGCGAGCATGCGCGTCTGGAGCTCGCCCGGGTTGCTGACCATGGCCATGTCGCTCGACGTGACTTGCGGCACCGAGGTCGTGTCGAGCGGGACCTGACCCAGCATCTTTCCCGCGTCATCGAAGACGCTCTCCATCTGCCTCTTGCGGCCGAGGGGATCGAACATCTCCGTGGGGAAGCCGAGGGGATTGATCCCGGTCAAGTGGCACCCGGAACAATCCGAGCGGTGTTCTGTGAGCGCCTCGGTCATCGTTCGCGTCGAGGACAGCGGATCGACTGTCGCCTGGGCCTCCTGGGCGACCATCATCGCGTCCGCCGGAGGCTGGCCGAGCGAGTCGCACAGCAAGACGCTGCGCAGAACGACGCCCTTGATGATGGGTCTCGTCAGCGCCGCGCCCGTCGCCACGAGGGCGGCGTGGGTGATGAGGCCGACGCGGTCGGGGTCGGCGATGTCGGGCGGCTCGCCCGTGCCGGCCCACTTCGCGACGCCGTAGATCTGGGCAACGTCGTCCGTCGTCGCGAAGGACTTTCGCGTCGTGAACAGGTCGGAGAACGTGCCGTCCGGTTTCGTCGCGTAGTAGCTCGCGAGCCGCGTCACCTCGTCGATCATGTTCTCGCGCGTGTCGCCCGTGGGGGTGAACGAGCCGCGGAGGGCGTCCCACCGAGGCGTCCCGTTGAGGTGGTTCATCTCGTCGAGATCCTCGAGCGAGAGGTACTCCCGGAAGAACTCGCTCAGCCCGTCCGCCATGCGCGGGCTGTTCCTGACGTAGTCCAGCGCCTGGGCGAAGCCGGTGTCGTCGAGGATCGCGCCCGAGTCCGCCATGGCGAGCAGCGTCGCGTCGGGGCCCGTGCCCCAGAATTGCATCGAGAGGCGGTTGGCCAGCTCCTGGGCGTCGAGCGCGTAGAGGTTTTGGCTCGCGTCGACGGCCACGTCACCGTGCTCGACCTGGAACGTGAAGTAGGGCGACATCAGCATGGTCGCGACGACGTCCGCGAGGCCCGCGGCGTCGATCCCCTTTGCCGCGTAGACGGACTGGTAGAAAGTGACGTCGTCCTCATCGAGGGGGCGGCGATTGACGACGCGGCCGCCGCGCCTCAAGAACGTGTCGAGGCACGCCGCATCGTTCGTGGTGTCGGCGTCGGAGGCGCAGGAGCCGAGCAGGGCGGCGATGCGGGCAGGGGAGCTCGTTAGCTCGGCGGCGACGGCCTGCGCGATCGCGAACTGAGCGTCGACGCGGTCCTGCGCATAGTCTTGGTCGAGGCGGCGGAACCCGCCGCGCCTGTCGCCGTTGCCCGTGACGCGCGAGTCTTCCGGAAGCGTGGCCAGCGCCGACGTGACGGCCGGCGTGGTCAGGATCTGGCTGGCCACGGACGGCGCCCAGTCCTGGATGACGTCGCTGAGCGACTTGACGTACTGGAGGCGGCTCAAGCGGCGGAGCGGCGCCGGCTCCGCGAGAGGCAGTGCGGCCCCCCCGGCGCACAGGCTGCCGGTCGTGGGCGAGCCCTCCGAACCGGGGCCATGGGCACCTATCTTCCCCATACAGGCGGTAGCGGAGAGTACCAAAACGACCAGCGGGAACCATGGACCAAGCTCAATCCGATGGGCCATTTTTTCCTTCAAACGCTTGCTCCTGCTGGCGACCGGACCCACATTGTATTCGATTCGAAACCAAATCGGGAGACCCGAGCATCTGCTTTACTCTACGCGAAGAATATGTCACGAAGCGAACACTTCATGGGGAGATGTGCTCTCGAACCCTTACCTTTCCAACGTCTTGATGGCCATTCGTTCCCAGCGTCGGTGCGACGATCCGAGATGCTTCCGTCGCTCCGAAGTGAGATATCGGTGCTACCTTGAGCAGTCTTGCTTTTATCGGTAATCGGATCACGGGCGATCCTCGAGGTCGCCCCGTTCGCCCGGTCGGGCCCTCGGACGTGACCGAGGAGCCGAAGCCGCCGAACCTCGTCGCGCAGATCATCGAGGACTGGAACGCCAACGGCCGCGATTGGACGCGGCCCGGATTTCAGGCTCTCGCCGTGCACCGCTTCGGAAACTGGCGCATGCGCATTCGTCAGCGGCCGCTTCGGGTGCCGTTCAGCGCTCTTTATCGCGCGCTCTTTCTCGGCGTCCGGAATTTCTACGGCATCGAGCTCCCGTACACGGCCCGCGTCGGAAGGCGCGTCGTCGTCGAGCACCAGAGCGGGATCATCATCCACGGCCTCTCGAGCATCGGCGACGAGTGCACCCTGCGGCAGGGCGTCACCGTGGGAAATCGAAACATGGACGAGCCCGATGCGGCGCCCCAGCTCGGCAGCCGGGTCAACGTCGGCGCGGGCGCCAAGATTCTCGGAAACATCGCCGTGGGCGACGGCGCGCAGATCGGCGCCAACTCCGTCGTGTTGATCGACGTCCCGGCGAATACGTTGGCCGTCGGCATCCCCGCGCGCGTCATTCCGCGGAAGCCGCGCGGCCCTCAGCAGAGCGAACCTTAAGAGCGCAGCTCGGATGGCGCGGGGGCCTGCCGTGTCAGCCCAGCTCGCTCCGTGGATCGCCCGCCTCGCCGCCCGCGACCCACTCCTGCTGGAGAGGCAGCTCGGCCTCGGGCCTGCGCGCCGCGAGGACGCGAGTCATCCCCACGAGCGCTCCCGCCATGAAGAAGGGGTAGTTCTCGAACATCGCGTTCGGCAGGAGGTCGATCGTCGAGAACGCGAGCATCGTCGCGGTCCCGGCCAGGATGGCCTTCTCCTCCCGGCCCGGAATCTTCTTGACGGCCCGGCTCGCCATCCAGACGGGGACCACCAGCATCAAAAAGCGCAGGAGCGCGCCCACGGCCCCTCGGATCCCGAAGTAGATGATCCATTCGCCGTCGGTGATGGACACCTGGTTCCCGTAGATCGGCTCGAAGATCTCGTTGCGATCGTAGGGGCCCCAGCCGAAGAACTCTCGCTCGCGCGCCCGCGCGAGCAGCGTGTCCTCGTTCTGGAAGCGGAAGAGGAGCGACTCTTTTCTGTCGTGGCTTATGGCGTCGGCGCCCGCGAGGAGTTTCTGGGTCGGAAAGAGATCGGCGCCGCGGAGAGCCGGGTAGGTCACGACGACGATCGTGAGGAAGGTCGCGACGCGGAGCTGCGTGCGCGGCTTCGCGTACCTCACGAGCGGAATGGCCACGAGGGCGTAGATGAGCGACGCCGTGCCCTTGCAAGCGGCCATCATGACGAACAGAAAAACGGCGGGCCATCTCCACGACCAGCGCAGGATTCGCTGCTTGTTTCGAAGCAGGATGACCGCCGCGAGGACGCTGTTCAGCATGAACATGACGAGCGCGAGCGCGTGCGGCAGGAAGACGCTCGGTCGATACCCGCCCGAGCGGACCATCTGCGCGAAATCTCCGTAGCGCGCGCGATATCCGTAAACCATGTTGTGGAGCTGCGGCGAGATGCGTAGCTCGATGGCGATGAAGAACGTGTAGATGAGCCCGCCGACGGCAAACGTGGACAGGAACCGAGTCGCGAGGCGCTCGTCCCGGATGAGCAGGCGTCCCACGACGAAGGGGATGCCCATGAAGAAAAGATCGTCGCCGGCGCTGGAGAAGCCGTCCTTGAGGGTGAGGCCCGGCAGCTTCGCGAATGGTGGATACTTCCCGTACGTCAGAGGATCCGAGTTCGTCGCCGCCGTGATGACCGCCGCCACCATGCTGAGGAGCACGAGCGCGTCCAAGCCGCGCCCCAGACGGTTCTGCCCCACCCACTTGGATCGCCTCAAGAGGAAGACGACGAGGATCAGGATGTACGGGAGAGAATCGCGGTTGAGCGGGGGAACCAACGGGAATTTGATTCCAGCTCGCTGAGGAAGGAACAGGATGGCCGCCATGATGAAGGTGAGGGAGGCCTCCTCGGGCTTCCTCGAGGCGTATACGGCGAGGGCCGCAATGAACACTCCAAAGAGCGACAAATACGCGACGAACCCAAACTCAGCACTCATTGACTGAACCCCGGATATTCACAATGCATGTTTCCAACAGGGCTCGTTTTCACGTCAACGCTCGTTCCCGGGCGGCGAGCAGTCTACTCTTTCTCGGTTTTGACGGCCAGACGATCCGATTTTGCCGCCTCTTCCGGCTCGGTCGACTCGTCCCCCTCGCGGTGCTGCTCGTCGCCTGCTCCCCGTCGGTCGCTCGGGCCGCCCCGGCCGCCGCCGAAGTGAACTTGCTCGGCATGAATCTCGACGCCCCGCTCGACTGGCTGCCGCAACGGATGTTCGCGGACGCCATGAAGTCCTCCCGGACCCTCAAGCGGATCGGCAGCACCTCGAGCGAGCCCGTCGACGTCTCGCTCGACGCGCGGGGGTTTCCCAAGGAGGACTTCGAAATCGGCTTCTGGTTCGACGCCGAGAGGATGAACGGCAGCTACAGGCTCTCCTTCACGGGACGGGCGTCCGTCGCCGTCTGGCCCAGCGGGCAGCTCGAGCGGCTCGGCTATGATAGGGCGTCGAACACGACGACCGCGACCGTCGTCATAACGGCGCGCGGCAAGGAGCCGCTCGTGCTGCGTTTCACGGAGACGCGGCGCGGGCCGAAGTCGACGAGCGCCGACGGTCTCACCGACATCAAGCTCATGCGGCCCCTCGCCGAGGGCGCCCCCCGCAGCCACGACCCGGGCACGTTGCTGACGGCGCAGTTCGTGCGCGCCTTGGCTCCCGTCTCGGTTCTGCGATACAACGGGTTCGCCGCGAGCGACTACGGCAACGTCGTGCAATGGAAGGATCGCGCGCAACCCGGGCCTTCGTTGAATCGCCCGATGAAGATTTGCGGCGCCGGGGACAATTGTTGGGAGGGGCAGGGCGGCCCATGGGAATACGTCATCTTGGTCTCCAACGAGCTTCACAAAGACGCCTGGATCAGCATTCCCATGCACGTCGACGACGATTACATCCGTCATTTGGCGCTGCTCTTTCGCGACGGGAATGAATTTACCAAGGGGAAGGGGCTCGACCCGTCGCTTCACCTCTATGTCGAGTACAGCAACGAAGTGTGGAACTGGAACTACTTCCACACGAAGGAGAACTCGGACCTCGCCAAGGCCGAATTTGCCAAGGGCGATCCCTACCGCTACGGACCGAACGCCTCCGACTACAACCCCTGGATGCTGCGGGCGGCGAGGCGCGTCGTCGAGTTCAGCCGCGTGTTCCGTTCCGTCTTCGGAGACGCCGCCATGATGACGCGCGTCCGGCCGGCGTTCATGTGGCAATCCGTCAACCTCGAGACCGGTCTCGAGCCGCTGATCTATCTCGAGGACCGCTACATCCCCGCCTGCATCGCGGGCACGCTCCCGGCCCTCGCCGGCGTCCCGAAGTGTCCGCCCGGCACGAAGGTCAGCGATCTCCTCTACGGGACCGGAGGGTCCGCCTACTACTATACGGAGGAGGATCCGAAGAGCGTCACGCTCGCGAACCTGTGGAGCAGCGACGGCATGGACGCGACCGTGTGGGGGAAGACTCACCAGATCGCGAACTCGGTGATCGCGCATTCGTTCGGGCTGAAGCGCGTCGCCTACGAAGGCGGACCCCACTTCAACATCCTCGTGTCCCACGACGACCAGGGGCACAGGTTCAGCGCCGAGAAACCAGGCTGCCCCAGCGACGTCGCGCGGATGGCGGCCTGGTCCGACCCGCGCATGAAGAACGAGATCCTCGAGCACCACGCGGCGTGGAGCCGCTGGGACGGCGACCTCCTCATCTACAGCGGCTTCGCGGGCGGCAACGAGTTCGGGTTCATTCACGACGTCCTCGACGTCGACGCCCGCGACATGAACGTCGCGAGCCCGAAGATGGCCGCCCTGCAGGCGCTCGCCGGAAAAGAGCGCGCGCCCATCGCGCTCGGGAGCGCCGTGCCGGCCACGGTCACGGGGAAGGCCTTCGATCTCGGCTATCGCAGCTGGTACAAGCCGGGCACGGGCAGCCATTCGATCGCGAAGGGCGAGTGGGCGAGCTACCTGTTCAAGGTGGCGGCCGACGGCCCGCACGAGGTCGGCGTCACGATCGGCGGTCTCTTCGGCGGCGGCGCGCCCGACGACGCGGCCCTGCTCGTCGACGGCGCTCCCGTCCCGCTCGCCGTGAAAGACAAGACCGCCGTCGCCCAGGTGCGCCTCGCGCGCGGCCTGCACAGCGTCCGTGTCCGCGCCGAACGCGGCGACATCAAGGTGAAGACCGTCTCCGTCACTCAGCGGAGGTGAAGGTTCGGGAGCCAGGGGAGGAGCAGCCGCCCCACGGCGAAGCACGCCGCGAAGATCGCGACGGCCCGCAGCTCGCGAGAGACGCGCAGGATGCCGAGGCTGCGCGCGCCCGCCCAGACGACGGCGAGCGCGGCGCATTCGGCGACGACCGAGCCCCAGATGAGGCCCTTGACGCCCCCGAGCAGCCAGCCTGCGGGGAGACAGATGACGATCCCGAGGAGCCGCGCGATGCTGCGCCGGAAAACGAAGTGGCTGTGGCCGAAGGCGAACAGGCAGTTCTCGCCCGCGCTCACGAGCGCGGCGACGCCGACTCTCACGAACACGATCTGCAGCATCCAGGCGGCTTCGGCGTAGCGCCAGTCCCAGAGGAGGTGAACGAACCACCCGCCGAGACCGGCGAGCAGGCCCGTCGCGCCCATCGAAAGCACGTCGAGGCGCTTCCGCACCTTGTAGTAGAGGTCGGCCACGTCGGCGCCTTCCTGGCGCCCCGCCTCGGTGAGCACGGGGAACATGACCCCCGTGACGAGCCGCGTGACGGCGCCCATGACGGCGTCGCTGATGACGATCGCGATCCCGTAGACGCCGAGCGTCGTCGTGCCGAGGAAGCGCCCGAGCAGGATGCGATCGGCCTGGCCGCTGAAGAAGCCGGCGGCGCTGCTGCCGAGGATCCAGCGGCCGAAGGTTCGGATCTCTTCGAGCGCCTTCTTTTCCCAGCGGAACCGGTTCTTGTAGGGAACGGGCAGGAAGTGCGAGACCACCGTGAAGATGAAGACGCCGATGATCGTGCCCCCGACGATGGTCCACGCCTTGCGGAAGTACCACGCGAGGCCGACCGTGCAGACGATGATGACGAGCGTCTGCGACAGCTCGAAGGCGTTGAGCCACCCGAGCTTGAGCGAGCGGCGCAGCGAGTAGATCGACGTCGAGTGGAAGGCGGCGATGAAGAGCTGCAGGGAGCCGAGGAGGATGAGGGGGGCGACGGCGGGGTCGTGATAGAACCACGCGACCGGCTTCGCCAGCAGACACATGACGGTGCCGATGACGCCGCCGCGAACGGCCTGGACGGTGAAGGCGGTGTTGAGGAAGTCCGGATCGTCGCCGCGTTTGCTCTGGATGATCATGGGCGCGAGCGCGACGTCCGAAAACATCACGAGCGCCGTCGTGAGAGCCCACACGATCGACGCCTCGCCGAACGCCGCCGGATAGAGCAGCCGGGTCGTGATGAGGCTGCTCGCGAGGCGAGCGACGACCTGAATCCCGTGCGTCCCGAGCTCGAAGATGGAGCCGCGGAGGGCTCGACGCTTCCGGGACGTCGCGGCGGCCGCCAAAGCCTCGGTCATGGGTGACGCAGCCCGTGCAACGCGAAAACCTTCGGCAAGCCGGTAAAACGGTAAACGATCGAGGTCGAACTGTACAGGCGTTGGTCTCTCGGGACTGGCGCTCGCGCGCCGGGCAGAGCAGGATGGCGCCCCGTGAACGCGCGCATCGGGGTCGTCGCGATCGGTCGAAACGAAGGGGAACGGCTGCGACGGTGTCTCGAGTCGCTGGCCGGCCGCGCGTCATCGATCGTCTACGTCGACTCCGGCTCGAGCGACGGCAGCGTGTCCCTCGCGGAACAAGAGGGCGCGGTCGTCGTCGTCCTCGATCCGACGGTTCCGTTCACGGCGGCGCGCGCCCGCAACCGGGGCCTCGCGCGGCTGCGCGAGGTGGCCCCGGACGTCGAGCTGGTCCAGTTCGTCGACGGCGACTGCGTCCTTGCGGACGGCTGGTTGGAGACGGCCGCGAGCACGCTCCTCGCGGACCCGACGCTCGCCGTCGTGTGCGGCCGACGGCGAGAGCGCTTTCCCGAGGCGTCGATCTACAACCGACTCTGCGACCTCGAGTGGGACACGCCCGTCGGCCCCACCGACGCCTGCGGCGGCGACGCCCTCATGCGCATCGCCGCCGTCGAGGAGGTCCCAGACCTCTGCGCGCGGCTGCGCCGGCGCGGCTGGAAGATCCTCCGCATCGACGCCGAGATGACGCTGCACGACGCCGCCATGACGCACCTTAGACAGTGGTGGCGGCGCTCCGTGCGCGCGGGCCACGCGTACGCCGAGGTCTCGGCGCGGCACACCGGCGAGCCCGAGCGCTTCTGGGCGCGCGAGGTGCGGAGCAACTGGCTCTGGGGGATCGCGCTCCCGGCGTGCTCGCTGGGGCTGGCCGTCCCCACTCTCGGCGCGAGCCTCGGCCTCCTGGGCGGAGGCTACGGACTGCTCGGGTTTCGCGTGCACCGCTGGATGCGCGGCCGCGGCTTCTCGGCGGGCGACGCGGGCCTCTACGCGGCGTTCTGCGTCCTCGGCAAGCTGCCCCAGGCGTACGGCCAGGCCATGTACTGGACGAAGCGCCTCCGCGGCCGGCGGAGCGGCCTCATCGAATACAAGCAGTGAGAGATCGATGACCCTCGTCAACGCGCTCGCCCTTCTCGGTGTCTTGCTCCTCGCCGTGCCCGCGCTCGTGTTCGTCGTCGAGTGCGCCGTCGCCCTGCTGCCGGGCGGGGACGCCACGACGCCTGCCTCTTCTTCGGCGCCACGGCCGCGGACGGCCGTCGTCGTCCCGGCTCACGACGAGGCGTTGGGCATCGCCGCGACCGTCGCGGGCCTGCAGCCGCTGCTCGCCGCCGGCGATCGCCTGCTCGTCGTCGCGGACAACTGCGGCGACTCGACGGCCGCCGTCGCGCGCGCCGCGGGCGCCGAGGTCATCGAACGCGACGACCCCACGAACCGGGGCAAAGGTTTCGCCATCGTGTTCGCGCTCGACACGCTCGAGGCCGCGCCTCCCGACGTCGTCGTCATCGTCGACGCCGATTGCCGCATGTCGCCCGACGGGCTCGCGATCCTCTCGCGCGAGGTGATGGCGACCCATCGCCCCGTCCAGGCGGAGTACGTGCTGGCGTCGCCCGAGCACCCCACGCCGAAGGGCACGCTCAGCGCGCTGGCCGTCCTCGTGCGCAACCGCGTGCGGCCGTTCGGTCTGCGGCGACTCGGCTTGCCGAGCCACCTCACGGGCAGCGGCATGGCGTTCCCGTGGGCGGTGCTGCGCGCCGCGCCCAACCTCGGCGGCAACCTCGTCGAGGATCTGGTCATGGGTCTCGAGCTGGCCCTGGCCGGGCACGCTCCCCTCATCTGCCCCGCGGTCCGCGTCTCGAGCGAGCTGCCGGAGGGCGACCAGGCGGCGCTCGGGCAGCGCAAGCGGTGGGAGCACGGCCAGCTATCGACGCTGCGGCAGTACGGGCCCCGCATGCTCGGGCAGGGGCTGCGCCGCGCGAGCGCCGATCTCGTGGCCCTCGGGCTCGATCTCTGCGTTCCGCCCCTGGCGCTGCTCGTGACGCTCGTGGGCGCGGCGGCCGTCGCGGGTCTCGTGCTCGCGTCGCTGCCCGGCGGCTCGAAGCTGCCCGCGCTCGTCGCGTCGGCGACGCTCGCGGCCGTGGCGCTTTCCGTGCTCGGCGCCTGGTTCAAGTTCGCGCGCGACACCTTGCCGCTGCGTCACCTCTTGCTGGTGCCCTTCTACGTCGTGTGGAAGCTGCCGCTCTACCTGTCGTTCGCCGCGCGCGGCAAGCACAAGACATGGGACCGCACGCAGCGCAAGGGCGAGGCGCCGCCGCCCGAGCCGCCCAGCCCCGAGCCGCGATGCCCTTCACGACGCGAAGGGATTCCGGTAGCGGCCGAAGCGCTGCTGGATCAGCAGCGGGATCACGACCGGCTGGTGCACGACGTAGCGGTGCCAGCGCTTGCGAGGCTCCCGCAGCAGCCGGTAGAGCCACTCGAGCCCCGCGTTCGTGATCCAGGGGCTCGGCCGCTCGAGCGCGCCGGCCTCGTAGTCGATCGTTCCCCCGAGCGGCAGGAACGTCTTGATCGCCGGCATGCGGTCCCGGTTGCGGATCATGAACTTCTCCTGCCGGCCGGCGCCCAGGCCGACGAGGAGCACCGTCGCGCCCGAGGCGTTGATCTTCTCGACCATGCGGTCGACCTCGCCCGGCCGCGTGTCGAAGTCTCCCGGCGGTGAATCGGTGCCGACGATGAACTCGCGCCCGACCTTGGCATTGACCTTCTGGCGCGCGATCTCCGCGACGCCGGGCGCGCCGCCACACACGAAGACAGTGATCGACGGATCGTCTTTGTACTTCGTGTAGAAGTGCGGGAAGTAGTCCGAGCCGGACACGCGCTCGCGCAGCGGCGTCCCCAGCATCTTGGCGGCCGCGACGAGGATCTGGCTGTCGCAGGTGACGACGTCGAACTCGGGGAGCATCTCGTAGAACTCCCGGTCCTGCTGCAGCTTCACGATCATGTCCACGTGGAGGGTCAACAACATCCCCTCCCGGAACGACTCGACGAGCTCGTTCATCGTGATGTTGTCGACGTCGACGTTGAGTAACCTGACGCGCTCGCTCATCGTCTTCCGATCGCTAGCTCGCGCTCACTTGAGCCGCGAGCCGCGAGCCCCACCGCTCCTCGATGAGCTTCTTGCTCTGGCGAATGTTCGCGGCCGACGACGCGCCGAAGACGATGCTGTGCAACCCCTCGAGGCCGCACACCCACTCGATGGCCTCGCGCGGCGGGATGGCGCCCGAGGCGAAGATCGACATGGCGATCGGTCGACACCGCCCGGAGCGAATGACCTCGCGATAGGACGCTTCGCCGCCCGCCATGCGGAAATTGATCTTGTTGATGTTCGCGCAAACGATCGGATTCTTCAGCCCCGCGCCCTCGAGGGCGTCGACGAGCTTGGGCAGGTTCATCGTGATGAAGCCGGCCTCGGCGCCGTACCTCTTCTGGATGTGCTCGGCGAAGGCGACGAGCATGTCGTTCATCCCCAGGCCGAGGAGCAGATCGGTCACGACGTTCTGGACGAAGACGATGGGCGTCTTCACGCCGGCGAACCGCTTCATCTCGGCGTCGACAAGCATGCGCATGAGGCGAAAGACGTCCTGGGTGACGGCCGACCAGGCGCCTTGGATGAGGGTCTCCATGAGACCCCCCGGCGCGAAGCGCTTGATCGTCTCGAGCACGCCGACCTCGCCCACCGAGTTCGCGTATTTGTGGGCGTACGGCATGCACGGATAGAACTCGAAGTCGGCGTACCGCGCCGGATTCGCGCGCACGATGTCGGTGATCTCACCGACCCGATCGTGCGTCGTGCACATGAACACCTTGATGCCCTCGTCGTAGGCGATGTCGAGCACCCGCATCATCGAGGCGGCGTCCTTGAACTGCGCGGCCTGGGCGCGCGCCTTCTCTTCGGACATGTGATTGACGCCGAAGAACTGATTGTCGCCGAACAGAATTCTTTCCACGACTAGCTCGAGACCTCTGCCGTTTTCAGGATCTCGTCGACGACCCGGTCCGTCTCGTAGGCGCTCGCGAACGAGCTCTCGTGGTCGGCGCTCCCGCGCTGCGCGGCGGCTACGAACGCGTCGATCTGCGCCGAGTACTCCTCGCCGCGCAGGTAGAAATTCACGGGCGCCTGCAGCTCGGTGATGTAGCGGGTCGTCCAGCCGCCGGCCGTGAGGTTCTCGAACTGCGCGTCCGACTTGAGGTAGACGCGGCACTCCTGCCGATCGGCGACGAGCTTGCCCTTCGTGCCGTAGACGACGATCGTCGTGCTCATCTTGCGGAAGGTGTCGTCGCTCCAGTTCGTCTCGAGGGAGCCCGTCGCGCCGCTCTTGTAGCGAAACTGGGCGTAGACGGCGTCCTCGACGTCCTTGGAGAAGACGCTCTGGAGCTGTGCGCCGACGACCTTCTCGGGCGGACCGACGATGAAGTTCATGAGGTCGATCACGTGAGAGGCGTAGTCGTGCAGGCACCCGCCGCCCTCGGCCTTCTTCGACCGCCAGGTGCTCCCGCTCTTGGCGCGGATGACGACCTGGCCGAAGGCCGTTCCCGTGATGTGATAGACGTCGCCCAGCGCGCCCGCCCGAACCAGGCGCCGCGACTCCTGGAACGTGCCGATGAAGCGGTTGTGGTAGCCGACCTGGTTGGCACGCTTCTTCGCGGTCGCGAGATCGGCGAGCTGTTTGCTCTGCGCGGGGTCGAGGCAGAGCGGCTTCTCGAGACGTGCTTCTTGAGGGTCGAGGTGATGTACGTCGCGGGGTCGCAAATCGCCGCCACCTCGACGTCCGGGTGAGACCCGAGGATCGCGTGGTGAGAGAGCCCCATCTTCCCGACGCCTATCAAGCCAACTTTCAACATATCTGCGCGCAGGAGAATAACCCGACGACTTCGATATGAACAGTCCCTCTCGAGCCCGGAACGGTAGATTCGCGAACGAGGATCCCTCGCCTGTTCAGCGACGTGACGCCACATTTGCGACGGACAAGAGCCGCCTCGCCGGGCTCCATCGGATCGTGTTACATGTGATTCTCGATCGACGACCCGAAAGGCAAGTCTCTGATGGCCAAGAACCTCGTCCTCTCGCTCGCCACGAACGCCCGCTTCGAGGACTTCTCCCGCTTCGTGCGATCGGCGCGCCGTCATCTGCCGCGCGAGACGACGGACATCGTCCTCTTCATCAATCCGCTGGGGCCGGAGTTCGCGAATCTCGCCGCGGAGCTCGACGTCGAGCTCTTGCCGGTCTGGAGCCTTTGGAAGGAGGTCACGCAGAGCTTGCCGCTCAAGGTCGCCTTCCGCGCGTTTTTGAAGCTCCTCGAGCTCGGCGCGAAGCTGAACCTGCGCAACTTCCACGAGCTCAATCGAGCCGTCGTCTCAAGCTGGGTCCACGTTCAGGCCGGACGGTTCATCGTGTACCACGAGTTCCTCAAGGTGCGGCCCGACTACCAGTGCGTCCTGCTCTCAGACTCGCGGGACGTCGTCTTCCAAGCCGACCCGTTCCGCGAGGTCGACCCGAACGTCCTCAACATCTTCGAGCAGGACCCCTCGATTCTCTTCGGCGACGCGAACGTCGACTCGGAGTGGTTCGCGAAGGTCTTCGGAGCGGACGTGCTCGAGAAACTCCGCGGCAAGCAGACGATCTGTTCGGGCACGACGATCGCGTCGCCGAAGATCCTGTTCCCCTACCTCGAGCTCATGGAGCGGGAGATCATCCAGCACCGCGCGACGCCGCTCGACCAGGCCATTCACAACAAGCTCGTCTATCTCGACGTCGACCAGAGCGTCGTGAAGCGTCATTCCAACCTCGCCGGCTGCGTCCTCACGCTCGCCCAGGTGGGCGGCACGGAGTACGAGATCGTCGGCGACGAGGTGCGCGTCAAGGGACGTCTCGTCCCCATCCTCCACCAGTACGACCGAGTTCCCCCGGTGAACGAGCTCCTCACCCACGTCTACGACGGCACCTGACGTCAGGTCCGCTCCCCGGGGGCGGCTCGTCGACGGAGCTCGGCGAGAGTCCCCTCGTGCGCGGCGGGCGGCAAATTAGTATAAACAAGAGGCTTCGTGAGCGTCGCCGCCGTCATCGTCAACTTCCGTACCGCCCCCGCGACGGTCGAGGCGGTGAACGGGCTCCTGCCCGAGCTCGCGGCGGCGCCCGGCTCGACGATCGTCGTCGTCGAGAACCAGTCGGGCGATGGCTCGCTCGAGCACCTGCGCGCGGCGCTGGGCGGGCCCGAGCACGCGGGCCGAGTCGCCGTCGTCGACGCCGGCCACAACGGCGGCTACGGCGTCGGCATCAACGTCGGCGTCGTGCACGCCCTCAAGAGCGGCGTCCCGCCCCGCTACATCTACATCGTCAATCCCGATGCCTCGGTCGAGCCCGGCTCTTTCGCGGCGCTGCTCTCGTTCATCGACGCGCACGCCGACGTCGGGCTCGTCGGTAGCACGATCCGAGGTCCCGCCGGCGAGGTGCAGGGACAGGCGTTCCGCTTCCCCTCCGCGGCGAGCGAGCTCGAGACGACGGCGCGCCTCGGAGTCATCTCGAAGCTGCTCGAGCGCGCGATCGTCTCCCTCAAGCCGACCAAGACGACCGAGGTCGACTGGGTGCCCGGCACGAGCATGCTCGTGCGCACCGAGGTGTTCACGCAGGGCGGCTGGTTCGATCCCGGGTTCTTCCTCTACTTCGAGGAGATCGACTTCGCGCGCCGCCTCCGGCAAGCGGGCTGGAAGGTGTACTACGTCGAGGGCGCGCCGATCACGCACATCGGTTCGCTCTCGACCGGCATGGCGGACGCTTCGCGCCGCATGCCGAAGTACTGGTTCGAGTCGCGCCGGCGCTACTTCGTCAAGCACCATGGCCGTGCTTACGCCGCGCTCAGCGACGTGGCCTGGATGCTCGGCCACGCACTCTATCAGGCGAAGGCGGTCGTGCTCCCCGGAAGCTTGCCGACGCGCCCGCGTCTCGGGCGCGACTTCCTGCAATTCAGCCTCGAGCAGCTGTTGCGGCCCGCGCCCTTCGCCGAACAGAATCGTTACGTCGCGGCCCCCGAGGCGGGGATTCCTGGCGGCTCCACGCGTTATGGAAATGGGACGAACGCCATGACAGCCGCCGCCGCACGCTCGACACCGCCGACAGCCCCGGAAGATCCGCCGCCGACGACGTTCGGCCTCATCGCCGAAGACTTCGCAACCCACGACCACGATCTCACCGCTCCCGGGTTCTGGGCGGTGGCGGCCCACCGCCTCGGCAAGCGCGCCCTCGACGAGGGCCGGCCGTGGGCCGAGCGCGCCGTGCTCGAGGTGGCGTACCGAACGATGTTCAGGGGCGTCGACTGGGTCTGGGGCATTCACCTCCCGCGAACCGTCGAGCTCGGCCGCCGCGTACGTCTGTGGCACAACGGCTGCATGCTTCTCACGGCGAAGTCGATCGGCAACGACGTCAACCTTCGCCACGACACGACCTTCGGACCGCTGCGCATCGAGCGGCGCTTGCCGCCCGGCGGATCGGTCGACGTCGACGCCGCGCCGGTCATCGAAGACGGCGCCGACATCGGCTCGGGCGTCTGCGTGCTGGGCGGCGTCCGCGTCGGCCGACGCGCCTTCGTCGGCGCGAACTCCGTCGTGCTCAAGAACGTTCCCGACGACGCGACGGTCTTGGGCGTGCCCGCGCGCATCGTTCCGACTTAAACTTCTGGCAGCCCCCATGAACCCGTCTCCCGCACCGCCCGCTCCGGCGCCCGTGCCGCCCGGCGAGCCGCCGTTCGAGCGCGTGCCCGGCAAGGCGCTGCCGCTCGGTGATCGAAACCAGAATCCACCCGGCATCAGCTTCCGCGCCCTCATCGCCGAGGACTTCGCCACGCACGGACGCGATCTCCTGTCGCCCGGGTTCTTGTCACTCGCGATCTACCGCTTCGGGAACTGGCGCATGTCCGTGCGGCCGCACCTCCGGCCGCCGCTGACGCTCGCGTACCGCTTCGCCCACCAGGCCTCGATCGCACTGTGGGGGATCGACCTGCCGTACAACTCGCGCGTGGGCCGCCGCTTCCGCATCATGCACCACGGCGGCTTCTTCCTGGGCGCGTGGTCGATCGGCGACGACGTCACGATTCGGCACTGCGCGACGATCGGGCTCCTCCGCAAGGGAACCGATCGTTCGCCCGTCATCGGCTCGCGCGTCGAGATCGGCCCGGGCGCGTGCATCGTCGGCGACATCTCCGTGGGAGACGACGTGTTCATCGGACCCAACACCGTCGTGACCCAGAGCGTGGCCGCCGGCGCGACCGTGCTCGGGAATCCGAGCCGCACGGTCGATCTCGCCAAGGTCCTCGCCGAGGCTCCCGCGAGACCGAAGCCCTGACCTGCCGTCAGCGCGGCGTCGCGACGATCTTGGTGATGCCCTCGGGCGGGTTGGTCGACTTCGTCCACAGCGCGCCGTCCGCAGACCACCACCGCTCGTCGACGAAGAGATCGTCGGTGACGGCCAGGTTGTAGAGCTCCGTGGCGCCGCCCATGCCGGCGATCTTCTGCCAGGTCGTCGCGCCGTCGGCCCGCCGATAGAGCGCGCCGAAGCCCGACACGTAGAACGCGTGTCGGCCGTAGGCGAGATCGTAGGTCTGGGAGCCGGGAAGGTCCGCCGGATGCGGCGTCTCGGTGAAGGACGTGTCGGAGACGCCGTCCCACTCGAAGACGGGCGCCGTGGCGATCGTCGTGTTGACGGCCAGGAAGCGGTGGTTGCCGAAGGCGACGTGGTTGTAGCCCTTCCGATCGGCCGGCGTCGCGCCCTTGAACGTGATGGCCAAGGAGGTCCAGCTCTTCCCGTCCTTCGTGTACGCGATCGAGTTGTCGCCGGCCGCGACGAAGACGCCGTCTCCGTAGACGATCCGCCGCGCCGACGTGCCGGTGGTTAGCTTCGTGAAGGTCGTGCCGTCCTGGCTCCAGCGAATCTGGGTGACCCACAGGCCGTTGCCATAGGCGCAGTCGTCGTTGGCTTGTGCGCCACCGACGAGGGACCACGCGTTCCCGTCGGTCGAGGCGAGCATGAGCCCGAGATCGCCGCCCGTGCCACCGACGGCGAGGAACTTGCCTTGACCCCAGCAGGCGCCGCGGAGGAGCCATTGGTTGTCGCCATACACCGAAGGCCCCGTCCAGCCCGCGGGGAGGACCGCCGGATCGGGCGCCGTCGTCCAGGTCTTGCCGTCGGCCGAGAAGGCGCGCACGGCCTTGTATCCCACGGCGACGAAGGGGGGCCCCCAGGCCACCGGATCTCCTCCGGGCCCCGTCGTCGCATCGCCCGAGTCGGGCGGCGACACGGCCGCGTCCGAGCCGGCGGCGGTGCCCGCGGTGCCCGGGCTGCCCGCCGAGGAGCTGCCGGCGGTCCCCGCTGTCGAGGAGCCACCCGTGCCAGCTCCCCCACCGCCTTGAAATCCCGCAGACCCCGAGCCGGCTCCGGCGGAGCCCGAACCGGCTCCGCCGTCTCTCGAGCCCGCGGAGCCGGAGCACGCCAACGCGCACGCGGCCAACGCGAGGGCGACGATCGTCAAACGCGACATCGGAACCTCATGCCTTCTGCGCGGCGACATCCGCGGCGTCCTCGGCCGCACCCGCAGCTCCAGAGAACAACGCCAACGTCCAGCCCACCCGCCGATCCAACCACATCTCCTGCGTGTTCGATCGAGCAAACTCCACGCCTCGGCGAATCGAGCTGGCCAGACGCGCGCGATCGCGCCCGAGCTCGAGGATGCTCCGTCCCATGGCGTCCAGGTCAAGCCACGGCACGACCTCGACGGCGGCGCCGGCCGCCGAGAGCTCGCGGTAGTAGGCCGTGTCGTACGCCACGACGGCTTGGCCGCTCGCCATGGCGTCGAGCGCGTTGCGCGGCGTGTCCGGGCTGAGGGGCGCCGCGAGGAGCACGTGGCCTTGGTACAGGTGCTCGAAGATGACCTCGAACGGGACGGGAGGCTCGAAGGACACACGCTCGCCCAACCCGAGCTCGACGGCCAGCGCCCCGAGTCGCTCCCGCTCTGGACCCCCGCCGATGATTCTCAGCCGAATGTTCTCGGCACCGAGCGCGAGCGCCTTGTGGAAGGCGCGCAACATGTGGTCGACACCCTTGTAGGGGACGAGCCGCCCGAAGTACACGAACGAGACGGGGGTCGTCGGATCGCGGACGGCCCGGAGCTTCGCCTCGAGGGCCGCCGTCGCGATAATCTGGCTCTCGCTGAACGCCGAGTCGAGGAAGTTCTTCACGCTCGGACGGTCGGCGCCGTAGTCGCTGACGAGCTCGCCGCCCTTGAGCAGCACGAGCGAGAAGAGGCGAACGGAGAGGAGGTGCTGAAGGTGAAGGTAGGAGTCGTGCAGGACGCGCGTGACGAGGTACTCCTTGAGCGACCAGCGGCCGGTCTCGAGGTTCATCCGGGCCGTGCGGCGGTTGTCGATGTCGGTGACGCTGATCGTCTTCGCGCCCACGGCCCACCCCATGAGCAGGGCCGGGAACTCGAAGGGTCGATAGAGGTGCGACGTGCTCGCGTGAACGACGGAGGCGTTCTTGACGGTGCGATAGAGGGTCTGCAGCACCGACGGCAGCCCGAGGAAGAAGGAGACCTTGCCGATCTCCGCAGGAAACAGCGGCTGGAACCGGATGCCCTCCCGCGCCTCGTCGACGACGAAGAGGTGCGACTTCTGAGCCTCGTACTGATCGTCCGGCATCCGCGGCGCGACCAGCACCATGTCCTCCGCGAGCGGACCGAGCTTCTGGCGGAGCAGGCGCAGGTGCAGCGCAAACGCGCTCTCGAGGGCGAACTTGCCGTCGCCGACGGGATAGGCCGGCAGCCTCACGATGAGGACGTAGGACTTCGGTGCCGCCACGGTGTCCACGCGAAATTACGGTTTCAGCCTCCCTCACCGCAATAGCAAAGGCGACCCGATCCTGTCGGGCCGGCGCCGCCTACGGGAAGAGCTGCGCCTGAGGGATGACCTGCTTCGTGACCGAGGGGCTGCTCCACGACAGCTTCGCGACGGCGCCCCAGGCGTTCTCGTAGTATTCGAGACGGATGTCGTACTTCTGCCCCGCGACGAGCGCCATCGAGCCGCTGTACTCCGTGGGCGCCTGCACCACCCATCCGTTGACGAGCTGCACGCCGTTCACCCACAGGCGCACACCGTCGTCGCCGCTGACGTAGAAGGTCGTGGTCTCGGTGGCGAGCGCCTGGACCTGGCCGGTCCAAAGCGCGCTGAAGTTGTCCCACGGGATGCGCGGATCCGGTGAGCCGCCGCCCCAATCGAAGTTCACGGTCGGGTCGATGCGCACGACCGTGCTCCCGGTGAGATCGATGCGATCGTAGTAGGTCGCCGTGAGCCCGCTGCCCGTACCCACCGCGCCGGCGGTGCCGCTCGCGCCGGCCGTTCCCGGAGCGCCGGCGGTGCCGCTCGCGCCCGCCGTGCCCGGAGCGCCCGCCGTACCGGGAGCGCCCGCCGCGCCGCCACCGCCGCCACCCGAGGTCGGGAAGAGCTGCGCCTGCGGAATGACCTGCTTCGTGATCGTGGGGCTGCTCCACGACAGCTTCGCGACCGCGCCCCACTCGCTCTCGTAGTACTCGAAGCGAATGTCGTAGAGC
>WNGA01000107.1_pt1 | contig 104955 bp, 86 predicted proteins | sample 5400061 | NCBI WGS metagenome assembly WNGA01 (sample SAMN13153366, study PRJNA577476) | soil metagenome | isolation source: 100 cm soil or saprolite under grassland replicate 2 | place: USA:California | collected 2016-06-15 | reverse complement strand
TCCCAAGGCAGTCAAGGTCAGCTCCGCCCAGATGGCAGCGCTCAACTTGCGGCCCTCACGTTTCCACGGGGAGTGGAACTACACGTTCTCCCCGACTCCCCGCTCAAACTGATGTCGTTATTCTGTGACGGGCCCTTAGTCCTCGCTTCCCGCGAGGCCGAAGAAGCGGCGCATGCGCCCCAGCAGATCGAGCGCGGCCTCGGCCACGCGCCGGCGGCGCGCTTCCTCGTCCAGGTCGTGCCGGACCGCCTCGAGGTCGACCGAGCGCCGGGCCAGGACCTCGGCCACGCGCTCGGCCAGCTCGGGCCGGTCGCGCAGGACGGCCTGGAACACCGCCTTGTCGAGGCGGTAGCAGACCACGTCGGTGGCGGCGACGACGGTGGCCTGGCGAGGCGCTCCCGTCATCAGGGACATCTCCCCGAAGAACTCCCCGGGGCCCAGGCGGGCCACTTCCCGCTCGAGTCCCCCCACTCCACGCAGAAGCACCTTGGCTTGTCCGGTCAGCACGAGATACAGCCAGTGGGCCTCCGCGCCCTGGCGGGTCATCATCTCCCCCGCGGCGAACGGGGAGTAGCGCAGACCGTCGGCCAGACGCTCCTGGTCGGGGGCCGGCAGGTGGTCGAAGAACTCGACGTGGCCCAGCGCCGCGAGCCGGCGCTCCCGCTCCTCCCCGGACTTCACCGCCTTGCGCTCCTTCGACTCCTCGGTCACGAACACGGCCTGGGCCGGGATGGAGAGCGGGATGCCCACGCGCTTCAGGGCGAGGTACACGCGGGTCCGCACCACGCCGTCCGTGGGGTCGTCGAGGGCGAGGTCGGTGAGCCAGTAGCGCACCGCGTAACGGGCGTAGCTCTCGTGCAGGTCCATGAGGAGGCATTGGGGGGCAGGAGCGGCGGCCACGTGGGGGATGGGGGAGGCGGTGAGGATCTCGTCGACGGCCGCCACGACTTCGGTGGGGGCGTGTCGGAAGTCCACGTTGAAGTAGACCCAGCGCCGCCAGGCCACCTCCTCGCCGCTGCGGCGGCCCAGGACCAGGAACTGGTTCTTGACGAGCAGGCTGTTCGGGATGACCAGAGTCTCGCCGTTCCTGGTCTCGACGCTGGTCGCGCGCCAGCCCATCTCGGTGACCCGCCCGCTCAGCTCGGCCACCTTGACCCACTCCCCGACCCGCACCGACTGGTCCATCTGCAGGGCCAGGCCGGCCATGACGTTGCCGAGGGTGTCCTGCAGGGAGAGGCCGATCACCGCGGTGAGCACGGTCGAGGTGGCGATCAGCCCCGAGACGTTGAACCCCGCGCGCGAGGCCACCACGAAGAAAGCCGCCACTCCCGCCGTCGCGACCAGGACGTCGCTCAGGATCCGGGGGGCGCGAAGGCCCAGCCGCGACACCACGACCGCGAAGAGGAGGCTCGCCAGCAGGCCGATGACGGCGAGGGCTTGCAGGAGGGAGACCACCGCCACCGTCTCGCGATAAGCGACCGGATCACCGCCGGCCCGCAGGGCGGCGGCGGCGGGCAGCAGGAGAAGGGAGAGTCCGAAGAGGAGGGTGAAGCCGCGCACCCGGGTGCGCTCCTCGGGCGCCAGGAGGCGTAGGACGATGCCGGCCAGGAGCACCCCGAGCAGCAGGTACAGGGTCCTGGCCCCCGCTTCCGCAACCAGGGCCTCGCCGAAGCTCATGGCCGCCCATTGTCCATCGAGTCCGTTCGAGGTGGAAGGCTAGCGGTTCCGACTCCGGCTCCCGCGCCGCGCGTGGCCGTGCCCGTGGGCGCGGCCGGGCGGTCCGTGCCGGGGGTGGGTCCGGCGCTGCCGCATCTCGGCCAGGCGGCGGGCCAGCGGCACCTCGAGCTTCTCCGCGGGCTTCTTCGTGTAGTCGAAGCCGGGCAGGGTCACGCGCGGGAGGCGCCGGCCGATGACGCGCTCGATCGCCCGGAGATCGGTTTCCTCCTGCGGAGAGACGAACAGAAAAGCGTCGCCCGCGGCCCCCGCGCGGGCGGTCCGCCCCACCCGGTGGACGTAGTCGTCGGGGGAGGCGGGGACGTCGAAGTTGATGACGTGGGACAGGGCGTCCACGTCGATCCCGCGGGCGGCGATGTCGGTGGCGACCAGGACCGGGAACTTGCCGGCCTTGAACCCGGCGAGGGCCTGGGTACGCTGGGCCTGGCTCCGGTTGCCGTGGATCCTTCCCGCCACCACCCCGTGGCGGACCAGGTAGTCCGCCACCCGGTTGGCCCGATGCTTCGTGCGGGTGAAGGCGATCACGCTGCGGATCTCGCCGCGCTTCAGGAGCTCCACGAGCAGGGCGGACTTCAGCTCGGCGGGGACCGGGTAGGCGGCCTGGGTGATCCCCACCGCGGGCGCGGCCTTTCGCTCGAGGGTGATGGTGACCGGCTTCCGGAGCATCTCCTGGGAGAGGGTCACGATCGGCGGCGGCAGGGTGGCCGAGAAGAACAGGGTCTGGCGCCGTGCGGGGAGGCGCTTGAGGATCCGCCGGATGTCTGGGAGGAAGCCCATGTCGAGCATGCGGTCGGCCTCGTCGAGGACCAGCACCTCGAGGCCGTGGAGGGCGGCATAGGGGAATCGGAAGTGGTCGAGCAGCCGGCCGGGGGTGGCGACGAGGACGTCGACGCCCCTCCGGAACGCGTGCTCCTGCGGCCCCATGCCGACCCCCCCGAAGATCGCCGCCCCCGAGAGCGGCGTATGCACCGCGAGGGCGCTCAGGTGCTCGTCGATCTGGCCGGCCAGCTCCCGGGTGGGGGTGAGGATGAGGGCGCGGGTGGTGCCCCGGGGCTTGCCCGCGAGGCGGTGGAGGATCGGCAGCAGGAACGCCGCCGTCTTGCCGCTCCCCGTCATCGCGGAAGCGATGATGTCGTGGCCTGCCAGGACGGGCGGGATGGCCTCCGCTTGGATGGGAGTGGGACGGGTGAACCCGAGCTCGCGAATTCCGCGCAGCAGGTCCGGGTGCAGGCCGAAATGAGAAAAAGGCATGGACGGAAAAGGGTCAGCTGGGCAGCGACGGCGGCTCGACGTCGTCGTAGATCCGCGTGGCCGCGAGGAGGCCGTTGCGGGCCCGCTCGTAGACCGCGATCCCCGCCTGGTGCGGCAGCAGGACGCCGTCCCAGGCGGTGACGTTGTACTCGAGAGCGCAGCACGTCCCGTCATCGGTGAGCGAGCAACGCTCCCGGAAGATCCCGCCGCGCGCGAGCAGCTTGCCGAAGAAGTGCCTGAGCTCGGCCATTCCCCGATAGACGTGCCGCTCGCCGGTGGGCTCCCGCACCACGCCGTCCGTTTCGAACTGCTTCAGCAGTCGCGAGACGTCCCCTCTGGTCAGGCCCTCTTCGTACCGCTCGATCACGTCCGGGAGCACGAGCCGCGCGAGCCCGGGAAGGATGGGGGAGCGGACGGCGTGCGCCCCCATGAGCGGCCACATGCTGTGGTAGACGTGGACCGCGGCCAGGGTGTCGGAGGAGATCACGGCGGCGATGGCGACGGGCAGGCGGACCGTCCGGTCACGGCGGACGAGGCTAAGGACGCATTCCTCCACCGCCCCGAGGTCGGTGAAGGTGGTGGTCAGGTGCTCCACCCGCGCCTGTCGTTCGGACAGCCCGTCGTGGCTGGCCGCCACGAAGGGCTCGAACCGCGCCCCCTCGATCCATCCCAGGCGGGGATCGTTGATGCGCGGGGCGTCGCCGAACAGGTCGAGCAGGCCCTGGAGGTCCCCTTCGATGAGCAATGGCACGTAGCGGCTGACGGGATGCGGCGTCACCGCGGGCCGGAGGGGCGCGGCTTCATGCCTTGGCGGCCTGCAGCGAGAACGGCTGGTTCCGGGTAGGCGAGGGTTGAAACGCGATGGGGGCGCTCTGCGCCTGGTGCGCCCGGAGATAGGCGTTGGGGTCGTGGGAGAGCGCGCCGTCCGGCAGGGCCGGCCAGAAGGGACCGAGGTCCTTCTGCACCTGGTCGGTGTAGAACCGCGGCAGGGTGGTGCTCTCTCCCTCGAAGAAGCTCCGGAGCGAGGTATCGCTGTCGAGCAGGCGCCGGATGTTCGAGTCGTGCCGGATCCGTCCCGAGCCCTCCGAGGACAGCGCGCGGACCACGTTCAGGCAGGAAGCGATCGCACCCTGGTTGGCGTCGAAGCGGCGGCCCACGGCCCGCCAGGAGAAGGAGTGCTTCCGGAGGTCGATCACGTTGTCGTAGAGGGAGGCCCAGGAGTAGTTCTTCGGCCTGACGTTGGTGGCCCGGTTGTTGTCCAGGAAGTGGAAGGGCGTGGGCAGCACCCGTCCATCGCGCTGCAGCTCGAGGTTCAAGGGCGCGGCCTGCCCGAAGGCGGAGAGCAGCGAATAGGCCGGGAACACGCCCGGGGTCAGGTCCACGAACCGCTTGGTCAGCTCGAAGGGCTCCTCTCCCTCGTCGTCGTCCAGGCCCAGGACGAAGTTCGCCTGCACGTAGGGGATGTAGCGAAGGATCATGTTCACGTGGTCGGAGACCAGTTGGACCTTGTCCAGCCCGATGCTGCCTCCGGTCTTGGACTTGCCGCCGAGGGAGTACCAGGACTCGATTCCGGGCAGGATGGCTTGGAACCCGTTGGCCCGGAGCCGCCGGAGGTGCGGTTCCGACAGGAGGGAGAGGCTGCTCTCCGCGGCGAAGTCGATGCGGCCCGGAGGGACGGCCTCCTCGATGGCCGCCATGATCTCGTCGAAGCGGACTCCGAAGTTGGGGTCGTGCCAGGCCACCCGGGGACGCTCCAGCTTCCCGAGGAGGAACTGCAGGTCCTCCTTGATCTGGGCGGTGTCGAGCGGCTGGTAGTCGACCACGGAGTCGATGCAGAAGCTGCACGTGTAGGGGCAGCCCAGGCTGCCTATCATGGGGATGAGCTTGATGACCGGGGTCTTGGCGATGGTGGGCTCGATGAACTTCCAGCGCTCCTTCACGCCGGGCAGGCAGGACGGCTGCTTCTTCGCGGCCAGGCGTACCCCGGCGTGGTGAGGCGAGCAATCCCGGAGCACCTCGAGGACGGTCGCCTTGTCCGTGAAGCCGAGCACGTAATCGAAGTACCGGGCGGCATCGTCGGGGTAGCAGCGTGCATGAGACCCGCCGAGGACGGTGACCATGCCCCGCTGGCGGTAGATGTTGCTCAGGGCGTAGGAGAGCTGCGCCGCCTGGCTGTAGGCGGCCACGAACAGGATGTCCGTGTCCGCGGGCACCTCACGGGTGAGGTCCTCGCTCCCGGTGTAGCAGACGAAGCGGACCTCGTGCCCCGCTTCCTCGCACCAGACCCCGACCACCTGGGGCATGATGCTCGCGAAGTTGGGGTGCATGACCTGGCTCCAGAGGGCATCGTTCGGGCCCCCCGTGATCAGATCGAGAATGCAGACGCGGAGATGTCGCACGGGACCTCCTAACCGGCTCCCCTAGCGGGGGGGGTGCCCCTGGGCTGGCTTCGGCATGACATCCCAGGAGATCATGCCGGCCATGACCTCGCGCCGGGCGACCCAGGGGAACTTGTGGCCGTCTGGATCGACTCGTGGCCGAGCTCCGTTCTGAAGCTGCCGGGCCCTCTGGGAGGTCAGGACGACGAGGCTGAACTTGTTCTGCAGCTCTTCGTTCGTCCCGGCGACCGATCCGGCCCTTCCGGCGGGGGTGGCGTTGCTCGACGGCGCTGCGGCCAGGGGAAGTGTTGTCACTCGGTGTCCTCGTGATGCCCGGCGCGGGGAGGTACCTTGGTCACATGACCGATACGCAGGTGGTCGGCAGGAGCGGCGCCTGCACCTGGGGGCCCGCACGAGGTCAGTTGCCTGAGTTTAACGTTCCTACGATACCTCGGATTTCCCAGGAAGTACACCCGCACCGGCCACTATTCGTCGCGGTCCCCCTCCGATCGCCGCGTCACGAAGACCGCCGCGGTGCGGCCGGGGACGGTGAAGGAGCCCCTGGACCGGTCGAAGCCGGCGGTACGCACGACCGGGTCGTGGGACGCAGCCTGGACCGGATGCAGCCGGAACCCCCGGCCCGCGAACGTCGGGTCGGCGAAGCGCTGCTCCGCATCGGTCGCGTTGAAGAGCACGACGATCTCACGGTACCGGCGGTCGAGGGTCCCTTCGGCGTCGGACAGCACCATCACGATCAGGCCCGGGATCTGGTCCGGCCCCGCGTTACGGAAGTCGAGATGCCCGCGGACCTCGCCGGCGGTGCGCAGCCGGAACAGCCTGGAGCTCGCCCGGATGGCGAGGACATCGCGGAAGTGGGCGGCCGCGTCCTTGATCTGGTCGCGGGCCGGCTTGAGGGCGGGGTCCGCGAGCAGCGGGCCGAAGAGCGGCCAGTTGGCCTGGTTGTCAGGGGCCGGAGGCAGCCCGACTCCCCAGTTGTTCGACGCGTGGGTGAAATCGAGGCGGTTGAACCAGTCTCCCGAGTTGTAGCTGTTGCGGTCGAGCGACTTCGAGCGCAGGAGTTCGACCCCGGCGTGGAAGAACGGGACCCCCTGGCCGAGGCCAAGCAGGCTCATCCCGAGGTTCTGCATGCGGACCCGGTCGGCGAGGCTCGCCCCCGCCGGCGCCTTGAGCTGGATCGCGTCGAACAGGGTCTCGTCGTCGTGGGCCTCGATGTAGTTGATCACCTCCTGGGGGTCGGCGGTGTAGCCTGCGGGTTGCCCGTTGTAGTCCACGTCCTTGCCGGTCACCAGGTCGCCGTTGCGGTCGACCAGGGGGTAGTCGGCCAGGTTGCCCGCCAGGCCCACCTTGATCCAGTCCGTCTCGAGGAGGAGGCGCGCCCGCTGCTGGTCCGGGGAGCCGGTGAGGAAACCCTGCTCCTGCAGCCCGCTGAAGGGGCCGCCGCCGCGCACCCCGTCGCGCAGCCGGTCGTTGAAGGTGCCGATGCCGGTGCCCTTCATGTTGAGCTGGGTGGCGTTGACGCCCCGGGCGTTGTTGGCGACCTCGCCGAAGTTCCAGCCCTCGCCGTACAGGTAGATCCCACGGCCGTCCACTCCGTCGCGCTCCCGGGTCAGGGCATGGAGGGCCTGTCGCAGCCGCAGCAGGTTGCGCTTCATGTGGTGGCCCATGAGGTCGAACCGGAACCCGTCCACCTTGTAGTGCCGGGCCCAGAGCACCGTGGAGTCGACCATCAGCTTCTCCATCATGTGGTGCTCGCTGGCCGTGTTCTGGCAGCAGCTGCTGGTCTCGACGTTGCCGTCGCTGTCCAGGCGGTGATAGTAGCCGGGCACGATCCGGTCGAGCACGGAGCGGGGGTTCTGGCCGGACTCGCTGGTGTGGTTGTAGACCACGTCCATCACGACCCGCAGGCCGGCCTTGCTCAGCCCCTTCACCATCTCGCGGAACTCCAGGACCCGCGCGGGCCCCTGGGGGTTCGTGGCGTAGCTGCCCTCGGGGACGTCGTAGTGCCAGGGGTCGTAGCCCCAGTTGAACCCGTCGCGGTCGGCCACCGCCATGACCGCCGCCTGCTGCAGGGGCGAGTCCGGCGGGTAGGACGCGAGGTCGCCCGCGGGCGGCATCCAGTGCGAGCGGTCCTCGTCGACGGTGGCGAAGTCGAAGGACGGCAGCAAGTGGACGTGGGTGAGGCCGGCCCGAGCGAGGGCCGCCAGGTGGCGCATGCCTTTGGATTCGGAGAGGGTGAACGCCTCGTAGGTGCCGCGGAGCGACTCGGGAACCGACGGGTCGGTCGCGCTGAAGTCGCGGATGTGGAGCTCGTAGAGCGCGATGTCCTCCGGAGCCTCGAGGGGGGGCTTGGCGAGCTTGCTCCAGCCCCTGGGCTGCCAGGCGGGATCGGCGAGATCGAGGATCTGGCTGCGCTGGCTGTTGGCCGACAGGCTCACGGAGTAGGGGTCGGTGACGACGTTCTGTTCCACCCGCCCCGTGGCCCGCACGAAGACCTTGACCCGGAACTGGTAGTACCTGCCGTACCAGCCGCCGTCACCGGTGGCGCTCCAGACGCCGCTGGCATCGGCGGTCATGGGTACCTCGGTAGCAGATGTGGAGGGCCGGCCGTCGTCGTAGAGAAGCAGGGAGACGGACTGGGCGGTCGGTGCCCAGAGGCGGAGGGTCGGGGTGGAGCCGTCGAAAGAGGGGCCCAAGGGGTCGTCGTAGGTGTAGAGGTCGTCGAGCACGCCGGGGATCTGCAGGGCCGTGGCGTCGACCGGTTGGCCGCCGGCGGTCGCGGCCGAGACCGCGACCTGGCCCTTCAGGGCTGAGGGCACCTGGGACAGCTTCTCGGCGGGGACGCGGAACGCGGGGTAGCTGGCCAGGTGGGGGAACTTCGCCTTGATCTCGCTGGCGGCCCCGGCCGGATCGAACGTCAGTGGGATGGACGTGCCGCCCACCACGCCGCTGCCACCGAGCGCCAGCCCGGCGGTCGGGCTGTAGTGGAGGCGGACCGTGCCCGCGGGTCCCACCCCGGGCACGTTCCACAGGACCGTGTCCTCCGAGACCCAGTGCGCTCGGGCCCGCTTGAGGTCGCCGCGGGGCGGGGCCTCGGTACCGACGTGCAGGACGTGGGTGGCCGGTTCGTACCAGAAGAAGATCTCGGTCCCGGGCTGCGGGACGTTGAACGGGATGTTGGGGCCGTTCTGCACCCCGCCCTGCCCGTAGTTCTCGTCCCAGCTCTCGTTGATGGCGACCTTGGCCTCGTAGTTGCCGGGGGGCAGGGCCCGGGTGGAGAAGGCGTAGATGCCGTCGCCGTCGGGATCCTCGAGCCAGGACCGCAGGCAGCCGGGGTCCCAGTCGCCCGGGCAGCCCAGCTCGCTCTGGAAGCTGCCGGGCACGGTGGCGATCACCGCGTTGTGGTTGCTCGTCACCCAGTGTGTCTGGTGGTCGTAGTAGAACTTCACGGGCGCGGCCGCGCCGAGGCTCAGGGGGATGTTGGGCCCGTTGCGCGTGGCGTTCAGGCCGTAGTTCTCGTCCCAGGCGTCGTTGAGCGCGGCCTTGTACTCCCAGTTCCCTGCGGGGACGTTGAACGTGCCCTGCCAGACGAGGTCGTTGGGGTCGAAGGTGAGGTGCGTCATCGCGCAGGCCGGTTGCCAATCGGCCGGACAGCCCAGCTCGCTCTGGAAGCTGCCGGGGATGGTCACGCTCGCGGGCTGGGGAGGTGCGCCACTCGTCGTGATGGTGAGGACGTGGCTCGCGGCGTCGTAGGAGAAGGTGACCGTGTCGCCGGCTCCCACCGAGAAGGGGATGTTCGGGCCGTTCGGCACGCCGCCGGCCCCGTAGTTAACCGTCCAACTCTCGTCGATCGCCACCTTGGCCTCGTAGCTGCCGGCGGGGAGAGCCTGGGTGGTGAAGGTGTAGATGCCGTCCTCGTCGGGATCCTGGAGCCAGGAGCGCAGGCAGTCGGGCGCCCAGTCGCCCGGGCAGCCCAGCTCGCTCTGGAAGCTGCCGGGCACGGTGGCGATCACCGCGTTGTGGTTGCTGGTGACCCAGTGGGTCCGGTGGTCGTAGTAGAACTTCACGGCGGCGGGTGCCGCGAGGTTCAGGGGGATGTTGGGGCCGTCCGGCTGGGCGTACCGACCGTAGTTCTCGCTCCAGGAATCGTTCACCGGCGCCTTGTACTCCCAGCCGCCCGCGGGGACGCTGAAGGTGCCCTGCCACACAACGTCAACGGCGTCGAAGCCCAGGTGAGTGGCCGCGCAGTCGGGTTGCCAGTCTCCCGGGCAGCCCAGCTCGCTCTGCAGGCTGCCGGCGATGGTCACGCTCGACGGCGGCGGCGTGTGCGAGGCCAGGAGGGGGAGGGCGCACGGCCCGGCCAGGGCCAGGGCCACCAGGAGGCGGACGAGCGGAGACCTGGGCGTTCGGCGGTGGAGACGAGCCATGGGAGCCCTCCTTGCGTTCATTCCTTCCGATCCGTTTCCCAGCGCACGATCTTCAGGTCCAGGACGAAGATCGCGTACAGCACGGGCACCAGGAGCAGGGTGATGAAGGTGGCCACCACGAGGCCCCCGATCTGCGCGTAGCAGAGCGGCTCCCAGAGCGGGCCGCCGTGGGCCGCCAGGGGGAACAGCGCGATCACGGTCGCCCCCACCGTGATCATCACCGGCCGCAGGCGCATGATCCCCGCGTCGAGGAGGGCCTGCTCGAGCGGCTCCCCCTCCGCGTGCTTCTCCTCGATGAAGTCGAAGAGCACGATCACGTGGCTCACGATCACCCCGACCAGGCTCGCCACTCCCAGGAAGGCCATGAAGCCGAAGGGCGCTCCCATCGCCCACAGGGCGGCCACCGCCCCCACCATGCCGTAGGGGATGGCGGCGAAGACCAGGAACGGCTTGACCGCGTGCTTGAACTGGACGACCAGGGCCAGGAAGATCATGATCACGGAAATGGCCATCACGGTGGCCAGCTCTCCGAAGCCCCTGACCTGCTCCTCGTGCTCGCCCCCGATCTCCAGCTTGTAGCCGGGGGGAAGCGAGCGCGCGAAGGCCTGGATCTTCGGCATGAGGGGCCCGAGCACTTCCGACGCCAGCACCCCCTCCTCGGGGAACGCCGAGACGGTGATGGTGCGGAACTGGTTTCGGCGCTGTAGCTTCTGGGTCTCGAGCCCGTACTCGATGGTGGAGATGAGGCCGAGCGGGACCTTCTGCGAGCCCTGCGAGGAATAGACGTAGAGGTTCTGCACATCGCTGAGCTGGGCTCGCTCCGTCATCCGCAGGCGGGCGACCACCGGGATCTGCTCGTTCCCCTCGCGCAGGGTCGCCACCTTGTATCCATTCATGGCGGTGGCCGAGGCCACGGCCACGTCGAGGTTGGTGACCCCGGCCAGGTTGGCCTTGTCGGAATCGATCTTGAGGCGCACCGCGAAGCTCTCGGCCCCCCAGTCGTCGCGCACGCGCATGGCTTCCGGGTACGACCGCAGGATGTTCCGAACCTCCCCGGCGAGCCCTCGCAGGGTGGGGATGTCCTCCCCGGAGACGCGGATGGACACGGGGATCCCCACGGGGGCCCCGGTCTCGAGCTGGCGTACGTCGAGGTTCGCGCCCAGCACCCGAGCGCTCAAGGCTCGCTGGAGGGGGCCGATGAGGTGCCGGGTGTCGTGCTTGTCCCGCACCTGGATCAGGATCTGCGCGTAGTTGATCTGGCTGAGCTCCGGGGTCACCGACATCCAGAAGCGCGGCCCGCCTCCGCCCACGAACGAGGTGAGGGACTCCAGTTCCTTGCCCTGCTCCTTCGCCACCTCCTGGATCACCGCCTCGGCCTCGGTGGTCGCGCGGTTCGTGGCCATGAGGGGCGCGTCTTCGGGTAGCCAGACATCCACATAGAAGAGGTAGGAGAGGTCTTTCGGGAAGAACTGGGTCTTGAGCCGGCTCATCAGGAACCCGCCGAGGGCCAGGAACAGCAGCGACCCCGCAAAGACGCGCCAGCGGTTCTGGATCGCCCAGGTCCCCATCCGGTAATACCGGGAGGCAAAGCCGCTCCGGCGGCGCTCCTCGATGGAGGGCTCGGCCTTCGGCCTCAGCAGGTAATAGCCCAGCAGGGGGATGAAGGTCATGGAGACCAGGCGCGAGGCGACGAGCGAGCAGCCGATGACCACGGGCAGGCTGTAGAGGAACCGCCCGGTCTCGCCGGTGAGCATCAGGAACGGCAGGTAGGCCACGATGTTCGTGACCGTGGCGTACATGATGGCGGTGGCGAGCTTGGTGGGCCCGAGCCAGGCCGCCACCACCGGACGGTGGCCGTCGGCGAGGGAGCGCTTGATGGCGTCGCCCGCCACGACCGGATCGTCCACCAGCAGGCCCAGGGCGATGATCAGGGACGCGATCGACACCTGCTGCAGGTCGACGCCCAGCATGTGCATCATGCCGAAGGTCATGGCCAGGGTCAGGGGGATGGAGAGAGCCATGAGCAGCGCAGAGCGCCACTCCCAGAAGCCGATGAGGGAGACGAGGACCACGAGGATCACCGCCTCGTAGAGGCTCGCCATGAAGAGATGGATGTTCTCCTCCACCTGCAGGGGCTGGTCCGAGGTGCGGGCCAGGACGAGGTCCTCCGGCAGTCGCTGCTGGAGATCGTGCAAGGCCGCGTTCACCGCGACCCCGAAGCGGTCGATCTGTTCCCCCGCCCGCATCTGGACGGAGAGGGTCACCGCACGGGTGCGCGGCCAGGTCCCGTCGGGGGCCCGGCGGGTGAAGAAGTTGAGGTAGCGGGGAGGGCTCTCGTACTCCCGGCTCACGTTCGCGATGTCGCGCAGGTAGAGGGCGCCGTGGCCGGAGCCGACGGGCACCAGCACGTCGCCGATCTCCTTCTCGCTGCGGAACTCCCCCGAGGGGTCGATGCGCAGGTTCTTGTCCCCGATCTCGAGCACGCCCCCCGGGGCGGTGATGTTGCGGGCCCCCAGGAGGTCGGAGAGGCCCGAGGGCCGGATCCCATAGGAAGCCAGGCGCTCCTGCGAATAGGTGAGGTAGATCTGCTCGGGCAGCACGCCCTTGACCTCGACCTTGGCCACGATGGGGACGGTCTGCAGGGTGCGCTTGATCAGGTCGGTGTAGTCCTTGAGCTCCCGGTAGCTGTACTTGTCCCCCGCCGCCGCCGCGAGCCTGGCCTCGGTCTCCCCGGGGTCGCGGATGGTGAGGGGCCGCCAGACGTCGGGGTGCACCTCGGATGCGCGCAGACGGTCGCGAATGAAGGTGTTGCCGAGCTCGGCCAGCCTTGTGTCGTCCCAGGCGCTGAACGCGTCCAGGCCCACGAAGCCCGGCCCCTCGAAGAAGTCCGCGTCCGAGAGCGCGCCCTTCTGCTCGGAGTAGCGGCCGAACTGCTCGAAGGTCGGGCGCACCAGTCTCGCGGGGATCGACTTGGGGAAGCCGTACACGATCGCCACCCGCGGGCCCGCGGCGCCTTGATGGCGGGTCCGCTCCAGGGCCTCCCGGACCGAGCGCGCGCGCAGCGCGATCTCCACCTCGGAGGCCCGCGGGCTGGCCACCGTGAGCATGAGGGTCGCGGTGTCGCCGAAGTCCTTGACGAAATTGATGGGGCCCGCGCCCTGGGGCAGGTCGGCGATCGCGTCGAGCTTGAGCTTGATGTCGTCGAACTGCTGGCCGACGTCCGCCACCCCCTTCTGGAGCTTGATCGCGACCACGGTCACGCCGGTGCGGGTGTTGGAGGTGATGCGCTCGATCTTGGAGTTCTCGGCGATCTTCTCCTCGATCCGGCGGGTGACGAGCTGCTCGATCTTCGCGGCGCTCGCCCCCGGCCAGGAGCAGATGGCGATCGCGTCGCGGACCGGGATGTCGGGGTCCTTGCGCTGCGGCATGGAGAGGTAGCCGTAGCTCCCCCAGGCCACGGTGAAGATCAGGAGCACCCACGAGACGTGCCGGGTCTCCGTGAAGAAGCGCGCGGTGTTGTGGGTGGAGCGGACGGCCTCGTCGTCGCTCTTGCCGTGGGCCACGGCTACTCGCCCTCGCTTCCCGGGATCACGCGGACCGGGTCGCCGTCCACGAGCAGGCTGGCCCCGGTCACGATCACCTTCTCGCCGGTCCCGACGCCCGTGGTCACCGCGACCCGGTTGCCGGAGATGCCCCCCAGGCTGACGTCGCGCGCGCGGGCGACCGTGCGCTCATCGGGGCCCTCGGCCACGAACACCGCGTAGCCCCCGCCCGTCCGCGCGGACTTCACGATCGCGCCCAGGGACACCGTGGGCTGGCCGGCGGGGATCTCCGGCCCCGTGGGGGCCGGTACCTCGACCGTCGCCACCATCCCCGCCTTCAGCCGCCGGCCGGGGTTGGGGATCGTGACCTCGACGCTGAAGACCCGGCTCTGGGCGTCGGCCGAGGGGGAGACCGCGGTGATGCGCCCGGGGAACTCGACGTTCGCGAAAGCGTCGCTGGTCACGGACAGGGCGGCTCCGGGCTTGACCCGCGGGACGAGGCTGTCGGGGACGCCGAAGACCGCCTTCACGCGCGTGAGGTCGGCCAGGACGAAGGCCACCGTCCCCGCGCTCGCCAGCGTCCCCACCTCGATGCTCCGGGACAGGACGACGGCGTCCGTGGGGGCGACGAGGGTGCCGTCGCGGAAGGCGATCTGGGCGGCCTCGAGCTGCGCGCGGGCGCCGTCCACGCGGGCGCCCGCCGAGGCGAAGGCCGCTTTCGCCGCGTCGTAATCGGGCCGAGTCAGGCACTTGCGCTGGTAGAGCTGCTGGGCGCGCTCCGCGTCCGCGCGCGCCCTCGCATGTGAAGCCTCGGCATCCGCGAGCTGGGCCTTCGCCTGGTTCACCTTCTCCTGGTAGTCCGCCTCGCTGATCCGGGCCAGGACCATCCCCGCGGTGACCTCGTCCCCCTGCTGCAAGTCGCGCAGGCGGCCGTCCGGGCCCGGACGCTGCAGGACCTCGTGCACGTAGCCGCCCACCTTGAAGGCGCGCGAGATCTGCTCGTAGGGCTGGATGGTCGCCGAGTAGCGCAGGCCGCTCGCGGTGGCCTCGCTGCGCACGGCCTCGACCCGGACCGGCCGGGCCGGCTTCCCCCGCGCCGCGGGGCGCCCGCAGGAGACGAGGGCTCCCACCGCGGCGACCACGAGGAGGGAACGCCGGACGCTCGTGCTCCTCATGGTTCAGTGGTCCTCTCCGAGGGCTCGATCGAGGTCGGCCCGGGCCGTCCAGAAGGACAAGAGCGCCTGGTCGTATTGGGCGTTCGCCTCGCTGAGGGAGGCCTGGGCCTGCAGCGTATCCTTGAGAAGGGCGGCCTCGGCCTTGTACTTTTCCGTGGCCACCCGCAGCTTCTCCTGGGCGGACTCTCGCGCGAGGCGGTTCGCTTCCAGCAGCAGCCGGGTCTCCTGCAGCTTGCGAAAGCGGTTGGCCACGTCGATGCGCACCTGGTATTCCGTCCCCCGGACGCCGATCCTCGCCTGCTCGAGCTGCAGGGTCTTCTCGGCCAGCTCCTTGCCGCGGCCGAAGTCGAAGGGCTGCCACTTGAGCTGCAGGCCCACCTGGGCGACGTTGCGGGGAAGGAGCTGGACGTTGGTGAACGTGAGGTACGTGAAGGCGAGGCTCAGCTCGGGGATGTACTCGGCTTTCTTGAGGCGCCGGTCGGCGTCCGCCTGGTCCACCTGGAGCCGAGCCTGCTTCAGGTCGGGCCTCCGGTCGAGGGCGCGCCCCACCACCGCTTGCAGGTCGACCTCCTCGACCGACGGCTCGGGGATCGCGGTCAGGGTGAAGTCGTGGGTGAGCTCGCGGCCCAGCAGGTCGTTCATCTGCTCCTTCTGGGTGGCGAGGGCGTTCTTGAGGCTGAGCGCCTTGTACTGCTGGGCGGCGAGCTGGGCCTTCACGTCGAGGTGGTCCGAGGGCAGCGCGGCCTCGCGGGCCACGTATTCGCCCACCACCCGCTCCAGCTCCTTGTAGGTCCAGACCTGGTCCTCGGCCGCCTGGAACGCGCTCTGGTTCTGCACGAGCGCGTAGTAGAGGCGTTTGACGTCGCTCACGACCGCGGCCCTTTCCGCGCGCAGCCTCTCGCGGTCGATCGCGCGCGTCAGCTCGTTGAGCCTCACCCCCAGGCCGATCTTGTAGAGCTGGGAGAGCGGTTGGGCGAGGGTGGCCATCACGAACGCGCTCGTGGCCCGGGGAGCCTCCACCACGGTGTCCTGGGCGGGGATGGGCCCGGTGGCGGGGAAGTCCCCGAAAGCGCCTTCCGGAAACGTGAGGCGGATCGGGGTGACCACCCGGCCGGCCAGGGCCTGGAGGCTCAAGGCGGGCATGCGCTGCGCCTTGGCCGCGCCCACCTTCTCCTCGGAGCGCTCCACCTGGAGGGCGGCGCTCCGGATCGAACGGTTGCTCTTCAGGGCCAGCGCGACCGCCTGGTCGAGGGTGAGCACCTCCACGCCGGGAGGAGGCTCCTGGCCCGACCCAAGGGTAGGAAACGCAGCCAACAGAAACGCCACGAAGGTCTTGCGAGTCATTCGACGGACTCCTCGCGGATAGGGCGAGATCGTTTAGTGGTGCGGAGTGCCCGGGTGGTGTGAGCTTATTCCCGGGGGGCGAGCTCCCGCAAGCCCGGGGTACGCGCGTCGGAGGCCGAGGCGGCGGCCCGGTCGCCCGATCTGCTCGATGGTCCGGCCCCCGGCTCCCTTTTCCAGGCAGAGGTTCTGGGGGGAGCTGCTCACGACGGAGCCCATTCCGACAACGCCTTGTCGATCGGGAACTCCTTGCCGGACCAGGCCTGCTGCGATGTCCACGGTTGCGGGGGGGCGGACCAGAACGCGTCGCCCGGCGGGAGGCCGAGGGGCAGCAGGCCCACCGCGCACAGGTAGAGGCTGCCGGTCGAGATGTAGCGTTCGCCTACCGCCGGCTGGTGCCCGCAGAAGCCGATGCGCAGCCAGCCCTCCGCGTCGAACGTTCCCGGCGCCTCGATCGAGCGGCGGATCACGGCGGTCAGGGCGCTCCGGACCTGGGCGGGCGCCAGGCCCTCGGGGAGGTCGCGCCGCAGGGCCATCTGCGCGAGCAGATGGAAGGCGCCGAAGCGGTAGGCGAGCGACCGACCGATGGCGGGAAACGTGCCTTCCGGCGAGATGAGGCGCTCGAGGATGGCGGCCTCCCGCTGGGCTCGTCTCCGCACCAGCGGGCGCATCGCCTCCCAGTCGGCCGTCTCGTGGCCACAGGCGTCGAGGACGTCCAGGAGCATCGGATGGATCACGAAGCTGTTGTAGTAGTCCCAGTGGAAGGCCGGCCCATCCCCGTAGGTCCCGTCTCCCTTGTACCACTGGGCGAGCTGGCGCAGGGCGTAGTCGACCCGGACGCGGTCCCACCACGCTCCCAGCGACGCCAGGGCGGCTTCGACGGTGGCGGTGAACAAGAGCCAGTTGTTGAAGCCGGGCTGGATGCCGCGGGTGGACTCCAGCGCGCGCACCAGCTTCTCGCGGGTCGCCGGGTCGAGGGTGTCCCGGAGGGCGCGGGGCGCGCGGAGCAGGCCCTGGGCCAGGAAGGCGGCGTCGACCAGGGGCTGCCGGTCCCTCGTGAAGTTCAGGAAGTCGGGTGACCCGGGATCCACCGCCTGGGCGAGGGCCCGCTGCACGAGCCCGTGGTAGCGGGCCCGGAGGCGGCCCTCGTCGCTCTCGTCGGGCGGGAGCTCGAGCCACGGCGCGAGGCCGGCCAGGAGCCGGCCGAAGGCTTCGAGGTGCGTGACCGAACGGCGACCGGCCCCGGAAGCCTCCTCGACGGGCATGCGGGCCTTGAGCGTCCCATTCGCGAGGTTCGTCAGGACGGGATCGGCCAGACGCCGCAGGACGCTCACCCAGTACTCGCGGTCCGTGGATGCGCCCGCGAGCCGCGGGCCCTGGGTCGAGTCGGCGCGTCCTTCGGGGGCCCCGACCGCGCTCGCCGCCGCGATCTCGAGAAAGTCCCGCCTGTTCATTTTCGACCCCCCACCCTCCCATCTACGGGCGCCACCAGACGTGGCAGGCTGTCCCGTATGAGCTTGGCCAGGCTCGCGAGATCTCCGCTTCGGGCGAAGCCTCGGCGCCAGACGAGGCCGATCGTTCGCCCGGGAACGGGCCGGCGGAAGGACCGGTAGCAGACCAGCTTTCCGAGGTCGTTCTTTCCCGCGAGGTTCGGGATCAAGGAGTAGCCGGCGCCGGCCGCCACCATGTGGCGGAGGGTCTCGAGGCTCGTGGCCTGGAGCCGAGCGTTGCGGGCGTGCCGGTCGTCCGGGCAGATGTCGAGGACCTGGTCGCGCAGGCAATGACCGTCTTCGAGGAGGACCATGGCGTCGGCCCGAAGGTCTCGGGGAGAGACGTGCTCCCTGCGGGCGAGCGGGTGCCCGGCCGGCAGGGCGAGCACGAAGGGCTCGTGGAACAGGGGCTCGACCGCGAGGGACGCGTCGTCGACGGGCAGGGCAGCGAGCACGGCGTCGAGTCCGCCCGCCTTGAGCGTGTCGAGGAGAACGTGGGTCAGCCCTTCGCGAAGGTGCAGCTCCAGCCGCGGAAAGCGACGCTTGAGCGGTCCGAGGAGATGGGGCATGAGGTAGGGCCCCAGGGTCGCGATCGCTCCCAGGCCGAAGTGGCCGGCCAACGGCTCCCTGCGGCTGCCGGAGGCATCCAGGAGCCGCCGGACGTCCTGCAAGACGGCTCGGGCCAGGGCCGCTACTTCCTCGCCGATCGGGGTCACGAACACGCGCCTCCGGGTGCGCTCGAAGAGCTGGATGGCGAGCAGATCCTCAACCTTCTTGACCTGGGCGCTCAAGGTCGGCTGGCTCACGGCGCAGGCTTCCGCGGCCCTCCCGAAGTGCCGATGCTCGGCCACCGCCACCACGTACTCGAGATCGCGCAGGGTGAGGGCGCCGATGCTCATGGTCGATCCCGCACCATAGTTCGATTCTATGACAGTTCTAGAAACAATCGCTTGGACGTATCGACGACGGGGCGCCTACATTCGGCAGACCCGCGGTCGCGAGAAGGGGTGCGCCGGTGGGCAGACGGGAAGGAGGGAAATCATGGGACAGCCGTGGATCGGGAGGAGGATGGCGGTGATTCATCGGAGGGGCGGCGGTTGGCTCGGCCGGGCAAGCATGGGGCTGCTTTGCTCGCTGGCCCTCGGGGTGGCCTGGGCCCAGGATCCGTCCTTCGCCTCCGTGCTCGAGCGGATGCGGGCGGCGAAGGGCGCGGTGATGAAGCGGCAGACTGATCTGCTGGGCGAGCGCTACGACCTCGGCAACCGTCCGGCCAGCGGCGTGACCATGTCGCGCGGGAAGCCGATCCAGGAAGGCGTGCGGGCCCGGCTGGCCGGCGGGAGCACCTGGGACGGGCTGGCCGCGATGACCCCGGAGGAGATCCAGGACAAGAACGTCTTTCCGAAGGGCTTCGAGCCGTTGCCGCACCCGAACCATCCCGAGGGGGGGATGCTCTTTCCGAAGTTCCACCTCGACGAGGTCAAGCGGCAGGAGGGCCGAGACCTCACGCGGTTCGACCTGGACTTCGACCTTCCCGAGCACTTCCTGCCCGAGTTCCCGGCGCCGATCTATCTGACCACCCGCCCCGACCTCGGGGACGTCTCCCGCGGGAAGCTCCTGACCATCGACAACTACTACGAGATCATGGGCGGCGCCCTGAACCCCAAGCAGCTCGAGGGCCTCCGCCTCCTGCTCACGCCCTTCCCGCAGGCGCAGTTCAACCAGACGGAAGACCGCCGCTCGGAGCGTCCGAGCCGGGGCGTCACCTGCTTCGACTGCCACGCCAACGGGCACACGAACGGCGCCACCCACCTCGTGGGCGACATCCGCCCCCAGGAGTTCCGGCATCGCATCGAGACCCCCAGCCTCCGCGGGGTCAACATCCAGCGCCTCTTCGGATCGCAGCGGGCCTTGAAGAGCGTCGAGGACTTCACGGAGTTCGAGCAGCGCGCCGCCTACTTCGACGGCGATCCCATCGCCGCCACCAAGAAGGGGGTCAACATCCTCGAGCGGGGGAGCCAGGTCCACTTCATGGCGGAGTTCCAGGCGCTCCTCGACTTCCCGCCCGCGCCCAAGCTCGGCATCGACGGCAAGCTCGACCCCCGGAAGGCCACGCCGCAGGAGATGCGGGGGCAGGCGGTCTTCTTCGGAAAGGCGCAGTGCTCGACCTGCCACCAGCCGCCGTACTACACGGACAACACGATGCACAACCTGGCGGCGGAGCGCTTCTACAAGCCCCACATGGTCAACGGCATGATGGCCTCGGCGGATGGTCCCATCAAGACGTTCCCCCTGAGGGGGATCAAGGACTCGCCGCCCTACCTGCACGACGGGAGGCTGCTGACCCTCGACGACACGGTCGAGTTCTTCAACCTCGTCGTGGGCGCTCGCCTGACCGAGCAGGAGAAGAAGGACCTCTTGGCCTTCCTGCGCGCGCTCTAGATAGATAAAGTTAAGCGGGGTGCCCGCACCGGGCACCCCGCCGCATTTTGTCCTTGACTTTTACTAACCAGTCAACTATATTGGGGGGCATGGGACGCGTCAGTGACGCCCGCGAGAGGCTGCTCGAGGCGACCCTCGAGCTGACCTGGCGGGAGAGCTACGGCGCCGTCACCGTGGACGCGATCTGCGAGCGGGCGGGCGTCAAGAAGGGGAGCTTCTACTACTTCTTCGATTCCAAGTCCCGGCTCACCGCGGAGGCCCTCAAGCATCACTGGGAGTCGCTCCAGCCCGCGTACGACCAGATCTTCTCTCCCAGCGTGCCGCCCCTCGAGCGCTTCCGGCGCTACTTCGATTTCCTCTACCAGCGCCACACGGACCTGAAGGCCAAGGCCGGCCGCGTCCTCGGCTGTCCGTTCTTCTCCGTCGGGTGCGAGGTCACGAGGCAGGACCCGCTCATCGGCGCGGCCGTCCAGGCCATCATCAAGAACAAGACGAAGTACTTCGAATCCGCGCTGCGGGATGCGCAGGCGGAGGGACTGGTCCACGTGAAGGACATCCCCGCCCAGGCGCAGGCCCTGTTCGCCTACGTCGACGGGGCCCTGGGGCAGGCCCGGATCCAGAACGACCTCGAGCCCATCCGCACTCTCCACGATGGCGTGCGTCGCTTCCTGGCCGTGGAGCCGGCCACCGTGTAGTCGCCCTTTTTTTCCGCCAATTGTTGACTAGATAGTAGGTTATTAGAGGGGAGAGCTTTTCCCACCATGTGGATCGTCAAGCTCGCGTTGCGCCGGCCGTACACGTTCGTGGTGATGTCGCTGCTCGTCCTGGTCCTGGGCGCCATCACGATCCGGGAGACGCCCAAGGACATCTTCCCCAACATCGACATCCCGGTCGTGAGCGTCGTCTGGACCTATACCGGCCTCTCCACCCAGGACATGGAGAAGCAGATCACGACCTTCAGCGAGTTCTCCACGTCCTTCGCGGTGAACAACATCAAGAACATCGAGTCCCAGACCCTGAACGGGGTGGCGGTGGTGAAGGTCTACTTTCACCCCGGGGTCGACGTCGCGGCCGCGGTGGCGCAGGTGACCGCGGTGTCCCAGACGATCCTGCGCCGGATGCCCCCCGGCACCACCCCCCCCGAGCGTGATCCGCTACAGCGCCTCCAGCGTGCCCATCCTCCAGCTCAGCCTGAGCAGCAACACGATGTCGGAGTCGCAGCTCTACGACTACGGGCTCTATCGGGTCCGGCAGCAGCTCGCGGTGGTGCAGGGGACGACCCTGCCCCTGCCCTACGGGGGCGCTCCGCGGCAGATCATGGTGGACCTCGACCCGCAGGCCCTCCTCGCCAAGGGCCTCTCCGCCCAGGACGTCAACTCCGCCATCAACGCCCAGAACCTGACCCTCCCCACCGGGACCGCCAAGATCAGCGAACACGAGTACACGGTGAGCCTCAACAGCAGCCCGGACGCCGTCGAGGCCCTCAACAACCTCCCCATCCGCCGGGTGGGGGAGAGCATGGTGTTCGTCCGGGACGTCGCGCACGTCCACGACGGCTTCGCCGTCCAGACCAACGTGGTGCGGAGGGACGGGCGTCGCTCGGTGCTGCTGACGATCCTGAAGAACGGCGACGCCTCCACCCTGGACGTGGCGAACCGGGTCAAGGCCCTGCTCCCCATGCTGCGCGCGTCCGCGCCCCCCGGCCTGGAGATCGAGCTGCTCACGGACCAGTCGACCTTCGTCTCCCGCGCGGTGAGCGGCGTGGTGGTGGAAGGGATCATCGCCGCCGCCCTGACCGCGCTCATGATCCTCCTCTTCCTGGGCTCCTGGCGGAGCACCCTGATCGTGACGGTGTCGATCCCGCTCTCCATCCTGATCGCCCTGCTGGCCCTCCGCGCGCTGGGCCACACCCTGAACATCATGACCCTCGGCGGGTTCGCCCTCGCGGTCGGCATCCTCGTGGATGACGCGACGGTCGAGATCGAGAACATCCATCGGAACCTCGCGATGGGGAAGCGCCTGCGGCAGGCCATCCTCGACGGCGCCCAGCAGATCGCGGTCCCCGCCTTCGTGGCGACCCTGTCGATCAGCATCGTGTTCGTGTCCGTGCTCTTCCTGGACGGGGCCCCCAAGTACCTCTTCACCCCCATGGCCCTGGCGGTGGGCTTCTCGGTGATGGCGTCCTACTTCTTGTCGCGGACCGTGGTGCCCACCATGGTCCAGTACCTGCTTCCCTCGGAGCTGGACGAGGGCCACGGACCGGCCACCTCTGCCCTGGCCCGCTTCCACCAGGCGTTCAACCGGGGCTTCGAGCGCTTTCGCGAGGGCTACCTGGACGCGCTCGGCTGGACCCTCCAGCATCGTCCGGCGGTCTTCGCGATCTTCGGGCTGGGCGTCCTGTCCGCGGCCGTCCTCCTGCCGTTCGTGGGCCGAGACTTCTTCCCGAAGGTGGACGCCGGCCAGATCCGGCTCCACGTGACCGCCCCCGCGGGAACCCGCATCGAGGAGACCGAGCGGTACTTCGGCCAGGTGGAGGAGGCCATCCGGCAGATCATCCCCGAGCGTGAGCGGCGGGTGATCCTGGACAACATCGGGGTGCCCCAGGGGATCAACCTCGCGGTGACGGAGACCTCCACCATCAGCTCCGCCGACGGCGAGATCCTCGTCAACCTCCGCCCCGAGAAGGAGCGCTCCACCGCGAGCTACGTGCGCGAGCTGCGCCGCCGCCTGCCGCGGGCGTTCCCCGAGCTGGGGTTCTATTTCCAGCCCGCGGACATCGTCAGCCAGATCCTGAACTTCGGCCTTCCCGCGCCCATCGACATCCAGGTCGCGGGCTTGAACCGGGAGGAGACCTACCGGGCGGCCCGGGCCATCGAGGCGCGGGTCAACCGCGTCCCCGGGGCGGTGGACGTCCACCTGCACCAGGTGGTGGACGCCCCGCGGCTGCACCTCGCGGTGGACCGGACCCGCGCCGCCGAAGTGGGCCTCTCGCAGCGCGACGTGGCCAACACGGTGCTGGTCTCCCTGGCCTCGAGCAGCCTGGTGACCCCGAACTTCTGGACGGACGGGCGCAGCGGGATCAACTATCCGGTGGCGGTCCAGGTTCCGCAGCGCCTGGTGGCGACGGTGGACGACCTCAAGGCCACCGCCCTGGTGGCGCCCGGGGTGGCGGGTCCGCAGCTCCTGGGCGACCTGGCGTCCGTGGAGCGCCGAACCGCGCCCGTGGTGGCCAACCACTCGAACATCCAGCCCACGTTCAACGTTCGGGCCGACGTGCAGGACACCGACCTGGGCACGGTCAGCGGGGCCATCCGGCGGATCGTGGACGAGCACGCGGCCAAGCTCCCGCCGGGGAGCGCCATCACCCTGCGCGGCCAGGTGGAGAGCATGGACGCCTCCTTCGGCCGGCTGGGTCTCGGGCTGGTCTTCGCCGCCCTGCTCGTCTACTGCGTGATGGTCGTGAACTTCCAGTCCTGGACCGATCCCTTCATCATCATCACCGCCCTCCCCGGCGCCCTCGTGGGCATCGTCTGGATGCTCTTCGTCAGCCAGACGACCTTCAGCGTCCCCTCCCTGATGGGCGCGATCATGACGATCGGGGTGGCCACCGCCAACTCCATCCTCGTGGTGACCTTCGCCAACGACCAGCGGCGCGAGGGCCTGGACGCGGCGGAGGCGGCGCTCGCCGCGGGACGCACGCGCCTGCGCCCCGTGCTCATGACCGCGGCCGCGATGCTGATCGGCATGCTGCCCATGTCGCTCGGCCTCGGCGAGGGAGGGGAGCAGAACGCCCCCCTGGGCCGCGCGGTCATCGGCGGGCTTCTGGTCGCGACCGCCGCCACCCTCTTCTTCGTTCCCACGGTCTACAGCCTCCTCCGCCGCACCCCGCCGCGGGCCGAGGAGGCCTGAACAAGCTGCTTCATACGGAAAGGACGGAATCATGGAGAACGTGAGCGAGCTCGAGCTGGATCCGAAGGACGTGCCGTACCTCCCCGACGCACCCGAAACCGAGGCCGCGAAGCCGCGCTCGGGAGCCCGTCGAATCCTCGTGAGCCTCGGCATCGCGGCGGTGGCCCTGCTGGGCGTGGGGGTCGAGGGCAAGCTGCGCCAGCGCGTCGCCCTGGCGGAGACAGCGAATGCCCAGGGCCGGCCGCCCATGGTGAGCGTCGTGCAACCCCACCGGACGGCGACGGTGCCGGCCGTGGTCCTGCCCGCCACCGTGGAGCCGATGCAGGAGACGACCATCTATGCACGGACGAGCGGCTATGTGAGGACCGTGCACGTGGACATCGGCGACCGGGTGGCGGCCGGCCAGCTCCTCGCCGAGATCGAGTCGCCGGAGGTCGACGCGTCCCTGCGCGAGGCCAGGGCGCGGCTGGAGCAGGAGCGCGCGAACCTCCTGCTCGCGCGGGCCACCCTCGAGCGCACGCGGCAGCTCCACCGCGAGCGGCTCGTGAGCCAGCAGCAGCTCGACGAGCAGGAGGCAGGCTTCGACACGCGGCAGGCCGCCGTCGAGGCGGCCCAGGCCACCGTCCAGAGCCTCGCCATCCAGCAGGCCTACCAGCGCGTGGTTGCTCCCTTCGCGGGCACCGTGACGTCCCGCAGGATCGACCGCGGCGCCCTCATCACGTCGGGCAGCGGCGCGACCGTGGCCAGCCTCTTCACGATCGGCCAGACCGACGCCCTGCGGGTCTTCGTGGACGTCCCCCAGATGGCGGCGGCGGGGATAACGCCTGGCCAGACGGTCGACGTGGGCCTGCGCGAGCGGCCCGGCCATGTCACATCGGGGCGGGTGGTCCGGACGGCGGGCGCTCTCGACTCCCGGTCGCGGACCCTGCGCACCGAGGTGCACCTGCCGAACGACGACCACGCGCTGATGCCCGGCATGTACGTCCAGGTGGCGTTCCCCGCGGCCTCGGGAGACCCGGCGCTCGTGGTCCCCGCGAACGCCCTCGTGGTCCGGACGGACGGACCCCAGGTGGCGGTGGTGGAAGGAACCGCCGTCCACTACCGCAAGGTCGTGCTCGGCCGTGACTTCGGCAACGAGGTCGAGGTGGTGAGCGGCTTGAGCGGCGCCGAGTCCCTGGTGGCCAGCCCCGGCGACCGCCTGGCCGAGGGACAGGCCGTACAGGTGGCTTCGGCCACGGGAAAGGGCGACTGATGGATCTCGGTATTCGGGGAAAGCGCGCGCTCGTCACCGGTTCCTCGGCCGGGATCGGCTTCGCGATTGCCGCTGCCCTGCGCCGCGAGGGCGCTCACGTCGTCGTAAACGGGCGGACGGTCGCCCGCGTGGACGAGGCCGTGAGCCGTCTGGAGCGGAGCGGGCCCGGCGGCCGGGTCGATGGCATCGCCGCTGACCTGGGGACGCGCGAAGGAGCCCTGGCGATCATCCGGATACCGCCGCGCACGCTGTCGGTGCGGCTGCGCTATGGCTTCGGTGGCAAGCAGAGCTAGCGCGACTCGCTGACCGCAGGGGGCGGCCTCCGCCGCCCTCTGCGGCCGGGAAGCGAAGCCTTGAGGCCCTCTCCCGCGGACGAACATCGTCACCAGTTGACGCACCCCCGGGTGGGGAGCGTCCCTCATTCGGCGGGGGCGGCGGCGGGCGGCTTCGGGCCGTCCAGGACCTCGCGGACCTTGCGGAGCAGGGCGTCCGGCGTGAAGGGTTTCTGCAGGAAGGGCGTCCCCGGCTCGATCACGCCGTGGTGGCCGAGGGCCTGGTCCGGGTAGCCCGACATGTAGAGGACGGCGGTGACCTGCCGCTCGGCCTGGAGCCGTGAGGCCAGGGCATCGCCGCCCATCTGGGGGAGCACGAGGTCGGTGACCAGGATGTCGATGCTCCCTCGGTAGGAAGCGCTGGCGGCCAGGGCTTCCGCGGGGCTCTTGGCCTCGATCACGTGATATCCCGCCCCCTCCAGAACCTCGCGGACCAGGTGCCGCAGCGCGGGCTCATCCTCGACCACGAGCACCGTCTCCGAGCCGGGCCGCGGCGCCCCCTCGGGGCTTTCTGGGGGGGTCCGCTCGTGCTCCGCGGGCGCCACCCTCGGCAGGTAGACCTTGAAGCTCGTTCCCTTTTCCCGCTCGCTGTAGACCCCGATGTGCCCCCCGCTCTGCTTGACGATCCCGTAGACGGTGGCCAGACCCAGCCCCGTGCCCTCCCCGGTCTTCTTGGTGGTGAAGAAGGGCTCGAACAGGTGCCGCCGGGTCTCCTCGTCCATCCCGGTGCCACTGTCCGTGACCGCCAGCATCACGTGGGGGCCGGGCCGCGCGCCCACGTGCGCGCGCGCATAGCTCTCGTCGAGGTCCACGTTGGCCGTCTCCACGATCAGGGTGCCGCCCGAAGGCATGGCATCCCGGGCGTTGACCGCCAGGTTGATGATCACCTGCTCGATCTGGCCGGGGTCCGCTTTGGCCCGCCACAGGTCCCGGCCGTGGAGGGTGACGAGATGGATGTGCTCGCCGATCAGCCGGCGCAGCATCTCGTCCAGGCCGGCGGCCACGGTGTTGAGGTCGAGCACCCTCGGCTGGAGGAGCTGCTTGCGGCTGAAGGTGAGGAGCTGGCGGGTCAGGCCGGCCGCCCGGTCCGCGGCGGCCCGGATCTGCTCGAGCCGGCCCCGGGTCCGGGCGTCGAGGGCCGGCTCCGCCAGCGCGAGGTTGCCGTACCCGATGATCACGCCCAGGAGGTTGTTGAAGTCGTGGGCGACCCCGCCCGCGAGCTGGCCGATGGCCTCCATCTTCTGGGACTGGAGGAGCTGAGCCTCCAGCTCGCGTCTCTCGCTGACGTCCACCATGACGCCGATCAGCTCGCGGGGCGCGCCGCGGTCGGGGACGACGCTCACCACGTCGCGCAGCCAGACCGCGGCGCCATCGGCCCGCAGCATCCGGTACTCGGCGTGCTGGCCGTCCTCCCTCTGGACCGCCCGGCGCCAGGAGGCGACCGCCTCCTCGCGGTCGTCGGGATGAAGATGAGCCTCCCAGAAGCCCGGCTCGCTCCACCGGGCCACCGGATGGCCGAGGATCGCCTCCGCCTCCGGGCTGACGAAGGTGAACCGGAAGGTCCGGCAGTCGGCCCGCCAGACGATGGCGTGAACCGACTCCACGAGCTGCCGGTACTGCGCCTCCGTCTGGTGCAGGGCCGTCTCCGCCTGCCGCCGCGCCTTCCGGCTCTCCGCCTCGCGCAGCTCTCGGGCCAGGGCGGGACGGAGGCGCGCCAGGTTGTTCTTGCTGACGAAGTCGTGGGCGCCCGCCTTCATGGAGTCCACGGCATCGCCCTCGCTCACCGTCCCCGACACGATGATGAAGGGGAGGTCGAGTCCGCGCGCCTTGCAGAGGGCGAGGGCGTCGGGCCCGCTGAACCGCGGGAGCCTGAAGTCCGAGAGGAGGGCGTCCCACCCCTGGCGGTCCAGGGCGGCCGACATGGCTTCCCTGGTTTCGACGCGCTCCCACTCCACCGCGAGACCCCCGCGCTCCAGGTCCTGGAGCAGGAGCTCCGTGTCGTTCTGGTCGTCCTCGACGAAGAGCAGGCGCAGCGGGCGGGTCATCTCACGCGACGAAGGGCCGCAAGCCCATGAAGGAGCGAGACATGGAAACGAGAAACAAGGCGCTTCCTTTCCGATGCCGACTAAATCTAGCACGTTTTACGTACCACTTGGGTACGGAAGCGTGCACCTTGGGGCCGGAAGCTCCTGAGTATGCTGGGCGGACGAGAAGCGCGCCGCGTCGCGAGGAGGAGAGAGGAACCCTACGCGATGGCCCTGGCGATGCCGAAGGCCGCCGCGGCGGCCAGACCACCGATCAGCACCGCCTGGAGCGCGCTGCGTGTCGGTCCGGTGCCCGTGAACTGGCCCTTGATGTAGCCGAACAGGGTCAAGGCCAGGAGGGTGAGGGCCACCGAGAAGACGAGGCCGGTCCTCGCGCTGGCGGAGACGAGATAGGGCCCCAGGGGGATGAAGCCCCCGGCGACGTAGGCCCCGGCGATCGTGAGGGCGCTCGCCAGGGCTCGGCGGGGATCGGGCTTCTCCAGGCCCAGCTCGAAGCGCATCATGAAATCGACCCAGGCCTCGGGCTTCCGGATGAACGCCTCCACGATGGGCACGCTCTCCTCCGCGGTCAGGCCGTAGGACTGAAGGACCTCGAGCACCTCCGTGGCCTCCTCGGCGGGCTTTTCGCGGACCTCCAGTTGCTCGCGGGCGCGCTCCGTCGCGTAGTGCTCCGCATCGCCCTTGGCCGCGAGGTAGCCCCCGAGGCCCATGGCAATCGAGCCCGCCGCGATCTCCGCCAGGCCCGCGGTGACGATGATGCCGGAGGAAGTCACTGCTCCGGAGAGCCCCGCCGCCAGCGCAAAGGGAACCGTCAAGCCATCCGACATCCCGATCACGATGTCTCGGACGATCGCGCCCGCGGTGAAATGCCGCTCGAGGTGCGGAGTCTGTGGCATGGCTGCCCTCCCATGGGGTATCTTCTCCCATCTCTAAGAGGAGGCTCCATGCTGCGGATCGGAGCGGTGCTCCTGGTGGTCCTGGCGGTGACGGCGGAAGGAGGCTCGCGCATGACCGGCGCGTCGGTCGCATCGTCGAGCGGGCTGCTCCTCGTGGCCAACAAGGGCGACCACACGCTCGGGATCATCGACCCGGGCCAAGGCCGCCAGGTGGCGACGGTGGAGGAGAGCGGCATCACCGGGCACGAGGTGATCGCCTCGCCCGACGGCCGCACCGCCTACGTGCCCATCTACGGCAACTCGGGGGTCGGCCGGCCGGGGACCGACGGGCAGACCCTGGACGTGATCGACATCGCCTCGCGCCGCCGGGTCGCCACCATCGACTTCGGCCGCCCCGAGCGTCCGCACTGCGCGCAGTTCGGGCCCGACGGACGACTCTATGTCACCACCGAGCTGACGAACACCATCTCGGTCATCGACCCCAAGACCCACCAGATCGTCGACCGGATCCCGACCGGACAACCCGAGTCGCACATGCTGGCCCTGACCCGGGACGGCAAGCGCGCCTACACGTCGAACGTCCACGTGGGGACGGTGAGCGCCATCGACCTCGTGGCCAAGAAGGTGACGGCCGTGATCCCCGTCTCCGCCAACGCGCAGCGGATCGCCCTCTCCGCGGACGACGCGCTGGTGTTCACGGCGGACCAGACCGAGCCGCGGATCGCGGTCATCGACACCAGGACCAACGAGCGCAAGCAATGGGTCACGCTGCCTGGCATCGCCTACGGCACGGCGCCCACCCCGGACGGCCGCTTCCTGGTGGCCGCGCTCCTCAGCGTCAACCAGGTGGGGGTGATCGACCTGCGGTCGATGCAGCTCGCCCACACCATCGACGTGCCGAAGGCACCCCAGGAGGTGCTGGTCAGGCCCGACGGGGCGGTCGCCTACGTCTCCTGCGACCAGAGCCGCCAGATCGCCGTCATCGACCTGAAGGAGTGGAAGGTCCAGCGGCTGATCGACGCGGGCCCGCAGGCCGACGGCCTGGCCTGGGCGCCCTCCCGGCGGTGAGACGCGGGGGCGGGCTGCCCGCGTTCGTGGTCCTCGCGGTCGCGATCGTCGGCGCTGCGCACGTCCTCCCGGGCGCGGAGGCACCGGCGGCGGCGTCCTTCACCATGGAGCACCTGCTCGCCTTCCCGTTCCCGGAAGAGCTGATCGCCTCGCCGGGCGGCTCCACCGTGGCCTGGACGCTCAACGAGCGCGGCCTGCGCAACATCTACGCGGCCGACGGGCCCGACTTCAAGGCGCGCCGGATCACGGCGTACGAGGAAGACGACGGGCAGGAGCTGACGAATCTCGCTTTCACCGACGACGGGAAGACCATCGTCTACGTGCGCGGGGGCGACCACGGGGCGAACTGGCCGGGGGAAGGCAACCTGGTGCCCGATCCATCCAGCAGCCCCCTCGAGCCGAAGATGCAGGTCTGGGCGGTGGCGGTCTCGGGCGGCATCCCGAAGCTGATCGCCGACGGGGACGAGCCCGCCGTGGCGCCCGGCGGCCGTCGGGTGGCGTTCACCAGGGACCGGAAGATCTGGATCGCGCCCCTGGATGGATCGAAGCCGGCGGAGCAGGCGTTCTTCGCCAAGGGGACCAGCGAGTCGCCCACCTGGTCGCCGGACGGGCAGACCCTCGCTTTCGTGTCGAATCGCGACGACCACGGCTTCATCGGCCTCTTCGCCGGCGCGGACCGGCCGATCCGCTACCTCGGGCCCTCGACCTCGCGTGACTCGAGGCCGACCTGGTCGCCCGAGGGCAAGGCCATCGCGTTCGTACGCCAGCCCGGGCGGGGGGGCGTGCCGGAGTCCCCCCTGAAGGTGCAGCCGTCACCCTGGGCGCTCTGGGTCGGGGATCCTTCCACGGGCGCTGCGCGCGAGGCGTGGAAGAGCGGCCCCTCCCTGATGGATTCGCTGCCGCGCGTCCGAGGCGGTGTCAACCTGTATTGGGCGGCCGGCGATCGTCTGACCTTCCTCTCCTATCACGACGGCTGGCCGCACCTGTACTCGATCCCCGCGGCGGGTGGCCGGCCGCTGCTGCTCACGCCGGGCAACGCGATGGTCGAGTACGTGACCCTCTCTCCCGATCGCCGCGTCCTCGTTTACAACGCCAACGCGGGCCCCGACCGCGACGACGTCGACCGGCGTCATCTCTTCGAGGTGCCGGTCGCTGCCGCCACCCCCATGGCCCTGACCACCGGGCGTGGCATCGAGTGGAGCCCCGTGGTGACGGGGGACGGCAAGCTCGTCGCTCACATCGCTTCCGACGCGCAGCGACCTCCCCTGCCCGCGGTCGTGCCGTTGGCCGGCGGCGCCGTGACCACGCTGGCCGCCGATCGGCTGCCCGCCGGGTATCCCTCCACGGGCTTCGTCACCCCGCAGCCCGTGGTCATTCGATCCCCGGACGGGCTCGAGGTGCATGGCCAGCTCTTCAAGACGGCGGGCGGCGAGGCCCAGCGGCCCGCGCTCGTGTACGTCCACGGTGGGCCGCCGCGCCAGATGCTGCTCGGCTGGCACTACATGAACTACTACGCCAATGACTACGCGGCCAACCAGTACCTCGCCCACTGCGGCTTCATCGTGCTTTCCGTGAACTACCGGTTGGGCATCGGGTACGGCTTCGCCTTCCACAATCCGGAGGGAGCAGGGCCGCGCGGCGCGGCCGAGTACCAGGACGTCCTCGCGGCGGGCAAGTACCTGCAGACGCGGGCGGACGTGGATTCGAGCCGGATCGGCATCTGGGGCGGCTCTTATGGAGGGTATCTCACCGCCCTGGCCCTGGGACGCAACTCCGACCTGTTCGCGGCGGGGGTCGACATCCACGGCGTGCACAACTGGGACCGTCAGGGTCGCGCGGCCCCCGACCTCAAGGCGGCGCTCGCGGGGGACGGCATCGGCGAGGCCGACCTCAAGGAGGCGGCACGGGTCACCTACCAGTCGTCGCCGATCTCGGCGGTGCCGACCTGGCGGTCGCCGGTCCTGCTCATCCATGCCGACGACGACCGCAACGTCGAGTTCCACCAGACGGTGGACCTCGCGCAGCGGCTGGCCGCAAGGGGGGTGAAGGTCGAGGAGCTGGTGATACCCGACGACATCCACGACTTCCTGCTCTGGCGGAGCTGGCGGACCGTCACCACGGCCACGGGCGACTACTTCGAGCGCGCCTTCCTCCGCCGCTCGGGCGCGCCGTCCCCAGCGCGCCCGGATAAATGAAGTTAGGACTTCCACCTGCGGCTAGGGTTCAAGCGCGGCACGTGCATCTTCGACCGCGCCCACCTCGCCAATCCCAACCTCACGTTCGGGACCATCAGCGCCACCCGGCTCACCCCGCGGGAGGCGCAGATCGGGGTGCGCTTCCTGTTCTGAATTGAGCTGGGGGGTTATGCCTCCACCGCGCGGATGAGGGCCTTGATGTAGCCGAAGGTGTAGGCGAAGGCCTGCTGGCCGCCCGTGTCTCCGGCGACCAGCGGGACGTGGTCGGGCATCAGCATGCCGTCGTAGCCCACTTCCTTGTAGACGCGCAGGGCCTCCAGCATGTCTACGTCGCCGTCGTCGATGAAGGTCTCGCGGAAGTCGAGGAAGCGGCCCCGGATGTTGCGGAAGTGCACGTTGAAGATCTTCCCGCGGCGGCCGAAGTAGCGGATCACCTCGAAGATCTCCTTGCCGGGGTCCAGCAGCATCTCCGAGACCGTGCCCTGGCAGAAGTTCAGGCCATGGCAGGGGCTGGGATGGATCTCGATGAAGCGCTTCAAGCCCTCCACGCTCCCGAGCACGGTGTTGACCCCGCGGTAGCCCCGGTCGCGCGGCATGCCGGGGTCGTGGGGATGGCAGGCCAGGCGCACCTTGTGCTCCTCCGCCACCGGGACCACGCGTTCGAGGAAGTAGGTGATCCGCTCCCAGTAGGCGTCCGCGGGCAGGGGGCCCGCCTCGGTGAGGGGCGGCTCCTGCGGGGCGGCGGCATAGGAAAAGCTGCCGTAGCGGGCGCCGCCACGGCCCACCGTGGGTTCGGTGCGCACCACCCCGAGCACGCTCAGGTTGTACTTGAGGGCCGGGATGCCCGCCCGAGACGCGTTGCGGATCATCTGGCAGATCTCGTCGATCTCCCGGTCGCGCTCCGGGCTCCTGCCCAGCATGATGCCGGGGTTCTCCGCCTGCGTGATGTAGTGGGAGCTGAGGGGCAGGGGGACCATGTCCAGGCGGATGCCGAACGACTCCACCCGCTCGCGCAGCTTCGTGAGGCCCGGGACCGACCAGTTCTCGTCCAGCCGGGCGGAGGGCAGCGCGCTGCAGATGTTGTTCACTCCCAGGGCCGCGAGCACGGCCAGGACCTCGTCGGAAGAGCCGTGCTGGGTACCCACCTTCAGGCGGGGCTCGGGGGGAGACTGGGGGGCCGCGCCGGCGGACGGTGCCCAGGCGCCCAGGACGCTCGCCCCGGCCAGGCGCCCGAACTCTCGCCGGCGCAAACGGGCTCCCTTCAGGTCTCTCGCGGTCATGCGTGCTCCTCCGCGAAAAAACGCCGGGCCGGGGGATCCCGCCTCCCTCAGAAGGGGGGAGCCGCAGGGGCCTCGGGCTTCAAGGCCTTGACGAGGATCTTCGAGCGCCGGCCGCTCTGCTCGTAGCTCTCGCGGCGCGCCGGTGGGAGGTCGTCCGGAGCGCCCTCCCGGAATCCGGCCTTCGAGCGGAAGAAGTTGAAGGCCTGGGTCGAGAGCGCCATGAGCACCTCGAGGCCCATCTCCCGCGCGCGGTCCTCCACGAACTGCACCATCCGGCGGCCGATGCCCTGGTGCTCGTGGGACGGCCGCACGCACAGGCAGGCCAGCTCGCCCTTCTTCTCCTCCGGGAAGACGTGGAGGGCGATGCAGGCCACCGGGTTGCGGTCGAGCTCGAAGATGTAGTAGTCGTCGAGCTGGCGCTCGATGGCCGCCCGGGAGCGGGGGAGCAGCTCGTCGCTCTCCACCGAAGCCTGGATGAGCTGCTGGATGCTCCGCACGTCCCGCCTTCGCGCCCGGCGGATCTGCCGGTACTCGTTCGCGTAGACCAGGGTGCCGATGCCCTCGTTCGAGAAGACCTCGGCCAGCAGTCCTTCGTCGACCCTTCCGTTGATCACGTGCACCCGGGGCACCCCGAACCGGCAGGCCGCGACCGCGTGCTGGGCCTTCGACACCTGGCCGCGCTCGACCGCGTTGCGCTCGAGGCCCTGGGCCAGCTCGTCGACGGACATCTGGCGCGCCAGGGCCCCGCCCACCACGAGGCCGTCCGCGGTGGTCATGTAGACGAGCTTGACCGCCCCCAGCGCCTTGGCGACCTCGAGGGCGACCGAGTCGGAGTTGACGCGATAGGTGCGGCCGTCGCCGTCCATCCCGAGGGGCGGCACCACGGGCACGATCCCGTTGGAGAGGAGGGTCTGGAGGAGCTCCACGTCGATGCGCTCGACGCGTCCCGTGAAGAGGTGGTCGACCCCGCGCAGGATCCCGAAGGGATGGGCGATCACGGCGTTCGTGCTGGCCGCCCGGAGGTCCGCCGCGCTCAGCCCCTCCAGGATCTCGTGGGTCAGGCGGTTGGCGGCGGTGAGGGCGAGCTGGAGGGTGTCGGCGTCGGTGACCCCCGAGCCCTCGAGGTCCGAGGGCTCGGCCACCTTCTCCTCCGCGAGGGCCCGGATCTGCGCGGAGGCGCCGTGGACGAGCACGGTGCGGATGTTGAGGGAGCGGAGCACCGCCACGTCCATGAGGATGTTGCCGAAGTTGTCGTCGGCCACGATGGCCCCGTCGGCCGCGATCACGAACGTCTTCTCCCGGAACTGCGGCACGTACCGCAGGATGGCCCGCAGGTCGGTCGGCCTCATCGGCTCATCCGCCCGGCGCGCCCTGGGTGTTCACGTAGAGCGAGTAGAGGGAGGTGCTGGCGCACATGAGGAGCCGGTTGCGATGAAGGCCGCCGAAGCACAGGTTGGCGCACCGCTCGGGGAGATCGACGCGGCCGATGGGCCGGCCCTCCGGGTTGAAGATCGAGACCCCGTCCAGGCCCTCCTCGCCCATGCCCCAGCCCACCCAGAGGTTGCCGTCCACGTCGACGCGCAGGCCGTCCGGGGTCCCGGGGCCGGCGTCGATCAGCTTCCGGCGGTTGCCGAGGCGCGTGCCGCCGTCCAGGACGTCGTAGGCGTGAATGACGCGCGGAGAGACCCCCGCCTCGACGACGTAGAGCTTCGACTCGTCGGGCGAGAAGGCGAGGCCGTTCGGCCGGTTGACGTCGGCGGCCACGACGGAGAGCCCGCCGCGGGCGGGATCGACGCGATAGACGCTCGTCGGCAGCTCGGGCTTCGCGACGTGCCCCTCGTAATACCCGAGCACGCCGAAGGGCGGATCGGAGAACCAGATCGAGCCGTCGGACCGGCACACGATGTCGTTGGGGGAGTTCAGCGGCTTGCCGTCGTAGCCGTCCGCGATCACGGTGACGGTCCCGTCGTACTCGGTGCGCGTCACGCGGCGCGTGTCGTGCTCGCAGGTCAGGAGCCGCCCCTGCCGGTCGCGGGTGTTCCCGTTGGCGTTGTGCGAGGGCCTGCGGAACACGCTGATGGCGCCCGTCTCCTCGTCCCACCTCATGATCCGGTCGTTGGGGATGTCGCTCCAGAGCAGGAAGCGCCCGTCCCCGAACCACACCGGGCCCTCGCACCACCGGAAGCCGGTCCCCAGGCGCTCGACCTTGGCGCTGGCGACGCGGTACCGGGCGAAGCTGGGGTCGAGGATCTTGACCAGTGGGTCGGGGTAGCGCGGGCTGGGCTGCCACTGCGCCCACGCGCGAGCCCCGACGCTGGCCGCTGCCGCCGCCGTCCCCGCCGCCAGGAACTCCCTTCTGCTGGGTCTCATCGCCTCCCGGGCGCCGATTCTTGCCGATCGTGTCACCTCACACAAGCGCCACGAGCCGGCTCCGCAGGGCGTTTCAACCGTAGCCACGTTCGAGCTCGTTCTGGAAATAGTACGAAAGGTTACAGGCGGAAGGGGGCGCTAGCCGCCGCGAGGGACCTCGACCGGCCGGCGGTGGCTCCCACGCCGCTCGCGCCATTCCGGGGTGGACAGGGCGCCGATCTGGCCCGTCACCTCGGCCAGGCCGTAGCGGACGTGGGCGCGCATGGCGGCGTCTGCCCGGGCGGGATCGCCGGAGACCAGGGCTTCCACCAGTTGGGCGTGGAACCCGGGGGAAGGGGGTGCGCCGGCCGGCCACGTCGAAGAGCCAGTTGAGGATGAGGACGTGGTTCCTCTCGATCATCTGTCGGAGGATGTCGCTGCCCGCGTGCTCCTTCTCGGCGGTCCGATCGACTATGCTCACGCTGGGAGGGATTCGAATGAGACCGCTGAAACGCCACTCGATGACGATGTCCCTGCTCGTGCTCGGGATGGGCGGCCTTGCGGCGCCTGCCGGGGCGGCCGGCACATGCGGCGTGGCGCGGCCCAACCTCGAGAGCATTGCCACTGCCGAGGGGCTCGTGATCGCCCCCGACGGCACGATCTACTTCTCGCAGCCCTTCGTGGGGTCGAACACGCAATACCTGGCCCGCTACCGCCCGCCCTACGACCGGGCGCCGGAGACGCACTGGGTCGACATGGGCGGGAATGCCCTGGGGATCATGCTGGATCCACAGCGCAACGTCCTCTACGCAGGCTCCCGGACCCTGAAGAAGCTGCTCAAGGTGACGCTCGCCGAGCCGCCGGTCGTCAACGCGCTGGCCGACATCGAGGAGGGGGTCAACGGCCTCACCCTGGGCGAGGACGGATCCGTGTACTACAGCGACCAGGGCGGGGGCCAGCTCTATCGGGTCGCCCCCGAGGGAAGGAAGAGCCGGGTGACCGCGAGTCCGATCACGGAGCCGAACGGGCTCGCGTTCGGACCCGACGGCTGGCTCTACGTGGTCTCCTGGACGACCCCGGAAGTGACCCGCTTGGAGCTCAGGAACGGCGGGGAAGCGCGCCGAGAGCCGTTTGCGACCCTGCCCCAGGTCAAGGCGGACGGGATCGCGTTCGACGCCAAGGGGCGGGTCTACGTGACCGCCTCGTCGACCCTCTACGAGATCGCTCCCGACGGGCGCAAGGTGATAGCACTCGGGCCCACCGCGGGGGCGAACATCGACTTTGGCGTCGGCGCCCTTCCCTGCTCGGACATGTACATCGCGGGCAACGGCCAGGGCATCCGCCGCTTTCCGCACGACACTCCCGGTCTGGACGTTCCCTGGCACCGCGGTGGGCCGGCCGCCGCCCCGGCCGCCGCCGTCCCCGCGCCGGGCCCGGCCCAGGTGGCGTTTCGCGGCCAGTACGCGGCGGCCCCCCCGGAATGGCGCTTCCCGGTGTGGCCTTCCGGCTGCAGCCGCTTCTCCGGAGAGGAAAAGGCGGCCTGCCTCGAGTTCGTCTCCTTCGACTACGGGCGGCTCTCGCGGTACGCGGCGGCCAACGTGGCCCTGGCCCCGCCAATCCCCGGGGAGGCGCGGGCGGTGTTCTTCGGCGACTCCATCACCGACAACTGGTCGAAGGCGGGCTACGGCGGGTTCTTTCCCGGCAAGCCCTACGTGAACCGGGGCATCGGCGGCCAGACGACCTCGCAGATGCTGGTCCGCTTCCGCCCGGACGTGATCGGGCTCCAGCCCAGGGTGGTCGTGATCCTCGCGGGGACCAACGACCTCGCGGCCAACTCGGGCCCGGTCGGCCTCGGAGCGATCGAGCAGAACCTGGCCGGCATGGCGGAGCTGGCGCAGCTCCACCACATCGAGGTCGTGCTGGCCTCCCTGCTCCCCGTATCGGACGACAAGCGCGACCAGGCCGGGCGGCCCGTGATACGCACCCGGGACCGCCAACCGGAGCGCTTGCGCGCGCTGAACTCCTGGATGGCCGGCTACGCGCGCACGAACGGCCACGTCTACCTCGATTACTTCTCGGCCCTGGCCAACGAGAACGGGGCCCTGAAACCGGACCTGAACGACGACGGCCTTCACCCCAACGCGGCCGGGTACGCGCTCATGGCGCCCCTCGCGGAGAAGGCGATCGCGGCGGCGCTCGCGGGTCGCCGCCAATCCCTCAGAGCCTCGGCGGGGGCGGCTTCACCGGCTGCCAGGGGAACACGCCCCTGCGGCGCACCACGCGGCGGAAGACCTTGTCGCCGGCGGTGGCGTAGAGGGTGTCGAGGTGGGGGCCGCCGAAGACCACGTTGGAGAGGGCCGAGGGCTGGGGCTTGTTGATGATGGCGGCGACGCGGCCCGGCTGGTCGCAGACCTGGAGGCCGCTGCGCGTGGCCACGTACAGGTAGCCTTCGCGGTCGACGGTCATGCCGTCGGCGGCGGAGTCGGAGAACTCGTCGGGGACCTCGAGGCGGTAGAAGGGCTGGCCGTGGAGGAGCGAGCCGTCGGGGGCGATCTGGAACGACCACACCCACCTGGTGCGCGAGTCCGCCACCGCGAGCAGCGACTGGTCGGGGGAGAGCACGACGCCGTTCGCGAACTGGAGGCCCTCGTGGACGACGCGCTTGGCTCCCTGGGCGTCCACGAACCAGACGCGCTTGTTCGCGGGGTCGGTGAACCATACGTCGCCCCGGGCGTTGACCGCCAGGTCGTTCGACTCGACGTCGGTGGCGACCACGCTCTCCGCGCCGTCGGGGGAGTAGGCCACGATGCGCTTGCGGCCGTTCTGGCAGGCGTAGAGCCGGCCGTCCGGCCCGAACATCAGGCCGTTCGCGCCGCCCGTGTCTTCCTTGAAGACCGTGACCTTGCCCGTGGCGTGCTCGATCTTGTGGATCCGGTTGTTCGGGATGTCGGTGAAGTACACGTTGCCCTGCCGGTCCACCGCGGGGCCCTCGGTGAACCGGTGGCCCTCGGAGACGAGCTGCCAGTCGTGATCGGGGTCGAGGATCTGGGTGACGAAATGGCGCTCCGCGGCTGGGACTCCTCGGGACTTGGCAATGGGCTCCTTCCAGCTCCGGAAGAGCCAGCGGAGCGCGTCCGGAAGGATGGCCGAGCCGTGGATGTTGTTGTGCCCCTGATCGCCCGTGACGAAGGTGGTGTCGTAGCCCGCGTACTCCAGGGCGCTCGCCAGGTCCTGGTTGGCCACCCACCAGTTGCCGGAGTAGAGGTTCAGCTCGCGGCTCCCGTCCTGGAGGAAGACCCGGATCGGCTTGGGCTCCGTCTTGCGGACGAGGGAAGCGTAGATGTTGCCCCCGCGGAGGTTGGTGTAGGAGCCGATGAACGAGAGCACGCGCCGGAACGCGTCGGGACGGTTCCAGGCTACGGTGAACGCGGCGATCCCCCCGGACGACGAGCCGGCGATGGCGCGCAGGTTGGGGTCGGAAGTCAGGTTGTGGGTCTTCGCCACCTCGGGAAGGATCTCCTCCAGGAGGAACCGCGCGTAGCGGTCGCCGAGGCCGTCGTACTCGAAGCTCCGGTTGTAGCGGGCCTCCTGGTCGGCCGAGGGCGCTTGGAGCACCCCCGGGTTGATGAAGATGCCGATCGTCAGGGGCATCTGCGCCTTCTGGATCAGGTTGTCGAAGACGACGGGAACGCGCCAGCGGCCCTGCTCGCCCACGAAGCCGCCGCCGTCCTGGAAGACCATCACCGCCGCGGGGACCTCGGGCTTGTACTGGGCGGGGACGTACACCCAGTAGTCGCGCACCGTGCCGGGAAAGATCGTGCTCGTCCAGGAATGCTGGGTGACGACGCCCGCGGGGACGCCCGGATGGCGCTCGGAGTCGGCGGTCAGCGGGTAGTCCGTCTGGGCAACCAGGGGAGAAGTCGAGAGCAGACAGCCGACGGCAAGACGCGAGACCTCTCGCAGGCGCATGGCCGATCCTTCCTTGTGTTCCTTCGTGGCTACCGCTCGACCGTGTCGCCCTCGATCTCGACCACCACGACGGTGGCCATGAGGTCGAGGATCGGGCGGGCGATCAGGAGCTGGGTCCGGCCGCTCTCCACCTTGAGCTCGACCGGCTGTCCGTCCGCGAGCTGGTACGCCCGCTTGACGGCGTTCTTCATCGGGGGCAGGGCGAAGGGCACGCGGGGCTCCTGGAAGAAGGTGAAGTAGAGCTTCCCGGGCCGGGTGGTGACGCGCCATTCGTTCCGGGGGAGGAACAGCGCCTCGCCGCGCAAGTCCTTCCCGCCCCTCGCGCTGGGCTCTCCGAGCTCGTCGCCCCAGGGCGTGGCTCCGGCGCCGTAGACGGCTTCGCCGTTCACCTTCAGCCAGCGCCCGACGGCCCGCAGCGCATCCTGGCTGGCGGGGGGGATCACGCCGTCCGCCATGGGACCCACGTTCAGCAGGTAGTTGCCGCCCTTGCTCACGATGTCGACCAGCTTGAACGTGATCTCGCCGGGGGACTTCCAGTCGGGGTCGTCCTTGCGGTAGCCCCAGGTGTGGTTGATGGTGGCCGGCGTCTCCCAGTACTCGGTCCGGGCCTGCGACGGGATCACGTTGTCGCCGGTGCTGACGTAGTCTCCGGCGGCGCCGAGGCGGCCGTCGATGAGGGTCTTCGGCTGGAGGGAGCGGACGAGGTCCGTGAAGCGCTGGGCCCGCTCGGCCGTCATCATGCGCGGAGTGTCGAACCAGATGAGCGCGACCGGCCCGTAGCCGGTCAGCAGCTCCCGCACCTGCGGCTCGGCCTTGTCGCGCAGGTACTGGTCGTAGGGCTTGCGCTCCTTCCCGTCGGGTCCGAGGTCGGGACCGAAATCCCAGTCGTTTCCGGCGCCGCCCGGCTCGTGCCAGTCCTGGGCCTGCGAGTAGTAGAAGCCGAGGGGCATGCCGTTGCGCTGGCAGGCGGCCGCCAGCTCCTTGAGGATGTCTCGCTTGAACGGGGTGGCGTCCACCACGTCCCAGCGGCTCACCTTCGAGTCGTAGAGGGCGAAGCCGTCGTGGTGCTTGGAGGTGATCACGATGTACTTCATCCCCGCGTCCTTCGCGAGCTGCACCCAGCCCTCGGGGTCGAACTTCACCGGGTTCCACTGCTTCGCGAGCTGCTCGTACTCTGCCACGGGGATCTTCGCGCGGTTCATGATCCACTCGCCGATGCCGGGAATCCGCTTTCCTTTCCATTCGCCGGCGGGGATCGCGTAGAGCCCCCAGTGGATGAAGAGGCCGTACTTGGCTTCCCGGAACCACGCGAGGCGGGGGTTTGGCGTCGCCCCGGGAGAGTCTGGTCCAGTGGGCGGCGGGGAACCGTAGGCCACGGTTCCGGAAAGCACGAGGGCGATCAGGCCGGCGAGGCAGGGGGTCTGCACGAGATCGCCGTTGCCGGCCAACTCGGCATGCAGGCGATTCAGTTCAGGTAGCTGTTCACGAAATCCAGCACATTCTGTCTATCCATGCGGAAGACACCGCCGGTGCCCGCGCAATTGCCATTCAGACCGAAGGAGGTAACGCCGGCGACGACATTGCTGCCACCCAGAAAATTCGGGCCGCCTGAGTCGCCAAAGCAGGTACCGCCAGTCGCGGCGTTATTTGAGAGCAGGAGTGAAAAATCACCCGTAAAGCCAGGCACGTTGATTTGAATCAGGTGCGGGTCTGCGACATAGCGCGTCCTGGAGTTGTGCGCCAAGAAGGACGCATGATCCGGGAAGCTCTGCTGCAGCCCATACCCTACTGCGGTGAACGTCTGGTCCTGCAGGCCGCGTCTGGTCTTCAGGGCGTCGAGTTGGTTCAGCGATGGAAGCACGCCGTACGCATCCAGGACTACGCCGGGTTCCTCAAGGATGACAACCCCAACGTCGTGAAGGAAGAAGGGCCCGGTCTCGTACAGTGGATGAGCCGCCCACGAAACCGCTTCAACGGCGTTCGGGCCGGCGAATGGGTAGTTGTTGGTGCTCCCTATCCCGGCTTGCACATCGGATTCGGTGAAGACTCTCATCCCGGTGTATGGAGAGCCGGGGAAGTTATTCGTGCAGTGGCCAGCCGTTAGGAGCACGGTTGCGGACAGCAATGTGCCACTGCATCGGAACGCGGGTGCGCCATTCACCTCCATCAGCAGAAGGACGACGTGCGGATGGCCATCCCCGTCCAGAGTCCCATCGGTGATCGCTCCGGTGGGGCCAACGGTGCCGAACGCGAACATCAAGGTGATCAGAAGGACAAGCGGTAGTCTTTTCATCACGCTCCTTTGGACCTGCAGGTCCGGGTTGGACGCGTTCGTCGGAACCGTGCGCGGAACGATCGGTAGGCATTTTCATCTGCGGCAACGGCTACGGAACGGAGACACTACCCCCTTTGCGGGGCGAGCGTCAAGATCAAAGGTGGATCAAAGGTGGACCAAAGGGGCAGCTGGGCGGCCCCGGCTGCCGTCTACCGTCCGGCCCAGGACTCCAGGAAGCCGTCGGCGACCACCTGGTGCCCGGCCTCGCTCCAATGGATGTCGCCGCGGATGAAGTCGCGGGCCAGGACCTCACGGCTCCTCGCGACATCGACGAAGCGGGGGAAGTAGTCGAGGAAGCCGGCACCCCGGTCCGCCGCCCATTGCCTCCAGAAGGTCGCCGGCAGCGACCGGAGATCGCCGCGGCGGACCTGGTCGGGCCATGGGTAGACGGCCACGGTCAGCCGGATGCCATGCTGGGCGAGGAGGTCGGCGAGCAGGTCCATGTGGCGGCGGGCGCGCGCGAGCCCCTCCCGGCCGAACTGCTCGTAGAGGCGGGGGTCGGCCGTCCAGAGCCCGTCGCGGCGGTCCTCGTTCTTGACCGCCTCCTCCAGCCCCTGGTAGAGCGCGAAGAGCCCGATCGTGTTCCGTTTCAGGAACTGCCGCACCGTGAGGTCCTGGAGCAGCCGGGGCAGCGCGTAGCGGATGTTCTCCCGCTCCTCGCGGATCCGGCGGCGCTCGTCCGAGACCACGTTCCCATCCGCATCCAGGAAGTAGGTGACCTCGTCCTGGACGTCGCCGATGTCGATGAAGACCGCGAGCTCGTCGAAGCGGAAGCCCTGGTCGAGGAGCCAGCGGACCTTGCGGTAATAGATGATCGGCGAGTAGGACGCGCAGCCGGCGTTCAAGACCTCGACGCCCTTCGGCTCGAGGGCCCGCGCCACCAGGCCCACGAACGTCTTGTCGTAGGCGATGCCGATGCCCTCGGTGAAGGAGTCGCCGATGAACAGCAGGCGCCGGCGATCGCTGAGCAGGGGGACTTGGCGGGCGCTCGCGTCGCGCAGCCCGAGCGAGTTGATCCGGTAGTCGGTGAGGCGCGATCCCCAGTCGTCCCGAACGCTGGCCAGGGGCTGGAAGCCGTGGTGGAAGATCTCGGACCGGACCCGCAACCCGGTCTGGCCGCGCGCCGCGGGCCGGGGCGAGAGCAAGTGATAGACCCGCGTGAACGCGAAATCCGCTCCCACGACCGCGAGGAGGACCAGCACGGCGATGGTCCTTCGTGGGTTCCGCTCGAAGATCGACGGCCGCGCGTCTTCTTCCGGGGGCCCCACAGACGGAGATCAGCCGGACAGGGCGGCCTTGATCTCCTGCAGCTCGGCGCTCGTCGACAGGTCCTCGCGGAGGGCGCGCCCGCAGCGGCCGTACCAGTACCGGGCGTTGCCGAGGTCGCCCTCCATGCGGTGGACCACCGCGTGGATCCAGTTGGCCACGTCGTGGTCTTCGTGGCTTTGGACGACCTCGTGCGCCCCTTGCCAGTCTCCGGCGAGCGCGCGGTCGACCGCGTCCAGCAGAGCAGGCGTCAGGGCCGACTGTGGATGGCGGGCCATTCCCTTCGTGTCCAGGGCACATTGTAACCGCCCCGCCTAGGACCGGGCCTCCAACCTGTGATAGAACCCCCCAGACCAGGGGGTCGCGGAGGCCCGATGCGAATCACGTTTGCGACCGGTGCGGCGATCGTCTTGCTCGCGGCCTCGAGGCTGGACGCGCAGCAGGCGCCTCCCCCACGCGCCGAGAACCGAGGCGAGGGACCGGCGGCCGCCCAGGCGCGAAGAGGACGTCCGGAGGAGCCGCAATTCGATCCCGAGGCCGTCCAGCGGGGGCAGGAGCTGCTCGTGGCGCGCTGCGGCTTCTGCCACGGCTCCAACGCGCGCGGCGGCTCCAGCGGACCGGACCTCACGCGGTCGTCGATGGTCCAGGAAGACGAGAACGGCAAGCAGCTCGGCGACTTCCTGAGGGTCGGAAGGCCCGAGCGCAACATGCCGAAGTTCGAGCTCACGCCGCAGGAGATTTCCGACCTCGCCATCTACCTGCACGCGACGATCTACCAGGTAGCGAACCGGGGCGGCTACCAGATCCTCGACATCGTCACCGGCGACGCGAAGGCGGGGGAGGCGTTCTTCCATGGCGCAGGTGGTTGCGCCTCCTGCCATTCCCCCGCAGGCGACCTCAAGGGCGTCGGCGCGAAGTACGAGCCCGCGACTCTCCAGGGACGGATGCTGCTGCCGCGGGGAGGCCGGCGTCGGGGAGGCCCTCCCGGGGAGCGGGTCTTCACCCCCCCCTACACGGAGGCGAACGCGGTGAAGGCCACGGTGACCCTTCCGACCGGCGCCTCGTTCGACGGCGCGCTGGTGCGCCTCACGGACTTCGACGTCATGATCTACGACCCGGAGACGCGGCAGATGCGCTCCTGGCTGCGCAAGGACGGCATCCCCAAGGTCGTGCTCACGGATCCCCTGCAGGCCCACGTGGACCTGTGGCGCAAGTGGAGCGACCCGGACATGCAGAACGTCACCGCCTATCTGGCGAGCCTCAAGTAATGAAGACCAACACGCTGGTGCTCTCCCTGGGCGTGGTCCTCCTGCCCCTGGCCCTGCCCGCGCAAGGGCTCGACCCGTCGCTGCTGACGAAACCGCCGACCGACGCGTGGCCCACGCATCACGGCGACTACTCGGGCCGTCGCTACAGCACGCTGAAGCAGATCGACACCAGGACGGTCAGGAACCTGACCCTGGCGTGGATCTATCGCGCGAACACCTCCCAGGGGGGAGCCCAGATCGGCGGCGAGGGACCCGAGGGGCCGACTCCGGGCGGGGGCATGGCGGCCTTCGGCGGCCTGGCCATCAAGTCCACGCCGCTCCTGGTGAACGGCGTCCTCTACTTCTCGGCCCCGGACCACGCGTGGGCGGTGGACGCCCGCACCGGCCGCGAGCTCTGGCACTTCTTCTGGCGCACCCGGGGCGGCATCCACATCGGCAACCGCGGCGTAGGGATGTACGGCGAGTGGCTGTACTTCCTGACCCCCGACAACTACTTCGTGTCGCTCGAGGCCGCCACCGGGAAGGAGCGCTGGCACAAGGAGATCGCCAGCATCAAGCGCGAGTACTTCTCCACCGCCGCCCCCATCATCATCCGCAACCACGTGATCCTCGGGGTGGGCGGCGACTCCCTGGACGTGCCGGGCTACCTCGAGTCGCGCGATCCCGAGACCGGCGAGGTGCAGTGGCGTTGGTACACGACGCCCCGCGCGGGAGAGCCGGGGCTGGAGACCTGGCCCGACGAGTACTCCGCGGCGCACGGCGGGGGGATGCCCTGGATCCCCGGGACCTACGATCCCGAGCTGAACCTGTACTACTTCGGAACCGGCAACGCGAACCCGGTGCTCGCCGGGCAGAGCCGGGCCGGAGACAACCTCTGGACCTGCTCGATCGTCGCCCTCAACCCGGACACGGGGAAGATGGCCTGGTATTTCCAGGCCACGCCCCACGACACCCACGACTGGGACTCGGCGCAGGTGCCCATCCTCATCGACGGAGTGATCGACGGGAAGCCGCGCAAGCTGATCGCGCAGGCGAACCGCAACGGCCACTTCTTCGTGCTGGATCGTACGAACGGCAAGAATCTGGTCAGCGCCCCCATGGTGGACTCCCTGAACTGGACGAAGGGAATCGACGGCACGGGCAGGCCCATCCCGAATCCCGCCAAGGACGCGAGCATTCCGGGAACCTTCGTCTCGCCGACCACGGACGGGGTCACGAACTGGCCTCCCCCGAGCTTCAGCCCCGACACGGGCCTGTTCTACGTCGGCACCCACGAGGCCTTCAGCGTCTTCTACCTCACGGACACCGACCCCCGCCCGCAAGGCTGGGGCGCCGCCGAGCGCCACGTGGGCAGCCTGGGGAGCTCGCTGAAGGCCATCGACTACAAGACGGGAAAGGCGCGCTGGAGCCATCCCCTGGCCATGAGCGCCGGGGGCCCCTCCGGCGGCCCCATGGGCCTGCTCAGCACGGCGGGAGGACTCCTGTTCGGGAACGACGGCGCCGCCAACTTCGTGGCCTACGACGCGGCCACGGGGAAGCCGCTGTGGCACGCGGGGCTCGGGGCGAACACGAGCAACGGACCGCAGACGTTCCTGCTGGACGGCCGGCAGTACGTGGTGGTCGGCGCGGGCGATTCCTTGTTCGCGTTCACGCTTCAGCCGTAGGCGGCGAGGTGCGGCGCGGGCTGGGCGCTACGCTCCTGGCGGCGATGAGCCCGCTCGTCGCCTGCTCGGATCGGCCGGGACGGGCGCCCGCGGCGGGCCCCCGCCTCTACGTCACCAACGAGCGTTCCGGCGACCTGAGCGTGATCGACCTGGGCTCGAATCGGGTGGTCGCGACCGTGCCCCTCGGGAAGCGCCCGCGGGGCATTCGCGTGAGCCCCGATCGAACGACCCTGTACGTGGCTCTGAGCGGCTCGCCGTTCGCACCTCCGGGCGTCGACGAGAGCACCCTCCCTCCGCCCGATCGGTCGGCCGACGGCATCGGCGTGGTCGACGTGGGCCAGGGCAAGCTCGTGAAGGTGATCCCGGCGGGCACGGACCCTGAGCAGCTCGCGCTGGACAAGGACGGCTCCCGCTTGTTCATCGCCAACGAGGACGCGGCGACGGCCAGCGTGGTGGAGCTGGCGGGTGGCCGGGTGGTCGCGAGCGTTCCCGTGGGCGGCGAGCCCGAAGGCGTCGAGCTGCGCCCTGACGGCGCCGTCGTCTACGTGACCTCCGAGGAAGACGGCGAAGTGTTCGCGATCGATGCCGCGAAGCCGGCGGTCCTCCGGAAGATCGCCGTCGACCCGCGGCCGCGATCGATCGCCTTTCTCCCGGACGGGACGCGGGCGTACGTGACCTGCGAGAACGCCGGTTCGGTGGTCGTGATCGACGCCAGGAAGCACGAGCGTCTGGGCACGATCAAGCTCGCCGGCGAGAGCATCCGGCCGATGGGGGTGGTCGCTTCCCCGGACGGGGGATACCTCTACGTCACGACGGGGCGCGGCCGAACGGTGGTCACGATCGACACCAGCACGAACGAGCCGATCGCCTCCCTCGAGGTCGGCACGCGGCCCTGGGGCATCGCCCTTTCGGCGGATGGCCGGACACTCTACACGGCCAACGGCCCTTCGAACGACGTCGCGGTCGTGGACATCGCGAGGCGCACGGTCACGGCGCGCATCACGGTGGGCGAGAGCCCCTGGGGAGTGGCGATCGTCCCCTAGGTCGTGCTCAGGCGAACTGATTCCAGTTCATCTTGGGGTCCAGCACCTCCTTGGAGCTCAGGAGCTTCTCCCAGGTGACCTCCCGGCCGGTGGAGGCGGCCATGCGGCCCAGCATGGCGCTCAGGGCGGCCTCCCCTCCGGAGGCGGCCTCGTTGATCAGGTTGCCGCTGACGATGCTCTCGATGAAGGCCTTCTGCTTGTTGGGATCGGCGTCGTCGAGGGCGCCCTTGAAGGTTCCGGTGACCGCGAGCGCGGTGTCCGTGGGCTGGGGCTGGCTGAGGCCGGGGTATTCCCAGGGCTGCTCGGCGGAGATCCGCACCGGAGCGTCGTAGCGGGCCTCGGCGCACCCCTGGGTGCCGTAGTACTGCATGCCCACGCCCCAGGCGGCCTTGCCGAACTGCGTCGAAGCGAAGCTCACGTGCACGTCGTTGGGGTAGGTGAAGACGCAGTCGTAGTGGCTCCAGCAGTCGCCGCGGTCCGTTCGGCCCGCTCGCCCGCCGGTGCCCGTGGCCTTCAGCGGGTGGGCCCGGAGCAGCCAGTTGGTGACGTCGATGATGTGGACGTTCTGCTCCACGATGATGTCGCCCGAGAGCACCCGGTCGTGGACCCAGTTGCGGAGGCGGCGCTCCGCCGGGGTGGCGTCCGGGAACGGGGGCCGCTCGAGGGCCGACGCGAAGTAATGGATCTGTCCGCACACGGGCTGGCCGATCTGGCCGGCGTGGATGCGCTTCGCGAGCTCGACGTAGGGCGAGGCATGCCGGATCTGGAAGCCCACCGCCAGGCTCCGCCGCCCCTTGGCCTTCTCGCCCAGGGCCATCACCTTCCTGGCCCCGGGAACGTCCACCGCCACCGGCTTCTCGAGATAGACGTGCTTGTCGGCCGCGAGGGCCGCCTCCAGGTGGGCGGGATGGAACCAGGGGGGAGTGGCGATGTAGACCGCGTCGACCTCCTTGCAGGCGAAGAGCTGCTCGTACGCCTTGGGCCCGCGGAACATGCGGGAGGGGTCGATCGCCGGCTTGCCGTACTTCTGGGAGGCCTCGTCGAGGGTGCTCCTGCCCTTCTCCAGCTGGTCCGCGAACATGTCGCCCATGGCCGTCACCACGGCGTCCGTATGCTGGAGGAAGGAGGAGGCGACGTTCTTGCCCCGGCCGCCGCAGCCGAGAAGCCCCAGCCGCACCGCGGAGTTGGCCGTCGTGCCCCGCACCAGCTCCGGCTTGATGATCATGACGCTCGCCGTCGCCGCGGCGCCGAGGAACTGGCGCCGAGAGGTCTTGCGGTCCATCAGGTCGCGCATCGCATCTTCTCCTTCGTCATAGGGGGTTCAATTCGACCCGGCGAAAATAGATCTCCGCGCCCTCGGATTGGATGAGGATCTTGCCCTCGGTCAGGCTCGACTGGGAGCCCCGGTTCACGACGCTTCCATTGATGATGTTCGTGACGCGGTCGCCCTCGGCGATCACCTCCAGGCGGGTCCACTGCCCGAGGGGGCTCTCCACGTCCTGCCGTCCCCGGAAGCCGAGCTTGTCCTCCCAATCCACGTCGCGGCCCTGCCAGTTGATGCGGCCTCCCTCGAACTCCCGGCTCTCGCCTTCGGGGTCGTAGACCGGCTCGCCGTCCCGGTCGCGCGTCACCGTCGCCGTGAGGCGGGGCACGATGCGGCGTCCGTCCGGATCGAAGCCCGCCACCAGGATGAAATCGCCCACTCCGCCCTCGATGATCTGGGCCTCGAGGGAGCGCATCCACGGGCCGTTGAGATCCTGGGCGGTGTTCCCCTCGGGCCCCTGGCAATGGATCAGGATGCCGCTGTCCCGGGCGGCGTTCCGGCGCTGACCCCACGTGCCGAGGCCCCAGCGGAACTCCACCACCAGGCGGTAGTCCCGGTAGGCCTCCCTGGTGATCAGGCCGCCCCAGTCCTCTCCGCTGATGCGAAGGGCGGGCGCGCCGTCGATCTGGTCGACGACGCTGAAGACGCGGTGCGGATCCTCTCGACGGTGGTCCTTCAGCCAGGTGGAGAAGCGGCCGAGGTCCTTCCCGTCGAAGAGCTGGATCGTGCGATCCGGCTTGATGACCGGGGGCGCCGGGGCCGGCCCGGGCGAGGCGAGCAGCAGAAGCAGGAGGGACGGAAGGGCTCTCATGGTCTTGAGCGCGGATATTGGCACGGACCCGGGAAAGACGGAAGGGGCGTACACTCTCGACCACCTGGAGAACCTGGAATTGAAGAGCACGATGGCCTTCGGCCTCGCCCTCGCCGTGTCTTCGATCGCCCAGCTGGCCGCGGCCCGCGCGCAGGACCGACCCGGCGGGGGGATCAAGACCGTCGGTTGCCCGGCCATGGGCAGCCTGCGGCTGCCCGACGTTCGGATCACGGAGGCGGTCGCGGTGGAGGCCGGCGCTCCGCCGGGCAGGATCAAGGTGGCCCACTGCAAGGTCGCCGGCGTGATCGGCAGGGAGATCCGCTTCGAGGTGCTCTTGCCCGATGAGTGGAACCAGCGGTTCTTCATGGGGGGCGGGGGTGGCTTCGTGGGCGCGGTCGTGAACCAGGCGGCCGCGAGCGTGAACGCGGGGTTCGCCACCGCAGGGACCGATACGGGGCACCAGGCATCCTCCCCCCTCCAGGCCGGCTGGGCCCTCGACGACCTGGAGCGCCAGCTCAACTTCGGGCACCTTGCGGTTCACCGGACGGCGGCCGTCGCCAAGGCGATCGTCCGCGCCTACTACGGCTCCGACGCGACGCGCTCCTACTTCTTCGGCTGCTCGCGGGGGGGCGGCCAGGCCCTCATGGAAGCGCAGCGCTACCCGGACGACTTCGACGGGATCGTGGCCGCGGCGCCGGCCATGGACTGGCCCGGCATCGCCGCGGCGTTCGTGAAGAACTCCCAGGCCGCGTTTCCCGATCCCGCCACCCTGAGCCGTTCCGTGATCACCCGGGACAACCTGAAGCTGCTCGAGTCGAGGATCCTCGCGGCGTGCGACGCCAACGACGGGGTGAAGGACGGGGTGATGGAGGACCCGCGGGACTGCGCGTTCAAGGTCGCGGACATTCCCGTATGCGCGGACGATCGGCCCCGCCCCGAGTGCCTCACGAGGGCCCAGCGCGCGGCCATCGAGCGGATCTACGCTCCCACCATCAACCAGGACGGTGCCGTCTACTACGGCCAGCCGTTCGGCGGGGAGGGCGAGGTCGAGGGTTGGCAGAACTGGATCACGGGCGTCAACGAGCCGTTGCTCGCGAATGCCAGGATCCCCAGCCTCCAATGGGCGTTCGGCAGCGAGTTCTTCAAGTACTTCGTGTTCCACGACCCCTCGTGGGACTACAGCCGGTACGACCTGTCCACCTGGAGGCGTGACACCCGGCTCGTGGCGACCTTCATGAACGCCACCAACCCGGACCTGGCGGGGTTCAAGTCGGGCGGGCGCAAGCTGCTCCTGTGGCACGGCTGGTCCGACCCTGCCCTGAGCGCGCTCGCCACGATCGGGTACTACCAGCAGGTCGAGGCGCGCGACCCGGCCGTGCGCGACTACTTCCGGATGTTCCTGCTGCCGGGGGTGCTGCACTGCGGCGGGGGCCCCGGCCCCGACACCGTGGACTGGTTCACCGCCATCGCGGACTGGGTGGAGCGCGGCCAGGCCCCCGACCGCCTGGTCGCCGCCAGGCTGGACAAGGACGGGAAGGTGACGCGCGCGCGCGCCTTGTGTCCCTACCCACAGCGGTCGGTGTATCTGGGAACGGGGGGCACGGAGGTCGCGGAGAGCTACGCCTGCAAGGCGCCGTGAGGGCTCCGAGCCTCCTCACCGTGCCTTGACGAGGTCTGGCCCTATCCGCTCGAAGGCGCCCAAGCCCTCCGGGTTCGGCACCCTGATGCAAATGTGCAAAGCCGACCACTACCGGGGCCAGCGGGTGCGCATGTCCGCCTGGGTGATGTCCGAATCCCTCACCGGCTGGGCCGGTGTGTGGATGCGGGTGGACGGCGAAGACGGCAAGGCGCTCGCCTTCGACAACATGCAATCACGTCCGATCAAGGGCACGACGGCGTGGACCCGGCAGGAGGTAGTGCTGGACGTGGCGCCCAACGCCAAGAACCTGGCGTTCGGGATCCTCCTGGACGCATAGGGCGTTCGCCCGCGCAGCACTGGCGCCCGGCCGACTCGGCGCGGTACTCTCAGCCGTGCCGATGAGGTACGAAGTCCGCTGCGGGAGCTGCCAGGCCGAGCTGGAGGTGGAGGTCCAGCTGGAGACCAACGAAACCCTCGCCGACGACGAGCCCGAAGACGTGGTGCTCCACTGCCCCCGGTGCGGAGGGCCGGTGCCGATGACCCTGGATACCGGGACCGAGGGCGCCGAGGTCCGCGTGCGAAGCGCCCCGAGGTAACGGCGCGGGCGCCGCTCTAGGACGCCTTACGGAAGGCGGGCTTCACGCCGGCTGAGAGGGCGGTGGACGCAGGGCGTCCCGATGAATGGTGACCCGCCTAGGACTCGAACCTAGAACCCAGAGATTGAGAGTCACTCGCTCCATGGCCAGAAAGCAGTGGCGGGTCGCTGCTTTCCTCCCCTGGCGGGTGGCCGCAGGCCATGGGAGGACTGATCACGGTTTCGCGGCGGGGTTCCAGTCGGGGCCGAAGCCGTCGGCGACCCACGTCCGATAGGAGCCCGACGTGTCCGTCAGGGTCACGCCAAAGCGCTCCCCGACGCAGCCCCGGAAGAGGAGGATCCGCGTGCCGTCGGGCGATCCTTTGGGGACGCCTTCGACGCAATCGGGCACGGACGAGACGCTGAGGTCGCGCTCGGGCTTGCCCGGATACCAGGCGTCGCTCGAGACCGCGTAGAGCTTCCGGACCGTCGAGCCCGGCATGCCCGGCGACGAGTAGGGGAAGCCGCGGGAGGTGTAGATCGTCGTGCCGTCCGCGGAGAAGCCGGGGTCGGCGTCGCCGCTCTGCTCCATGCGCTGCGGCGTGCAGTTCGGACCGCCGTCGGTCACCTGCGTGCGGTGCGTACCGTCGGGCCGGATCTTGTCGAGCCGTGTCTTGAAGCAGGTTCCGCTCGTCCCCGTCTCGGCCACCACGAAGAGGATCCAGTCCTGGCTCGACCAGGCGATGTCGCCCCAGACGATGTCGAGGTTCCCTCCCGCGGGATGGCCGATCTCGTGCGCATCCGAGCCGTCGGCGCTCATGACCCAGAGCGCTGGCCCGCCCCGTCCGGGAGCGAACTCGCGCGTGGAGAGAAAGGCGATCCGCGAGCCGTCCGGCGACCAGACCGGGTAGCTGTCCATCCCGATGTCGGTCAGGTCGCGAGTCGTCCCGGTCGCGAAGTCGTAGACGGTAACGCGGCTCTGCGAGTTTTCGATGCCGTAGCCGCCGCTCGTGAAGCGCGTGTAGAGGAGCCTCGTCCCGTCCGGCGAGAAGTGCGGCAGGAACTCCTGCTCCTGGTTGTGCGTGACCTGCTCCCGCCCGGAGGTGTCGAGGTCCATTACCTTCAGCTCCCAGCCTCCCGAGCCGCTTGCCGCGCCGGGCGCCGGCTGGCCGGCGGTGGGCGCCATGAAGACGATCTGCGCCCGGGAGACGGCCGAGCCTCCGCGGGCCTCGGGAGGACCGCACGCGTCGAGCGCGAGGAGGGGCCCCAGCGTTACCAGGGCGGTACGTCGAAGTGCGGCTCTCATCGGGCCCGAGAGGAGCAATGTCCCCGCCACCCCCGCTCGCCGCGCAATCCGCGGACTCGGATCGAACGGCCACTGCGCCCCGGCACTCATTCGAGGGATTCTCCAGTGACTTCGGCGTCTCGTTGAGCGCCCACGGGAAGCCCTCGGTGTGACGAGCCCCCGCTGGGCGCGTACGGTTCGTCTATTGAGGTTAGTTGCCCGAGCCCGCGGGTCATATGACCGGCCGCCCGGCGCCGCTTTCAGTCGCGCAGCCGTCGGGGCCACGCGTGTACGGACTCGAGGTGCTTGCGGACCAGCGAAGGTGACCGACGCCCAATGCCTCTCCTCCTCGTCACGCCCATCGTTCTCCATCGACAGCGCGGCTATGATCGGGGCCGCCGGCTTCTTGAACTTGGGGGGGGGGATCGCGATGGGACCTGAGCGCCGAGCCGAACCTGCCCCTCGCGTGAGGGGGGGCCGTTGAGAGCGTCGAAGCGCGAGTTCTGGAGGACCGTGCCGTCGCGGGGACAGGCCCTCTTCCTCGCCGGCGTCTTCTTCACGTTCGGGTCCTCCGCTCCGGGGGGGACCTCGCGGGGCTCTTCACCGACCTCAACAACGTGCTCTTCCCCCTCAAGAACTCGAGCATGTACGTAACGTGCGCGGCCGTCCGCCTCGACGAGAGCGGCCTTGCCCAGTTCGCCCTGGCAGGACACCTTCCGATACTGCACTACCGCAGGAGCGCGGGGAGCGTTGAGCGGCTCACGATGGGCGGGCCGCCGCTGGCGATGTTCGAGGCGACGGAGTTTCCGACGGGAACGGTGCGGCTTGACGTGGGCGATATCCTCGCGTTCCTGACCGACGGGCTGGTCGAGGTGGAGGATACGCGGGAACAGGAGTTCGGCATCGAGCCGATCGAGGCGCTGCTCTCGGTGCGCGCGGAGGATCCGCTTCCCGCGGTCTTCGCTGGCATTCTCTCGGCCGTCCGGACCCACGGCCCTCAGCGGGACGACCAAACGCTGCTCCTCGTACGTGCAGGGGCGTGACCGCGACGAGCCTCCGCGAGGGGCGCAGGAGGTCGGGCCAGAGATCCCGTCCACCCGCGCCGCGACCTCGAGGAACGTGAAATCCCCCAGGAGCTGCCCCCGACGCCGTTGCACGAGGGTTCGCGACGTTCCACGCACGAGAGCCGACAAATAGCCGGTGGTAACCCCAAGTGAGGCGTCGTCGTTTCCCGGGTACCAAGACGCGATCTTCAGCACTGAACTGTAGGGGTTTGCACGGTGACCCGCCTAGGACTCGAACCTAGAACCCAGAGATTAAGAGTGTCTTCCTCTGTTGTCTCAAGGCGTTGCACCAGGTCTCAAGACGTTTCCGCCCAAGTCCACGCTGGTGAGCGTTTGGGCGGTCTGCTTTGAAGCGGTATGCTCTAATTAGGTGCTTTTTAGCCAGGAACCTACCTCTTGAGCCCGGCCATGCTGACCGCGGCGGAGGTCCCGACCGTAATCGGCGACCATGACGCCGACGCGTCGGACGGCTTGTCGCCGTGGCACGTGGGTATGTGATCGTGGGGGAAGGCTCGCGGGCACGGCTGGTCGTCTTCATGGTCGAGGGCACCCGATACGCCGTGCCGCTCTCCGCCGTGGAGCGGGCCTACGCCATGGCCGCCGTTTCGCCCCTGCCTGGGGCGCCCCCGGCGGTCCTGGGAATGATCAACCTGCATGGCCGCCCCGTGGCCGTGGTCGATCCGCGGCGCCGCCTGGGGCTGCCCCCGCGTGAGTACGGCCTGGCCGCGCACCTCCTGATCGCCCTCACGCCACGCCGGACGCTGGCCATCCCCACGGACGAGGTGCTCGGCGTCGTGGAGCTCGACGGGGCCGCGATAACTCCCGCCGCCGAGGTCGCCCCCGGGCTGCCGCCGGCCGGCATCGCCGCCCTGCCCGACGGGCTGCTGCTCATCCACGACTTGGACGCCTTCCTCACGCCGGAGGAGGAAGGGCAGATCGACCGGGCCCTGGAGGCCCGCGAGTGAGGATCTCACCCGCGGAGCTCCGACAGGCCCAGGCGCTCGTCGCGCAGCGCCTGGGACTCCATTTTCCCGACGGGCGCATGGCGGACATGGAGCGTGGGCTTGCCCAGGCCCTTCGGCATTCCGCGCACCCGTCACCGGAGCCATACCTGGCTTGGCTGGCGGCGGTGCCGGACGACGACCCGGAGCTGCGGCGGCTGGCGGCCCAACTGACGATCGGCGAGACCCACTTCTTCCGGGACGTCGCCGCCTTCGACGTGCTCGAGGGCCACGTCCTCCCGTCCCTGCTCGCAACCAGAAGAGCGGAAGGCATCCCGCGGCTCCGGCTCTGGAGCGCCGCTTGCGCCACGGGGGAGGAGCCGTACTCGCTTGCGATCCTGCTGGATCGCATCCTCGGCGGCGGTCCCGACTGGTCCGTGACCATCCTGGCCACCGACATCAACACCGAAGCCCTCGAGGCGGCGCAGCGGGGGATCTATCGGGATTGGTCCTTTCGCGGGACGCCAGGGTGGGTACGAGAGCGGTACTTCCGTCGACGGCGGGATCAGGCATTCGAGCTCGATCCGAGGATCCGGGGAATGGTCACGTTCGCGCCCCTGAACCTGGCGGCCGACGGCTATCCGAGCGTCGTGACGAACACGGGCGCCATGGACCTCGTCTTCTGCCGGAACGTCCTCATGTACTTCACCGTCGACGCCCAACGCGAAACCGTCGCCCGCCTGCAGCGGTCCCTCGTGACGGGCGGGTGGCTTCTGGTCGGTCCGGCCGAAGCATCCGTCGAGCTTCTTCATCCCCTCGTCCCGGTCCACCATCCCAACGTCACCTTCTACCGGAAGGATCCGGGGCCCGCCGTGGCTCCGGCGCTGGAGCGACACCCCGAAATCTACTTCGCATCGCCGCCCGCGCCGCTTGCATCGTTCGTCACCCTCCCGGCGGATGGCCCCGCGTCCGAGGCGCCGGGGAACGATCTCGCGCGCGCTCGTGCCCTGGCCGATCAGGGGAGCCTGGACGAAGCCCTGCGGCTCTGCGAGGCCGCTCGCGCTCGGAACCGCCTCGACCCGGAGCCCCACCTGCTGCTGGCCGCGATCCGTCAGGAACGGGGCGAGATACCGGCGGCGCTCGAAGCGCTGCGCGGCGCCCTGTATCTCGCCCCCGACTCCGCGCCGGCGCACTTCCTCCTCGGCAGCCTCCTCCTGCGTGAAGGCAGACGGCGACGGGCACGGCGAAGCATCGAGACGGTCGTCGCCCTTCTGGACCCGCGCCCCCGGGACGAGCTGGTCCCCGGGGGCGACGGCTTGACGGCGGGCCGTCTGCTGGAGACCGCGCGGGCGTATCTGGAGGCCACGGGATGAAGGAGGACCGTCCGAGGATCGACTGGCAGGAGGTGTACGCCCGCCTCGAGCGCGCCCGACAGGCCGTCGAGGCCGGCGGTCAGACGCCGCCCGCGGAGGTGCAGCGAATCCTCAGGGAGAGGGCGGAGGCGCTCGCGCGTCCGCCGGAGGAGAAAGCGCTGCCGTCGGCGCCGCTGGAGTGCCTCGTGTTCTCGCTGGGCGGAGATCGATGCGGGATCGAGACCGCGCACGTCGTCGACGTGCTGCGTTTCACCGACCTGACACGCGTGCCGGGCACGCCGCCTTTCGTGCTCGGCGTGATGAACCATCGGGGCCGGATCCTGCCGGTGCTGGACATCCAAAGGCTGTTGGGAACCGCGGAGACCACCGCCACCGCGGGGAGCCGCGTGTTGACGGTGGAGGCGGGCGGGATGGCGTTCGGCATACTGGCCAACGCGGTGGCGGGAAGCATCCGCGTCGGGGCGGAGGAGCTGGCGCCTCCTCCGGCCGGCCTGGCCGGCGTCGGCGCGTCGGTCGTCCGGGGGGTGACGGCCGAGATGATCGCCATCCTGGACGTCGACGCTCTCGTCCGCGACCCCCGCATGGTCGTCAACGAGGAGGTCGGTTAGAGCGATAGGAGACACACGCGAGGAGGGGAGCGCGATGAGCTGGACCGTCGCAAGGAAGATCGGGGTGGGCTTCACGGTGCCGGTGGCGATCCTGATCGTCATCGGGTCGGTCGCGTACCGGACCACGAACCGGCTCATCGAGGCGAGTCACCAGGTCTCGCACACGTACGCGGTCCTCACCGACCTCGAGCGCGTGGTCTCCACGCTGAAGGACGCCGAGACCGGGCAAAGGGGATATCTCCTGACGGGAGGCGAGCGCTTCCTGGAGCCGTACAGCGCGGCCATTCAGGGCATCGACGCCGATCTGAGGGACGTCCGGAAGCTCACGGCCGACAACCCCAACCAGCAACGACGTCTCGACGCCCTGGAACCCCTGGTTGCGGCCAAGCTGGCGGAGCTCAAGGAAACCATCGACTTGCGGAAGCAGAAGGGCTTCGAGGCCGCCTTGGCGGTGGTTCAGACGGAACGCGGAAAGAAGGTCATGGACGACGTTCGGCGGTCCATCGACGGGATGAAGAGCGAGGAGAACCAGCTCCTGGAGCAGCGTTCTCAGGGCGCCGAAGCCACCGCCCGGAGCACGCTCTTGGCCATCGTGGCGGGAACGCTCGCGGCGTTCGTGATCGTGAGCCTGGTCGGCTTGTTCATCACCCGCAGCGTGGTCAGCCAGATCCGGGAGGGGATCAACCGGCTCGTCTCTGCGGCCACCGAGATCCTGGCGGCGACGACGCAGCAGGCGTCGGGGACGGCCGAGGAAGCGACGGCCGTCCAGGAGACCTCCACCACCGTGGACGAGGTGAAGCAGACCGCCCAGCTCTCCGCGCAGAAGGCCCGCGCCGTGACGGAGGCGGTGCAGAAGACGGCGCAGACCTCCCAGGACGGACGGCGCGCCGTGGAGGAGAGCGCGAAGGGCATGCAGGAGATGAAGGGGCGCATGGAGACCATCGCCGAGCGGATCCTGGCCCTGAGCGAGCAGGGGCAGGCTATCGGCGAGGTCATCACGACCGTCAACGATCTGGCGGAGCAGTCGAACCTGCTCGCGGTGAACGCGGCGATCGAGGCGGCCAAGGCCGGCGAGGCGGGGAGGGGCTTCGCGGTCGTCGCCACGGAGGTGAAGGCCCTGGCGGAGCAGTCGAAGCAGGCCACCTCCCAGGTCCGCGGCATCCTGAGCGAGATCCAGCGCGCGACCCAGGCCGCGGTGATGGCGGCCGAGCAGGGCGTGAAGGCCTCCGAGGCGGGGGTGGGCGTCGTGGCCAAGGCCGGAGAGTCCATCCGGCTGCTCGCGGAAAGCCTCACCGAGTCCGCCCAGGCCGCCCAGCAGATCCAGGCCTCGGCCCAGCAGCAGTCGGCGGGGACCGAGCAGATCGCCTTGGCGATGCAGAACATCCAGCAGGCGTCGACCCAGAACATGGCCTCGACGCGGCAGGTGGAGCGGGCGGCCCAGGATCTGAACGAGCTGGCGCGGCGCTTGAAGGCCCTGGTCGCCGCCTCGGGGAATCAGGCTTGACCGGCCAGCGCGTGCTGCTCGTCGAGGACTCCCCGACGCAGGCGGAGCGCCTTCGATTGCTCCTGGAGGGAGAAGGCTACCAGGTCGAGCTCGCGCGCGACGGGCGGGCGGGCCTCTCCTCCGTCCGCGCGCTTCCGCCCGATCTCGTGATCTCGGACCTTCTCATGCCGGAGATGGACGGCTACGCCTTCTGCCAGGCGCTCAAGTCTGCGACGGACACGCGCAAGATCCCGTTCATCCTGTTCACGGGGCGCCAGGATCCGCGGGACATCCTGGAAGGGCTGCTCCGCGGCGCGGACAACTTCATCCCGAAGTCGGCCTCCGACGAGTATCTCCTCGAGCGCGTGCGCCGGATCTTCGAGCAGCTCGAGCTGCGTCGGCACGGACGGCTGGAGGTGGAGTTCGTGGTCCGGATCGGCGGCCGTGACGTCACCCTTTCCGCGGACAAGCAGCAGATCTTCGAGCTGATGATCTCGGGCCTCGAGGAGACGAGCCGGGTGAACGACCGGCTGCGGGAGTCCCAGAGGCTCCTGGAGGAGCGGGCCGACCAGCTCGCCTCGCTGAACCAGGAGCTGGAGGCCTTCAGCTACTCGGTTTCCCACGACCTCCGCGCCCCCCTGCGCCACATCGGCGGCTTTGTGCACTTTCTTCAGAAGGAATCCGCGGCGTCCCTCGGCGAGAACGGCCGCGGCTACCTCACGAAGATCGCCCGCGCCGCGGAACACATGGCTCAGCTCATCGAGGATCTGCTCGGCTTCTCGCGCTTGGGACGGGCCGAGATGCGCGGCCGCCGGGTGGACGTCGCGGCCCTCGTGCCGGAGGTCGTGGGCCAACTGCGGGAGCAGGAGCCGGGACGCGATGTGCTCTTCCAGGTCGGCGCCCTGCCCGAGGTGGCCGCGGATCCCGCCATGCTCCGGGTGGTCCTCACCAACCTGATCGCCAACGCGATGAAGTACACGCGCAAGCGTCCTCGGGCCGAGATCGCGATCGGCCATCGTGATGCCGGGGAGGACCATGTGGTGATCTTCGTACGCGACAATGGCGCGGGCTTCGACATGCGGTACGCGGACCGGCTCTTCGGGGTGTTCCAGCGGCTGCACCGGGACGACGAGTTCGAGGGCACCGGGATAGGGCTCGCGACCGTGCGCCGCATCGTTCATCGTCACGGCGGGCGGGTCTGGGCGGAGGGTGAGCCGGACCGCGGCGCGACGATTTCCTTCTCGATGCCCCGCTGGAGCGGGGACGCGACCGCAACCGCCGCGAAGGCCTGACCATGGCGGACAGGAAGAACGACATCAAGGCACGGCTGATGGCCACGTTCCGGGTCGAGGCGGACGAGCATCTCCAGGCGCTCACCGCCAACCTCCTGACCCTGGAGCGCGGGGCTCCGTCGAGCGAGGCCCAAGCGACGCTCGAAGAAACGTTCCGCGAGATGCACACCCTCAAGGGAGCGGCCCGCTCCGTGGGCCTCCTGGAAGTTGAGGCCGTGTGTCAAGCGTGTGAGTCGCTGCTGAGCCGGCTGAGCCGAGGCCAGCTCAAGCTCACCCGCGACGTCTTGAGGCGCCTCCAGGAAGCGGTGGACGGCACGGGCCGCTTGCTCGCGGGCGGCGAACCGGCCGTCCAGAGGAACGACCTCATCAGTCGGCTCAACCGAGCCGCGGCCGAGCCCGGAGCTGAAGCGGACCAACCGATCGCGGCGCCCATGGCCGCGGCCCCGGCCGCCGCGGGGCCGGCGCCCCAGACGGTGGCGCCTCCGGCCGAGACCCTGCGGGTCGCCACGGCCAAGCTGGACGCGCTGAGCCTGCAGGCCGAAGACCTCCTCGTCCCGAAGCTCGCCGCGGGAGCGCGGGCGGACGAGGCACGGGCGCTGGCCGAGGCGTTGACGGCCTGCCGCGCAAGCCTCGACCACGCCCATCAGGCCGCGAGGTCCGGTCAGGCGGCGGCGGCGGAGGCTGAGCTCACCGCGGGCCTGGAGCCTGCGCTGCGGGCTGTGGGCGTCCGGGCGCGGGAGCTCGTCGCCCATGCCGTCCGCGATCAGCGTGCGATCGCGGGCGCCGTTGACGAGCTTCTGGAGGAGACCCGTCGCCTCAGGATGATGCCCGCTTCGAGTGTCCTCGACATCTTCCCCAGGATGGTCCGGGATCTGGCCGAGGAGCAGGGCAAGGACGTGGAATGGATTGTGCACGGGGACGACCTGGAGGTAGATCGCAGAGTCCTGGAGGCCGCGAAGGATCCGCTGATCCACTTGGTGCGGAATGCCATCGACCATGGGATCGAGCCGCCGAAGGCGCGTGCCGAGGCGGGGAAGGCACCTCGGGGGCGCGTCGCCGTGACCGTTGCGGCGCTGGAGGGGGGGCGGATCGAGATCCGGGTGGAGGACGACGGTCGTGGAATCGATCTGGCCCGGGTGCGGGAGGCGGCCGTGCGCGCCGGCCTGCTGAGCTCAGAGGCGGCGGAGGCCCTCACGAATGACGACGCCCTGGACCTGATCTACCGCTCCGGCCTCAGCACCAGTCCCATCATCACGAATGTGTCGGGCCACGGCCTGGGCTTGCCGATCGTGAAGGAGCGCGTCGAGAGGTTGGGGGGGCGGATCGACGTCCAGACCAGGTCGGGAGCGGGAACGACGATAACGATGGTCGTCCCCGCCAGCATCGCCACGTTTCGCGGTCTCCTGGTGCGTGCCGGGAACCAGCCGTTCCTCCTTCCCCTCGAAGCCGTAGAGCGTGCCATTCGCGTCACGCCCGGGGACGTCGAGACCGTGGAGGGGCGGGAAGCCGTCCGCTGGGATGGCCGTCCCCTCTTCCTGGCGCGGCTGAGCGGCCTGCTGGGGCTCTCGGAGGCTGCCCGCGAGCCGCGGGGCAAGAGCCCCTGCGTCATCGTGCGGGTTGGAGAGGAGCGGTTGGGGCTCCTGGTCGAGGAGGTCTCGGGCGACCGAGAGGTGGTGGTGAAGGACTTGCGAGCGCCGCTGGTGCGAGTCCGGAACGTTGCCGGCGCCGGACTGCTCGGTACCGGGGAGGTTGTCTTGATCCTTCGTCCCACCGACCTCCTCAGGTCCAGTCAGAGGGCCCGCCGTCTCTCGGCCCCTCCACCGGCCCCGGAAGAGAAGAGGCACGCCGCGGTCCTCGTGGTGGACGACTCCATCACCACCCGGACGATGGCGAAAAACCTTCTGGAGGCCGCGGGCTACCGGGTTCGGGTCGCGGTCGACGGCATCGATGCCTGGACGGTCCTGAAGAGCGAGGCGTTCGACCTCGTGGTGTCGGACGTGGACATGCCCCGCATGGACGGCTTCGACCTCACGGTGCGAATCCGGGCCGATAAGCAGCTGTCGGATCTGCCAGTCATCTTGGTGACGGCCCTCGAGTCCCGGGAGGACAAGGAGCGTGGGATCGACGTCGGCGCCAACGCGTACATCGTCAAGTCGAGCTTCGACCAGTCCAACCTGCTCGAGATCATCCGCAGGCTGGCCTGATGAGGCACTCATGATCCGTGTGCTGGTGGCGGAGGACTCGGCGGTCACCCGGGAGTACCTCGTCTACCTGCTCGAGCAGGATCCGACCCTCAAGGTGGTGGGCACGGCGCGGGACGGCATGGACGCCGTGGAGCAGGCGGAGCAACTCCGGCCCGACATCATCTTGATGGACGTCCACATGCCGCGGCTCAACGGCTTCGAGGCGACCCGCCTCATCATGGAGCGGGTCCCGACGCCCATCGTGATCGTGAGCGCCAGCTTCAGCCGGGACGAAGAGGCGTTGACCTTCGAAGCCCTCGGGGCGGGCGCGCTCACGATGGTGGGGAAGCCTCTCGGGCCGGGCCAGCCCGGCCAGGCCGAGAGCGCGGAGAAGATCGTCGAGACGGTGCGGCTCATGGCGGAGGTGAAGGTCGTCCGCCGATGGCCGAGGCGGCCGCGCTCCCTCACGCCCGCCGCCCCCATCGCGCCCCCGGAGCGGGCCGTCCGGATCGTCGCGATCGGAGCCTCCACCGGAGGGCCCGCGGCGGTGTTCGAGATCCTCGAGGGATTGCCGGGCGACCTCCCCTTTCCCGTCCTCGTCGTCCAGCACATCGCGCGCGGGTTCACAGAGGGACTCGTCGAGTGGTTCGCCGAGGGGAGCCGACTCGCGGTGAAGCTCGCGAGGGCGGATGAGCCGGCCGTGCCGGGCACCGTCTTCGTCGCTCCCGAGACTTTCCAGATGGGAATCACGAGGTCGGGCCGGATCCGACTCGTTCAAGAGCCGGCGGAGGACAACTTCTGTCCGTCGGCGAGTCACCTGTTCGAGTCGGTGGCCGAGGCCTACGGCCCCTCTGCTGTCGGCATCCTGCTCACGGGGATGGGCCGCGACGGCGCGAAGGGTCTCCTTCGGCTCCGGGAGATGGGGGCGGTGACGATAGCGCAGGACGAGGAGAGCAGCGTGGTCTTCGGGATGCCGGGGGAGGCCGTCCGGATCGGCGCGGCCCAGCACGTCCTCCCGCCGGACCGCATCGCGGAGATGGTCAGTTCACTCGCAAAGGCCGCGAGACGCGGCTCACCGTGACGATGGCCAAGGCCAACGGGGAGGGCAGACGGTGACAGCCAAGAAGCGGCGGATCCTGGTCGTGGAAGACAGCCCCACGCAGGCAGAGCGGCTTCGCCTCGTGCTCGACGCGGAGGGCTATCGCGTGGACGTGGCCCGCCACGGCCGCGAGGGCCTCGAGTCGGTGAGAGCCCGGCCCCCCGACCTCATCATCTCCGACGTGGTCATGCCGGAGATGGATGGCTTCGCCTTCTGCCAGGCGGTGAAGTCGGATCCGACCACGAGGCGGATCCCGTTCGTACTGCTCACCGCCCAGCAGTCGCCCATGGACATCCTGCACGGCTTGGAGCGCGGGGCCGACAACTTCATCACCAAGCCGTTCGAGGACGAGTTCCTCCTGGAGCGGATCCGCCGCATCTTCGAGAACCTGGACCGCCGCGGACGGGGCGGGTTGGAGATGGAGGTCACCGTCCGCGTGGGCGCGCGGGAGATCGTCGTCAACGCGGACAAGCAGCAGATGATCGAGCTGCTCTTCTCGACCTCCGAGGAGCTGTCGGACTCGAACAAGCACCTGGAGGAGGCCCGCCTGGCCCTCGAGGAGCAGGCTCGCGACCTCGAGGGCAAGGTGCAGGAGCGGACCCAGGAGCTGGCCGCCGCGGAGGGGAAGTACCGCGCGCTGGTCGAGCAGATCCCGGCGGTGGTCTACACGGCCGACTCCGAGACGGTGGGCCGGGTGCTCTACACCAGCCCCCAGATCGAGACGCTCCTGGGCTTCACCGTGGCCGAGTGGATGGCCGACCCCGAGTTCCGGATCCAGCGGATCCACCCCGAGGACCGGGAGCGCGTCCTGGCTTCGGGCCGCCGCCTGCGCGCGACCGGCCGGCCCCAGAGCACGGAGCTCCGCATGCTGACCCGCGACGGCCGGGTGGTGTGGTTGAGCCAGGATGCCCGACTGACGCCCGGTGAGGGCGGCTCCAAGCCCTTCGTCCAGGGCTTCCTGCTCGACATCACCGAGCGCAAGCAGGCCGAGGAGGAACTGCGCCGCCAGCGCGAGTTCCTGAGGCAGGTCGTCGACACGAGCCCCAGCTTCATCTTCGCCAAGGACCGGCAGGGGCGTTTCACGTTGGCCAACCAGGCCGTGGCCGAGGCCTACGGCACGACGGTCGAGAACGTCCTCGGGAAATCCGATGCGGACTTCAACCCCAATGCCGAGGAGGTGGAGGCATTCCGGCGGGCCGACCTGGAGGTGATGGACTCGGGCCGCGAGAAGGTCATCCCGGAAGAGGTCATCACCGATGCGAGCGGCAAGCGGCGGTGGCTGCTCACGGTGAAGCGTCCGCTCATCGGCCCGGACGGCGTGGCGGACCAGATCCTGGGCGTTTCCACCGACATCACCGAGCGCAAGCTGGCCGAGGACCAGCTCCGGCAGTCCCAGAAGATCGAGGCCGTCGGCCAGCTCGCGGGCGGGGTGGCTCACGACTTCAACAACCTGCTCGGCGTCATCACCGGTTACGCAGACCTGCTGCTGAAGGACGTCGGCCCCCAGCATCCGGGCGCCAGGCGTGTGCACGAGATCCGCAAGGCCGCGGACCGGGCCACCGGCCTGACTCGCCAGCTCCTGGCCTTCAGCCGCAAGCAGGTCCTTCAACCCAGGGTCCTGGACCTCAACGCCGTGGTCGGCGACATGGAGAAGATGCTCGGGCGGCTGATCGGGGAAAACATCCAGGTCATCGCAAAGTTCGGGACGGAGCTGGGGCGCGTCAAGGCGGACCCGGGGCAGATCGAGCAGGTCATCATGAACCTGGCCGTCAACGCCCGCGACGCCATGCCGCGGGGCGGCAAGCTCATCCTCGAGACGACCAACACGGAGCTCGGCGAGAACTACCTGCCGACGCACCCGGGGGCCAAGCCCGGCCGCTACGTCCTGCTGGCCGTGAGCGACACCGGGCACGGCATCGACGCCGTGACGCTCCCTCGCATCTTCGAGCCTTTCTTCACCACCAAGGAGCAGGGCAAGGGCACGGGACTGGGGCTGTCGACGGTCTACGGGATCGTGAAGCAAAGCGGTGGCTACATCATGGTCTACAGCGAGCCGGGGCATGGCTCGACGTTCAAGGTCTACCTGCCTCGCGTGGATGAGGAAGCCGAGGCCCCCGGTGCAGGCGAGGTGGCGGCCCAGCCGGTGGCGAGGGCCTCGGAGACGATCCTCCTGGTCGAGGACGAGAAGTCGCTGCGGGAGATGGTCCGCGAGATCCTGGAGGAGGGCGGCTATACCGTGCTCCAGGGCGGGAGCCCCGAGGAGGCGCTGGCGGCCGCCCGGTCCCACCCCGGCCCCATCCACCTCATGGTGACCGACGTCGTGATGCCCCGCATGGGCGGCCGCGACCTGGCCGCGGAGCTGGCGACCCTGAGGCCCGGCCTGCGCGTGCTCTACATGTCGGGGTACACCGACAATGCCATCGTCCACCAGGGCGTGCTCGACGCCGGCACCCACTTCCTGCAGAAGCCCTTCACCGCCGACGCGCTCTTCCGGAAGGTCCGGGCGGTGCTGGACGAGCCGCGGGGCGAGCCATGACGAACCCAGGCGCCGCTCGGGTGCTCGTGATCGACGACGACAGCCAGATCCGCGCGCTGACCGTGGAGATGCTCGAGGCCGAGGGCTACCGGGTCGACTCCGCCGCCGACGGCACGGCGGGTCTCGGCATCGCGTACCGGGAGTCCCCGGACCTCATTCTCTGCGACGTCCAGATGGGTGGCGTCGACGGCTACGAGGTGCTGACGGCCCTCCGACGGGACCCCCGGACGGCGATCATTCCCGTGATCTTCTTCACCGGCGTCGGCGGAGATACCGCCGTCCGGCATGGCATGAACCTCGGCGCCGACGACTACCTCGTCAAGCCCATATCGACGGAGCTGCTGTTTCAGGAGCCCAAAGTCGAGCGATCACCTGCAGGCCCTGGTCGAGGAGCTGGTAGAGAACGCTCTAAAGTTCTCGGAGCCCCACTCCACCCTGACGATCCGTGGAGGTCTCGAAGGAGAGGCTTGCGTGCTGAGCGTGGCCGACCGGGGGCGGGGCATCACGGCAGAAAAGATGGCGGGCTTGCAGCACGCGCCATTCCTGCGCCGACATCAAGAGCAGGCGGGCCTGGGGCTCGGGCTCACCATCGTCCGCCGGGTGGTGGACATGTATGGCGGGGAGTTGGCCTTCGAAACGGCGGCCGGACGTGGGACGACTGTACGCGTTCGGGTCCCCAGTCCGAGCACGCCCGTCGGCTCCACCTCGTCTTCGACAACGACCTGAGCTGCCGGCGCGTCGCTGCGGATCAGGAAGCCCATGCCTTTCTCCCTATAGCAGGACGTTCCAGGACAATCCATCTCGGTGGTACACGGACCGCGGCTTTCGCGGACGCGCGTATACCACGGGCCGGCTAAGTCGCTCGGATGAGAGGGGAAAGTTGGTGACCCGCCTAGGACTCGAACCTAGAACCAGAGATTAAGAGACATCCGGCAACGCTTGACCAGGTGACCATTCGTGACCATAATAAGGTCATGAGGAAAGTGGGCATTGCCGACCTGAAGGCTCATCTGAGCCACCACCTGCGCAAGGTACGCGGCGGTCGCACGCTCACGGTCGTCGACCGCGACACTCCGGTGGCCCAGATCATCCCGTACGACGCCGAGGCGCCGCTCGAGGTCCGCCGGGCGACACGAAAACCCCGTGACCTGCGCTTGCCGCCGCCGGCCTCAAAGCCGACCAACAGCCTGTCCGTCCTGCTCCAGGACCGCGCGTCGAGGTGATTGCCTACCTCGACACTTCGGCGCTGCTCCGGCTCGTGCTCCGCGAACCGGGCGCCCTCGAGGGTCTGCGGTCGAGTGAAGCCCTCGTTTCCAGCGAGTTGCTCGCCGTCGAGTCCCTTCGCACGATCGACCGGCTGCGCCTCCATGGCGCGCTTTCGCCAGAGGAAGCCGCCTCCCGACGTGCCATCGTGGCCGACTGGTTGGAGGCCGTAGACCTCGTCTTGCTTCAGCGCCCGATACTGGCCCGGGCCTCCGAGCCTCTCCCGACCCCCTTGGGGACCCTGGACGCGCTGCACCTGGCCACCGCTCTCGTGTGGCGCGACCGCATCCGCCAGCCGCTCGTGATGGCAACTCATGACGTTGGCCTCGCGCTGGCCGCGCGGTCCTTCGGGCTCGAGGTTCTGGGCGTCTGAAGGCGGCGACACGGCCGATCGAGACCAGAGTATGCTGCGCACCGGAGCTCTTACCTCAAGGTTCGCAAGGGATTCCAGTAGTGCATCTCCCAGCCCTCGGCGAGATGCTCCTTCTTCCCAGGCGGGAATCCGGTGTGGTCCAAGATGAGTCGAGTCCCAGCGCCCTCGGCCTTCAGCTCGCGAACTCGTCTACACCTGGCGCGCGGAGCCTGGGCCGGGGAGCCGCGAGCGCGTCATCGTCTGCTGCGAGGCCTGCGCCCGTTACTTCGTCGAGAACCCGATCGCGTGCTGGCTCAGCGACGCCTGCTGGCCCGCAGTTGACGTAGCCGCGCTCTTGAGGTGACCTCGCGTGCAGATCCGCTACCGCTGGATGTTGCACGGATGTGCGCTGGACCTGCCTATAATAACGAGGAGCAAGTTCGATTGCGAAGAACGTTACTGCGAAGTCGGAGCCTCCCTAGAACTTGATTTCGCCCTCCAGGACGGTCTCCTCGAACGTCAGGCCCGAGACCGTGAGCACGAACCGGCTCCCCGGACCGCCGCGCTCGGCTCTGGCGGTGAAGGGCCGGTTCGAGCCCGCGCCCAGACCGGTCACGGTGGCCGAACCCTCCAGCACGGCGATGGGTCCGCGGACTTCGAACGAGGTGATGTCGCCCGTGACGTACATCACGTTGGTGTCGAAGCTGCCGCTGCCGGGCGAACCGGCAGGCACGCTGGGAGCGAGAGCGAGACAGTCGAGGCGGCCTCGGCCGCCGCGCCAGTGAACGCCGAACTTGGTGAGAACCGGTACGAAGTCGGGCGTCCCGGTCCCGCCCGCAACGAGCGACGTCCCCGCTCCCTGGAGGATCTTCCCTTCGTCGTCGGATCTCACTTGGGTGATGGCCAAGACACCGACTGATAGGACGAGAATGAGCTTCTTGGACAACATGGCAAACCCGCCTTCCTGACGTGGTCGACTTCCGGAACCAAGGGATGCAGCCGAAGGTCCGGGTGACAACCCCGGCCGTCAGCAGCGCGAACGGGGAGCCGGCTCCCCGGGGGGCGGCTCCCCGAAAACTGCCTCTCGTCCTTTGAGTTCGGCTCACTTCTCCTAGTCCTCTGGGGTGACGTGGAATGCCGTCCCGTTCCCTGTCGCTTCAGCGTCCTCCGGGAAGAAGTAGTCAACAAATCCCTTGGAGGCGGTCACCCCCTCGTACATCGAGGGCGACGGTCCGACGGGCAGGCGGCAGCTGACGACGAGCTTGCCCACGCCTCCGTTCGAGTACCGGATCTGCAGGACAGCAAGGCCGGAACTGACGTCGGCGCAGTTCCCGACGTTATCGGTGATCGGCGGGCACGGGAGCGTGCCTGGCCCCGCGTACCAGCTGACGAGCCGCATGGCCCGGTACTGGCCGCTTCCAGTCTGCGTGCCGGAAGCGTCGAACGTTCTCCAGGTCCCTCCGCCGGTCACCTCATCCCCTCCCGGCTCGAAGGTCCCGGAGCCGGTGAGCCTGATCCTGGAGCCGTCGATCGTGTGCGCCGACGCGTGACCCCCAGGGGACACAGTGAGGGTAGCGAAGTCGACACGGACGATGTCCCAGCGAATGGTCGACTTCTCCGAGGCCCTGGCCACGCCGCCGACCACCGACAGGGCCACCAGCGCGAAAGCGATTCCCAAGACCCAACAGATCCGCACCTTCTCGACGCGTGAGAGCTGTTTGGAAGGCTTCATAGGCTCGTCTCCTTGTCCAGAATCAAATGACGTTGCTGTTTACGTGCCCTCCGCGTCGCTCGTGGAAAAGCGACAGGAACTCCGTCTTCGCGGACGGCCGGGATATCTGCTCTGCGGGCCGGCGCCTACTCGAACTCGGGTACTCCTCGAAGGGCGCCGGGTCGAGGGCGTTTGTGGTCCCGCGTATTGAAGCGTGTGACGGACCATGGTGGACTCGGAAGGATTGACTGCCAAAAGCCTACGTCTCTCGCATCGAGCCTGTCAACATACTTTGGTCATTCTCTGGAACAAGAAGGGGTCGTCCCGTCAGGCGTCGATGAGGTGGGTGTGTTCCGCGACGCTAAGAGGCATCTGCAAGATCGTGCTGGAGCCGGCGCGGGGCTGATGCACGGAGAAGGAGTTCTCTTCCCCCGGGGTACCACGACGAGATCTTCGGCGTTGAGGTATAGGGATTGGCGTGGTGACCCGCCTAGGACTCGAACCTAGAACCCAGAGATTAAGAGTTCCCCCAAGGGGGCACCCACCAGCACCCAGGAGCAGCTAAGAGCAGGCACCCGCGAGAAGAAGGGGTAGCCGGTGCCCCTCCAGCATCCCCCAGGGCCGGGGCCAGTTGGTGGCAGAGTGGTGGCAGGACTCCGGTATGGAGGCGCGCCGCTCCGCGCGTCCAACCCAGAGATTCCGAATCTCTCGACCCTCACGAAACCCGCGCCAGTCGCGGCGATCCGCGAGTCTGCCACCACGGCGCCACCAGCATGACGGCCGCTGGAAGGCGCACGAAGGGCCGGCGGGCCTACCAGAAGCACGGGCTTTCCAGGCTGAAGCGGGCCGTATCGGAGGCGGGTGCGAGGGGGTTGCAGCTCGATCGCAGGACGAAGATCGGCCGGAGCCTGGCCGCCTTCCGGGTGGAGCTGGTCGAGGACTACGGGGGCCTGGAGGCGGTGTCCGCCCGGCAGCGCGGCCTGGTGGACGTGGCCGTGTCGCTCAAGCTCCTGATCGACTCGGGGACGGCCTGGGTGCTGGCGCAGACGACGGTGGTGAACGCTCGGAAGCGCGCCTTCATCCCGATCGTGGGCGAGCTGGCGTCGCTGCTCTCGCGCTACCAGTCCGTGATGCGAGACCTCGGCCTGGCGGTGAAGCCGAAGCCGATCCGGAGCCCCTGGGAGGAGGAGGACGACGACGACGAGCCGCCGCCGCCGCCGCCCGTCCCCCAGGCAGCCGCCGCCACCGAGACCGAGACGTCTATCTCTATCCAGGACTCCGGGCCCGCGCCTGAGCCGACGCCTGACGAGGGACGATCGTGATCCCTGTCGACGTCGAGGCGACGATCCTGCGCATGATCGAGGCGGCCCCGGGCCTCACCGTGGCCGAAGTGACTCTCCGAACCGGCCTGCGGGACGTCGTTGTTCTCGACGTCCTGCTCGCTCTCCAGACACGCGGCCTGGTCCGGGCGGAGCAGGGCAGCCCGGCGCAACCCAGGAGATGGTTCGTGGTGGGGGACCGGCCCGAGGAGGCGCCGTGACGCTCGACGATCGTCCAGGAGCGACGGACGTTTGCCAGACGGCCCGAAGATCGTCTCTGACCCGTCCGACGCCTCTGTAAGCGTGCGGGAAGCGTCTGGACTGCGACGCACCGATTCTGCTCGGTAGCCTGTCGGAGCCGGCACCGTCACCGCCGAGCGCGCCGGGTGGTCCCCGCTCGGCCCCGGGGCCTGCGATCATGAGCGCCGTGGTGATGGTGGAGCGTTTCCGGCGCGTCTGCCCGCGGCATGGCTCGGAGGTCGCGTGGCGCGAGGCAGGCGAGGATGAGGATGCAGGGTTCCCGGCCCAGCGGGCCTGGTGCTCCGCGGGGGGCGGCCACACGTGTCCGACCTGGGGCGTCCTCGACGTGGTTCGCGGCCAGCTCGTGGCCGTCGCGACGCGGAGGCGCGTCACCCTGCTCGCCGGCTGGCCGGCCGAGAGGGCGGCGGCGTCGTGAGGAGGATCGTCTCGCCGGCCAGGTTCTTCTCGCGCCTTCGCTGGCTCGACGGCCGGCCGCTTCCAGATGTGATCGAGCCGTACCGCGCGCTGATCTTCGAGCGGGCGCTGTGGACGTTCGACGACGAGGGCTTCCCGCTCTACAACCTGGTCCTCGCGGGGAGGGCGAAGAAGAACTGGAAGTCAGCAGACCTGGTGCTGGCCGCGCTCTACAAGCTCGTCATGACCCGCGACCCACGGGGGGCCGACGGCTTCCTGATCGCCAACGACGAGGAGCAGGCCGGCGACGACCTGACGCTGGCGAAGAAGATCGTCCGGAGCAACCCGGGTCTCTCCGAGCGTCTGGTGATCCGGGCGAAGGGGATCGAGCGGCGGGACGGCCGCGGCGAGCTGCTCATCCTTCCCGCCCGGGACGTGGTGGGCTCCCACGGGAAGACCTACGGCTTTTGCGGGTGGGACGAGTTGCACGGCCAGAAGACCTACGACCTGCTCGAGGCGATGGCACCGGACCCGAGCCGGCCTGACGCGCTGACTTGGATCACGTCCTACGCCTCCCTCTACGACCGGCCCGGGGTTCCGCTTCACGACCTGTGCGAGCGTGGCCGGAAGGGCGAGGACCCGAAGATGCTGCTCTCCTGGTACTCCTCGAGCTACACGACCGACCCCCACCTGCAGGACGCCGACCCCGAGACGAAGGCGAACCCGTCGAGGGCGACCTGGGGGAATCCCGGGTATCTGGCCCAGCAGAAGCGGCGGCTGCCCAGCGCGCGCTACCGGCGCTTGCACCTGAACGAACCCGGCTCCCCGGAAGGAGCCTTCTTCGACGCCGAGCGCGTCATGTCCGCGGTGGTCACGGGCAGGAAGCGCCTCGCCCCCGTCCCCGACGTCCGCTACGCGGGCTTCGTCGACATGTCCGGTGGCAGCAACGACGACGCGGTGTTGGGGATCGCGCACCGGACCGAGGCCGGGCAAGCGGTGCTCGACCTGCTCGTGAGCCAGACCGGCAAGGCGCCCTTCAACCCGCGCGACGCCGTGAAGAAGTTCGCCGGCATCCTGCGGGAGTACCGGCTCGCGGCCGTGGTGGGTGACGCCTACGCGGGGCAGACGTTCCGCTCCGACTTCGAGGCCGAGCACGTCACGTACAACGTGAGCGCCCGGACCAAGAGCGAGCTGTACGAGGCGGCCGAGCCTCGCCTGAACGCCGGAGAGCTGGAGCTCCTGGACCATCCCGTCCTCGCTGACCAGCTCATGAGCCTGACCACCAGGGGCGGCAAGCCGGATCACCCTGCCGGGGATCACGACGACTTCGCCAACGCGGCCGTTGGAGCCCTGGTCGAGGCGGCGGAGGGGACGCAGGAGATTGGCTCGATCGCGTTCGCCCTCATGCACGAGAACGGCACCGTCTCGACGTCGGAGGGGTGGTCCGGGGGAACAGGCGGTAGCCCGTGGGGTGGGTTCTGGAAGTGAGAGGCGGGTCGCACTTGATCCACAGACTACGATTGATGGAGGGTCGATGATGAGCACGACGGTGACCGAAACGACGAAGAAGACGAAGGCGGCGACCGCGAAACCGGTGTACACGCACCGCGCCACCCGGAACTTCAGCGGCGACGGCGTCGAGTTCCGGGCCGGCGACCTGGTGCCCGCGGCGCTCTGGCCGGAGATGAACGTGCGGGCCATGGAGGACACCGGCTTCCTCCGCAGGATCTCGACCGATCCCGTCGCGCTCGCGGAGCACGTGGTCGCCGAAGTGGGCCGCCGCGTCGCCGAGCTGGACGCCAGGGAGAAGGCCACGCGCGACGGCGGGGTCGAGCTGGGCAAAGAGGAGGGACGGCACCAGGCTCGCCTCGCCGAGATCGAGAAGCTCGTCGCCGAGGGCGAGGAGATCCGGAAGCGCCTGATCGGGATTCGGGACGAGCGGAACGGCGCGGAGCGCGTGCTCGCGGAGATGATTCCGCAAGAACGCGCCCGTCTCGCCCGCCTCCGAGACGAGGCCGCGGCGGTATTGGAGGCGATCGCATCGTGACGTGCGACTGCGGGGCCCACTTCGAGCCGATCGCCAGCGGTGATGGCGGCTGCGCGTGCAAACGGAAGGACACGAGGTGCCCCTACTGCGTCGCGGCGAACGAGCCGGATTGCCCGGCCGCGGCGGTCGAGAAGATGGTCGCGTTCAAGAAGGGAGGAGCGTCGGCAATGTCGGCTTTTCAGAGAGCGGTCGAAGTCGCGAAGGGCTACGTGAAAGAGGGGAGGGCGACGTCGCTCTCCAAGGCGCTCGGTCTCGTCTGGGACGAGAGCCCGAGCCTCCGCGAGGAGGCGCAGTCCGAGCCGCAACCGGTCCCGCTTCGAAAGAAGCCCGCCATCGTCCCCGGCTCCTCGCCGACCTGGCTCGCGGTGGTTGCCCAGGCGAAGAAGCTCGTGGACGAGAGCGACGGGACGCTGACGCTGTCCCAAGCAATCGACCAGGTGTGGCGAAGCGATCCCTCCCTCTGGGCGAAGCACCAGGCCGAGAGGCGCGCGGCGCGCACCGCCTGAGATCAGGACGCCGCCGGCTCGCGACTTGTAGCGCGACCTGGTGGCGTCGGCCTCGGCACTCCCGATTGCCGGGAGACCGTCGAGGGGCGCGGGGGCCCGTAAGCGGGGTCGCCGCGCCGCCGCGTTTTCAAGTGTGCCGGCCCGAGGGGAAGATCCCTTCGGTCCGGGGCCGCGCCTCTCATCGTGGGGCCGGTCGCCGGCATCTGGCCGCGGTCCTCCGGAGCCCTTTTCTCGGGCGATTCTCCCGGCGCAGCCGCAAGTCCTTTCGCTGCTTCATTCGGACGCCCGGCGTGTCGCGTCCCCACGGCTCTTCGTAGAGTTTCTTTGTGAATTGACACGTTCATCTGCTCTAAAGAGACGAACATGATGATTATCAATTCACAATGTAGCGTTGGGAATGCAGATCCTCGACGGGCGACGACCCGGTTCCATTGCGGAACCGGTGATCGCTCCTCTGGTCGCCGCCACCACGCGGGTCTCCGCGCTGTGGTAGGCTCCGCGGACCGATGGTCCTCAAGCGGCGGCGTCTGACGACCTACGAGTGGAGCTGCAAGTGCGAGCGCTGCGGCTACACGTGGACGACCCTCGGCGACGAGCCCCCGGGGCGCTGTCCTGGTTGCAAGGCCCGCAACTGGAGCAAGCCGGCCCGCGCCTACCGCCGCAAGCGCCGCCGCTGAGCCGCCCCCCCCTACCCCGCACGGAACGTTGACTTAATCGCCACATTGTGGCAATAATGACGCCGTGACCCGCCTGGAACGTATCGGTCTCGCCCTCGCCCTCGCGAGCATGTTCCTCGTCCTGGCCGAGGGGCGCGTCCCCGCCTCGTGGCTGCTCCGGGCCGCCGTGGTCGCCTTCGGGGTCGGCGCGGCCCTTGTCGTGAACCCGAGGCGGCCGTAAGGCCGTAGGCTCCTCGAAGGCGTCGCCGAGCGGACCTCCCCCGACATGCCCTCGCGTTACGATCACCCTCGGCGGCTAGGGTAGGCCACCCGAAGAGCCGGCTTCCGCGCCGGCCCGCCGCCTACGTTCCCCTCGCGGGCACCTTTGCGGAGGGGTGCATGATCCTCTTCACGACCGACACGGGGCCGGACGGCGAGTCCTTCGCCTACGCGCCCGAGGACAGCGGCTCGGCGGTCCGCGAGCGGCTTCCCCGGAAGCTGAAGCGCGAGCTGTACGTCGCGCAGCTCGCCGGCCGCCTCGCCCGCGGACGCTTCGAGCACCTGCTCGCCTGGGTCTACTCCCTCGGTCAACGAGCCTGGTACGACGGGAACCCTCGCCACAACCAGCTCCGCACGGACGCGCAAGACGTCCTCCGACGTTTCTGGCGCGTCTCAGCCGAGATGCGCGGCTCACTCAAGAGCAGGCGGCTCGACCGCTTGCTGAACGAGATCGAGCGCCACTTCACGCGCTTCGCAGGCAAGGATGGTGTCTCTCTCGCGATCGACGGCGCCTTGATCGTGACCAAGAAGGGTAGGGTCGGTCGGCCGACTGAGCAGTGGAAGAAGATCGGCAAGGCCGGACTCCGCAAGATCGTCAACGGCAAGCTGGCCGATCGCATCGTGACCGCGATCGCCCGCGACGTTGCCCGGCGCGAAAACTCCCAGACTATTTAATTTCTCGTCCGCGAAACCGTGGTCCCCTTGGGGACATGGAAATCGAATCCACGGCCGAGGAGCGGCTCTCTCGACGCCTCGCGCTGGCGAGAAGCATCCCGCCCCCGAAACAACGTCGGCAGCTCCGCGAGCGCGTCGGCGTTTCGCGGGCGCTCTGCGCCGAAGTCCTTCGCGTAGATCCTTCGACCCTCCGGTCGTGGGAGACGGGGAGATCCGAGCCGCAAGGAGATCGGCGCGTCCGCTACGCCGAGCTTCTTGAGCGCCTGGCCGCGGAGATCGCGAGGGCCGGGACGTGACCCGAGACACGACCGCCCCGGGGCCCGACACCCCGAGGCGGCGAACGATGACCACGATCTCGGAGACGATACTACTACACGTCCGCGACCTGGCCGGCCGCGACGAATGGCGGGCCGTCGTGGCGGCGCTTGGCCTGGGGGAGCCCGAGGCGCGCGAGCTGCGTGTCGAGATCGTCCGCCGCCGCGCCTTCGGTTCGGGCCGCCGACTGCGGGGGCGGCCGTGAGCCTCGACTTCTACGAGCTCCTGGCTGCCGTCTCGTTCGTGGACGAGCGGCGCGTCCACTATTGCGACCTGGTCGACGAGACCGAGCGCGAGATGTTGTTTCGCGATCGGGAGCGCGTGGCCCACGAGCTGGCGAAACGGGAGGCCGGCTTCCGTTGGGCCGTCGCTCTGGGTCTCTCTCCGGTCCTCGGGCCGATCGTCTCCATCATGATTTTCGACGCGACGCGCGACCATCGACAGCGCGCCGCGTCTCTGATCTGCCGCGCTCTCAGACGAGCCGCGCGGAGGGCCGCTTGAGATCAAGTGACCGCGACGCTGACGCGGTCCTCGCCGCGGCCGAGGCGGCCGTCTCCGTGGCGGAGTCGCTCCCGGCCTTCCTGGCCAGGGTGCGTCAGATGCCGGAGCCCGGATGGTTCGTCCGGGACTTGCTCCCAGACGAAGGCGTCGTCGTGTGGCACGGTCGGCCACGGAGCATGAAATCTCTCACCGCCGAGGACACGACCCTCTCCCTCGCCCTCGGCGAGCCCTACGCACTCGGCAACCCCCGCTTCGCGATCAACCGCGCGGTCGGCGTGCTCTGGCTCGGGGAGGAAGACAGCGAGCGCCTCGACGCCTTCCGGTTCGGCCTGATGCTGAGGGCCCGCGGCATCCTCCCGGGCCAGGAGCCGGAGACGTTCCGTCTCATCGTTCGGCCAGGTTGGGATCTGGAGTCGCCGCCTGGCCAGGCGGAGCTGCTGGCCACGATCGACGCGACGTCGAAGGCGATGACGACGCCGCTCCTCGTGCTCGTGATCGACCCGCTGAGGGCCTCGATGCCGTCCATCGACGGAGGGCCGAAGGACGCGGCCCAGGCCCGCGCCTTCCTCTTGACGATCCTCCGGGAGACGAGCATCCGCGTGATCCTGCTTCCGCATCATGACCTCAAGCCAGCCCGCGACGGGAAGGACGACCGCAGCCGGGCCGAGCGCGCGAGCGGGGGCGTCACGTTCTCGATGGGGGACTGCATGGTGAACTTCGAGCGGGTCTCCGACCGCGAGTGCATGGCGGTGCCGACGTCCTACAAGATCGACGCTGACCCCAAGCCCTTCCGGGTGCGGTTCGAGTCCGAGACGCCAGCCGGCCAGGGCTTCCGCGGATTCCTGCGCGTCGTCGCCGAGACGACCGACGAAGCCACGGACGCCCGGTCCAGAGTGCTCGCCTTCGTGAAGGCGAATCCCTGGAAGACGACGGGCGAGGCCGACAAAGGGGCCAAGCTCGGGACAGGCGAAGCCGCCGGCTATCTCGCCCAGCTCGAGGCCGCCGGGGTCGTCGTCAGTGTCACCGGACCCGCAGCGAAGGCCAGGGGCCGCTCCGCGAACGCGGTGTTGTGGAGCGCCCGGTGAGCCGCAGTCTCTCCCGTCTCTCCTGGGTCTCTCCTCTCTTCCAAGAGAGACCCGGAGACTACGGCCGAGTCTCTCTCTCCCCCTATAGGGGGGAGAGACTCAGGACGGTCTCCATGCCCGATGGTCCCGAAGTCAGTCTCTCCCCTCTCCCGGGAGAGACATCTGCATGAACCGGCCCGAGCTGAGGGCGATCCCCCTCGCCGACGGGTGGCTGAAGTCCGGGGAGATCACCGTGACCATGTCGGTCGGCCAGTGGGACGCGCTCCTCGCCGCATCCTACGAGGCCGGCTTCGTCCTCCTGGAGCTGGACGAGAACGAGAACCCGGTGCGTGCCTTCCAGAAGGCCGGCGTGAGCGTCGCATCATGACCACGCCCGACGTCCTGGCCGCGCTCGCGGAGGCGATCCGGTCGGCTCCGGTCGACGAGCTGCCCCGCCTGGCCGGCATCCTGGCCGAGGCCCAGGCCCGTCTCGCCCTCCGGCTCGCGGCGCCGACGTTCTCCGGGATCGGCCGGCCCGAGGAGCCGGAGAGGCTGCTCACCCTGCCCGAGGTGGCCGAGATCCTCGGGGTGCCGGAGGACCGGGCCTATGACCTCGCGCGGCGGCGGGAGCTGCCCGTGGTCACGATCGGGAGGTACAAGCGGGTGCGCGCCTCGGCGCTCCGGGCCTACGTCGGGGAGAACGAGCAGAAAGCCCTTGACGAGAGGCTTAGCGTTTCGCTATCCTCGCTGCATGACCGGGGACGAGGTAAGGCGGATCAGGAGGCGGCTCGGGCTGACGCAGGTCGAGTTCGCAAAGCTGGTCGGGGTTCACAGCGTCACCGTCAGCCGGTGGGAGACGGGCGAGCTGGGGCTCCGGGCCACGTCGGAGAAGCTACTGCGGCTGCTCGCCGCGCAGAAGAAGGGTAGGCGCTGAGATGGCCTCGATCCAGAAGCGGCGCGGCCGGTACATGGTGAACTACCGGGATGCCGAGGGGAAGCAGCGGCAGCCGAGCTTCGCGACCCGGCGCGCGGCCGAGGACTATATGGCGACGGCCATCCAGGAGTCCCGGGAGGAGGCGCCGGACCGCGTGGTGGACCTCGACATCACGATGGGGGAGTACGCGGAGCACTGGCTCAAGCAGACGGCGGCCACGGTCAAGGCGTCGTCGCTGGCCGGGTACGAGCAGCGCCTCCGGCTCCACATCCTGCCGGCCCTCGGCCGGATGACGGTCCGGAAGCTCGGCAAGGGCCGGATCAAGATGCTCCTGACGGAGAAGCTCGCGGCGGGCCTCTCGCGGGAGTCGGTCCGGTTCATCCACGCGACCCTGCGCGCGATGCTCACCGGCGCCATCGACGACGGGGTGCGCCTCACCAACCCCGCCGGGAGTCTGGGCAAGAAGCTGAACCTCGTCCGCTCCAAGGAGACGCGCCAGGAGGAGGTCAAGGCGTTCGACGGGGGCCAGCTCTCCCGCTTCCTGGGCGCCGCGCTGGAGAAGCTCGGCCAGCTCTACCCGCTGTTCTTCACGATGAGCCGGACGGGCCTCCGGATCGGCGAGGCCCTCGCGCTCCAGTGGGGAGACCTCGACTTCGAGGCGAGGGAGGTCCGGGTGGCGCGGGCCATCTCGAACACGGGCGTCATCGACACCCCGAAGTCGGGCCACGGGCGGACCGTGGACATGAGCGCCGCGGTGCGCGACGTGCTCCAGCGTCACCGGGCGAAGCTGGCCGAGGCGTGGCTGAAGCGGAAGGCCGAGAGGGACGAGCAGGGGAGCGAGCTGCCGAAGGGGGATATGCCCCCCTGGTGCTTCCCCTCCGACGCGTGGACCCCGAGGGACCACAGCAACGTGGGGAAGGCGTTCGGGCGCTGCCTGAAGGCCGCGGGCCTTCCCGGACACTTCACCCCGCACTCGCTACGGCACACCTACGCGAGCCTGCTCCTGGCCGACAGCGTCAGCCCGGCCTACGTCCAGGCGCAACTCGGACACGTCTCGATCGAGCTGACGGTGGGAACGTACGGGAAGTGGCTCCGGAAGCGGTCCCCGGGAGCCGTGGACCGGCTGGACGAGCTGAGCCCGGAGGCGATTGGTGACAAGGTGGTGGCAGAGGCCACGACCGGCTCACCCGACCGTCTGCAAGTTGTTGAGGGGGTTGGTGACCCGCGAAGGACTCGAACCTTCAACCCAGAGATTAAGAGTCTCTTGCTCTACCAATTGAGCTAGCGGGCCACGGCAGAACGCTAATCCTACAACAACGCCGTGATCCGTCGCAAGCTCTGGTCAGCGCACGACCGCGATAGCCACGTCGATGCGCACGGTCTCGGCGCTGAGAGAGTCGGTCGCCACGACATGCGTGGCGCTCTGGCCGTCTCGGAGGAGTGCCCTGAAGGAGGTGTTGAAGGTCCGAAAAAATGGCAAGTCTGCGGCCCATTGGGTCGCCTTTTCCGCGCTCGGACTCAGCGAAGACTGCTCCACCCTCGTGTCGAGGCGGAAGCGTCCGTCCTCGAGGGCATCGGCCTTGCAATCGATGTTGGTGCCCACGCTTCGGTACTGATACGACGATCCGGTCTTGCCGTCCTTGTCCTGGGCAGTCACTCGCACGGGCACCTCAATCCCCATGCGCAGGCTCATGGGCCCTCCCTCGATTCCTGCCCAGGGTCGACCTAGGTTTTGGGCTTCGCTCGCATTGACGAGGAGAGTGAACGGCAGGCTCGACACCTTCTTCTCGCCTTCGAACCGGGCGATCGTGATCTGGACACGCAAGGGCACGATGGAAGGCCGGGCTCGCGAAGCCTCCGCACGGGGCCCGGGCTTGGACGCCGACCCCTCCGGTGTCGGGGCCGGCGGCTCCTGGCCAGCGAGGGGGGAGACCAGCAACAGGCACGGCAGCGCGGCCCACAATTCCATCTTGATCATGGCATCACTCCTTCGTTCTCGGCGTTCTCCTGGCCCAACGGTTCGATCGCGAGGGGCGGAAGGGACAACTCGGCCGGCGGGGTCAGCGGCTGGGTCGGATCCGGGGGATTGACGAGCGACGCGGGTGGCGCGACCGCGCCCCTCGCGACCAGGTCGGCCAAGCGAACCAGCGCCTCTTCCTGGCCGGGGGGAACCAGCACCGCGAGGCGGTCTTCCGAAGGCCGGACCGGACGTGGTGAGCCGGGTGGCGGAGCCGCCGGGGGCCGGGACGCGGTGGCCGGAGGCTCGGGCACCGTGGGGCGGCCACCCGGGGAGGAAGCGAGCTTCGGGCGTGCCGGCTCGGGCTGCCGCCTGTCGCGTGCCACGATCACCCCGAGGGCCACCGCGAGGGCCAGCGCGGCCGCGGCCGCGGCGAGATTCCAGGCCCGGCGGTCGAAACGAGGCGAAGGCCAAGACGCGTCGAGCGCCGCGGCCCGCGCCCGGGCGACAAAGGCCAGCGAGGGCTCGATCTGCCGCACGCCATCCAGCGTGGCGTCGATCGCGGCCCGGCGCCGCTGCTCGGTGGCGAGCCTCGCCCGACAGACCTCGCAAGGGGCCAGGTGCGCCTCGAGGGCGGGGGAGAGCGGCTCGCCGAGCGCGTGCTCCCTCAGCGCGGCTTCGTATCTCTTGCAATCCATCGCAACCTCTGGTCCGTCGTGATCGCCGCCAGCCTCTCGGCGAGCGTTCGACGGGCATGGAAGAGCCGGGACTTGACCGTGCCCAAGGGCAGGGACAGCAGCCGGGCCACCTCGACGAGGTCGTAGCCCTCGATCGCGGCCAGCACCACGACGATCCGCAGCTTCTCGGACAGCTTGTCGACCTCGGCCCACACCCGGCCTTCCAGCTCCCGGGAGGAGGCCAGGTCCTCGGCAGATGGCGCCGCCGGCGGGTCGACGGCCGCCTGCTCGCGGCGGTCGCGCCGGGTCTCGGCCCGGCGTCTGTCCAGGGCGCGGCGCCAGGTGATGCGGACCAGCCAGGCTTCGAATCGGTCGCGGTCGCGCAGGGCGCGGAAGCTCTGAAAGGCCTTGGCCAGGGCCTCCTGGGCGACGTCCTCCGCGTCCTCACGGTGCCGCAAGACCGCGTACGCGACTCGGAAGGCGAGGGGCGCGCCGGCCTCCAGCCGGTCCGCGAGCTCGTGGTCCTGGGCGTGGTCCCCCGTCACGAGGCTCCCGGGCCAGGGGCCCACCAGCTCATTCATGCCAACCCACGTCCATGCTCTCATCCAGCCAGACGCCGCCGGGGCCCGGCGGGTTCAACGAGCGGCCCGAGGGTACGCCACGACGAGCACGGGGCCAAGGACCGGAACGCGCCCGGAGTAAGCTTGAGCGATGACCGCGCGCATCGAGGCGGGCTTCCGCCATCGCTTCCGCGAGCTCCTGGCCTTGGTGAGGCCGCGCCGGCTGGAGTTCGGGGTGGAGCTGCTCATGGGCCGCGGCCGCGACCGGGCCGCGCGTGAAGGCCTGCCCCTCGCCACCGGGCTCGCCCAGGTCTACGAGCTCACGCGGGTGCGGGTGAAGAGGCGGGTGGAAGTGACCGGGGCCTGCGCGGTCGTGAGACCCCCCTGGTCCCTCTTTTCCGAGGCCCGGCCGCCGCGCTTCCTGTGCGATCCGAGCCTCGGCGGCCTCGCCCGGTGGCTGCGGGCCGCGGGCTACGAGGCGCGCGACGCGAAGGGGCGAGAGGCGTCGATGGCGGCGCCCGCGGATCCCGGCCTCGTCCTGCTGACCACGGACAGCGCGGTGCTCGACCGCCGCCTCGCTCGGGAAGGCCAGGGGCTGGTGCTCTGGCTGCCCTCGGCCCTGACCATGCGGGAGCAGCTCGCCTTCGTCCTGCGCGACCTGGGCCTCCGGCCCCGGGAGGCGCGCTGCATGGCCTGCGGGGGCGCCCTCGTTCAGGCCCGGAAGCAGGACGTGCACTCCCGCATCCCACCGCGCACTGCCCTCTGGAAGGACGAGTATTTCGTCTGCGCGGCCTGCGACCGGCTCTTCTGGCAGGGGACCCACTGGGAGCGCATCGCCCACGCGCTCGCAGCCGCCGCGGGACCGTGAGCCGCGCCCGCCGTCTCGCCGCCAACCTCGGGCTGAGCGCGGCCGTGACCCTCGTTTTCCTGGGCGCGCTCGAGGGCCTGGCCCGTCTGTTCGAGGCCCGGCGCCCGGCGCCGCCCCCGGTGGCCGACTACATCTGGGACTGGTCGGAGAAGATGCCGGGGGACTTCTACACGATGAAGTCCGAGGCGGTGGGCTGGCCGCCCTGGGAGGAGTTCAACCGCGACGGGCTCCGCGACCGGACGCGGCCCGAGGAGAAGCCGGCCGGCTTCTGGCGGGTGGCGGTCCTGGGGGACAGCGTGACCCTGGGCGCGGAGACCCGGCCCTACGAAGCCTACCCGCAGGTCCTCGAGGCCCGCCTGCGCGGGGCGGGGCCGCGCATCGAGGTGATGAACGTCGCCCTCTGGGGTTGGTCCACCCGCCAGGAACGGATCGCCTACGAGCGTATCGCGCGCCGCTACCAGCCCGACCAGGTGCTGCTCGCGGTCTGCCTGAACGACATCCCGGAGCTGCAGAACAACCTGGCCCGACCCCCCCGCTGGCTGACCGCCCTCCACGAGCGCTCGGCCCTCGCCCGCCGGATCGTGAACGCCCGGGGGCGGGAGATCGACAGCGTGGAGCGGCTCTTCGAGGAGAGCCGCGCCCCCCGGGTGCGCGAGGCCCTGGCGCGCTTCTTCGAGGAGGTCCGGGGGTTGCGCGCGGAGGTCGAGAAGGACGGGGCGCGGTTCGGGATGATCGTCTTCCCGTTCCGGTTCCAGGTGGAGGCCGGGGCGCCGGCTCCTTCGGTGCAGGAGGAGATCGCGGATTTCTGTCGGAGCGAGTCCCTGCCCTGCCTCGACATGCTGCCTACGCTGGCTCGCAGCGGCCCGAGCGCGTTCGTGGATTACGACCACCTGAGCCCCTCGGGGGCGTCGCTCACCGCCGACGCGATCGTGACCAGCGGCCTCCTGCCCGAGGGCTACTCGGACCCGGAGGTGCTCCGGAAGCGCTTCGGCGACCGGCCGACCGCCGTTCCCGCCCTCGTTGGTGCCCTGGACGACCGTGACCCGGAGGTGCGCGCCGCCGCGGCCGGGGCACTTGGGGCCCTCGGCGGCGCCGCGGAGCCGGCCGTTCCGGGCCTCGCCGGCTCGCTCCGCGACGAGCAGGAAGCGGTGCGCACGGCCGCGGCCGCGGCACTGGGGGCCCTCGGCCCGCGGTCCCGCGCCGCGGCCCCCGCCCTGTTCGCGGCCCTCGACGACCCGCGGGCCAACGTGCGCGCGACGGCGGCGCAGGCCCTCGCGCGCCTCGAGCTGACGGCCGAATGGGTCTCGAGCCTGGCCAAGGCCCTGGGCAACAGCGACGGCTACGTGCGCGCGTTCGCCGCCTGGAGCCTCGGCAACCTGGGTCCAGGCGCCCGCGATGCGGTGCCGGCGTTGGTGGAGGCGCTAGGCCCGGACGACACCGCGAACGTGGTGGCGGCGGCCCTGGCGAGGATCGGGCCGGCCGCGGACCAGGCGGTCCCGGCCTTGGTCGCGGACCTGCGCGGCCCCGACGCGGGACGGCGCTGGCGCGCGGCCCGGACCCTGGGGCGCATCGGCCCGCTGGCCGAGCCTGCGGTCGCGGAGCTGAGGGCAGCGCTCCGCGATCCGAACGAGGGCGTGCGCGCCCACGCCGCGCGAGCTCTCGGCCGGATCGGGCCCGGAGCCAAGCCCGCGGCCGCGGATCTACAGCGCGCAACGGGGGACTCCGACCCCGGCGTGCGCGCGGAAGCCCGTCAAGCCCTTGAGCGATTGGCACGCTAAGACGGAAGTTAGAGTTAGATCGAGCTGCTCACGAGGCTCGCCCTTCTCGTTGGCGATCGGTGAGAGGCTGATCTTTATCGCTCGCACGGCGAGCTTCCATCTTGGAATGCATGGCGTTGACGCTCTTTTCACCCCACCGCGCCTCGTCCCCATGGTGGCGAACTGGATCTCCTCGGCGGAGCCGTGAGCTCTTCCACCTTCGCGACGTACGGCTCGGGTCCGAGACAGGCAAGACGATCTGAGACGATCACTTGGGCTCAGTGTCGGACAACTCGAATTATGACAGCGAGTTATTGGCGTCGATCACGAAGTGAGGTTAGTGCTTGACATGAACAAATGGAGATGATATAAGTATAATCAGCTAAAGTAATCTTAGTGAATATAGCTAAGATCAAAGAGGAAAACACTATGAGCACGATGCTGCACTGGTCCCCTACGGCGAAGTTCCACCTCCATCACACCCCAGAGGACATGTTCCCGAGGTTCTTCGAGGGCACCCCCACGAACGAGGCCCCTCAGCCTTTGTCGCCGTGGCTCCCTGCCACGGAGGGGTGGATCGAGGACGGCACCTACGTCATCCAGTTCGCGCTGCCGGGCGTGGACCCGAAGGAGGTCAAGGTGTCCTTGATGGACAGCCTGCTCACCGTCAAGGGCGAGAGCAAGGCCAACCATGACACCACGGGCAAGGACTACTTCGTCCGCGAGCTGGTGTACGGCGCCTTCGAGCGGAGCGTCACGCTGCCCGAGGGTGTCGACGCTACCCAAGTGGAGGCGAAGTATGCGAACGGCATGCTGGAAGTGAGGGTCCCCACGCCCCGAGCCGCAAAGCCAACGACGATCGAAGTCAAGGCCGCCTGATCGAGGACGCTGGGCCATGCCGGTGTCCACCGGCACGGCCCGGTCGCAGGTTCAGGCCACTCAGGTGGATGGCCATGCACGAAAGGTGGCGTATGGCTCAAGAAGTCGGTCGTTGGCCTTGCGAGAAGTGCGGCAACATTGTGGTCGCAGCCGGTCGGCGCAAGGCCTCCTTCCTGGGGATCGGGGCGTTCGTGGGCCCGTGCCCCTGGGACTGCGGTGCCTGGATCACGCGCGGCTTTCGCTCGATCCAGCCGGGACAGGTCGAGGCCTTTCGCGGCGAGGAGTGGGATCGGCGCCCGCCGAGCCCGCTGGTCTAGGCGGCCTCTGCGCGCCGTTCGTCGGGGCTGACCGGTTCCCCTGGATCGAGGCCCTCTTTACTCCCGGTGAGGAGTCGATCAGTGAGCACGAGCGTCCAGGACCGTTACGCGCCGCAGAATCGCTGCTTCGGCTGCGGCGCCGCCAACGAGAAGGGGCTGCGGATCAAGAGCCACGAGGAGGGCGATAGCCTGGTGGCCCGCTGGCAGCCGGAGCCGCACCACGAGGCCTACGCGGGGATGCTCTGCGGCGGGATCATCGGCGCGCTCCTCGACTGCCACAGCAACTGGGCCGCGGCCATGCACCTCATGCGCAAGGCGGGGCAGGACAAGCCGCCCTGCACGGTGACCGCGCGCCTGGAGGTGCGCTACCTCCGGCCGACGCCAGCGGGGGGCGGGGTCCTCCTGAAGGCGCGTGTGACCGAGTCGGGCGCGGACCGGGCCACGGTCGAGGCCTCGCTGGAGGCGGGGGGCCAGGTCACCGCGACCTCGCGCGCGCTGTTCGTGGCGGTCAAGGAAGGGCACCCGGCTTTCAACCGCTGGTAGAGGCGAGACCGGTTCCGGGTTATTGTCGAAGCATGATCCTTCCTTTCCCCGTATCCTACGCCGACGAGGGGGACGGCGCCCTCCTCGACGCGTACTCGCAGGCCGTCACCCAGGCCGTGGAGGCGGTGGCGCCGTCGGTCGTGAACATCGAGGTGACGGACCCGAGGCGCGGCTCCGGCTCGGGTTTCGTCCTCACCCCGGACGGGTTCACGCTCACCAATAGCCACGTCGTGCACGGCGCGCGCGCTATCGAGGTCAGGCTCCCCGACGGTCGCTCCCTGCCCGCGCGGCTCGCGGGCGACGATCCCGACACCGACCTGGCGGTGATCCGCCTCCAGGCCCCGGACCTGCCGGCGGTGCGCCTGGGCGACTCGCGCACGCTGCGGCCCGGCCAGCTCGTGGTCGCGATCGGCAACCCCCTGGGCTTCGAGTGCTCCGTGACCGCGGGGGTGGTGAGCGCGCTGGGCCGGTCGCTGCGCGCGCAGGGCGGCCGGCTCATGGACAACTTGATCCAGACCGACGCCGCCCTGAACCCGGGCAACTCCGGCGGCCCCCTGGTCTCGTCGCGCGGCGAGGTCGTGGGGGTGAACACGGCCGTGATCCGGCCCGCCCAGGGGATCTGCTTCGCGATCCCCATCCACATGGCCCAGTTCGTGGCAGGCCGGCTGATCAAGGACGGCCGGATCCGACGAGGCTGGCTCGGAGTGGGCGGGCAGACCGCCCCCTTGCCGCGGAACGTGGTGCGGGCCCACGGCCTGGCGGCCCCCACCGGGGTGCTCGTCCTTTCGGTCGAGCCCGGCAGTCCTGCGGCGGCCGCGGGTCTTTTGGACGGCGACGTGATCGTCGGCTTCGGCGGCCAGGCCGTGGCGACGATCGACGACCTGCAGCGGCTCCTGGCCGACGGTCCGATTGCGGTCGCGGTGCCCGTCAGGGTGGTGCGGCGGCTCGAGCTGCGGACGCTCGAGGTCGTGCCGGGAGAGTCGGGGCGCGCTTCCGGCTAACGTTTTGCCCCTCCCGGGCGTCTCAAGGAACGCACCGGGAGGGACCGTGAGCGAGCTCCTTCGAGACCTGCGGCAGGGCCTGCGGGCCGTCGCCCGGCGGCCCGGCGTGGCCGCGGTGGCGGTCGCGACCCTGGCCCTCGGCATCGGCGCGAACGCCGCCATCTTCACCGTCGTCAATGCGGTCCTCCTCCGCCCGCTGCCCTACCGCGAAGCCGACCGGCTCGTGGCGGCTTTCGCGCACGAGACACGGCGCGGCGAGACCCGCAATCCGACGTCGCCGGCGGATTTCCTGGAATGGGGGAGGGGAAGCGGGGCCCTCGATCGCCTCACCGCCGCCCACCCCTGGTCGCCGATCCTCACCGGCCGTGGCCGGCCCGAAGAGCTGCCGGCCCTGAAGGCCTCGCCCAGCCTGTTCGCCCTCCTCGGCGTCGAGCCCGCCCTGGGCCGGGTCTTCCACTCGCCGCGCGACGAGCCGCAGGTCGTCTTGAGCTACGGCCTCTGGCAGCGGCGATTCGGCGCCGATCCCGGCCTGATCGGGCAGGCGCTCATCCTCGACGGCAAGAGCTACGTGGTCGCGGGCGTGATGCCGCCCGGCTTCCGGTTCCCGCCGTTCTGGGCCACGGCCGCGGAGCTGTGGGCGCCTCTCGTCTTCACGGCGGAGGCGGAAGCGAGCCATGGCCGCTTCCTGCGGGTGTTCGGGCGCCTGCGCCCGGGGGCGACCCTGGAGAAGGCCCGGGCCGAGCTGGGCGTGGTGGCCCGGCGCCTCGAGACGGAGCGTCCCGAGTCGAACGCGGGCATCGCCGTGAACGTCGAGGCGCTGCAGGAGCCGGTGGTGAGCCGCGTGCGTCCGGCCCTGCTCGTCCTCGCGGGGTCGGTCGCGTTCGTCCTCCTGATCGCCTGCGCGAACGTGACGAGCCTCCTGCTCGCCCAGGGGCTCTCGCGCGGCAAGGAAGTGGCGATCCGCGCCGCCCTCGGAGCGAGCCGGAGCCGGCTGGTCCGGCAGTGGCTGGCCGAGAGCCTGGTGCTCGCCGGCTCCGGTGGTCTCGCCGCCCTCCTCCTGGCCCGGGCCAGCGTCTCGGTGCTCCGGGTGCTGAGCCCGCGGAGCCTCCCGCGCCTCGACGAGGTCGCGCTCGACGGGCGCGCCGTCGCGTTCATCCTCGGGCTGTCCCTCGCCACCGGCCTGCTCTTCGGTCTGTTGCCCGCGCTGCGCTCCTCGCGGGCCGATCTGGTCGAGTTGCTGAAGCAGGGCGGGCGCGTGGCCAGCGGGCGCGGCCGCCACCGCATGCACGACCTGCTGGTAGGAGTTCGCGCTGGCCCTGGTCCTGCTCGTGGGCGCCGGCCTCCTGATCAAGAGCTTCCTGCTGCTGCAGCGCCCGCAGACGGGCTTCCGGCCCCAAGGGCTCCTCACCCTGACCCTCTCGCTCTCGGGCTCGCCCTTCGCGGAGCCCGCGCGCCGGCCCGTGTTCTTTCGGGAGCTGGCCGAGCGCGTGCGCTCCATTCCCGGCGTGGAGGGCGCCGGTTTCGTCAACCACGTGCCGGTGGGCGGGGACACCTGGGGTACCAGCTTCACGATCGAGGGCCTGCCGAATGCCGACCCGCGCGCCACGCCGCAGGCCGTGATGCGAACGATCACGGCGGAACTCCTGGGCACCATGGGGATCCCGCTGCTGCGCGGCCGCGGGTTCGACCAGTCGGACCGGGCCGATGCGCCCGCGGTCGTCCTCGTGAACCAGGCGCTGGCCCGGCGCTACTGGCCGGGGGGCGACCCGGTCGGTTCGCGGATCCGCCTCGGCGGGCCCGCGTCGGACGCACCGCTGCGGACCATCGTCGAAGTGGTGGGCGACGCACGGCAGGCGAGCCTGATCGACCCCGTCCGCCCCGAGGTGCTTTTCCCATACGCGCAGGATCCGGTGGGGTGGTATCAAGGCACGACCCTCGTGGTCCGGACCGCCACCGAGCCGCGGCTCCGCGCCGAGGCGGTGAAAGCTCAGGTCTGAGCGCTCGGCCCCGACCTGCCGGTGACCAGGGTGCGCACGATGGAGGAGATACTGGCGGAGGCCGTCGGGCAGGATCGGTTCAACACGCTGCTGCTGGGACTGCTCGCCGGGGTGGCGCTGCTCCTGGCCTCGGTGGGGATCTACGGGGTTATGGCCTGCTCGGTGGGCCGCCGCGCCCATGAGATCGGCGTGCGGATGGCCCTGGGCGCCCGCGCGGCCGAGGTGTTCGCCATGGTCGTCGGCCAGGGGCTGAGGCTCAGCGGCTGGGGAGCCGCACTCGGCCTGGTCGGAGCCCTCGGGCTGTCGCGCGTCCTGGCCGGCCTGCTCCACGGCGTGAGCCCGACCGACCCCCTTACCTTCGCCGCCGTCACACTCCTGCTCACTGCTGTCGCGGCGCTGGCCTGCTTTCTCCCGGCCCGCCGCGCCGCCCGGGTCGACCCGCTCGTTGCGCTTCCGGAGTCGTAGCAACAGCTTACCCTGATTCCATTTTCGGAACCGGCGGTTCCGTACTTGAACCCGGGCCTGTCGATCGGGTAGGCTCGGCCATGGTCGAACGAACCCGCAACTATCCGTGTCTGTTCCGTGCGATGAACGAGGTCCTTCGCGTTCTCCTGACCGGGGGCGACGAGGAGGACGCGCTGCGTCGTTCGTTCGAGGATGCGGCGAAGGGCTTCAATGCCGAGAAGGCGCTGTTCCTTCTGGTGGAGCAGGACGACCCCACTGCACACAAGGGGCCCGGGGACGGCGTCCGGCTGCGCCGGAGCTGCGTCCGCGGCCTCACCGACCAGCAGGTCGACGCCTGCGAGCGAGGTGAGTCCGTGCCGGGGGTCAGCTCGTCGGTCATCCGGGCCGTCTTGCAAACCCGCCAGCCCAGGCTCATCGAGACCCCCCTGTTCCTCAAGGAAATCGACCGGACACCGGCGCTCCTCGGCCAAAACTACTCAGTGCTCTGCGCGCCCCTCCTCGACCCCGTGCGGGACGTCGTGCTGGCCGTCCTCTATTTCCAGAACGGGCGCCCCGACCCCGGCCAGGCCTACGGGGAGGGAGATGCCGAATGGCTGCAGGGGTACGCGTCCGCCCTCGGCCAGGCCTTCGCCTTCCATTTCCAGCGGGAGCGCCGGGAGAGCGAGCTGAAGGAGCTGCTGGATGCGGCCGATCGGCCGGCGAATGCGCCCGAACTCATCGGCGAGTCGGCGCACATGCAGGCCCTCCGGCGTCAGCTCCACTCCACGTACATACCGGCGGCGGGGGCCCCCGACCCGGATCCCCTGCTCATCCTGGGCGAGAAGGGGACGGGCAAGGACCTGGTCGCCCGCTACCTGCACGCGTACAGCGCTCGACGCGATCGGCCTTTCGTGGCCGTCAACTGCGGGGAGATCACGGATGACCTGGCGGCGGCCCGGTTCTTCGGGCACCGGAAGGGCTCCTTCACAGGCGCGGTCGGCGAAGCGCCCGGCTTCTTCCGGGCCGCGCAGGGCGGAGTGCTGTTCCTCGACGAGATTGGGGAGCTGAGCCAGCGGGCCCAGGGCACCCTGCTCCGGGTCCTCGAGAACCGGACGGTGGTGCCGGTGGGGGACACGCGCGAGACGCGGGTGGACGTTCAGGTTGTGCTCGCCACCAACCGCGACCCCGACCGACTGGTCGCGGAGGGAGCTCTCAAGCCCGATCTGTACGACCGCTTCCGGACTCAGGTCTTGAGGCTTCGGCCGCTGCGGGAACTGCCCTGGGACATGCCGGCTTTGGTCCGGCACTTCATCGCCCACCACGAGCGCCGGACGCGGAAGAAGACGTTGGGGGTGGCCCCGGACGCGCTGCGGGCTCTGGTGGCCTACGCCTGGCCGGGGAACGTGCGGGAGCTGGACCGCCTGTGCTCGTTGCTGATCACGCACGCCGCGCCGAACGCCCGGTTGGATCGGGCGCTGCTCGTCCGCTGTTATCCGGAAATCCTGGGCGCGGCGCCCAACCCCAAGGCGGGCAGCGTCCTCTGGGAGGATGCGCCCATGCGCGACGCGGTGCGCGCCTTCCAGCGCGAGCTGATCCTGTCGCGGCTCGAGCGGCACAACTGGAACGTCCGGGCGGCGCGGGAGAGCCTGCGCCTCCCCAAGACCACGTTCCACCGCTACGCGGTGGAGCTGGGGCTGCGCAACCGCGAGACCCCTCCCGGCCTCGACCGTTCCTGAGCTCGCGATCCGAAAGGGGACCGCGAAGAAGTGAATCAGTGGCAATGAGGGTCGGAGGAGCCCGCCGACCTATGCCGGACCGCGAGTGGGGATCACTGAACTGGGGCGGCCACAGTAGGGTTGGCCGATGGGGCAGGAGGACCCGTCAGCCGACGCAGCCGCACGTTTCTATACCGCACGGTAACGACGTTGTCATTAAGGTAGGCGCCGAAACCGAGCTGCACGTCGGGCGTGAGTGGCATCTTCCATTCCGGCGCATAGTCCGTGACCACCGGATCGCCGTTGAGATAGGCCCACACGCGGCCGTTCCACGACTGGACCATGACGTGGTTACGCAATCCGACCGGATGCTTGACCGTGTGCACGGGCTGGTGGAAGTGTCTCGAGAAGTAGGCGACTTCTCCCTCGTGAGAGGTGCGCTTCACGCGGAAGCTCGACCACCGTTGCGACGATAACGACGGCTGCCTGCCGAAGATGATGCCCGCCTGGAACTGGCCGTTGGACGTCGAGGCGATCTCGATGTCGGCCTCGATCGCGAAGTCCGGACCGACGCGACCGTCCGCCTCGATCATCAGCCCCTTCGCGTCGGATGTCCCGACGAGCGCACCGCCCGGTTCGACCACCCAGCTTCCGACCATAGGGGTCCAGCCGGCCATGCTGGCCGTGGGAAGGAATGCAACGGAGCTTCCGGCTCGCAGTTCCGTCTCGAGAGTACCCGCGGCAAGCCGTTGCTCGAGGTAGGGCATCGCGGCAGCGGATGCCCTCGGGCGCGCCCTTCGGAACAGCGGCAGCGCCTCATCGGTCGAGCGCGCGCGATACAGGTCTTCGGCGCGCCGGATCTGCTCCCCGTCCGCGGAGGCGAAGGCCTCGATACGGGCTTCGAGCTGCGGCTCGTCCACGGCTTCTCTTGCCTGGGCGTCGAGCTTGCCGCCGAGATCTAGCAGGGGCTTTCGCGCCTCCACATAGCGGCCCGCCTTGTATGCGATCGCGGCCTCGAGAGATGCGTAACGCTGCCACCGGACGGTGGCAGGCTCGCGGCGATAGCGCTCGAGCACCGTGGCCACCAGACGGTACACCTCGTCGTCCCGATACGGGGAGGGTGGGCGAGGTTTCTCGGGCTCTTCCGTTTCCGCTTCCTCGTCTTCGCCTCCGGCCTCGCCGAAGATGTCCCGCTCCATCTGCTCCACGGCTTGGAAGGCCATGAATGGCACTTCGGTATCAAAGCGGCGCGTCTCCGCGCACTCGCGGGCGAAAGCCAGGAGCGCACCTGGATCGCCGCTCCAGCGCATGCGGAGGGCATTCAGGAGCTGCTGATACGCGGGCATGTGGTCGAAACGTGCCGCCACCGCTCGATCGAACCAGAGCCGCGGTGACTCACCGCGACTGCCGTGCGCCATGGCTAGCGTGATCATCCCTGCGGGGGCCTCGGGTCGGTCGGGCCGTATCCGCCAGGCCTCCGTCAGCGATCGCCGCGCGGCAAGGAGGCTCTCCTCGAATCCCTTCCAACCCTCCGGCTTGACCTTGCCGGCGTAGTCCACGCCACGGGCGTCCCAAGCGTCGTCGAGCAGGCGCAAGCCCGAGAAGAGATGGCGCACCCAGGGATCCACCCAGGACGTCGCTTCCAGGGCGGCGACGACGGCGGCCCGGTTGCGTTCGACGAACGACTCCCCGGGGCCGGTCGTCAGGTGGAGCGTCAGCACCACGCCATCGTGGGGCGCATAGCTGCCGTCTTTCAGCGACTCCAGGAACCAGCTCAGCTCGACGGGAGCGAGACTCGCGCGCTTCCCCGTGCCCTCGCCGCGGCGGTTGTAGTCCGCCCACAGCCCGGAGGCTGCGAAACGTGCCACCGCGCGGGGATAGGCGACGTCGTGCATCCCGGCCACTGCGCGCTCGACGAGCTCCGAGGCCTCACGCGAGTTCGGGTCTTTGAAGAACGTCGCTCGAGCCGCGAAATAGAGCACCACCGGATCATCGCAGCCGGCCTGGACCAGGTCGTGCGCCCGTGCGCTCAGGTCCTGCGAGGCGGGGGCGGCGAGGCCCATGAAAATGGGCGCGCTCTCGCGGATGAAGGCCTCGGCCGCAAGATCCCACTTGGGGTTGCGACGCCCCACGCGCCGGTAGCCTCCGATGAAGTTTCGCTCGAACCATGCGCGGGCGAGGACGACGTCCTCGGAGGCTGCATACACGGGGCCGGTCGTGCGGATCGAGTGCGGAGAGTCGCTCGGCCGGGTCTCGGAGCCGTTGACGGCTGCGCTGACCGCGGTGCGCGCAGCCTCCACGGCTCGGGCGAGGCCGGAGGGATCGCACCCGGTGAGGAGCAGGGCGGCCACCGCTGTCGACCAGGACGCGAACCCCGAGCGAAGACAAGCCCAGAGCTTGTGGTGATTCGCTCGTCGGGCCGGCCTCAGTTCAGCGAACAGAACAGACGCCATCCCCTCCCACCGTCTCATGCGATGCCCTGTCGCCTCAGCGAGCCGATCCTCAAGGACTTATGTTAGGCCTATTTACGTCGTTCCGGGCAGCTTCAAGCCTTGCACTGTACTTGGTCAAAACATGTCGATTAGGGCCGCCAACCACCATGGGATACGCTCAAGGAGAGCCGACATCTCCTCATCGAATAGCAAGAGGAGTCCACCGCCAAGAAGACCCACCGTGAGCGTTCCTACCAAGGGGAGGAGCGCGGCGCTCACGAGAATGCCTATCCCGAAACCCCACAGAAAACGCGCCGCCGTGTGCCCCGGCGATTTGTTCGTGCGTCGCACGGGAAGCGATGATGAGGACGGTTCGGAGGTGGAATGCCGGTCGTGGTGAATTAAGGGCGGCCCGAGCGCGGCCCGCCGAATGCTGCGATAAGCCTCGTTGATCTCCTTGAAGCGTTCCGCGGCTTCTAGTTGCGCCGCGGGCTCGTTGGGATACCGATCAGGGTGCCACTTTTTCGCCTTGAGGCGAAACTGTCGTCTCGCCTGCCACGCGGATACACCAGGTTTGACTTCTAGAACTTGGTAAGCCCTTGCCAGGTCCACTGGGCGGACGCTATGTTGGGCCTTCCGGCTGTGTTTCGTCTTATGCCGAGCCGGCGCCGACCATACCCGTGTGCGCCGAGGTGCCCGCGCCCCGTCGCCGACTTCGCCATCTGACGAGGCTATGAGCCGTGAGAAGCGCTAGGGCGGCATAACCCAGCGCGAAGCCTAGCCCTCTCAACACCCATGGATCCGAGGTTACCACAAGAACGATGAACGGCCCCAGCGCAACAACGACGACACCCGACACACTCTTTCGGCCGGCGGCTCCGACAAGCAGCCCCACTGCTAGCGCAATCAAAGGCTGATAGACCAGGTCCCTCCTAAGACCGGACTCCTTAAGGAGTCTCACGGGATCGGCCTGGCGCTCGCCGCGCCGCAGGGTTGGACTGTCCTTGCGAACGTCCCTCGCCATCTCGCCAAATGATGTCAGGTGAAGTTCTACGAACGACATCAACACAATCAAAGCCGCGGACAAAAGGATTCCAGCAGCGGCGACGCCAATAGTTCTTAGCATACCAGTACCTTTCGTCCAAGGGCTCTTAGGGAAGACTTCGGATCCGTTGTATGATCCTGATCCTTGTAAACCAACCGCCGAACGGGATCGTTGTGGCGCATTTTGGAGCATACTCCAACATCTTCTGACAATTCGCGTTGCTAATGAAGCACTCTTTGAATGCAGCATCGCTTGGGAAGTTCACCCCGTGCGCCTCAAGCCAAAGAACCTGCTGCTCTAGGGTCATCTTGTCGAAATCGTTCAGAAGATTCTTCACACAGCACTCGACTTCCTTCTCGCAGTTGCCCCAATAGCTCCAAAACATGAAGCAATCTGCCACGCTTTGACCGGACGGATCCGTAAACCTCGTGGGGTTATTCCTGACGTAACCGTAGAAATTCGTGTTCTCTTTGAATCCTAACGCATCCTCGCTGAGGAACCGCCCGACCTTCGGGTCGTAATACCTTGCTCTGTAGTAGTAGGCGTTTATCTCGGAATCCCACTCTCGACCGGTGAAGGCGTAGCCTGCGGTAGTGCTCCCCTGGATCGGATTGCCCCAGGGGTCGTACTCCCGTGTGAGCGTCACCGCAGCCGCCGTGCTCGTGGTCTGGGCAATGCTTCCGAGGTGGTCGGCAAGGTAGTAGCTGACGACGCTCGCCTGATCCCTCATGGCGAGAGGTCGGTCGACCCCGGGCCCCTGGACAAAATCGTAGGTCTGCCCGCTGGAGAGTCGCTCCTCGACGATGCTCATTCCATCGTAGACGTAGGTATGGGTGACGCCCCCCGTGATCTTCTGGGCTCTCCTCCCCTTCCCGTCATAGCTGAAGCTGGCAAGCGTGGTGCCGCCCTGCTTGACCGCGGTCAGCCTGTTTTCGGCATCCCACTCGAAGGTCCTCGTCCCGTCACCCGCAAGGTTCCCGTTCGCGTCGTAGGTGTAGGTCGTCGTGGACCCAGACTGACTGACCCGGTATGTGTTCGTGCGCGTGTTCCCACTCGGGTCCGTTGCCGCTACGGCGACGTCCGTGTCGAGCGAGCCCACCTGAGCCTGGGCCGCGAAGCTATTGTCGGACGCGACCTGAGCAGGCTTTCCTTGTACCGTCACCGTCACCGGCTCGCTGACCGTCCCTCGGAATAGGACAGTCCCTCCAGGCTGCCGCGAGGTGAGCTGGTTGAGGTTGTTGTAGGTGGCTCCCGTGACCGCGTCGTCCTGCTCCTCCGCGCTGCGGTTTCCGGCGCTGTCGTAGGCGTAGCGGAAGCGGCTCGGCACGGGGAGAGGCGTCGGCCCCGTGACCGTGGCTGTGGAGATCTCGTCTGCAGGGTCGTAACCGAGCGTGTAGAGCTTGGCCGGGTCGGTGCCGCGCAGCTGCGTCCAGGTCTTGATGTTGCCCACCGCATCGTAGGTGTAGTCGAACTGAGACAAGACGGTCCCCCCGCTCGTCTGCTGGTGCTTGATCTGCTGAAGGCGCTGGTCCCCGAGGTTGGGGAAGTAGGTGTACGTCGTGGTCTGGCCGTTGGGGTACGTGGCGGTTTGGGGACGCCCTGTCGTGTTCACGTATGCCCAGACGAAGTCCCCCATGGGCGAGGTAAAAGTGCCGAGGCGGCCCAGCGCGTCGTAGCCTGACGTGGTCGAGAAGGTCGAGAGGCCACGCGTCTTCACCCGGCCCCGCTCGTCGTAGGTGTAGCTGACCGTGTCATTGGCAAGGGGGCCGTCCACGCTCGAGAGGCTGCCGGCGCCGAGCGTTGCGACAGGCTTGTAGTCGTAGCGGGTTGTGCCGATGCCGTCCGTCATGAGGCGCAGCCGGCCGTAGGGATCGGGGACGCTCGGGTTGTCCGGGTCCATGTAGCTGAAGGTCACGGTCGGGGTGGCGACCACGAAGTTGGTGTAGGTGGTGCTCGTAAGCTTGTTGTCTATGGCGTAGCCGTAGGTCTTCGTCTGGTTCCGAGCGTCGGTCACCGACTTGAGCCGGCTGGTCGTGTTCTCGTAAATGGAGGTCGTGAGGCTGTTGTCGGCCCGGGTCTCCTGCGTGGGCCTCCCTTGGACATCTCGCTGCCAGCTCGTCGTGTTCCCGTTTCCGTCACGGATCGCGTCGAGACTCCCGCAGTTGCACCAGACGTAAGTGGTCGTGTGACCCTGCGTATCGCGCATCGCCACCACCCGTCGGAGGGCGTCGTAGAACCTGCGAGTCCAGCGCCCGAGGCGATCCCGCCGCTGTTCGGCGTCAAGGCGGTTGTAGATCGTCTGCTCGTAGGTGCCGTCCGGGTACGTGACCGTCGTGGGCCGGTCCAGGGCGTCGTAGGCGGTGTTGATCGCGTAGCCTTCGGAGTCCGTCACCCTCGATACTCGCCCGAAGGCATCGTATTCGTAGGTGGTCGTTGCGCCCGTCGCCGGACCGGTGACCGTCTGGACGCGCCCCGCTCCCGTGGGAGCCGTGTCGGGATAGTACGTGTAGGTGGTCGTCCGGTTCTCTGTGATCCCGGCCCTCGGTGGCGTGGTCACCGTGGCGATCTGCCCCTGGGCGTTGTAGGTGTAAGTCGTCGTCTGGCCCGAGGCGTCGATCACCGTGAGCGGCTCGTGCTGACTGTTGTACGTAGAGTTCTGAAGGAGATCGAAGCCCGCGCCGTTCTTCTGCTTCACTTGCAGGAGGTCGATCCCGGTCCCGGTCGTCTGGTTCGGGTCGATGACGTTGTTGGTGCCGTAGAAATAGTCGGTCTCTCTGCCGAGGGGGTCGATTTCCTTGGTCTTCTTCCCTATTGAGTTGTACTCGTAGTGGTAGCGCTGGGTTGTTCCGTCATCCAGGACACGGCCGACGTCGCTGGGTCGGTACGAGGAGCCGAGCGGGGATTGGTCGGACTGGCCGGGATAGGCGTACCACAGGCGGTTCTCCAGGGGTCGCTTTTCGCTCTGCACCCAGCCATAGGTAGCTGAGGAGGCGTCCCCGACCTGGTTGACCCAATGGAACACTTGGGCTTTGGTGTAATCGCCCGGATAGAGCGCCATCGCGCGCTTGTCCCAGTAGAACGTGTTGAAGAAGTTCATGTTCGCGTTGGAGGTCCACATGCCGGTCGGCACCGTCCCGGGGGGATCAGAGGGGGGAAGAGTCGCTCCTCCCCCAGCCTCCACGAGCTCCGTCCCTCCGAGGGGATCCGTGATCTGGATCCGCCGTACCCCGTTCACATCGTAATTGGAGAAGCTGGTCGCCCCGTAGGGCGTCGTCAGGCTGTTGATGAAGTCACCTCCCCCGTAGGAGAAATCTGAAGTGATTCCGATCGTGTCCGTGATGCGGCTCAACTCACCCGAGGAGTTGTAGTCGAAGGTCGCGAACCTGCCGAAGGGATCGGTCACCTTCCTGATCTTGAGAGGATCGGCCGGTAGAGGATCGTAGGAAAGGGTCGTGACCTGTTCGATGGCGTCCGTGACGGCGACCAGTCGCAGGGTCGCGTCGTACGTGAAAGACAAGCTGTTGCCCTGCGGATCGATCCACTGAGTCATGAAGACCCTGCGCGGATAGGTGGCGGCGCCGTCCGGCTGCGAGAACACTTCGCTGGAGCCGTCGGGGAGCGCTCGCACATATTGAATAGGGGAGGTCGAGGTCAGGGTTACAAGCGCGAAAGTGTCAGGGTCGGGCTGACCGCTACCGTTGGGATTCTCTTGACCCCCGCCCCGCATGTACACGTTCACGAGACCGCCGGGGCTGGCGGGATTGTCCACCACGTAAGACATCCAATCGAACGTCCATTTCGGCCCCAGGTTCGAGTAGGAGAAGATCTGCGGCTGGAAAGAATCCCGCTGATTGTAGGTGACCTGGAACCTGACCGCCGGCCCAACCGGTGGCGAATAGCCGACGGGCGTGTCGCTGATGTTGAGGCTGACGAGCATCGCGTGGACATTGTAGTCCGCCATGCCAGCGCAGTGGCAGTTGCAATCTGGCCTCGTCTTCTTGCTGCAGGGCTTGATCTGGGTCCCGTCCGCGACACCGAAGTAGCCCTTCCCCCAAACGTTACGCCCCTCGTCTTCGCCTACGCTCCGCCAGCTCTGCGGGAGAGGCCCGTCTGGGACCAGGAAGTAGCCGGTCCCCTCTTCGTTCAGGGCGGCGAGGGTGACCCAAAGATCGTTGCCGAACGTTGGGTCGTGAAGGAGGTAGCGACCACCCTCTTGCCTGAGGAGGGCGGCAAAATGGCCGGCTTTCCAGTGCACCATGGCCGGTGACAGAACGGGGGCGTCGGCCGGCCGAAATGCCATCTGCATCTTCAGGCCGACGTCATCCGCGAGGGCCTTCATGGCGGAGAGTGAGGTCCCCATTCGGGTCGACTCCGCCGCCCGGATCTTCGGGTTCCCCTCTTCATGGGGCCGGAGCGCGGTGAGAAGGCGTCCGACGGCCAAGGGCCCGCACCGAAAGGCGACCCCGGGCCGGTGCTGCATCATCCAGAGGCCCTGCTTGGCGCCGGAGATCTGCTCGGTCGCAGATCCCCGCACGTCTCGGTCCGCCGTTTCAGCGAAGAGGACTTCCAGCGCTTCGTAGCGCCCCAGGCGGGCGTTCAGCTCCACCAGCTCCCCGAGCGCCCGGTCCGCGGTCGCCTTGGCTCGCGGCTCGTTCTCGGTCTTGGCCAGGGCCCAGGCCTCCTGCCAAGCGGCGAGTGCCTTCGAGTAGTACCCGGTCCGGCGATAGACCACACCCAGGTTCGTGAGGAGGCTGGCACGCCAAGGGGTCCTTCGGTTCTCCCTGAGGAACCTCCAGATGGCGGAAGCATCCTCCGGGTTGCCGCCCTTGAGATAGGCCAGGAGCGACTCGCTCAGGTCCCGGTTCTCCGTCGCCGACGTGACTCCGCTCATGGGCACCAGAGGTTCGTCGAAGACCCGGGCCTGGAAGATCTCCTGGTCCGTAGGCGAGGCCGAGAACTGAGGAAAGGCCGAGGGAGGCCGCACGGCGGGGACGCTCTTGTTCACCTTGACGGGCGGTGGGGGCACTGCTTCTTGGCGGGGAGCGGCGACGGGCTTGCTCTTCTCTTGGGCGTTCTGGGCGAATGAGGCCGTCGGCAAGGACAGGACCTGTCCGGGCACGAGAAGGCGGACGATGAAGCGGAAGAGCCATGAGCGCGAGCAGTTACGGTTCACAGAGCTACCTCGACTCGAGTGATGGTGAATCTCGGGGAAGCGTCGCAGGCTCGGTCCATCATGGCGGCACCGTGCCCACCAGGGTCGCGTTCGTCGGCTCGGTCAGGGTGATCACGGGTGGCGTGTGATCGTTGGGATCGGGAGCCGGGCACTGCCAGCGCGTCGGGTCGAGGGGGAAGCAGTCGGTCCCGTCGGGGACGCCGTCGCCGTCGGTGTCCGCCTTGAAGGGGTCCGTCCCGATTTGGCGTTCCACCGCGTTGGGGAGGCCGTCCCCGTCCATGTCGGGGTTGGAGCAACTGAGCCCCGCCGCGATGGCCGCCCCGTCGGGCAACCCGTCCCCGTTCGTGTCGGGGTTCATGGGGTCGCAGCCGTAGAGGAACTCTCGGCGGTTGGTGAGCCCGTCCTGGTCGGGATCGGCATCCAGCCAGGTGTCGTCCACCGCCTGCAATACCTTCACCGGCGTCAACTTCTGGAGGATGGTTCCATCGCCCAGTTGGCCGTTCCCGTTGTAGCCCCACGTCCAGACCGAGCCGTCCAGATCCAACGCGACCGAATGAGAGTCGCCTGCGGAGATGCCGACGACGTTCTGGACGCCGAACACCCAGAGGGGCGTCACCGTCCCCGTAATAGTCCCATCGCCAAGCATGCCGTTCCCGTTCGAACCCCAAGCCCAGACGACTCCACTGTTGGTGAGCGCCAGCGAGTGGCTGTTGCCCCCGGCGACGGCCCGGGCGCCGGAGAAGCCCACGACCTGGACGGGTGTGCTGCGTTGGGAATTCGTTCCGTCTCCAACCTGCCCGCTCAGGTTGTAGCCCCAGCCCCAGGTCGTACCATCGCTCTTGACGGCAAGCCCGTGATAGCTGTGACCCGCGCTGATCGCGATGGCGTCCGAGAGGATCCGGACCGGCGTCGACCGGGACGTGTTGGATCCGTCTCCAAGCTGGTTGTAGAGGTCATAGCCCCAGGTCCAGACCGAGCCCGATGTAGCCCCGTCTGTCTTGAGGGCCATGCTGAAGCCATATCCCGCCGACACTCTGGTGACGCCGGTGAGAGCGAGCACCTGCACGGGGCTGAACCTCTGCGTGGTCGTGCCGTCCCCGAGCTCACCGTTGCCGTTCATTCCCCACGCCCAGACGGTGCCGTCCGCCTTCACCGCCAAGGAATGCCAGATGCCGGCCGCCACTCCGACGACATTCGTGAGCCCCGGCACCTGGAAGGGGGTGAGCCGAGGGTTCGTCGTACCGTCACCCACCTGACCGCCACCGTTCCAACCCCATGCCCACACCGTTCCATCCGCCTTGACCGCGAGGGAGTGGCTCGCCGCCGAGATCGCAACCACTCCGCTGAGCCCGCTCACTTGTACCGGCGTGAGTCTTTGCGTGGTCGTCCCGTCGCCGATCTCTCCGTCGGTGTTGACGCCCCAGGCCCAGACCGTCCCGTCTCCTTTCAAGACGAGCGTATGGGCCTGCCCTGCCACGACCGCACCCACCAAAACGTAGTCCGCGCGGCGCACGGCACTGTCGGTCATCCCCGTGTTCCACGCCTTCGCCTTCAGAGTCAGGGATCGGTCGACGAGGATCGTGCCGCCGGAGCTGATGGTCGCGTCGGAGGTCGTGGGATCGGCCCCGGTCGTCGTGTACCGGATCGTCGCGCCCGCGGTGGCACATGCAATTGTCACGACCTGGTGATCGGGGTAGGTGCCGGTGCCGGGCTGGATCGTGGGAGTCGCAACCGCGCTCGTGGTCAGGGTGTAGGTTCCGGTGGCCGTCGCGCTCGGCAGCCAATCCGGCTTGTACGCGATCGCCGTGATGGTCGTGGTGTCGGTCAGCGCGATGGGCGCGGTGTAGATCGGCGACGTCGGCCCGGGAGCCGTCCCGTCCAGCGTGTAGCGGATGAGCGCTCCCGACGTCGTGATCGCCAGGGTGACGCTCTGCGTGCCCGTGAAGGTCCCCGGAGCGGGTGTCATCGTCGGGGTCGCGACCGTTCCCAAGCCGATGGAATAAGAGCCGACCGCGACGTCGCTCGTGGTCCAGCCCGGGGCCCAGACGGACGCCTTGAGGGTGAGGGACTGACTGACGGTAATCGTTCCTCCGGACGCAACCGTGGGGTCACTCGCGGTGGGGTCGAGACCACTCGTGGTGTAATGAATCGTCGCCCCCGGCGTGACCGTCGCGACGGTCACGGTCTGGGCGCCCGAATAGGCTCCCGTGCCGGGGGTGAAGGTCGGGGTCCCGCCCTTCATGGTGTAGGTCGCCGAGACGATGTCGCTGTCGGTCCATGCGGTCTTCCAGGCCTTGGCCTTGAGGGTGGTCGTGGCGGTGATCGCCACCGGAGCGGAGTAGGTGCTTGACGACGTCGTGGGGTCGCTTCCGTCCGTCGTATAACGGATCGTCGCGCCGGACACGGAGCAGGCGATGGTGACGTTTTGGGGGGTGTTGTAGGTGCCGCCTCCCGGGCTGAGGGTCGGGGTCGCCACCTTCAGGGTGTAGATGCTTGTCTGCACGTTGCTCGGCTGCAAGCCGGTCTTCCAGCCCTTGGCCTTGAGGGTGAGGCTCTGGTCGACGACGACCGTCCCGCCGGAGACGACCTGCGCATCGCCCAGGGTCGGGTCGATGCCGTTCGTGGTGTAGGTGATCGTGGCGCCCGGAGTGACGGTGGCGACCACGACGTTCAGGACATAGGTATAGGGCAGGAAGTAGTCGGGGTCCACGCTCCTTGTGGGCGTGCCCACCTTCCACGCGAAGCCGGGCTCGCTCACCTTGACCGGGCTGCTCCTCGGGTAGGTGGTGCCGTCGCCGAGCTGTCCGGAGCCGTTGTGACCCCAGGCCCAGATCGTCCCATCCGAGGTCAGGGCGAGCGAGTGCCAATAGCCGGCCGAGATTGCGGAGGCGCTCGCCATGCCCGCTACCTGGGCGGGCGTCGTCCTCGGAGTCGTGGTGCCATCCCCGAGCTGGCCCCATCGATTGTCGCCCCAGGTCCAGACCGTGCCGTCCGTCTTGAGAGCGATCGCGTGGTAATAGCCGGCGCTGATGCGACTCACCACCCCCGTGAGGCTCACCTGCACTGGCGTGTGGCGCTCGGTGTTCGTGCCGTCGCCGAGTTGGTAGGTGCCGTTGTAGCCCCAGGCCCACGCGGTACCGTCGGCCTTGAGGGCGAAGGAAACATTCGCCCCCCCGCCGATTCCGGTCGCGCTCAGGCCGCTGACCTGAACGGGCGTGAGCCTCGGGGTGGTCGTGCTGTCTCCGAGCTGCCCATTGCCGTTGTAACCCCAGGCCCACACGGTGCCGTCGCTCTTGAGAGCCAAGGAATGGTTCCAGCCAGCTCCGACCGCGACGACACCGGTCAGGCCGCTGACCTGAACGGGCGTGAGCCTCTGGGTGGTCGTGTTGTCTCCGAGCTGTCCATTGCCGTTGTAGCCCCACGCCCACACGGTCCCGCCGGTCACGGCCAGGGAGTGGAATTGGCCGGCGGCCAGGGCGGTGACTCCCGTCAGTCCCGCGATCTGGATGGGAGCAAGCCTTGTGGTGGTCGTGTTGTCACCCAGCGCACCATAGGGGTTGTAGCCCCAGGCCCACACCGTGCCATCGCTCTTGAGGGCGAGGCTGTGATCCGAGCCGGCGGCCACGGAAATGATCCCCGTCAGGCCACTCACCGGGGTGGGCAGGGTCTTCTGGGTCCCCGTGCCGTCGCCCACCTGACCCTGGGCGTTCGCGCCCCACGCCCACACCGTCCCGTCGGGGAGCAGGGCGAGGGTGTGGAAGTTCCCGCCGACGACCGTCGCGCTCGTGAATTGTCCGGTCACCGTGTAGGCGGCGCTCTGGACGTCACTCGGAACGCAGCCCGTCTTGAAGGCCCTGGCTTTCAGCGTGAAGTTGCCGAGCGTGATCGCCCCGCCCGAAGCGATGAGACTGTCGCTCGTCGTCGGATCGTTGCCGTTGATCGTGTAGTAGATCGTGGCATCCGCCGTGGCATCGGTGATCGTCACCGTCTGCCCGGCGGGGTAGGACCCGGCCGCAAGGCTGAAGGCGGGCGTCGCCGGCTGGATCGTGTAGACGTTCGTCGTGGTGACACTCGTGGTGTAGTCCGGGTGAAACGCCTTCGCCTTCAGTGTCGTCGTGACGTTGAGACCTATCGGGGTCGTGTACACCGTGGACGATGCGGTGGGGTCGCTTCCGTTCGTGGTGTAGCGGATCGTCGCGTAGGGAGCCGCGGACAGGGTGACGTCGACCGAATCGGCGTACGTGCCCGCTCCGGGACTCATGGTCGGTGCGGCCAGCGTGCCGAAGTTGTAGGTGTAGGTGGCCGTGGCCGTATCGCTGTCGGCCCAACCAGACTGGAAGCCCTTCGCCTTGAGGGTTGTGCCCGTGCTCAGCAGTACGGGGCCACTGTAGGGGGCGGACAACGTCGTCGGATCGCTGCCGTCCGTCGTGTAGCGGATCGTGACTCCCGGCGTCGCATCGGAGATCGTGACGGTCTGGGCGGTGGTGTAGGTCCCGCCACCGGGGCTGAAGGTGGGAGTCGCGACCTTCAGGGTGTAGACGGCGGTCGTGACGTCGCTATCGGAGAAACCCGCCTTGCTGGCCTTGGCCTTGAGTGTCGTGCTCTGGGTGATCGAGAGGGCAGCGGAGTAGACAGGAGAGCTGGAAGTGGGGTCTGTCCCGTCCGTCGTGTAGCGGATGGTCGAACCCGGTGTGGCGCAGGAGATGGCCACGGACTGGTTCGAGTTGTAGGTCCCGGCGGGGGGGCTGAAGGTCGGCTTCCCCACTTTCCAGGCAAAGCCAGGGTCGGCCACTCTCACCGGAGCAGGCTGGTTGGCCGTCGTCCCATCTCCGAGCTGGCCTTGGGCGTTATAGCCCCACGTCCACACCGAGCCGTCGGATGCGACCGCGACGCTGTGGTATTGGCCGGCTGCGATGGATGAGATCGCCGTCAGGCCCGTGACCTGAACAGGAGCGTTTCGCTGGGTGGTGGCGCCGTCGCCGACGGCGCCGTATGGGTTGTAGCCCCAGCCCCAGACCGTGCCGTCGCCTTTCAAGGCGAGGCCGTGGTAGATCCCGGCCGCGACGGCCGAGACGCTTGTGAGACCAACCGTCTGCACGGCGGTGAGCCTCGGCGTGGCCACCGTGTTGTCCCCGAGCTGGGCAAAGCCGTTGTAGCCCCAGCCCCAGACCGTGCCGTCGCTCTTGAGGGCGCGGCTGAAGAGGGCTCCGCCAACGGTCAGGCTCATGGTGGACACGCTGCTGACCGAGACAGGATTGTGGGCCTCGGTCTGGGTCCCGTCCCCGAGCTGCCCGTTGTTGTTGTTGCCCCAGGATTTCATCGCCCCACCGGCCAAGACCACGAGCGTGTGGCTGTCACCGCCCCCAATGGCGATTGCGGAGATCCCGGTCACCTGGTAGGGAGTGTTCCGGGCGTTCACGCCCCCGTCCCCGAGTTGACCGTTGCCGTTGTAGCCCCAGGTCCAGACCGTCCCGTCCGACTTCATGGCGACTGAATGGTTGTCTCCGGCCGCTATGGCGGAGACGCTGGTGAGTCCCGAGACCTGCACGGGCGTGTTCGAGCTCGTGTTGTTCCCGTTTCCCAGGGCCCCGTAGCCGTTGTAGCCCCAGGCCCAGACCGTGCCGTCCGACCTCAAGGCCAGGCTGTGGTTGGCCCCCGCCGAGACCGCCGTTACCCCGGTGAGTCCGCTCACCTGGACCACGGTGAACGCCTGGGTGTAGGTCCCGTCCCCGAGCTGACCATAGCCGTTGTAGCCCCAGGCCCAGACTGTTCCGTCGCTCTTCACTACCAGGGAGTGGTACTGGCCCCCGGCCGCGGTTGCGCCCGCTGCCGCTCGCGGAATCAGGAAGGCGAGGGCCAAGCCGAGTGACGCCCTTGCTACAGCTCTCTGAATGGGAATGCTGGGCAATAGACCCTCGTCTCAGCGGGTGTTCAGCGGGTCCGCTTTACGCGCAGGACGCAATAGGGATGCCATCGGCGACGGCCGTCCGGGCGCGGCCGCATCAGATGCTCGCCCGCGGTCGGTAGGCCCCGAATCCTCCAGAAGATCGACGAGAGCATTCGGTCTGGACGGAGGCCTCACGTCGAGGCGTTTGGCGGATCGCACTGCGCCGTCCGGTCCGAACTTGGGACCCGTCGAGGATCTGCGCGGTCCATTTCTGGACCAGCGAGGCGGGCAAGTCAGATGCCGGGAGGGCACCAGGTGAGATAATCTAGCCAGCCCGGAGACGGGAATGCCCCCATCAGAAGACGAGCCCGCCGGCGAGTCTGCCGCGACGGGACCGCGTTCGCTCAGGACCGGCGCGGCGGCACCCCTCGGGACCTTCCGTCCCGACGACGTTCTCTCCCGCCGCTTCAGAATCGTGACGTTTCTCGCGCAGGGCGGGATGGGGGAGGTCTACGAAGCGGAGGACCTCGAGCTCGGAGGAAGGGTCGC